>ERZ1370068.4064-contig-3159_pt1 | contig 23266 bp, 28 predicted proteins | sample MGYA00561227_ERZ1370068 | MGnify/ENA primary metagenome ERZ1370068 (study PRJEB38410, sample SAMEA6850437) | metagenome | study: Metagenomic assessment of the ecological functions of the soil: analysis of the soil microbiota associated with the...
GCATGGACGCGATCCGCCGAACGAGAACCCGCAGAAGAACTTGAGGTCGACGACTCCGCCAGATAGGCGGGTCGACGGCCGCCAGCTCGTCGAGGGCCCGGCTGGACCCGGCGGAAAGCTGTGACTCGGTCCGCCTGGTCGGCCGCCTCCACCTCCAGCGACCTGATGTGAACCGCCCGCCCCGCTTTACCGCCCGCAGTGATTGCGGACGTGGTCGACGATGAGGCCCTCATCACCCGGGCGCCGCAGCCCATGAAGCGCCTGCGGTCCGGGAAGACCGCCCTCGAGCGCCGCCATGTTTCAGGTAGGCCTCGTGGAGCAGCGTCGTGGTGCCCAGCGTCGACTGGGCGGGAGCCAGCAGAGCTGGCGGCGGGCCAGGTCGCAGCTCGCGGTACAGCGTGGTGAACAGGGCGTCCGCGCCGAAGATCGCCTGCTACCCGGCCGAGGCGTGGAGGAGCGACGCTGATGCTGGGCCGGTCCGGGCGGCTGGTCACCCGGTTTCTGCCCAGCTCGGGCGTGGGCGCGCCTGGTGAGGCCCGCCTGCGGACCCGGCTTACCGCCTTCGAGATGCTCACCGCCCTGCGCAGTCTGGCGCGGCCCGCGTCGGCGTCGCCCAGGCGGCCCGCAGCGCGATGCCCAGCTCCAGGTGCGCGTGCCCTGACAACCGAGAGTGCGGCGATCCGCCGCCTGAGCTGTCCCCGGGCGAGGGTCAGCCCGGCCGCCTTACTGGCCTCCGAGTCCCCGATCGCGCTGCGGGCCTGGCCGAGGATGAGGAAATCGATGGTGTCCGCGGGTCGCGAGCTGAATCCTCCTCGCGGCGACCCCAATCCGGCCTGCGCCTGGAGGCCGCGGCGTGGTGGCCGCGGGCGAGGAACCATCCGCAGCCAGGTCCTGCATCGCGGCGTCGTTCGGGGTCGCGTCGGTGGACGCGGCGAGCAGGGCCTCCAGCCTCCCGCAGGCTCGCGGCGGCCCGGTCGAACGCGCCGACCTGGGCGTAATAGGCTGCGGCGCGGAGCGCGCCTGGCACGGGCCGCTGGGGAGAGCCTGCGGTCCTCGCCTTCTGACCGCCTGGTCGAGGTAAGCGGACGCCCTCGCCCGCGCGACCCACCTTGCACAGGGCGCTCCCCAGGCCCCCGTAGCTCCAGCATCGCCGCGCCAGCGTCGGTGTCGCGCTCCCGAGCGATGGCGACCGCGCGCTCGGCGATCGGCAGCGCCTGGACGTATTGTCCCGCCCGCTGGAGCATGAGACGCTCCAGTTGTGGAGCACCGCAGGAGGCATCGCGGCGGTCCGATCGAGGCCCTGCCTCTCCATCTCCGCGACCAGCTTGCGGTACATCCCGTCGGCCGACAGCCGGCGCTCGCCGACCATGCGTAGGCGGTGGCCTGCTGGAAGCGCAGAGCCGTGAAGCCGTGGCCGGAGCCCCCGGTCGGCTCTCCTCGAGAGCTACGGCCCTCTCACCGGCCGCGATCGCCTGCGTGCGCCAGCCTCCTTCGCGCTCGCCACGATGGTCCTCGCTCACCAGGCAGTCGGCCTCGGGTCGGAGTGGCGCCCGGGCATCGCGGCGAGGTCCTCCAGCGCCGACGCCACCATGCGGTCGGCCTCGTCGAAGCTCCGGTCCTCCGGCCAGGCCGATGACCCGGGCGCACGCGTGGCTCGCGCGGCGCGCAGCTCGACGTCGCCGAGCCCGGCGCGACGTTGCAGCACGGGCGCGGCGCTGATGGTGGCCTGCCAGAGGTCGTACTGGTCGTTCTCGTAATAGCGCTCGGCCAGGAGCAACAGCAGGCGCACGTGCAGCGAGGGGTCGGTGGCGGTACCGCCGCTCGACGAGGCCGTGGCCGCGCGCCAGCAGCCCGGCGTTCGTGAGGGGCCGCCCCACCGGCGTGGCGTGGCCTTGAGAGAGGAAGCTAAGCTGTGAACTCGCCCTGTGGCCTTCGACCGCTGCAGCTCCACGAGGGCGCGCGGTCGCGCTCGCGGGCCGAGGCGCGCGCCTGGCGAACGGCGATGCCGGCGCCGGTCGCCAGCGCCACGATCACTCACTCGTCGCCGCGGCCAGCACCACCCGCCGTGGATGGCGCGCGACGAACTTGCGGGACCGACCAGCCCAGCGGTCGGCGTTACAGCGCACGGGCAGGTGGTCGAGATAGCGGCGCAGGTCCTCGGCCATAGGCCCGGCCGATGCGTACGCGCTCGAGCGGGCGCTATTCGAGGCCTTGGCCACGATGTTGTCGAGGTCCCCGCGCAGGGCGCCGCGGAGCCACGCTTGGGCGTGGTGGCGCGCCGGGCCGGCGCGCTCGGCGGTGCCCGCGCCGGACGTCACCGCGTCGGACGGGCGTTCCGGCGTCCGTGTCCACGATGGCCCGCACCAGCTCCGCGGGCGTCTGCGTCCCCTCCCGCGCGGGATGGCGTCCGGCGAGCAGGACGTAGAGCAGCACGCCGAGCGCGTAAACGTCGGTGGCGGTCGTGACGTCGCCGCCCGTGAGCTGCTCCGGAGCGGCGTACTCGGGCGTGAGCGAGCGCCTCGCCGTCGCGCGTCAGCGCGGTCACGGTATCGCCGCCGTCGTCGTCTCCAGCAGCTTGGCGATGCCGAAGTCGAGCAGCTTCACCTGCCGTCCGCTCCACCAGCACGTTCGACGGCTTCAGGTCCCGGTGGACGACCAGGTTGGCGTGCGCGTGGGCGACCGCGGCCAGCACGTCGAGGAACAGACCGGATGCGAGCCTCGAGGCCCAGCCGCTGTTCGCATCGCAGCAGGCGTCGATGCGCTCGCCGTTCACGCGTTCCAGCACCAGATAGGGCTGGCCCTGCGGCGACACGCCCGGCATCGATGAGGTGAGCGATGTGCGGATGGCGCAGGCGGGCCAGGATGCTGCCCTCGCGGCGGAAGCGCGCCTTCCGTCCCGGCCCACCAGGCTCGCGTTCAGCAGCTTCACCGCGACCTGTCCGCGAAGCGGCCGTCGCTGCGCTCGGCCAGCCAGACGCTGCCCATGCCGCCCCGGCCGATCGGCGAGACCAGCGCGTAGGCCCCCAGCACCTGGCCGGCCAGCGAAGCGGGAGGCTGAGCGCGAAGAAGGGCGTCGTCAAGGAACCCCTCCCGGAGGGCGTCGTGGGAGCCGAGCAGCTTCTCCAGGTCGGCCGCCAGCGACGCCTCCCGGCGCGCAGCGCGGCCACGAAGGCCAGACGCTCTTCGCCCTCGAGCTCCAGGGCCCGGTCGAGATACGCAGGCCCACCTTTCGCCAGCGGTCGGGGCTAAGCGGGCCGGCATCGGGAATCGCGCGCGCGCAACACTCGAGGTGGCTCGTGAACGACGGGAGGCTCGGAACGAGAGAATACGCCGCTTCGGCGCGGAGGCTCAATCGGACGTCGGCTTTGCGGCCTCGCTCCACGAAGCTCGGACGAAGGGGGTCCCTCGATGCGCTACTACTCTCTCGGCGGCGGTCGCGTTGTTGCTCGCGGGCGCCTCCGACGCCCAGCCGGGCGCGCGCAGGCCCATTTCGACGGCAGCACATGGTGGTCCCACGTCAAGGTGTCGCCGACGACGCCTGGAAGGCCGCGAGACGGAAGCGAAGGGCTCCGCAAGGCCGAGGCGTACGTCGTCGAGCAGCTCACCAGGGCCGGTCTCGCACCGGCGGGCTCGAACGGCTTCTACCAGCCGGTGAGCTTCGTCTCCCGCGGAGATCGTGGAAGCGGAGTCCTCGGCCGCGCTGGTGCGGGACGGCAAGGTGGAAGCTCTCTCGCTCGGCGAGGACGCCTCTTCAGCACGCGGGCCGACCTCGCGACGGAACAGGTCGACGCGCCCCTCGTCTTCGTCGGCTATGGGCTACGGGTTCCTGAGCAGGGACATGACGACTTCGCCGGTCTCGACCTGGCACGGCAAGGTGGTCGTCCTCGTGTCCGGTTCCCCGGCGGAGATACCGACGCGACGCTGGCCGCGCACTACCAGACGATGGGAGAACGCTGGAAGGCCTTGAGCTCGGCCGGGGCCATCGGCATCGTGAACATCCCGAACCCGTCGTCCATGGACGTTCCCTGGGCGCGCATGTCGCTCAATCGTGCGCATGCATCCATGGAGCTGGCCGATCCTGAGTTCCTCGAGACGGCCGGCCTGAAGACACGTGCTCTCGTCTTCAACCCAGGCGTGGCCGAGAAGCTCTTCACCGGGTCCGGCCACACCTTCGCCGAGCTCGCGGCGCTCGCGAAGGACCGGAAGCCGCTCCTGCGCGCTTCCTCTCGCCGCCCGCCCGCGCCCGCGCGACCGTCCGCAGGACGGCCGTCGAATCCGCGAACGTGAGTCGCCAGGCTCCCGGGCACGGATCGCGTGCCAAGGACGAGTGCGTCGTCCTCGGCCCACATCGACCACGTCGGCATCGGCGAGCCGGTCAACGGCGACCGCATCTACAACGGCGCCATGGACGACGGCTCCGGCAGCGCCCTGCTGCCTCGACATGGCCGCGGCGCTCAAGGCCCAGCCGGGCAAGCTGCGCCGCTGCGATCCTCTTCGTGTTCGTCACCGCCGAGGAGAAGGCTCGCTCGGATCGAAGTTCTTCGCCGCGCACCCCACCGTCGACCGGAAGGCCATCGATCGCGGACGTCAACGTCGACATGTTCCTCGCCGATCGTTCCGCCTGAAGGTCCTGCGCGTGCAGGGGTCTCGACGAGTCCGACCTCGGCGACCGCACGCGCGACGTCGCCCGCTCCCTGGGCGTTCGCGCCATCCCGGATCCCGGAGCCGCTGCGCAACCTCTTCATCCGCAGCGACCAGTACAACTTCATCCGCCACGGCATCCCTTCCGTGATCATGGATGTCACGCGGCCGATCCGACTCGCCCGAGCAGACCGTGTTCAAGACGTGGCTGAAGGACCGCTACCACGCGCGCCTCGGACGACGCCGCGCAGCCGGTCGACCTCGCCGCGCGCCGCCCTCTACGAAGCAGATCGTGCCGCCGGATCGTGGTGGACGTCGCCAACACGGACGCCCGGCCGGGTGGAAGCCCGACTCGTTCTTCCGGCGTTTCAAGGGAGTAAATCCCGGAGGGCTGCCGGAAGGGTCCGTCACCCGTTGGACCAGTCCTGCTCGTCCGTGGTCGAGTGCGGCGGCTTGTAGCCCAGGTCGCCGGTCTGGGGATCGACGGTCGCCCACGGGAATGGCTGGAGCAGCGGCGCGTTCCATTCAGGCTCGTCCATGGATCCTCCGTTCGGGGGCGCGCGCCTAGAACCCCAGGTTGGCCCAGCGCGCGCGCACGGTCTCGACCCGGTCCTCGAGCGCGGTCGCCGGACTCCTGGGCCGCGTGCTCCTGCTCGACCACCAGCTCGCCCGCGGCCGAGACCTGGCCCTGCTTCTCCTCGACGGCCCGCGTGAGGCGATCGAGCTCGTCGCGCAGCGTGTTGCCGTCCGGCTCCGACCAGGTCGACCTCGTGCCCATGAGCGCGCCGACCTTCTCGACGGAGTAGGCGGCCACCTCCGTCACGTGCGTCTGCATGGACTCCATCGCACGGTCGAGGGCCTCGCGGGCATCGTGGAGCTTGTCGGGCCAGTACGCGGCCGCCTCCTCGATCCCCTCGGCGTCGTGCTCGAGGCCCTCCTGGAGCCGGTGCTCCTCCGCCTCGTTGACCTGCCGGCCCTGCTCGAGCTCCTGCACCAGCGCGGCGAAGCCGTGCTCCAGCTCGGTCCGCGAGGTCTCGATCGTCTTCGAGGTCGCACCGGCGTGCTCCAGTGCCGAGTGGCTCTGCGGCTCGGCGGCATCGGCGCGCTCTGATCACGTGGCGCTGGTCCTCGAGCAGCTCGTGCGGCGACAGCGTCTCCAGCACCGCGGACTCGGCGTCGAGCAGGATCGTGCCCTGCGTGCCCGCCTCTCGCAGGCGGCGGCCGCCTCCAGAGGGACTGCTTCACCGGCGGGCCGTCCTTGGCGAGAGTCTCTTCCGTCTCGTGGAAGGCGGCCAGCAGCGCGTCGTCGGCCGCGCGCAGGGCCTCGGCGTCGTCGTGGACGCGCGCGTGCCGATGCGGTCGAGGCTGTTGATGCACTTTTTGCGATGCGCCCTTCACTTCCCCACCTTTTCGCGCAGGGATCGCACCTTGAGGAGCAGGTCGTGGGCCGCGGTCTCCAGGTCCATGGGGCGCCTCCGGTCAGGGTTGGTGCAGCTTGGCGGCGGCCTGGTGGATCTGGTCCATCGAGGCCCCCAGCGGCCCGGCCAGCGCGTCCAGCCGCGCGATCTCGTCCAGCAGCGACTCACTGGCCGTCTCGACTCCGGTGGCTGCTCCCCGCGGCGCCCCGCGCCAGCGTCGTCGAGCGCCGCCTGCGCGTGATCGGCGCCCTCCCTGACGTGCGGGAGGATGGCCTGTTCGATCCGGTGCCTGCAGGCGTCCTCGATCAGCTGGTGGAGGTGCTCGACCAACGTGCTGTGGACCTGCTCGTCGTGCGCGACCAGCTCGACTCCCGCCTGGCCCATCGCCTGCTCGAACGCCTGGACCTCGCCCGTGAGGTCGTGCCCCAGGCTGACGGCCGGGTCGATCACGGGCGGGTCTTCATGGCCGCCTGGTCGCGCGTCGTCTCCAGCAGCTCGTGGACGGCCGCGGTGTGGTCGCGCAGCCGGTGGACGCCGTTCGTGATCTCGTCGTGACCCGCTTCGCCCGCGCCATGGAGCGCCTCCAGGACCGCCGGCCCGTCCGCCGAGGCGTGGTCGATCCGCTCGGCCGCGCTGACGAGCGCCGCCTGCAGCGTCTGGCGCGCGGGCCCGACGGCGTCTGCGGCCGCCACCAGGTGCGCCTCGGAAGTGTCCAGGCTGGCGTGGGCGGTCGTCCAGCCTTTCTCGAGCTCGGCCAGCGCGGTCTCCAGCTCCTTCTGCAGCGTATCCACCAGGGCGGCCAGGTGGCTGGCCTGCGTGGCGGTGACGCCCACGCGGTTGCGCAGGCCCAGCTCGAGAGGCTCGGTCGCTGACACCAGCCGCGACAGCGCGTCGCTCACGAACTTCAGCTCCTCCTTCGCGTCCGTGGCCTCCTGCACGAGGGCGGGGAGGGTCCGCGACAGCTCGTCCAGGTCTTCCTGCAGGCTCATGGCGTCGCCATCCCGTCGAGGACCGCGCGGATCTCCTCGACCTCCTGCTCGGCGTCCGCCATGGCGGACGCGACCGTGGTGAAGGAGGCCGTCACCAGCTCGGCGCCCGCCAGCGTGGACACGGCGCGTCCGAACTGGTCGGCCGCGTCGTCCAGCGCGTGCGTGCCCCACTCGACGGCGCTCTCCGTGTCCCGTTGCTCGCCCTCGAGCGCGCGGACCGCGTCCTGGGCCAGGTGCTCCAGCGTCGAATGCGCCCCGCGGCGGCCGCTTCCACCGCGTGCGCGCTGCCCTGGAGGGACTGGCTCGCGAGGTTCATGACTTCGCGCACGTGATCCTGGAAGAAGTGGCCCGCGCCGTCGTTGCGTGACGACACGTCATGGAGCGTGGTCTGGGCCAGCTCCTGGAGCTGGAAGAGCGCGACGGTCGTGGTGTTCGTGTCGTTCCCCACCGCGCGCTGTTCGGCGTCGACGTCCGCGGCGGCCGGCTCGAGCGTATCCACGAAGGGGCCCACCGCGTTCTCGCCCTCCGTCGTCCAGGCCTCGAAGTCGGACCGCTCGCGCTCGACGACGGCGATCGCGGAGCGAAGCCCTGCTCCTCCAGCTCCTCGGCTCCCTCCTGGAGCGCGGCGGCCCTGGGGGCGAGCGCCTCGTGGAATCGCTCGCTCGTCTCGTGCGCGTCCTTCTGGATGGCCGGAAGCCGGGTGTCGTGCGCGCCGCGGACGGCCTCCGCCAGCTCCTGGACCTCGTTCAGGACCGCGGGGCCCGCCTGGTCGGCCTCCTCGTCGATGCGCCCGCCCTCGGAATGCATCTTTTCCAGGAGCTGGCGCATGTCGTCGTGGAGCGACTCGTGCTCGTCGGCCTGCTCCTCCAGGTCGCCGCTCACGTCGGTCAGGCCCGCGATCGTCGTCTCCAGGACCTCGCAGAACGCGCGCAGGTTATCGATCTCGACGCCCACCGCTCCCTCCTAATGCGGCGCGGACGACGCGGCCGCGTGCAGCGAATCGGCCACGCGCCCGAGCTCGTCGACCGCCTGCTCGCCCTTGTCGAGGATCGCGCCCGCCGACGTGCCGAGCGAGTCCTCCGCCGGCTCCTCGAGCGCCCCCAGTTCGGTCAGCGCGGTGCGCACCGGCTCGAGCCTCTGGCTGACCCAGGTGTCCGAGGGATGGGGCGCCTGGGGCGTCTCGTCGGTGAGGCTCTCGCGGATGCGATGAGAGCCCAGGTTGTAGGTCGAGAGCAGCTCGTTGCACGAGTCCACCACCGTCCGCCCGATCACCGCCGTCAGCTGGACCACCGACGAATGCACCGCGCCGCGACCCGCGTTCACCGCCTGCCCCAGGTTCTCGATCGAGTGGCTCACGCTCGCGTGGTCGTTCCCGGCGGACACCTGGGCCGAATGGAGCTCGTCGCGCAGGTGCTCGACCCCCTTCTCCGCGGGCTGGAACCGCTGGTCCAGGTGATCACGGAACGCCTGGACCTCGTGCGCGAGCCCGTCGAGCTCCGCGTCGAGGTTGCCCAGCCGGGCGTGACGCTCGGCGCTCGCGTTCTCGCGCGCCTGGGTCAGGTGGCTCACGTCCTCGCGGAGACGGGCCAGCAGCTGATGGGTCTCCTGCTCCGCTTCGTCGGCCCGCGCCGGCAGCGACTCGAGCGCGTGGCCCACGTCCTGGACGGCCGTGACGACGTGCCCGCGTGTCGCGTCCATCTGGTGCGCCGCCTCCTCGAACTCGTCGTGCACCGCGTTTCCGTCGTCCTCGAGCACCTCCGCGAGGTTGAGCAGCCCGTCCAGCGCCTTGTCGAGGGTCTCGAACGCGAGCTCCACCTTATCGGCCAGCGCGGTGCAGCGATCCACCGCGAGCTCCAGCAGCTTGTTCATCTCGTCGCCGGGCATGTCTCCCCGCCAGGACGAAGTCGCGCGTGGGGCTGGCCTCGCCAGCCGATCCCGCACCCACCTGTGGGATCCGTGTCGCCATCGCACGTCCTCCTCTCCCACTCACTGGAGAAGGCGGAAACGGCGGGAAAAAGACGACGGGCTAGAACGTGATGTCGCTGTAACCCGGCCGCTCGGCCTTGCCGAAGGCGCGCCGGATGGCGTTGTCGTTGATCTGGGGATCGGCGTGGGGCCCGGAAGCCGGTGGTCTGCCACTCGGCGTTGCGGACGCCCTTGGTCTCGCCGGTCGCCTGCGTGCCCTTGGTGATGTGCCAGGCGTGGACGAGCTCGTGGTAGTAGGCGCGTACTTGTCGCGCTCGGTCATCCAGGGCAGGTCCCGGCTCCCTTTGAGGTCGGGCGGGAACGTCTTGAGCGCGGGGTTCATGACCACCGTGGCCGGGGCCCCCTTCTTGTCGACGGCCCCCTGCCCGTCGCTCCTGGTCTGGCTGTCGAGCGGCCGCAGGTCGAGAGGTGAGGGTCGTCTTGTTCGAGGCCTTGTCGAGGTCGGACAGCAGCTTGAACCCGACGGGGTCGCGGCCAGCTCCTTCATGTAGCGCCCAGGTACTGGGCGCGGAAGGCCTCGCCCTTCGCCAGGCGGTCCTTGCCGGTGTCCGTGTCCGCCACGGCGGGGTTGGGCGTGAACGCCGTGATGTCGATCACGACCGCCGACTTCCTTTCGCGATGCGGTCGAGGAGCGCCGCCTGCGCGGCCGCGCTCGGCACGGGCAGGGCGCCGGCGGCCTGGCGGCGACCGGTTTCTTCGGGTGGGCTTCCGCCACGCGGACCGGCGGGCGCGCGTGGGCGCGCGCCCAGGCGGGCACGCCGAGGAGGTCGAGTGGGCCGGGAACCCTATACGCCAGTAGATCGCAAACGGCGCTCCGGAGCCGACAGGACCGGCTACAGGCGGGAGAGATGCTCCTGGGCGCGCTTCGTCGACGCGGCAGCGGGGCCCACGCTGGCGAGCAGGTGCTCGAGCGCCTTCCGGAGCTCGGCGCGACCCTCTTCGACATGGCCCCTGCCCCGCGAGTGCGACGCCCAGCTCCAGGCGGGCCTGGCCGACGTGCAGGGAGTGCGGCAGGTCGCCCAGGATCTCCAGCGCGATCGGCAAGGCGTGCTCGGCGGCCGCGCGGGCGGCGTCGAAGTCCCCGCGCTCGTTGCACGCCTCGGCCAGGGTGAGCTGCAGGTTCATCGTGTCAGGCGGCTCCCGGTCCGCGTCGGCCAGGCGGCCCAGCGCCCGCAGGGCGAGCTTCACGGCCCCCGCGAAGTCGCGGCGCGCCAGCGAGAGGCGCGCGAGCCCGCGGTCGAGGAGCGAATAGAGGTACGGGCTCGCGTCCGGCCCGGCGGAGAGCACTGCTTCCGCCTCCTTCAGCGCGCCCGCCGCACGGTCCAGGTCGCCGGTCTCGCGAGAGACGTGGAGACCGTCACCAGCTGCGCCACCAGTCGCCGGGTCGAATGCTGGGTGCGGGCCTTGGCCAGGCCCTCTTCGACGAACGGCACCGCCTCGGCGCAGCGGCCGACGGCGCACAGCGCCATCCCGTAGGCCCGCACGAAGGACGCGGCCGCTCCACGGTCGAGGTCCCGCGTTCGGGCGATGTGCACGGCTCGCTCCGAGAGCGGCACCGCCCGCAGGTGCTGCCCCTCGCTCCCGCCATCGCGCTCCAGTTCTGGAACACGATGGCGGCGTCGCGCGACCTCCCGAGCCCCTGGCTCTCCAGCATCGCGATGAGCTGCCGGTTCGCTCGGTCAGCAGACTCCGGTCGGCCCGCCACCATGTAGGCGCTCGCCAGCGTTACGCCGGCGTCGAAGCGGCGCCCGGCGGCCGCGCCCTGACCCTCTTCGAGCGCGACCGCGCGTCGGCGGCGGTGATGGCGCGCGCCGGATCGCCGCTCGTGTTCGCCATGTCGGCTTCCTGGACGCGGCAGTAGGCTTCGTCCGACGCCGCGTCGGGCACCTCGGCCAGGTCCCGGAACGCTTCCGAGAGCAGCGCCTCCGCCACCGCGTTCCTCTCGCGGTGCCTTGTCCACCAGCACGTGCGCCTTCGCGCACGCCGCGCGCGACCGCAGCCCCACCTCCGCCAGGCCGCGCGAGGACTGGAAGGCGCGCTCGACGGTGTCCTCCCAGCGGTCGTACCGCTGGTTCTCCTGGTAGCGGTCGGCCAGCATCAGCAGCATGTGCACGCGCATCGCCGGGTCGTTCGCGTAGCGCCGGTCGATGATCGCGTCGCCCCGCGCGAGCAGCTCCTCGTTGGTGACGGGCCGGCTCCTCGGTCGGTGTGGCCTCGGCCAGCAGGAACCCGGTGAGGTCGATCGTGGCCTCCGCGCGCCGCAGCTCGAGCAGCGCGCGGTCGCGCTCCCGCGCCGACACGCGGGCCTGGCGGACGGCGACGCCCGCGCTGGCGGCGAGTGCCAACGCCACCGCGGTGGCCGCGGCCAGCCCCACGCGGTGCCGCGCGACGAACTTGCGCGCGCGGTAGCCCAGGGAGTCGGCGCGCGCGCGCACCGGCAGGTGATCGAGGTATCGCCGCAGGTCGTCGGCCATCGCCTCCGCCGACGGGTAGCGCTCGGCCGCATCCTTCTTGAGCGCCCGGGTCACGATGTTCTCGAGGTCGCCCCGCAGCGTCGCCCGGAGCCGCTGCGGCGTCGTGGCGCGCGCGGCCGCGCGCTCGTCCGCCTCGATCGTCGAGCGCCGCGGCGTCCGAGAGCCGGCGGGCATCGGTGTCCACGATCGCGCGTACCAGATCCGCGGGCGACTGCGCCTCCTCGCTCGCGGGATGGCGGCCGGCCAGCAGCAGGTAGAGCAGCGCGCCCAGCGCGTAGACGTCGGTGGCAGTCGTCACCGCGCCGCCGGTGAGCTGCTCCGGCGCGGCGTACTCCGGCGTGAGCATCGATTCGCCGTCGCGGGTGAGCGCGGTCACCGGTTCGGCGGCGTCGCTCTCCAGCAGCTTCGCGATGCCGAAGTCGAGCAGCTTCACCGCGGCCGTCGCGCCTCACCAGCACGTTCGACGGCTTGAGGTCGCGATGGACGACCAGGTTCGCGTGGGCATGGCTCACCGCCGCCAGCACGTCAAGGAACAGCCGCACGCGCGCTTCGATCCCGAGCCGGTGCGCGTCGCAGTAGCGGTCGATGCGCTCGCCGTCCACGTGCTCGAGGGCCAGGTACGGCTGGCCGTCGGTCCGACACGCCGGCGTCGATGAGGTGCGCGATGTGGGGATGGCGCAGGCGGGCCAGGATCGAGCCCTCGCGGCGGAAGCGCGCCTCCGCGTCGTGCCCCAGCAGGCTCGCGTTCAGCATCTTCACCGCCACCACGCCCTGGAACCGGCCGTCGCTGCGGTCCGCGAGCCAGACGCTGCCCATCCCGCCCTGGCCCAGGGAGAGCGCAGCGGCAGGCGCCGCAGGCCTGGCCACGCGAGCGTGCGCCGCGGCGGCACCATCGCGACCGGGCTCGCGAGGAAACCCTGCTCCTCGAGGAGGTCGTCTCTCGAGCAGCGCGGCGATGTCCGCCGCCAGCCGCGCGTCCTCGGCCGCGACAGAGGAGAGCCAGGCGGACCGCCCGCCTCCGGCACCTCCAGGGCGCGGTCCAGGTGCGGGATCAGACGCGCCAGCGATCGGCGCTAAGCCGGGCCGGCATCCTCGATCGCGTCGTGCAGGAAGAGCCTCGCCTTCTCCCAGTGCCGCTGCACGGTGCGCTCGGAGAGGCCGCGCAGGGTCCGATCTCCGCGAACGTGAACCCGCAGAAGAACTTCAGGTCCACCACCTGCGCCAGCAGAGGGTCCACCCGCGCCAGAGCGTCCACCGCCTCGCCCAGGTGGTCCAGGTCCTTCACTGTCCCCGGGCGCCTGCCGACGTCGTCGCCCAGCGAGGTGATCTCGAAGTCGCCGCCGCGCTTGCGGGCCTTGCGGCTGCGCACGTAGTCGATGATCAGCGTGCGCATCACGCGCGCGGCGTAGGCCATGAAGCGCCCGCGGTCAGGGAAGACGCCCTCGCGCTGCGCCATGTCGAGGTAGGTCTCGTGCAGCAGCGTGGTCGTGCCCAGGGTCACGTCGCGCGCGCTGCGGGCCAGCTGGCGCTCGGCCATGCGGTGGAGCTCCGAGTAGAGCGCGGCGAACAGCGCGTCGGCGGCTGAAGGGTCGCCGCTCTCCGCCGAGACGATGAGCGAGGAGATCGTGTGCTCCACGAGGCGATCGCGGACGCCGGCCGCAGGACTCCGGCCCGGAGCGTACGCACTCGAGCCTTCGCATGTCGCTGCTCCCCAAAAGGAGCGGGCGGAGGCCCGCCTAACGGAAGAAGCGGATACGGAGGGCGAAGGACGACAGCTCGTGTCCCTAGTGCTCAGTCCCAGAAGTCAGGTTGCATTCGAGCGCCGATGCATCCCCGCTCGCTTCGTTGCTCGTCGCCCGAATATTCCCGATATTCGGGCTCCTCGTCGCCTCGCGATCGGGGCGCCTCAGCGCTCTCGGTGCGACACCTCACTTCTGTGACGGAACACCAGCGGAGGGCGCGGCCAGGAAAAGGAGCCGGACGACGGAGCCGTCGGGGCACCTGGAAACGCACCGGCAGCGGCCGGAATCGGGAACGCACGAGCCGCTCCTCGACCGCCTGGATGGCGGCGTTCCTGCAGGTCCGGGCCCTGGAGGCCCGTCTTCACCAGGACCGCGTCGAAGTCCTCGAGGTCGGGCGGGGCTGGCCCGGCTCGACGCGCGCGAACACGACGGGCGCGCGCGCCCACTCGGCCTGGTAGCGCAGCGTGCTGGCGTTCACGTACGGGTGGTCCGGCAGCACCAGCACGCGCAGCGGACGCAGCGTGGCCTCGGGCGACGACGCCAGCACCGAGACCTCGCGCGGCAGCGAGAGCGCGCCGGCCTGCAACCCGCTCACGGCCAGGCGCAGCGCCCGGGTCGGGCTCGCGCCGGAGCAGGGCGCGCGAAGGCGCGGCGGACCTGCCCTCGGGCGTGGCGGCCCCTCGAGCGCGCGCTCGACGAGGGGCGCGCGAGAGCTCGGGCTGGTAGGCGAGGCGGGCGCGGGCCAGCGCGGTCACGATCGGTCCGACGGGCCACCTGCCGGGATGGATCTGCAGCGTCGTGCGCAGCCAGGGCTGGTTCGGCGTGTGTAGGCCTTGAGGCCCAGCGGCGGCCTCCACTTCAGGAGGCGCACGCCCGACGCGGGCCAGGTGTGGCCCGCGAAGTTGGCCGCGCCGGCCAGGACCGCGGAAGCCGCGACCGCCAGCCGTCGCCAGGGCTGCGGCTGGCGCAGGAGCGCCGTGGTCATGAGCACGAGCGCGGGCGGGATCACCAGGATGACGTAGCGGTCCGCGGCCTTGTTGCGCACGACGGTGAGCAGCAGGTCGCCGGCCAGGAGCCACGTCCACATGAGCCCATCGAGCGGCCGCGGCCCGCGGATCGCCACCGGCGCCAGGCCTCGACCGGCGAGCAGCACGACGGCGATCGCGAAGAACGCGACCGACGCGCCCTCGTTCGCGAACCCGACGACGTAGTACGCGAGGTTGCGGAGGCTCAGGAGCGACGCGCCCTTCGGAGGTCGTACGGCTGGGCCCCTTCGCCCCATCCGTAGTAGGTGAGATAGCGATACGACGAGTCCAGGTGCGGCCCCCACCACACCGACGCCATGGCGACCGCGGCCGCGGTCGCGAGGAGCACGTTCCTGATCAGGCGGCCCGCCGATCGCCCCGCGCGCCAGGAGCGGGCCAGCGCATAGAGCGACGGGGCCAGCACGAACGGGCCCGCCATGATCTTGGCCAGCACCATCAGGCCCGCGAAGGCGCTCGGCGGCGAGCGACGCGGCGCGGCGGCGGAAGCCCTCCGACGCCTGACCGCGGCCACCGCGGCGGTCAGGAGCGCCGTGCGGCCGGCAGGTCCATCTCGTAGTCGCGCGAGAGCAGCAGCGGGGCGCTCCAGGTCGCGCCCAGCGCGAGGGCCAGCAGCGCGGCGCCGTCGCCGGCCCGACTGCCGCACCAGCAGCGCGGTCGCTCCCAGCAGGAGGACCCTGAAGAGCGAGCTGGCCGCGTACGCGGCGAGTCGCGAGCCGGAGAACGCGGCGTACAGCGGCAGCGCGCTCAGCGGCAGCAGCGGCGGCTGGGGCTCGGCGCGCTGCCGGACCTCGCGGAAGAGCGCGCGCGCCGCCGTCCTCCCACGCGTGCTGGTAGCGCAGGCTCAGCGCGAGGTAGAGGCCCTGGTCCCAGGGAGGCAGGCGTGGCCAGCGGGGTAGCAGCGCGCATCCACCACAGGTTCGTGGCGACGAACGACGCGCCGAGCGCCAGCGCCGCGGCCAGCGCCCAGAGCCGGACGGTCCGGAGGGTCCCCACGCGCCGGATGATACGGTGCTTGCACGACCGCGAGCGCGGGGCCAAGATGCGCCGCCGATGCGTCACGCGTTCCTTGCGCTGGGGCTGTCCCTGGGTGCGGCCTGCCGGCCTGCGCCGCCCGCGACGCGCTTCCTGAACTTCGATCCCGCTTCGGGAGCGGACGCGCTGCGCGCGGGCTGGTCCAGCTTCGAGCGCCTGCCCGAGGGCGACACGTACGTGTGGGCTGCGGCGCCCGCTGGCCACGCTGGTGGTGCGCGAGGCGGCCGACGCGCGACCTGCTGGTGCGCTTCCGCTGCTGGCCGTTCTGGTTCGCGGGCGCGCCGGTCCAGACGGTCGCGCTGGCGGTCAACGGCGACGGACGTCGGAGTCGGTGGCGCTGGCGGTCTGACCGGCACGCCTACACGCTCTACGTGCCCCGTGAGCTGTGGCGGCGGGGCGAGAACGAGCTGCGACTCACGTTCGCGTACGCGGCGCGCCCCTCGACCACGGCGGCGGGACCGACGACCGCGGGCTGGCCGTCGCGTTCGACTGGCTCGAGATCGTGCCCCCGCCGCGGCTGCGCTGACCGCTCGTTCAGAGCGGCTCGAAGCGCACCCAGCGCACCGCGCCGCCGCCAGGGTCCGCGCGGGCCGCGGCCCCGCCGGACGCGACCTTGCGCGAGAACGACAGGCTCGATGCTCGTCGATGCCGCCCGTCGCGACACACCTCCGGGAGCACCATCGACTGCTCCTCCCACTCCCAGGCCGGCCGGTCGAGCCGGAACGAGGCAGCCGGCGCGCGCCGTAGCGCACGGTCACCACCTGCGCGCCCGCCAGCGACTCCGGAGGGCAGAGGGAGAGGGTGACGCGCTGCGCCGCGCCCCGGCAGCTCCACGCGCAGGACCGCGCGGCCGCCCGTCGCCCATCGTCCCCAGTCCTCGCGGACGCTCCAGCCGTCCCCCAGGTGCCAGAGCGTGGGAGGCGTCCTGCAGGTCGATCCGTCCGCCGGGTGGGCGCAGGTCCGCGGGCGGCACGCTGTGCCGCGTGCGCACGAGCAGCAGCGGGCCGTCCGGAGAGCCGAAGGACCGACCGGCGTGGAACGAGTCGCGTCGGGCCATCACGTCCGCGGTGATCGACGCGCTCCCTGCGTGGCGTACGGCCGGCCCCCTACCGCCCTCGGTCTCACGAGCGCGTACTCCCAGGCCGAGTACCTCCGGCTCGGTCGGCACGCGGTCGGGATGGAACGTGCGCAGCTCGAAGCCCGCCCGCCGCGCCGCCCACCGCAGCGTCGCGGCGTTGACGTACGCGAGGTCGGGCACGACCGCCAGCGACGCCTCCGGCGCCACGGGCGTGAGGCCGGCGCGGATCTGCTCGGCCACGTCCCGCGCGGGCCAGCCCTCCGGATCCGGCACCACGAACGCCTGCACGTCCAGGCTCACGAGGGAGGACAGGCGCGGCGCCGCGCCCAGCGCGTGCTCGACGAGCGCGCGCGGCTCGGCGGCTCGCCAGAGCACGAGCTGGATGGCCAGCGTGTACGCCCCGGTCGCCGCCAGCACGATCCCGCGCCCGCGCGCGCTGCGCATGCGCCCGACCACGCGCGCGGCCACGATCGCGAGCGCCGGCGCCGCGGCCGCGATGTAGCGCGGGTCCTTGTTGTCGATCGCCGTGAAGGCCACGAGCGGGACCGCGAGCCAGCTCGCGAGCAGCACGCCGCCCGGCGACGGCGCGATCGTGCGCCGGCGAATCCAGGCCGCGACCCACACGACGGCCGCGGCGATGAGGAGGGCTCGCAGCGGCAGCGGGAAGAACATCACGACGGCCTGCGGGTAGTACGTCAGCGAGTCGAACGGCGAGGCCGGCCGGGTCGCCCTCCGCGCGGCCCGTCCGGACGACACGCGCGCCTGCGCGACGAGCTCGTCCGCGTGCGGCGCGTACCAGGCGCCGGTCAGCAGCACCCGCGACCGCCGCGGCCACGAGCCACCGCGCAGCGGCGGCCGCTCACGCCCACGAGCCGGACGAGCAACGGGCCGCGACGAACACCGGGAACACCCACTTCGTGAGCAGCCCGCACGCGGCGAGCCCCGCGCCGGCGGCACGCGGCGTCGACGGCAGGAAGCGCTCCTCGAGCGCGAGCGCGATCGTCGCCGCGACCAGCGCCGCCAGCGTGAGGTCCACGAGCGGCTGAGCCGCGAGGGCCGCGAAGGACGGCGAGGCGAGCACGAACGCGGTCGCCAGGAGCCCGGTCGAGAGACCGTAGAGGCGCCGCGCGATGGCGCCGGTCGCCGTGGCCAGCAGGACCAGCATCGCGCCGCCCACGAGGCCCGCGGCCCGCCGCCGACACGCCGGTCAGCGGGAACAGGCCCGCGACGCAGACGTGGTAGAAAGGCGGATAGAAGCTGGAGACCTGCCGCACGCGCTGCCAGGCGGGGAAGCCGTAGCGGGCCCACGCATCGTGGTACGCGCTCGCAAGCAAGAGGTGGGTGGCCTGGTCCCAGGACTGGAGCGGCTCGGGTGAACGCGGGAACCAGGCGCCGAGCAGCGGAACCACGCCGAGAACGATTGCCAGGCACGCGGCGAGGAGGACGGCCCTGCGGTCCGCGACGTCCGCCGGCGGAGCGCCCGCTGCCGCCGCGCCGGGTTCGCTGGGCATGGGCGTGAGGATGGCGGAGTCTGCCATCGAGGGTTCGGGTCGCCGCCGCGACGTCGCCGCGGCGGCGACCCTCGCCGCCGGCTGCCTCGCGGTCTTCCTGCTCTCGCCCGGTCGACCAGGTGGGCGACTCGCACTTCACGCTGCTGCTCGCGGACCAGCTGATGTCGCACCGGAGCTTCGACCTGGCGCCTCCGCCGGCCAGGGGCTCGATCCGTCGCTGCCCCTGAAGGACGGGCTGCCGGACCAGCTCGAAGCGGTCGACGAGCACTTCTACGTGACGTTCTCTCCCGCCGGCTCCGTCCTCGCGATGCCGATCCTGCCCGTGCTGAAGGCGTCGGGATGGCATCTCACCGGCCGGGATGGCGTCTACGACCCGGCGGCGGAGGCGCGCGGCCAGTCGCTGCTGGCGGCGGCGCTGATGGCGGCTCGCCGCGGCCGTCTTCTTCGGCGATCGCGCGCACGCTGCTGCCGAGGCCGGCCAGCCTGCTCGTGGGGCTCGCGGGGGCACTGGGCACGCCGGTCTGGAGCACCGCCTCGCGCGCGCTGTGGTCGCACATGGGGCCTGCTGTTCGCCAGCCTGGGCGTCCTCGTGCTGCTCAGGGGCAGGCGGGCGTCGGCCGGACGCGTCCCGTGCTGCTGGCGAGCCTCCTGGGAGCCGCGTACCTGGTGAGCGCGCCGTTCGCGATCCCCGCTGGCGGCCGTGGGCGCGTTGCTGCTGTACGGCGGCAGCCGCGACGCTTCGTGCCGTACGCGATCGTGGCGTGTCCGCGTGCGTGGCGCTCGCGGTCGCGTACGCGCGCGCTGTTCGGGACCTGGTTGCCTCCGCACCTGTCCGCCGGCGATCTCACGCCGGGCCACGCGCCGTGGGCCATCGTGGGCCTGTGGCTCGGCCCCTCGCGCGGAGCTCGTGCCATCCCCGCGGTCCTGTTCGTGGGCTACGCGTCCTTCCGCTATCCGCCGCGCGAGGACGCTGCGGCCGCTGCGCTGGCTGGCCCTGGCCGTGATCGCCGGCCACACGCTCCTGCCTCGGCCAACCCGCTGTAGTGTGGGGCGGCCATTGCTACGACCCGCGCCCGATGGCCGACGTCGTGCCGTGGCTGCTGCTGCTCGCGGTGCTGGCGCTCGACGGGCACCGGGCCGCGGGCCACGAGCTGGACCGGGCCGGAGCGCTACGGCCGCGCTGACGCGCTGGTCGCCCTGAGCATCGCCATCCACGCGCGGGAGCCTGCGCGGCCGCCGCACGCGGAGTGGAACTACCGCCCGCGGTCGGTGGACGTCGCGACCGAGCGTCTGTGGGACTGGCGACGGCCTGCAGGCGCTCGCGGGCTGGCTGACCTCTCGATCCCGACGGGCGCTGGTGCTCGGCCTCGAGCAGCCGGTGGACCTGCGCCTGCCGGAGAACGAGCCCTACCTGGGCGCGGGCTGGAGCGCGGGCGAAGCGTCCCAGCGCTGGGCGATGGGCCCCGCGGCGGACCTGTCGTTCGTGTTGACCGAGCGGACGCGACGTCGTCCTCCGCATGGACGCCGAGCCGTTCCTCGTGGCCGACCGGCTGCGCTGCGGCAGCGGGCCTGGATCGACTCAGCAACAACCCCGTCGGGACCTGGGACCTGCGCTACCAGGGGCTTCCGCACCTACTCCGCGCGGCTCCCCCGTTCGCTGCAGGCGTCGCAGAACCGGCTGCGCCTGCTTCCCCGATGCCCATCGCCGGTCGGGCTCGGGCTGGGCGGCGCGGCAGCTCCTCCTCGCGAGTGCGAACCCTGCGCCTGGACCTCGCTGCCGCTGCTGGCGCGCGGCGAAACCCGTGCTCGTTCGCGGGGAAGGCGCCCTGACGCGTTCCTGGGGGCCGGGTGGGACGAGCCCGAGGCGCTCGCATCAAGCATGGACGACGGCCCGCAGGCCGAGCTGTGGTTCGCGGCGGACGGCGCGCGTTGCCGCGGTGCTGCGCGTCACGCTGGTCCCGTTCGTGGTGCCCGGCTACCGCAAGCGCCAGCGCGTGCGGCTCGAGCCAGAACGGATGGACCGCGGCCGACCTGGACTCACTTGACGGCGACCCGCAACGGGCCTGCGACCGTGCTGCCGCGGGAGCGCGCTCGCGCCCGACAGCCTGCGGCCCGACCGCACCTGCCCGCCGCGCCTTCGTCGCCGCCGGCGGATCCGCGCATCGACCCGCGCCCCCTCGGCGTCGCGGTGGAGAGGCTGCCGTGCTCGAGGACCTTCCGCGCTACCCTGCGGCCGGCGCGATCGACCCGCAGTCCCGGGAAGCGGACCTGTCTCCCGACCGACGGCTGGGCCTTCGAGGACGCGGAGCCATCCGTCCCCGCGCTGCGCGCTGGAGGCCGCGCGCGCGCCTGGCGTTCGCGCTCGACCAGGCGAGCGCGCGCGTCACCGCACCTGGACGTGAAGCCGTCCCTCGGCCCCGCGGACGCGGCCCAGCGCGTCGAGCTGGGCCTCAACGGAGTGTCCCTGGCGACGCTGGACCCTGCGGGGCGGCGAGCGGGACGACTATCCGATCGCGCTGCCGCCGGGCGTGCTGGCGCGCCACAACGATGCTCACGATCGGCCTGCCCGACGCGCGCCGGCGCCGCAGGCGCTTCGAGCCTGGGCGACGACCCGGCGGCGCCTCGGCCTCGCGGTGTACGCGGTGCGCCTCGAATGAAGCGCCTGGGCAGGATCGTCCTCGCGCTGCTGGCCGCTCGCGCGGTAGCTGGCGGAGATCGCGCTGCGCGTGGCGGGCGTCTTCTACCTGCGCCGCCTGCAGCTAGCCACCTCCGGGCCCGGAGGGCGGGGTGCGCATCGTCTGCCTGGGCGAGTCCTCGACCGCGGGGCTGTGGACGAAAGCGGAGGACTCCTACCCGCGCAGCTGGAGCGGGCCCTGCAAGCCGCCTGGCCGGACGCGCGCATCCGGGTCATGGTGCCCCCACTGCATCGGACAGAACACGTCGCGAGATCGCGAACCGCATCGGCGGCTACCTGCGCGAGCACCGGCCGCGGCTGGTGATCGTGATGGCGGGCTACAACGGCAGATGGTCGCTGGCCGAGAGCCAGTGGGCCGGTACCTGGAGGGCCCGCGCTCGAGTCGCTGCGCGTGCGCGCGCTGATCGCGCTCGACGGGCTGCGCCTGTTCCGCGTCACGCTGGGTCTGGCTCAGGCCACGGCTGCCGATGCACGCGGCGTACCTGGAGGAGAACCCCGCGGCCTGCGTGGGGCGGGCCCGAGCAGGCCCGCTACCCGCCGAAGGGGGCGCGTGTACGCGTTCGCGCTGCGCCAGCGCCCCGCGTTCATGTGAAGCTGAGCGCGCGACGACGTGGGCGAGATCGTCCGCCGCTCGGGGACCGGCGCGCGCGTGCTGGTGATGAGCGTACCATCAGCCCCAGCTACCTGCCCCGGGCGAGAGATGTCAGCGCTGGCGCAAAGGCCAAGAGTGCGTGCCAGTCGCTCGTGCCAGCGGCCTGAACGCATTCGCGCCGTTCGGCGGCGGACCACTCGATCTCGACCGGCGCCTCTTCCACGACGGCTGGCACCCCAACGAGCGCGGGTACGCGCTCATCGCGCAGGGCGCGTTCCGCGATCGTGGACGGCGACCTGCCGTCGGCCGGGGACCGCCGGCACGACGGCGCGGCGCCGATGCGCGCGTCGCTGCCGGCGTTCCCCGGGAGGGAGGCCACGTGGTCGTGAACGCGGTGCAGTCCGACCGCTTCCTGGGCCGCGGCTGGGGGCTGACCCGAGGAGACGTTCCGCTGGACCGAGGGGCACGAGGCCGAGACTGCTGTTCCGCGCGGACGAAACCGGCGGGACGCGTCCTGCGCCTGCGGATCGGCGCGTTCCTGGTTCGGCAAGCCTTCGACAGCCAGCGCAGCTGCAGCTCGCGATCAACGGGCGCCCGCTCGCCGCGTTCACGCTGCGCCGCACCGGGGATTCCATCCGCTCCACGTTCGTGCCCGGCGACGCCCTGCCGCGGGCTGAGAACGTCCTCACCGCCACGGCGCTGCCCGACGCCGCGACGCCGGCGAGCCTGGGCGGCGGGCACGGACGATCGCGAGCTGGCCGTGGCCGAATGGACTGGGCCGACCTGCGGCCTCCTGACCCGCTGCCGGAGCCGCTCGCGCTGAACGACGGCGGTCGGCGGTGCCTGGGCGCAGGCTGGAGCCGGGTCGAGGGCCACGTACCGCTGGACCGAAGGCCTCGGCGGAGATCTGCTTCGGAGCGCCCGCGGTCGACCGCTGCGCCTGAAGGTGCCGGCTCCATCCGTTCGTGGTGGCGGGCCGGGCTGACCGCGCAGCGCGTGAATCGTCGCTCAACGGCGCGCTGGGCGACGACGCTGCGGATCACGATCCGGACGCGCGCGAGTACGACCTCGCGTTCCGGCGTCGATGGTGCGGCGCGGGAACGTGCTGCGCTTCGAGCTGCCCGACGCGGCGTCCCCCCGCGTCGCTGGGCGCGAGCGACGACCCGCGCGTCGCTGAGCGCGTCGCGGCGGTGGAGCCGGTCGCCAGGGTCCGCCGCCCGGACCCCGTTGGCTCGCCGCCCGCCCGCCCGCGTGTCATGATTCTCCTGCCATGACCACCCGGGCGGCGCGGGGCACCGTCCTCCTCTACATGCCCACTACGTGTCCGGAGTGGACGCCCGGCGCGGACTACCTACCGACGCCGCCACTGCCCTACTGGCGCTGGGCCACCGCTGCGCGCGGCCGGCTACGACGTGCGCATCCTCGACGCGAAGTGGAGCCGCGCCATCGCCAGGAGCTCGCGCAATGGCTCGACGGTGCCGTCTGCGTCGGCGTCAGCGGCATGACGGGCCACGCAGTGAAGGACGGGCTCGTGTTCTCCGGGCTCGTGAAGGAGCTGCGGCCCGAGCTGCCGGTCGTGGGGCGGCTGGCACGCGTCGTTCGCGGCGAAGCAGGCCGTCTCGGACCCGCGCATCGACATCACGATCAGAGCCAGGCCGACACACTTCGTGCGGGTCTGGACGCGCTCCGCAGAGGCGTCTCGCTGCGCGGGATCCCCGGCGTCACCTGGCGCGACGGCGGCGAGACCCTGGACGCGCACCAGGGCCCGCCCGCGGACATCAACGACCTGCCGCCGTTCGCGACTGACCTGGTGGACGTGCAGGCGCTACATCCGCCGCGGCCCCGGCGACGTGCGCCACGCGAACACGATCTTCAGCCGCGGGTGCCCGTACCAGTGCGACTTCTGCCTGGACTCGCGCCAGAAGTGGTTCGACGGCTCTCGCTCGAGCGCATGGAGACCGAGCTGCGGTTCTGGGCCGGGCACGGCGTCAACAGCCTGCGCTTCTACGACGGCAACTTCTTCCTGGGCCGGCCGCGGCTCATGGCCATAGCAATACGTAAC
>ERZ1370068.4288-contig-3369_pt1 | contig 23245 bp, 26 predicted proteins | sample MGYA00561227_ERZ1370068 | MGnify/ENA primary metagenome ERZ1370068 (study PRJEB38410, sample SAMEA6850437) | metagenome | study: Metagenomic assessment of the ecological functions of the soil: analysis of the soil microbiota associated with the...
GTTACGTATTGCTGTCGTTCCGGTTCTGAACGGACAGCTCTAGAACCGCCCGAGGTGGCCGCCGCTCAGACCATCAGAATCGGTCGTGATGAAAATCCTGGTCTCGAACGACGACGGCTACTTCGCGCCCGGGCATCACGCTGCTCGCCGAGGCCCTGCGCCAGCTGGGCGAGGTCACCGTGGTGGCGCCGGAGCGCGACCGCTCCGGCGCCTCCAACTCGCTCACCGCTCGACCGGCCGCTCACGGTGCGGCGCGCGCCGAACGGCTACTTCTCGGTCAACGGCACGCCGACCGACTGCGTGCACATCGCCGTCACCGGGCTGCTCGACTTCACGCCCGACGTGGTCGTCTCCGGGATCAACCTCGGCGCCAACATGGGCGACGACACCATCTATTCCGGGACCGTGGCCGCCGGCGGCGGAGGGCTACCTGCTCGGCATTCCGTCGCTCGCGGTGTCGCTCGCCAGCAAGGCGGGCGAGCACTTCGAGAGCGCCATCGGCGTCGCGCTGCAGATGGTCGAGCGCCTCGCAGCGCGCGCCGTTCGGCGAGCCGGTGCTGCTCAACGTCAACGTGCCCGACATCGCGCCGGCGCAGCTGCGGCGGCATGGAGGTGACGCGCCTGGGCAAGCGGCACAAGGCCGAGCCGGTGGTCAAGCTGCAGACGCCGCGCGGCGAGACCGCGTACTGGATCGGCCCGGCGGGCGCGCGCAGCCGACGCCGGGCCCGGGCACCGACTTCCACGCCGTGGAGAAGCGGCGCGGTCTCGGTGACGCCGCTGCGCATGGACCTCACCCACGGCACCCAGCTCGCGCGCGCCGAAGGAGTGGCTGCGCGGCATGAAAGCGCGCGCAGACGCCGCCGGCATCGGCATGACCTCGCAGCGCACGCGCGCGCGCATGGTGCGAGCGGCTGCGCGAGCGCGGCATCGCGCGACGAGCGCGTGCTGGCGGCGATGGCGGCGGTGCCGCGGCACCTGTTCGTCGAGGAGGCGCTCGCCAGCCGCGCCTACGAGGACACCGCGCTGCCGATCGGCTTCGGCGCAGACCATCTCGCAGCCCTACGTGGTGGCGCGGATGATCGAGATTGCTGCTGCAAAGACAGAAGCCGAGCAAAGGTGCTCGAGGTCGGCACCGGCTGCGGCTACCAGGCGGCGGTGCTGGCGCAGCGTCTTCGCCGAGGTCTACTCGGTCGAGCGCATCAAGGCGCTGCACGAGCGCGCGCGCCAACCTGCTCGGCCTGCGCCTCGCCAACCTGCGCCTCGCGTGCACGGCGACGGCGACGCCGGCCTGGCGAAGGCGGCGCCGTTCGACGCGATCGTCGTCGCCGCCGCGGCGCGCGCGATGCCGGAGGCGCTGCTGCGGCCAGCTCGCGCCGGGCGGCAGCATGATCCTGCCGCTGCGCATGCCGGCGCCGGGACGCGCAGCGGCTGGTGCTCGATCGAGCGCAGCGGCCGCGGCTTCGTCGAATCCGAGCTCGACGCGGTGCACTTCGTTCCGCTGGAGGCGGGCAAAGGCGTGAAGCTGCGCTCGCTCGTCCTGCTCGTCTTGCTCTGCGCTCGGGCTGCAGCGTCCGCTCGAGGCCTGCTCCCGTCCGGCGACCGCGAGCAACCGCGCGCGCGACGCCCGGCGCCGCCGCGCCGGCAGCCGCGCCCGGCCGCGGCGCGCCGAGGGCACCTACGTCGTGAAGCAGGGCGACACGCTCTACAGCATCGCGCTCGAGCACGGCGCCGACTACCGCGAGGTCGCGCACTGGAACAACCTCGAGCGATCCGACCAAGATCAGCGTCGGCCAGGTGCTGCGCGTCAACGCCGCCCTGAGGAGAGTCGAGTGCAGGTCGGGCGCGCGCAGGCGTCCCGAGCGAGGCGAGGCGCGCCCGCTCGATCTGCCGCCGCCCGCGGCGACCAAGACCGCTCCGCCGCGAGCCTTCCAAGCCGGAAGCGTCGAGCGGCCGACTTCATCTGGCCGGCGCAGCGGCAAGGTCATCGCCGGCTTCGCCGAGCCGCGCAGCAAGGGCATCGACATCGACGGCAAGCTCGGCGACCCGGTGATTGCCGCGGCGGCCGGGCGCGTCACCTACATCGGCACCGGCATCCCGGGCCTCGGCAAGCTGGTCGTGATCAAGCACGACAACGGCTTCATCACCGTGTACGCGCACAACAAGGACATCCTGGTGAAGGAGCAGCAGGCGGTGACGCGCGGCCAGAAGATCGCCGAGGTCGGCAATCACCGACGCCGACCGGCCGAAGCTGCACTTCCAGATCCGCAAGGGTCGGCGCGCGGTCGACCCGATGCGCTACTTGCCCTCGCTCTGAGGTTTCGCGGCCGGCTTCGGCGCCTTGGGCGCCTGCGCGCAGCGCCTGCGCCAGGTCGTTGACCGCCGCGGCGTACATCGCGCTGCGGTTGTAGCGGGTGATGCACGTAGAAGTTGCTGCAGGCCGAGCGCGGTACTCGCTCGGCGCCTCGCCGATTCGCCAGCTCGACCAGCACCGCCGGCTGCGGCCTCGAGCTCGGGCGTCGCTGTCGATTCGCACGCCGGCCGCGCGCCATTTCGCCAGCCGGCAGCTTCGGCTCGAAGCCGCCGCGCGAGCGAGCGCCAGGCGTCGCCGCTCGACGCGCGCCGGCAGCAGCACCGCGCCGCCCGTGCTGCCAGCCGTGCTGCTTGAGGAAGTTGGCGACGCTGCCGATCGCGTCGGCCGGGCTGCGCCGCAGGTCGACCGCGCCGCTCGCCGTCGAAGTCGACCGCGTAGCGCCGCGCGCTGCCCGGCATGAACTGCGGCAGGCCCATCGCGCCGGCGTAGGAGCCGCGCATGGCGAAGACGTCGAGGTTGCCGTCGCGCGCGAACAGCAGGTAGCTGCTCCAGCTCGGCGCGGAAGAAATCGGCGCGCGGCGGATAGTCGAAGGCGAGCGTGCGTCAGCGCGTCGACCACGCGCCAGCGGCCGGTGTTGCGGCCGTAGAACGTCTCGACGCCGATGATGGCGACGATGTACTTCGGCGGGCACGCCGTAAGCTCGCGCTCGGCGCGCGCGAGCGCGCGCGCGGTGGCTGCGCCAGAAGGCGACGCCGTCGGCGATGCGCCGCTCGCTCGAGAAAGCAGCGCGCGGTAGTCGCGCCAGGTGCGCGGTCTTCTCCGCCGGCCGCTCGATCGCCTCGAGCGACCTGATCGGCGCGGCGCACGCGGGAGAAGAGATAGGTCAGCTCGCGCCTCGACGAAGCCGTGGCGCTGCGACCATGTCCCGGATGAAGCGCCTGCACCTCGGCCGCTTGCCGTAGGGCGCTGGCGCGGCTGCTGGCGGCAGCGCACGGCGAGCGAAGCAGCAGAAGCGGCGGCGAGCCAGGCGCGGATCACGTAACGCCGCAGCGTCGCGCACCAGCCGCTGCAGCGCGCGCGACGCGCGGCGCGCTCGTGCTGCGCGCCGTAGCGCAGGCCGATGTAGAGCGCGCCGATGCGCAGGATCGGTGCGCCGCGCGTCGGGCAGCGAGCGCGCGGCGCGCGTCGCGTAGTCGCGCGGGCCCTCGTGCGCGGCGCGCTCGACGCCGCGCTGCGCGAGCTTGCGGCAGAACGCTGCGCCAGGCTTTCTGCACCGGGTCGGGGCGCGCCAGGCGCCGCAGCGACCAGGCGAGCAGCAGGCCAGCGGTGATCACGCCGAGGATGCTGAACAGCGCTGCGGTGAGCGCGCGCCAGTCGGCGTCGCGGATGCCGACCAAGCTGCATCAGGTCGCGCTGCCGCTCGGGGTTGTAGCCGAGCACCCAGACGTTCCACTTGTGGGCGACCGCCTCCCAGCGGTAGCGCAGCGCCGCGCAGCCACTCCATGCGCGGCTGCATCATCAGCGGCAGCGACGCGCTCTGGGCACGGCGCGCGCGAGACCCGACTCGACGCGCCGCGGCATCGCCGCCGCGGTCGGGTCGACGCGCACCCAGCCGCGCCCGGCGAGGAACACCTCGCCCAGGCGTGCGCGTCCGACTGGCGCACCGTGACGATGCGGTCGTACGGGGTTGAGGTCGCCGCCCTGGTAGCCGGTGACGACGCGCGACGGCATGCCGGCGGCGCGCATGAGGAACGCGAAGGCCGAGGCGAAGTGCTCGCAGAAGCCCTCGCGCGTATCGAACAGGAACTCGTCCACCGAGTGCAGGCCGAGCAGCGGCGGCTCGAGCGTGTAGGTGAAGCGGCCGGCGCGCAGGAACTCGATCGCGCGCGCGACGATCTCGTCGTCGCTCGCCGCGCCGCGTCTGCCACTGCGCGGCGAGCGCGCTGCGCGCGCGGGTTGAAGCTCGGCGGCAGGCGCAGCGCGCGCGCCAGCGCGCCGCGCACTTCGGTCCGGCGCGCGGCTCGGGCTGCGATCACCGAGGTCAGCTCGTAGCGCAGCCGCGTGCGCACCGGCGTCGAGGCGAGGATCTGTCCGTCGAAGGTCATGCGCGCGCGCTCGGGCACGCTCGCCGCAGTCTCGAGCGCGAACAGCCAGGCGCGGTTGTGCGGCTCGAGCACCACCGCGTAGCGGTAGCGCTCGCCCGCCCTTCGCGGCGGCGGTGGCACGCCGCGCAGCCCGGCGCCATGGTCCAGGTGCGGCCGTCGAAATCCCACAGCACCGGGCCGCGCCAGTAGCGCAGCGCATGCGGCGGCGCTTCGCCGTCGAACTCGGCGCGGAAGGCGATCGCGTCGGACTGCGCGAGGCTGCGAGAGGTTGCCCGGGCTCATCGACTCGGACAGCCCGGTCATGCCGGCGTAGGCGTCCTGCGGCAGGCCCCAGAGCGGGCCCTGCACGCGCGGGAAGAGCAGGAACAGGACGAGCGCCGCCGGCACCGCCTGCGCGAGCAGCACGCCGGCGGTGCGCAGGTTGGCGCGCGGCTGCGCGCTGCGGCGCGGCTGAAGCCGACCAGCGTCGCGGTGGTGGCGAGCAGCGACACACGCCATCAGCGCCGCGGTGAGGATCGACTGCGTGTAGAGGAAGTTGGTGATGACCAGGAAATAGGCGAGGAACGCGGCGACCGCGGCGTCGCGGTGCGTGCGCGTCTCGAGCAGCTTCAGGCCGGAGAAGACGCACCAGCAGCAGGATTCCCGGGCTGGCGGCCGAAGAGCGTGCGGAACTCCACCCAGATGCGCGAGCATCGCCACGGCGGCGACGCCGAGCACCAGCCAGCGCGAGGGCAGCGGCGCGCGCTGCAGCGTGAAATGCAGGCGCCAGCCGTAGAGGCACAGCGTCAGCAGCGTCAGCCACCACGGCGCGCGCAGCGCGTGCGGCGCGATGACCAGCGCGAGCGAGCCGATCAGCCAGAGCAGGTCGCGGGCGCTGACCGCGCGCAGCTCGGGAGCGAGGGATGCGGCAGCGGCTTCACAGCGTCCTCATGGCAGCCGGAACAGCGCCAGCGCCTGCAGGCAGGCGGCGCGGTGCGCGTCGCCGCGCGCAGGGCGCGAAACTCGGCGCTCGGGCAGGCGCAGCCCGTAGAGCGCGCCGCCGCGCTCGGCGGCGAGCACCCAGCCCGCCATGCGCGAGAGGCGCGTCTCGATCGGCCAGCGTCGCGGGCAGGAGCTGCCAGTCGAGCCACAGCTCGGCGCCCGGTCTCGCCGGCGAACTGCTTGGTCAGCATGTCGTCCGGTCTGCGCGCGCACCGCCTTCCAGGCGACGTGGCGCGGCGAGTCGGAAGGCTGGTAGCCGCGCAGGCCGGCGAAATCGTCGTTGCCCGGGCGTGGGCGAGCGCATCGCGCCGCTCGCGGCCTCGCCGCTGGCCGGCGGCAGGGCGCGATTGCTCGGGGCGCGGATAGACGAGGCAGCGCGCTTCCGGCTCGACGTAGCTCCAGGCGCGGAACAGGCCGAGCGGGAAGCGCGTCTCGAGCATCACCCGGCCGAGCGCGAGCCAGCCGCGGCGCGGCGGCGGCACCGGCAGCACCACCTCGCCGACGCCGCCGGCGGCGATATCGAGCGACGAGCTGCGCGCCGCAGCCCATGTGGCGCACCAGGATCGCCGGCCGGTCGAACGCGACGCGGCCGTCGAGGTAGAGGCGGAACTGCGCCGTGTCGCCGGCGAACACCGGCTCGGCGCGCCCGGCGCTCACCGCGAGGCGGGCGAGGTTGCGCGCGGTCTGCACCATGCCGGCGATGCCCATGCCGGCGAGCAGGAAGGTGAGCGCGAAGCCGAGCGCGAGCGCGTAGTTGATCGAGCCGACGAGCAGGATGGTCAGCGTCGCGGCGAACAGCCAGCCGAGGCGCGTCGGCACGATGTAGACGCGCCGGTGCACCAGCACGATCGTGCCGCGCTCCGGCGGTGTGAAGCCGTAGAGCCAGTTGGCGAAGCGCGGATTGCGCTCGATCAGGCGCCCGATCATGGCGAACGGACCGCACTCATGCGGTGGGCCCGTCGTACTTCCAGCGGCCCTTCCACGCGGCGAGCACCAGGCGCGGATACTTCGGCGCTGCCGAGGCTGCCGTTGTAGCGCGCCAGGGCGCGGAAGTAGTCGCCGTTCTCCATGTCCACGTAGTGACGCAGGATGACGCAGCCGTAGGCAATGTTGGTGCGCAGCTTGAACAGGTTGTCGCGCGGGCTGCCGATCAGCTTCATCCAGAAAGGCATGACCTGCATGTAGCCGCGCGCGCCGGCAGTCGAGACCGCGTACTTCGCGAAAGCCGCTTTCGACCTCGATCACGCCCGAGCACGAGCTGCGGGTCGAGCCGCGCGCGCGTCGCTTCGTACTGCACGGTGCGCAGCAGCTCCAGGCGCTGCTTGCGGTCGGGGATGCGCTTCTCGAGGCGCTTGTCCATCGTCTCGAGCCAGCGCTGTGGCGTCGTCCTGCGGAGCGGAAGTGCAACTGCGCCGGCGCGCGCGGCGGCGACCTGGGTGCTGAGCCGTGCGCGCACGCTGTCGGCGAGCGGCTCGTATTTCTGCTCCCCGCCGAGCGCGGCGAGCGGCGCAGGACGAGCAGCAGGGCGACTGAGCAGCCTTCTCAAGCGAGCTTTCTTCAGAAGCAGCGACGCCGATGTCGGCGAGCGGCGCGTCGCGACGGCTTCTCGTCGCGCGCGCCCCTTGTACTCCGCGTTGCCGGCGGCGAGGCCGCGCTCGGAGAGGACGACGCGGTGCGGCACGCCGATCAGGTCCATGTCGGCGAACAATACGCCCGGGCGCTCGTCGCGATCGTCGAGCAGCACGTCGACGCCGGCGCGCCGCAGCGACTCGCGTAGCAGCTGGTCGGCCGCGGCGCGCACCGCCGGCGCCTTGTGATAGCCGATCGGCACCAGGCGAGACCGTGAAGGGCGCGATCGGCGCGGGAAGACGATGCCGCGCTCGTCGTGGTTCTGCTCGATCGCCGCGGCGACGATGCGCGTCACGCCGATGCCGTAGCAGCCCATCTCGAACGGCTGCGGCTCGCCGCTTTCGTCGAGGAACGTCGCCTTCATCGCCTCGGAGTACTTGGTGCGCAGCTGGAAGATGTGGCCGACCTCGATGCCGCGCACGATCTCGAGCTTGCCCTTGCCGTCGGGGCTGGGATCGCCGTCGACCACGTTGCGGATGTCGGCGACCTGCGGCTCGGGCAGGTCGCGGCCCCAGTTCACGCCGGTGAGGTGGAAGCCTTCCTCGTTCGCGCCGCAGACGAAGTCGCTCATCAGCGCGACGCGGCGGTCGGCGACGATCTTCACGCCCTGGCCTCGACCGGGCCGACGTAGCCCGCTTTGCACCCGAGAGGACTCGATTTCCTTCTCGCTGGCGAAGCGGAACGCGCCGATCACCTTCTGCGCCTTGATCTCGTTCAGCGTGTGGTCGCCGCGCACCAGCAGCATGTGAAGCTGGTCGTCGTGCATGCACCAGCTACCGCCTTGACCGTCTTCTTCAGGTCGATCTTCAGCAGCGCGGCGACGTCCTCGCAGGTCTTCTTGCCCGGGGTCGCGACCTTCTTCATCTCCTCCTTCGGCGCGCCGCGCGTGCCGGCGCCATCGCCTCGGCGAGCTCGACGTTGGCGGCGTAGTCCGACTGCGGGCAGAACGCGATCGCGTCCTCGCCCGAGTCGGCGAGCACGTGGAATTCCTGCGAGCCGGTGCCGCCGATCGCGCCGGGGTCGGCGGCCACCGCGCGGAACTTGCAGGCCGAGGCGGGTGAAGATGCGCGTGTAGGTGTCGTACATGTTGCGGTACTCGCGCTGCAGATCCTCGTAGCTCGCGTGGAAGGAATAGCCGTCCTTCATCACGAATTCGCGGCCGCGCATGATGCCGAAGCGCGGCCGGCGCTCGTCGCGGAACTTGGTCTGGATCTGGTAGAAGTGCACCGGCAGCCGCCGGTAGCTCTTCAGCTCGGCGCGCGCGAGGTCGGTGATCACTTCCTCGGAGGTCGGCTGGATGACGAAGTCGCGCTCGTGCCGGTCCTTGAAGCGCAGCAGCTCCGGCCCGTACGCGCTGCCAGCGCCCCGATTCCTGCCACAGCTCCGCCGGCTGCACCACCGGCATCGACCAGCTCGATCGCGCCGGCGCGGTTCATCTCCTCGCGCACGATCGCCTCGACCTTGCGCATGCACGCGCAGGCCGAGCGGCAGCCAGGTGTAGATGCCGGCCGCGAGGCGCCGGATCAGGCCGGCGCGCAGCATCAGCCGATGGCTGACGATCTCGGCCTCGGCCGGCACTTCCTTCTGCGTCGCGATGAAAAAGCTGCGAGGTTTTCATGGGGCCGCGCCGGCATTGTCTTTGCCGGTGGGCTGTGGAAAAATCGAGTCGGGCATTCTACAGCTCTGAGGCGGTGCAGCCATGCTCGACAAGGAAGGCTACCGTCCGAACGTCGGCATCATCCTTGCCAACCAGAGGAACGAGGTGTTCTGGGGCAAGCGCGTCCATCAGCACGCCTGGCAGTTTCCGCAGGGCGGCATCAAGCACGGCGAGACCCCGCTGCAGGCCATGTTCCGCGAGCTCGAGGAGGAGATCGGCCTCGCAGCGCGCGCACGTGCGCATCCTCGGCCGCACGCGCGACTGGCTGCGCTACGAGGTGCCGGAGAAGTGGGCGCGGCGCGCGCAGGACGCGGCGGCAGCCTACCGCGGCCAGAAGCAGATCTGGTACCTGCTGCGCATGGTCGGCCGCGACTGCGACGTCGAGCTGCGCGCCAGCGGCCATCCCGAGTTCGACGCCTGGCGCTGGCACGACTACTGGGTGCCGCTCGAGACGGTGATCGACTTCAAGCGCGAGGTCTACCGCCAGGCGCTCACCGAGCTGCACCGCTACCTGCACGCCGACCGCCGCGCGCGTCCGCGGCCGAGCAGCGCGCAGCGCAGGCGCGAGCTCGCCAGTGGACCGCGAATACGACCCGCTGCCGATCCGCGAGCTCGGCGTCGACGCGCGGGCTCCGCCGGCCCGACTCAGCCGCAGGCGTCGCGCGTCGACGATCGAGTCGCCGGCGCTGCAGGTGATGACCGATCTGGCGCGCGTCAGCCCGGCGACGATCCGGCCGCAGGCGCCGCTCGCCGGCGCGCAACCAGTTCATGATCACGCGCGGCGTGCGGCTGCTGCTCGTGGTCGACGACGCGCGAGACCGTGGTCGGGCGTGATCACCGCCACCGACATCCTCGGCGAGCGGCCGATGCTGCGTCGCCACCGAGCGCGGCCTGCGCCGCGACGAGCTGACGGTGCCGACATCATGACGCCGGCGGAGCAGGTGCGAGGTCGTGGCGCTCGCCGACGTCGAGGGCGCGCGCGTCGGCCACGTGCTGGAGACGCTGCGCCGCGCGGGCCGCCAGCACGCGCTGGTCGTGCGACTTCGATCTGCTGCCGCCGGCGCGGCCGCTCGCGCCGCCGGCGAAGCGCACCATGGTGCGCGGCATCTTCTCGATCTCGCAGATCGCGCGCCAGCTCGGCATCGCGGTGCAGACCGGCGGCGAGGTCGCGCGCACCTTCTCCGAGATCGAATCCGCGCATTAAGTAGCTCAATCGGCTGGCATACTAAGCGAATATCCATTTGATCTATTGCCCGGCGGGCCATAGCGCTCGCTCTTTCACTGTAGGAGGAAGCCGATGAAAGCTCTCAAAGGCACGCAAGACCCACGACAACCTGAAGGCCGCGTTCGCCGGCGAGTCGCAGGCCAACCGCCGCTACCTGTACTTCGCCGCGAAGGCCGACGTCGAAGGCCAGAACGACGTCTCGGCGCTGTTCCGCTCGACCGCGGAAGGCGAGACCGGGCACGCGCACGGCCACCTCGAGTACCTCGAGACGGTCGGCGATCCGGCGACCAACCTGCCGATCGGCCGCACGCGCGAGAACCTGAAGGCCGCGGTCGCGGGCGAGACGCACGAGTACACCGACATGTACCCCGGCATGGCGAAGCAGGCGCGCGCCGAGGGCTTCACCGAGATCGCCGACTGGTTCGAGACGCTCGCCAAGGCCGAGCGCAGCCACGCCAACCGCTTCCAGAAGGCGCTGGACCAGCTGAGTGATTGAGCGGCACTCGCTCCTCGTCGCTCGAGGCCTACGCCCGGGAGCGCGCCAGCTTCCGGGCGAAGGTCATCGAGCACAAGAAGCTGCGCACCGTCGCCGCTCGGGCGAGCACGTCACGCTGCATGTTCGAGGACGAGCTGACTGATCCGCTACCAGGTGCAGGAGATGCTGCGCATCGAGCGCATCTTCGAGGAGGACGGCATCCGCCACGAGCTCGACACCTACAACCCCGCTGGTCCCCGACGGCGGCAACTGGAAGGCGACGATGCTGATCGAGTACCCGGACGCCGACGAGCGGCGCCGCATGCTCGCGCAGCTGAAGGGCATCGAGCGCCGCGTCTGGGTGCAGATCGGCGGCGGCGAGCGCGTCTACGCCATCGCCGACGAGGACCTCGAGCGCGAGAACGAGGAGAAGACCTCCGTCGGTGCACTTCCTGCGCTTCGAGCTGGTGACCGGCTGCCGGCGCGCGGTCTGCAGGGCGCCGACGCTCGCGATCGGCGTCGATCATCCGGCGTACCGCGCCGCGCTCGATCCGGTGCCGCAGCAAATCCGCGCCGCGCTGGCGCAGGACCTCGCCTGAGAGGCTTGGCGCTCGCCGGTCGCGCTCGCCGTGCGCTCTGCGCGGCTGCGATCGCGGCGTCAAGAGCGACTGGGAGCGCAAGAACGAAGGGCAGCTGGAGACGCGAAGCGGAGCGATCCTGCTGCCGCCGTTGCCCGCTTTCCCGGGCCGCTCGACGCTGCTCGAGTTCGAGCCGCGCGCGCCGTGCGATTTCCGCTACTGCATCGACGGCGCGACCCCTCAGCGTCGATGTCGAAGAAGCGGCGTGATCAGCTACGTCCTGGTGGCGCGCAGCCCGAGCGGCGTCGACAACGTCGACCTTCGAGGCGATCAACTGCAAGACCGACGAGTACCGCGTCTACGCGCTCGGTCGCGCCGACGGCACCTGGGGCGGACGAGCGAGCGCATGGCGCCCGATCGCGGAGAGCCGTCAGCCGCAGTACCGGTCCCTGCAGCGCGATTACTTCGCCCGCAGAGCAACGCCGATCAGCGACGCCGACGAAGGCCGCCGCGCGCTGCGGTGACGGCGGCCATCCCCTGGGCCGGGGATTCGGCGCCGACCCGACGCGCAGGCGCTGACGCGCCCGGCTATTCGCGGCTCGGCACGCTCTTCAGATCCGCCAGCCACGCCGCGGCGCTGGCATCCGACGGCGCGCGCCAGTCGCCGCGCGGCGAGAGCGAGCCGCCCGAGCCGACCTTCGGGCGCGTTCGGCGCGGCGCTGCGCTTGAACTGGCTGGTCGGAAGAAGCGCTCGAGGAACACGCCCAGCCACTTGCGGATCTCGCGCCAGCCGGTACTCGCCCTTCCAGGCGTTCCAGGCGAGGAAGGCGACCTTCGACGGCGCGTAGCCGAAGCGCAGCAGGTAGTAGAGGTGGAAATCCTGCAGCTCGTAGGGCCCGACCGCGGCCTGCGGTGCTCTGGCCGCCGGGCACCAGCTCGGGCGAGATCTCGGTCTCGAGCACGCGGCGCAGCGCGCGCTTCACGTCGTCGCCGAACTCGCCGGACTCGGCCACCCAGCCGATCAGGTACTGGATCAGCGTCTTCGGCACGCTCGGCGTTGACGTTGTAGTGCGACATGTGGTCGCCGACGCCGTAGGTCGCCCAGCCGAGCGCCAGCTCCGAGAGGTCGCCGGTGCCGACCACGCAGCCGCCGTGCTGGTTGGCGAGGCGGAACAGGTGGCTGGTGCGCTCGCCGGCCTGCACGTTCTCGAAGGCGATGTCGTAGACCTTGCGGCCCTTGGCGAAGGGGTGGCCGATGTCCTTCAGCATCTGCATGCACGAGGGGCGGATGTCGATTTCCTCGGCGCGTCGCGCCGACCGCGCGCATCAGCTGCCAGGCCTGGTTGCGCGTGCGGCTGCTGGTGGCGAAGCCCGGCATGGTGAAGGCGAGGATGTTGCTGCGCGGCAGCTTCAGCTCGTCCATCGCCCGCGCGCAGACGATCAGCGCCTGCGTCGAGTCGAGGCCGCCCGAGACGCCGATCACCAGCTTCTTCGTGCCGGCTGGCGCGCATGCGCGTCGCGAGCCCCTGCACCTGGATGCGGTAGACCTCCTCGCAGCGCGCGTCGCGCGTCGCCGGGTCGCTCGGCACGTACGGGAATTTCTCGACTTTGCGCTCCAGCGACAGGCGTCCTGACGGCAACGGCACGGAAAACTCGATCGTCGCGAAACGCGCCGACCTCGGCCGCGTGGCGCTGCGCCGCTGGCGCCGAAGGTGTTCTGCCGCATGCGGTCGGCGGCGAGGCGCCCGAGGTCGACGTCGGCGAGCGCGAGCTGCGGCTCGGTCGGCGAAGCGCTGCGACTCGGCGAGCAGCGTGCCGTTCTCGTAGACCATCGCGTGGCCGTCCCAGGCGAGGTCGGTGGTCGACTCGCCCGGCGCCGGCGGCGCTGTAGAGGTAGGCGGCGATGCAGCGCGCCGACTGGTTGCCGGCGAGCTGGTGGCGGTAGCCGTGCTTGCCGACGACGACGTTCGACGCCGAGAGGTTGGCGATCACCGTGGCGCCGGCGAGCGCGGCGAAGGAGGAGGGCGGCGCGGGCACCCACAGGTCCTCGCAGATCTCGACGTGCAGCACGAAACCGCTTCGATCTCGGCGAAGCGAAACAGCAGGTTCGTACCGAACGGCGCGCGTCTGCCCGGCGAGCTCGATCTCGGTCGCGCGCGGCAGCGTCGCCGGGCGTGAACTGGCGCGCCTCGTAGAACTCGCGGTAGTTCGGCAGGTAGGTCTTCGGCACCACGCCGATCAGCCGCCCCTGGCAGATCAGCGCCGCGCAGTTGTAGAGCAGGCCGTCGACCGCCACCGGCAGCCCGACCAGCGCGGCGAGCGGCAGGCCTGCTCGATGTCGCGCGAGCAGCAGCGCCAGCGCGCTCTTCGGCGGCGTCGAGCAGCGCCTGCTGGTGGAACAGGTCCTCGCAGCTGTAGGCGGACAGGCCGAGCTCGGGAACACGGCGAGCACGCGCCTTCTCGCGCGCCGCCTCGCGCATCAGCGCCAGCGTCGCCGCGAGGTTGTGCCTCGGGTCGCCGACGCGCACGCAGCGGCGTCGCGACGCGCGACGCGCGCGAAGCCGTGCGCGGTAGAGGTTGAAAAAGTCGCTTCATGGACGCATTTTACCGCACTCTGCGTTATGGTGTTATAAGCCATATATGCTGCAGCGAGCGCGTGCTGCTCGGCGGAGGCGGCTTCGACGATCGAGCTGCGATGCGATCTGCGCTACCGGCTGCGCTACGGCGACCTGGTCGGTACATGAGAACGGCAGGCGAATGCTGCGCGGCCGCAGCTAGCGCGTACGCAGTTCCGCTCGGTCGAGCAGCTGCGCTACGACTTCGAGCGCGATGTGCGCGGCGGGAGGCCGCTCTAGGCGAAAGTGCAGCGACTCGAGCTGCGCGTCGGCGCGCCGCGCGACGCGCTCGACCGCTTCGAGGCGGCGTGGAACCGGCAGTCGCCGAGGGCGGCAAGCGTCGGCGCCGCTGCGCGGTGCTGACGCTTCGAGGATCTGCCGCTGCTCGCTGAAGACGCTGACGCCCGGCGCGCTGGGCGCTGCTAGAGCGCCTGCAGCAAGGAGGGGCCGCTCTCGATCTACGAGCTGGCGAAGCGCCTGGAGCGCGACTACAAGAACGTGCACACCGACGTCGCGCAGCTCGTGCGAGCTTGCTGAGTCGAGCGGCAGGGCGACGGCGGCGTCGCCGTGCGCCTGGGAACTGCTACGCGCGGAGCTCGGGTTCATAGCCAGCCGGCCTTGCGGAAGCGGCAGGAACAGCCAGCGCGTCGATGACCGACCATCAGGGCCAGACGGCGAAGGGATAGCCGCAGTGCCCAGTTCGAGCTCCGGCATGTGCTCGAAGTTCATGCCGTAGACGCCGGCGACCATGGTCGGCACGGCGACCAGGGCGGCGTAGGCGGCGAGGCGCTTGGTGACCTCGTTCTCGCCGATGGTGATCATGCGCGAGGTTGACCTGGATCGCGGTGGTCACCGTGTCGCGCGCGGTGTCGATCGACTGGTTGAGGCGCACCAGGTGGTCGTAGACGTCGCGGAAGTATTCGCTCAGGCCGCTGGCAGACCTGCGGCACGCGGCCGCCGTAGAGCTTGCCGGCGTACTCGAGCAGCGGCCCGGTGGCGTGCTTGAGCGTGGTCAGCTTCTGCTTCACGTAGTAGAGCGCCTCGATGTTGCGCGCGCGGCGCGGCTGTCGGCGAACAGCTGCTCCTCGATCGCCTCGAGCTCGGTCTCGACCGCGTCGAGCACCGGGAAATAGCGGTCGACCACCGCGTCCATCAGCGCGTAGAGCACGTAGCCCGAGCCGTTGCTGCAGCAGCTCCGGCTCGCGCTCGCAGCGCGCGCGCACGTCCTGGAAGCCGCGCTCGGTGCGCGTGGCGCACCGAGAGCACGTAGTTCGGGCCGACGAAGATGTCGACCTCGCCGACGCTTGAGCTCGTCGCCCGCGACCTCGATGGTGTGCAGCACGACGAACAGCGAGTTGCCGTACTCCTCGATCTTCGGCCGCTGGTGGCCGTGGCGCGCGTCCTCGACCGCGAGCGCGTGCAGGTCGAACTCCTCGCTGCATCTCCTCGAGCTCGGCCTCGGTGGCGTCGCGTCAGCGCCACCCAGACGAAGCAGCCGGGCCGCGCGAGGTAGTCGCTGGATCTCGCGCTTGTCGATGTCGGCGAGCTTGCGTGCCGTCCTGGTAGGCGACGCAGTTGACCAGCATGCGACGGCATAATAAGCGACTTTTGCGGACCCTTCATGCCCTGAGATCAGCCGCCGCGCCGCGAGCCTCGGCACCGAGAACGCCTTCGTCGTGCTGGCCGAGGTGAACGCGCCTCGCGCGCCAGGGCAAGGACATCATCAGCTTCTGCATCGGCCAGCCGGACTTCCCGGCGCCGCTAGCACGTGCAGGAGGCGGCGATCCGCGCCATCCGCGAGCGGCAAGCACGGCTACACGCCGTCGGCCGGCATCGACGAGCTGCGCGAGGCGGCGGCGCGCATACATGGCCGGCATGCGCGGCGGCCTGCCGATCCGCGCCGCAGGACGTGGTGGTCGGCGCGGGCGCCAAGCCGCTTCATCGCCTACGCCATCCTCTCGACCACCGACTACGGCGCGGGCGACGAGGTGATCTACCCGAACCCCGGCTTCCCGATCTACGAGTCGCAGATCGTCGCCAACGGCGCGATGCCGGTGCCGATCCACCTGCACGAAGCGCGCGGCTTCGCCTTCGATCCGGCGCGAGCTGGAGAAGCTGATCACGACGAAGACCAAGCTGCTGATCCTCAACTACCCGCACAACCCGACCGGCGGCTCGCTGTCGCGCAAGGAGCTGGAGGCGATCGCGGAGATCCTGCAGAAGCACCCGCAGGTCTGGGTCTACGCCGACGAGATCTATTCGCGCCTGCGTCTACGGCGAGCGAGTTCTTCTCCATCGCGCAGGTGCCGGGCATGTACGAGCGCACCATCATCTCCGACGGCGCGTCCAAGACCTGGGCGATGACCGGCTGGCGCATCGGCTTCACCTCGAACCCGACGCTCGCGCCGGTGTTCACGCGCTGGATCACCAACACCGACTCGTGCGCCTCGCAGATCAGCCAGTGGGCGGCGGTCGAGGCGATCAACGGCCCGCAGGACGCGGCCGAGATGATGAAGAAGAGCTTCCTCGAGCGCAGGGATCTGATCGTCGAGCCTGCTGAACGAGGTGCCCGGCGTGACGTGCCGGACGCCCGGCGGCGCGTTCTACGCCTGGCCGAACGTCACCGAGGCCTGCCGCATGATCGGCGCCGCGGACTCCGAGGAGTTCCGCAAGCGCCTGCTGAACGAAGCCGGCGTGGCGGTGCTCGCCGACATCCATTTCGGCGCGCGCGTGCCGGGCGAAGGCCAGCACGTGCGCTTCTCCTACGCCGCCTCGAAGCAGGCGATCGAGACAGGGCGTGGCGCGCATGGCCGACTTCATCCGGAGGAACACCCGCAAGGTCGCCTGAGCCATGGTGCTGGAAGCCGTCGGTGACGGTCGCGGCCGTCATCGAGCGCGACGGGCAAGTTCCTCTTCGTCGAGAGAGCGGATCGACGGCCGGCGCGGTGCTCAACCAGCCCGCCGGGCCACCTCGACCCGGGCGAGTCGCTGCGTCGCGGCCTGCGCGCGCGAAGTGCTGGAGGAGACCGCGCACCGCTTCGAGCCCGACGGCGCTGGTGGGCGTCTATCGCTGGCACTACGCGCGCGAAGGACGTGACTTTCCTGCGCTTTTGCTTCTGCGGAAAGATCCTCGGCGTGAAGAAACAGGCCGCTGGACAAGGGAAATCGTCGCGCTCGCACTGGCTGACGCCCGGCCGAGCTGAAGGCAGGAAGCAGCCGAGCACCGCTCGCCGCTCGTGCAGAAGTGCGTCGACGACTTTCTCGCCGGCAAGCGCATTCCCGCTCGAGCGTGTTCTCGAAGGAGTTCGCGTGAAGGTCGTGGTCGGCATGTCGGGCGGGGTCGACTCGTCGGTGGCGGCGCTGCTGCTCAAGCGCGCAGGGCCACGACGTCGTCGGCCTGTTCATGAAGAACTGGGAGGACGACGACGACGACGAGTACTGCTCGACGCGCGAGGACCTGATCGACGCCGCCGCGGCGGCCGACGTCATCGGCATCGAGCTCGAGGCGGTCGAACTTCGCCGCCGAGTACAAGGACCGCGTGTTCGCCGAGTTCCTGCGCGAGTACCCGGCCGGCCGCACGCCCAACCCCGACGTGCTGTGCAACGCCGAGATCAAGTTCAAGGCCTTCCTCGACCACGCCATGCGCGCTGGGCGCCGAGAAGATCGCCACCGGCCACTACGCGCAGGTACGCGACGCGACGGCCGCTTCAGCTGCTGAAGGGCAAGGACGCGCGCGAAGGACCAGAGCTACTTCCTGCACCGCCTGAACCAGGCGCAGCTCTCGCGCGTGCTCGTTCCCGGTCGGCGAGCTGAAGAAGACCGAGGTGCGCGCGCATCGCCGCTCGAGGCCGGCCTGCCGAACCACGCGAAGAAGGACTCGACCGGCATCTGCTTCATCGGCGAGCGGCCGTTCCGCGAGTTCCTCAACCGCTACCTGCCGCAAGACGCCGGGACCGATCGTCGACGACGAGGGCAAGACCGTCGGCGAGCACATCGGGCCTCGCCTTCTACACGATCGGGCAGCGCAAGGGCATCGGCCTCGGGCGGTCCCGGCGAGCCCTGGTACGTCGCCGAAAAGCGGATGGCCTCGAACGAGCTGGTGGTGGTGCGGGGCCACGACCATCCGCTGCTGCTGAAGAAGGCGCTGGAGGCCGACGCACGCGAGCTGGATCGCGGGCGTCGGCTCCGTCAGCGCCCGTCGGCGCATCAGCGCCAAGACCCGCTACCGCCAGGCCGACGCGCGCCTTGCACGCTGACCGCGCGCCAGATTCCGAGATCGAGGTGGACTTCTCCCGCGCCGCAGTGGGCGGTGACGCCCGGGCCAGTCGGTGGTGCTCTACGATGGCGAGGTCTGTCTCGGGGAGGGATCATCACGTGACGACCGCCGGCGAACATCATGGTCGAGCCTGGTAGCGCTTCTGCACGCCTACTTCCTCGTGCTGGAGATGTTTCTCTGGGACACCGCGCGGCATGGCGGGTGTTCGGTACCACGCCCGAGTCGCAGCCGCCGCCTCGAAGTCTCTGGCCGCGAATCAGGGCCGCTACAACGGCTTTCTCGCCGCGGGCCTGATCTGGGGATTGTTCGCCGGGGGACCCGGTCAAGATCTTCTTCCTCGCGTGCGTCATCGTCGCCGGCGCGTACGGCGCGGCGACGGTGAACCTGAAGATCCTGTGGGTGCAGGCCGTGCCTGCCGCGATCGCGCTGGCGCTGGTGCTTATTTCTTAGGCGCGGGACCTGCGGCACGGTCTCGGCGAAGGCCGGCCGCTCCATCAGCTTCTTGTAGTGCTGCGCGAGCGTGCGCGTACTGCGTGCGCACCAGTCGACGTCGCCCGGCTTGCGGAAGTCGAGCCAGCCGGTGCAGCAGCCCAGCGCGATGTCGGCGAGCGAGTAGCGGTCGCCGTGGCAGAAGCTCTTGTCGCCGAGGTCCTTCGCGAGCTGCTCCATGCGCGCGGTGCATGCGCGCCACCTGCTTGTCGATCCAGGCCGTGCTGCGCTCCTTCTTGTCGCGCAGCCGCTCGGAGCGCACCAGGATGCCGGCGTCGAGCACGCCGTCGGCGAGCGCTTCCCAGCGCCGCACCGCCATGCGGTCGCGCGTTCTCATCGGGGATCAGGCGGCTGATGGGCGAGGCGCTGTCGAGGAACTCGACGATGACGCGCGAGTCGTAGAGCGGCGTGCCGTCGTCGAGGATCAGCGTCGGGATCTTGCCGAGCGGGTTGTGCGCGTTGACCGGCGTTGTCGATCGGCGCGACGTCGACCAGCTCGAGGTCGCACTCGATCTTCTTCTCGGCGAGGAAGACGCGCACCTTGCGCGTGTACGGGCTGGCGAGAGAGGCGAGGAGCTTCATGAAGGGCGCGATTATACCCGCCGCATGCAGGCTTTAACGCGCCGCCGCAGCGCAGGGATGACGTCAGCTTCGAACCACGGGTTGCGCTTCAGCCAGCCCTTGTTGCGCCAGCTCGGGTGCGGCAGCAGGGAAAAACTCGGGCAGGTAGTCGCGGAAGCGCGCACGCCGCTCCGAGAGTGAACCTTTGTCATGCGCTGCCGAGCCAGTACTTCTGCGCGTACTGGCCGACGAGCAGCGTCAAGCCGATGTCCGGGCAGGGCGGCGCGAAAGCGCGGCTGCCAGAGCGGCGCGCACTGGCGCGGCGGCGGCAGATCGGCGCCGTCCACCGTGCCGGGATAGCAGAGGCCGATCGGCACGATCGCGATGCGCGAGACGTCGTAGAACTCGTCGCGGTCCATGCCCAGCCAGCCGCGCAGCACGTCGCCCGACGGATCGTTCCAGGGAATGCCGGTCTCGTGCACGCGCCGTCCCGGCGCCTGGCCGACGATCAGCAGCCGCGCGCTCGCCGGCGCGAAACACCGGCCGGGGCTCGAGGAAGTGCTTCTCGCAGAGCGGCAGGCGCGCGCATCGCGCGCCGACCTGCAGAAGCGAAATGCGCATCCCCGTATAATAGAGGCCATGCCCTCGCCGCTCGCCGCGCTGTCGCCACTCGACGGCCGGTACGCCAGGACTGCCGATCCGCTGCGCGCAGTACTTCAGCGAGCAGGCGCTCATCCGCTACCGCGTGCAGCGTCGAGCTCGCCTGGCTCGAGGCGCTCGCCGCCGAGCCGCGCGATCACGGAAGTCAAGCCGTTCTCCGCCGCGACCAAGACAAGCCTTCGTCAAGCTGGTCAAGGATTTTCCGAGCGCGACGCCGAGCACATCAAGAACGATCGAGGCCGAGACCAACCACGACGTCAAGGCGATCGAGTACTGGCTGAAGGCGAAGCTGCGCGAGCAACGCGCGAGGTGCAGCGCGCGCTCGGAGTTCATCCACTTCGCCTGCACCTCCGAGGACATCAACAACCTCGCGCTACGCGCTGATGCTCGAGCGAGTCGCGCGACGACGGTGATGCTGCCGCGCTCGACGCGCTCGTCGCGCGCGCTGACGCGCTCGCGCACGAGCACGCGGACGCTGCCGATGCTCGCGCGCACGCACGGCCAGCCGGCCACGCCGACCACGCTCGGCAAGGAGATGGCCAACGTCGCGCAGCGCCTGCGCGCGCGCGCGCGGCGCATCGCCGCGCGTCGCAGCTGCTCGGCAAGGTGAACGGCGCGGTCGGCAACTACAACGCGCACCTGGCCGCCTATCCCGGCGTCGACTGGGAGCGCTTCGCGCGGCGCTTCGTCGAGGGCCTCGGGCCTCGAGTTCAACCCCTACACGACGCAGATCGAGCCGCACGACTGCGCTCGCCGAGCTGCTCGACGCCTACGCGCGCGCGAACACGCATCCTGCTCGACCTCGACCGCGACCTGTGGGGCTACATCTCGCTCGGCTACTTCCGGCAGAAGCGTGAAGGCGGGCGAAGTCGGCTCCTCCACCATGCCGCACAAGGTGAACCCGATCGACTTCGAGAACTCGGAAGGCAACCTCGGCATCGCCAACGCGCTGCTGCGCCATCTCTGCGGAGAAGCTGCCGGTGTCGCGCTGGCAGCGCGATCTTTCCGACTCGACCGCGCTGCGCAACATCGGCGTCGCGCTCGGCCAACGCTGCTCGCGTACGCCTGCCTGCCTGCGCGGCCTGGCCAAGCTCGAGGCCGACCCGCAGCCGGCTCGCCGAACGACCTCGACGACGAACTGGGGAAGTCGCTCGCCGAGGCGGTGCAGCAGGTGATGCGCCGCCACGGCGTTCCGGGCGCCTACGAGTAAGCTCAAGGCGCGGTCGAGCCGCGTCGCCGGCTCGGCGCCTGAGCCGCAGTCGCGGCCCATCCGCGAGCCGCGCCGATCCCACCCGAAGGCGGAAAGAGCGGCCTGCTCGCGCTGACGCCGGCCGGCCCATGACTGGCACTCGAAGCTGCGCCGAACTCGCCGGCGTTTTGATGCGCCGCTCCCACTTTCTTGCGGCGTTCGCATCCGCGGGCGCGCGGCGCAGGAGATCGTCAGCCTTGCGACGCGTGGCCCGGTGTGACGCAGTCGTTCTTCATTGCTGAGCATGGGAGAGGCGCACACCCGAGGCGGTGGCGGTGCTCTACGGCGGTGGCGAGCGGCAACATCCGCCTGCGCCGTCGAGGACGGGTCAGGCGAAGTTCGGCGCGCGAACTTCCCGCCACGCCTCGGCGCCGAGTTCGTCGCGCAACGGCCTGCTGCCGGTGGTGATGGACAACCCTTCCGACCAGGCTGGGGTCTGACCGAGGGCTATCGCACCGGCGCGGAGCAGCCGGCCGACGCGCGCGTCGCGTCGCGCGAGCTGAAGACGGCGCTATCCGGCGTTGCCGATCTATCTCGTCGGCACCAGCCGGCGGCACGATCATTCGGTCGGCCTATCTCGGCCGCGACGCTCGGCGACGAGGTCGCTGGCGTGGTGCTCACGCTCGACTATGTTCGGCAGCAGTAACCGCGCCGCCAGCGCGCCGAGGCTCGCGGCTCGACTACGTCTCGATCAAGGTCGCCGCTGCTGTTCGTGCACCACCGCGAAGACGCCTGCGAGTCGACGCCTTACGCACGAGGCGGCGCGGCTTCGCGCGCGCGCTACCCGCTGGTCTCGGTGAAGAGCGGCAAGCCGCCGAGATCCGACGCCTGCGAGCCCTGCAGCCGCACGGCTTCTACGGCAAGCGAGGCGCGAGACCGTCGGACGCGATCGCCGGCCTGATGCTGAAGAAGCCGTTCCGGCAAAGAAATCGACTGACCTCGATGCTCTACGCCGCGACGATCTTCCTGTCCTCGTTCCTGCTGTTCCTGGTGCAGCCGCTGATCGCGCGCCTGATCCTGCCGTGGTTCGGCGGCAGCGCAGCGGTGTGGATCGACCTGCATGCTGTTCTTCCAGGCGCTGCTGCTCGGCGGGCTACGCCTACGCGCACAGCCACGCGCGACTGTCGGCAAGCGCTGCGAGCGCGATCCTGCATCACCGCGCTGCTGCTCGGCCGGCGCTCGCGACGCTGCCGATCGCGCCGAGCGAAGCCGTGGAAGCCGCTGGCGCGAGGAGCCGGTGACCCGCATCCTGCTGCTGCTCGGCGCGAGCGTCGGGCCTGCCGTACTTCCTGCTGGCGTCGCACCAGCCCGTTGCTGCAGGCGTGGTTCGCTGCGCGCGCGGCCGGGCGAGAATCCCTACCGCCTGTTCGCCGGTGTCGAACCTCGGCTTCGCTGATCGCGCTGATCGGCTATCCGTTCGTCGTCGAGCCCTACCTCGGCGGCGCGCGAGCAGGTGCACCTGTGTGGTCGTGGCTGTTTCGCCGCCTTCGCGCTTCGTTGTGCGCGGTCGATCGCCGTGGCTGGACGTCCGCGGCAAGCCGATCGACTGCGAGGTCGGAGCAGGCAGCTCTCGGCACCGAACAGCGCGACTATATGCGCTCTGGCTCGCGCTCCCGGCCACCAAGGCCCGGTGCTGCTGCTCGCGGTGACCAACCACCTGACGCAGAACGTCGCCGTCGGTGCCGCTGCTGCTGGCTGGCGCCGCTCACGCTCTACCTCGCTGACCTTCATCATCGCCTTCGAAGGCAGGAGCTGGTACCGGCCGCAGTGGCTCTGGGCCGATTCATGCTCGGCGTGCTCGGCGCGATGGGCTGGCTGCTGGTCGATCACGCGACTACGCAGTTCGACCCGGTAGATCCAGCTCGCGGTGTTCCCTGCCGGGCCTGTTCGTCGGCTGCCTGTTCTGCCACGGCGAGCTCTTACCGGCTGCGGCCCGCGCCGCGCGCGCCTCACCTGCCTTCTACCTCAGCAGGTGTCCGTCGGCGGCGCGCTCGGCGGGCTGCTGGTGGCGGTGGTCGCGCCGCTCGTCTTCAACGGCTACTACGAGCTTCGGCGTCGCGCTCGGTGGCGCTCGCGCGTGCTCGCTGCGCTGCGCATTGCGCCGGTCGGCAACGCTGCCGGCTTCGTCGGCCGGGCCGCGCGATGCTGCTGGCGGTCATCGCCGCGCAGCCTACGACGGCTTCCGCTCAGCACGCGGAGGTGTCGGTCGCGAAGTGCGCTACTACGGCGTGCTGCGCGTGAAGGAGTACGGCACGAGCCCGGCGAGGCAGTCTTACCTGCGCCGGCTGGTGCACGGCGCGATCATGCACGGCGAGCAGTACCTGCACGACGACCAGCGCCGCATGCTGACCACCATTACCAGAGACCGCCGGCGTCGGTCTTGCGATTGCTTCAGCCATGACCACAGCAATACGTAACTGAACGAAGTACAA
>ERZ1370068.3378-contig-2489_pt1 | contig 23244 bp, 22 predicted proteins | sample MGYA00561227_ERZ1370068 | MGnify/ENA primary metagenome ERZ1370068 (study PRJEB38410, sample SAMEA6850437) | metagenome | study: Metagenomic assessment of the ecological functions of the soil: analysis of the soil microbiota associated with the...
TTACGTATTGCTAGAAGCCGGCCAAGATGGACGTGGTGGACCGGGTGGTGGAGCTGCACGGCCCGCTCGACGACGCCCAGAAGGCCAAGCTGCGAGAGATCGCCGAGGCGCTGCCCGGTGCAGCAGACCCTCGGCGGGCCGCATCCCAGGTCAGCACCACGATCGCTCAGTAGTGCGGGGCCGCTCGATCACCGTCGAGTCCACCAGCCCCGGCTCACCGGCCAGCCTCTCTCGAAGGACGGCCACCTCCGCCTGCAGCCGTTCCAGCGCCTTGCCCTGGGCGTGGAGCACGTCGCTCAGCTCGCCCAGGAGCTGCTGCTGCTTCGGTGATGCGCAGCTCCAGCTCGACGATCCGCTCTTCCATCGGCCGGTCCTCCCGCCGATCAGACGCCCCGCGTCAGGGGACGCCGCGGAGCCGGCATCTGCCGGCCCACGCGTCTCAGGCGAGCTCGAACCGTAGCTCGCCCATCCTTTCCACGCTGCAGGCGATCCGGTCGCCGGGCTTGAGCCACACTTGCTGCCCCTGGGCTTGCCGTTGATCACCCCTCCGGCGTGCCGGTGGAGATGACGTCGCCGGGGAGGAGGGTGAAGATCGACGAGGCGTAGGCGATGATCTGCGCGCAGCTGAAGATCATGTCGTCGGTGTTCGACAGCTGCCGCTGCTCGCCGTTGACCCGGGTCTCGATCTTCAGCTTCTGCGGATCGGGCACCTGCTCCGCGCCGACCAGCCAGCGGCCCGATGGGCAGGAACCCGTCGGAGGTCTTGCCGATCATGAACTGCGAGCCCTTCCCGTCGCGGTACTGGAGGTCGCGGGCGGAGAAGTCGTTCCCAGTCGGCGTAGCCGAAGACGTGGCTCAGGGCATCGGCCTCGCTGACGCTCGCTCGCGGTCTTGCCGATGACGAACTTGCAGCTCCACCTCGTAGTCGAACTTCTTCGCCACCTTGGTCGGGAGCTGTCACCGTCCCCTCGTGCGCGGCAGAGCGCGTTGGCGTACTTGTTGAAGAGCACCGGCGCCTTGGGGATCGGGCGTCCCGGTCTCCAGCGCGTGCTTCCGGTAGTTGAAGCCGAGCATGATGATCTTCTGCGGGCCGGGTGATGCAGGGGCCGAAGCGCGCCTCCTCCACCGTCAGGTAGCGCGGTGCGAGCCGCGCCCAGCGAGGCGCCGGAGGACCTTGTTCAGCCCGGCGACGTCCTTGCCGGCGAGGAGATCGTCGGTGCTGCCCGGCACGGCCACCCTGAGCGAGCTTCCCGCCCTGCCGACGTCGAGAATGCGGTTCTCGCGGCGCACCCCCAGGCTGTCGCCCTGCGCAGAGTCGGAGCATGCAGTAGGTCAGCGCGCGGAGCCCCAGCGCCTCCGTGGTCCCGCTCGCCGCCGGCGCGGCACCCGCCCTGCCCTTGAGGAGCACCGAGCCGGCGGCGGCGACACCGGCGCTCTTGAGCAGCGACCTCCGCGTGGTCCCCAAGGCGACCTCCCCTCCGTTCGAGGGGCGGAGGCTGCCCGCCCGGTCCGGGAAGGCCAGTGCCTCGCCGGCCGGAGCGTCTGACGCTACGCGCAAGCAGTTCCATCGCGACGCGGTGGCCCCTCCGGCCGCCGACCGTGTAGAGAGCCCCTTCCGATGGACCGGACCTTCCTCAGCGACCTCGACGCCCGAACCGCGAGCTCCGCGCCCAGGGGCTCTACAAGCAGGAGCGCATCCTCGTCTCCCCCAGAACGCGGCGATCCGCGTCGAGGGGGCGAGGAGGTGCTGAACTTCTGCGCCAACAACTACCTCGGGCTCGCCGATCACCCCACAGGTCGTCGCCGCCGCCCGCGACGCCACCGAGACGCACGGCTTCGGGATGGCCTCGGTCCGCTTCATCTGCGGCACCCAGGACGTGCACAAGGAGCTGGAGGGCCGGCTGAGCCGGTTCCTCGAGCACCGAGGACACCATCCTCTACGCGAGCTGCTTCGACGCCAACGGCGGCCTGTTCGAGACCCTCCTCGACGAGAAGGACGCGGTCATCACCGACGCGCTCAACCACGCCTCGATCATCGACGGCATCCGCCTGTGCAAGGCGCAAGCGGCTCCGCTACGCCAACAACGACATGGCCGACCTGGAGGCCAAGCTGCAAGAGGCCTCCGGCGCCCGCTACCGGCTCATCGCCACCGACGGCGTGTTCTCCATGGACGGGATCATCGCCAACCTGCCGGCGATCTGCGACCTCGGCCGAGCAGCACCGGCGCGCTGGTGATGGTCGACGACTCGCACGCCGTCGGCTTCGTCGGCGCGCAGGCGGCAGGGCACGCCCGAGTTCTGCGGGGTGCTGGGCCGGGTGGACATCCTCACCGGCACGCTGGGCAAGGCGCTGGGCGGCGCCTCGGGCGGCTACACCTCGGGCGCGGAAGGAGATCGTCGCCTGGCTCCGGCAGCGCAGCCGCCCCTACCTCTTCTCCAACTCGCTGATGCCGGCCATCGCCGCCGCGACGCTGACGCGTGCTCGACCTGCTCGAGGAGGGCGACGGGCTGCGCAGCAGCTCCGGGAGAACGCCGAGTACTTCCGGAGCAAGATGAGCGCGCTGGGCTTCAAGCTCGCCGGCGCGAACCACCCGATCATCCCGGTGATGCTGGGCGACGCCAAGCTGGCCTCGACCTTCGCCGACCAGATGCTCGCCGAGGGAGTCTACGTCATCGGCTTCAGCTTCCCGGTGGTGCCGCAGGGCCAGGCGCGCATCCGCACCCAGATGTCCGCCGCCCACACCCGCGAGCAGCCTCGACCGGGCCATCGCCGCCTTCGCCAAGGTGGGCCGTTCCCTGGGGGTGATCGCGTGAAGGCGCTGGTGAAGGCCAAGGCCGAGCCGGGCATCTGGATGCAGGACGTGCCGGTGCCGGAGATCGGCCCCAACGACGTGCTGATCCGCGTCCGCAAGGCCAGCATCTGCGGGACCGACATCCACATCTGGAACTGGGACGCCTGGTCGCAGAAGACGATCAAGGTCCCGATGGTCATCGGCCACGAGTTCATGGGCGAGATCGCCAGGCTGGGCGACGAGGTCACCGGCTTCGAGGTGGGCGAGCGGGTCAGCGGCGAGGGCCACATCACCTGCGGCCACTGCCGCAACTGCCGCGCCGGCAAGCGCCACCTCTGCCGCAACACGGTGGGCCTGGGCGTCAACCGGCCCGGCTGCTTCGCCGAGTACGTCGCCCTGCCGGCCTTCAACGTCTTCCGGGTGCCGAAGGAGATCCCCGACGAGATCGCCTCGTTCTTCGACCCGCTGGGCAACGCGGTGCACACCGCGCTCTCCTTCGACCTGGTGGGCGAGGACGTGCTCGATCACCGGCGCCGGGGCCGATCGGGGTCATGGCCGCGGCGATCGCCAAGCACGTCGGGGCGCGCCACGTGGTGGTGACCGACGTCAATCCCTACCGGCTGGAGCTGGCCCGGAAGCTGGGCGCCACCCGCGCGGTGGACGTGCGCAGCGAGACCTCGCCGACAGCCATGCACACCCTGGGGATGACCGAGGGCTTCGACGTGGGGATGGAGATGTCGGGCAACGGGCAGGCGTTCCGCGACATGCTGGCGGCGATGAACCACGGCGGGCGGGTGGCCATCCTCGGCATTCCGCCCAGCGAGGTCTCCATCGACTGGAACCACGTCATCTTCAAGGGGCTGGTGCTCAAGGGCGTGTACGGCCGGGAGATGTTCGAGACCTGGTACAAGATGGTGGCCATGCTCCAGAGCGGGCTGGACGTCGCCCCGGTGGTGACCCACCGCTTCAAGGCCGACCAGTACGTCCAGGCCTTCGAGGCGATGCGCTCGGGCCAGAGCGGCAAGGTCGTCCTCGACTGGATGGGCTAAGGCACCAGGTGCGCGCCCACCGGTCTTCTCCACCGAAGCCGACGCTCCGCTGGCGCGCGGCCTGTGTGCGCTGGGCATCGGCACCGCGGGGAGATCGAGCGGGAGACCTTCCCGACGGCGAGCACGGGCCTGCGGCTGGCCTCCAGCGGTCGTCGACGCCGATGCGATCCTGGTCGGTGGCACCGGGACCGACGGCGACACGCTGGAGCTCTACGACCTCGCCTGCGCGCTGGTGGAGTGCGGCGTCCACGCCCTGACCCTGGTGGTGCCCTACTTCGGCTACTCGACGCAGGAGCGCCCCAGCCGCGAGGGCGAGAGCGTCACCGCCAAGACCCGGGCCCGGCTCGCTCGTCGATCCCGCTGCCCTCCGGCGGCATCCGGGTGCTGCTGGTGGACCTGCACACCGCCGGCCTCCCTACTACTTCGAGGGCGGAGTCCGCCCGGTGCACGTCACCGCCCGGCCGCTGCTGGCGGAGGCGATCCGCCGTCATGCGCCGGGCGGGTGCGTGGTGGCCAGCACCGACGCCGGGCGCGCCAAGGCGGTGGAGGCGCTGGCCAACACCCTCGGAGTGGATGCCAGCTTCGTCTTCAAGCGCCGCGAGGCGGGACGAACCCGGGTGATGGCGGTGAGCGCGCGGGTCGCCGGGCAGAACGTGATGCTCTACGACGACATGATCCGCACCGGGGGAACCCTGCTCGCCGCCGCCAGAGGCCTACCGCCACGCCGGGGCCGAGCCGCATCACCGCGGTGGCCACCCACGGCGTCCTGCCCGGCAACGCCCTGGAACGGCTGGAGCAGAGCGGCCTCTTCGATCGGGTCATCGTCACCGACACCCACCCCGTGCCCGGGCGCTGGCCGCGGCGCTTCCTCGAGGTCCATTCGGTGGTGCCGCTGCTCGCCGACGCGCTGCGGGCAGCGGAGGGGCGGGCGCGCCCGGTCAGTGCTCCACGTGGTTCCCGGCCTCGGAGGGGAGGCCGTACTGGATCCGCTGCAACGCGCGGCGGGCGGCGCGGGTGAACCCGTCGTCCTGCGTGTAGAGCTGGAGGAACTTCTCCAGCAGCGGCCGGGCCTCCGACGGGCGTCCCAGCGCGTACTCGCTCATCCCGGCGTGGTACAGCGCCTGGAAGTTCTCCGGCCAGAACTCGAGCACCAGCGTTCATGATCGGCGCGGCGGAGACGTCGTCACCCATGTCCGCCACCGGGTGACCGGCATCGAAGACCACCGCCGCCGCCTGGGCCCGCTCCCCTCGGGGAGAGCGATGATGAGCTTCCGCGCTGCCTCCATCTTTCCCCAGAGCAAGGCACGCCGCGCCCCGCCCCTGCCCCCACCGCCCCGGCCGGCGGCGGCTCGCGCAGCACGGCCTGCACCGCCTCCACGGCGTTGCACCGTGGCCGCATCCGGTTGAGCCACGCCCGTCCCGGGAGGCCGGGGCCCCGGAGGAAGACCCGATGCCGCTGCGTGGAGCGCCGGCGGCGTCCGCAGTGCCACCACCGCGCCGCCCACAGCCGTGAGCAGCATCGCCACCCCCGCCCCCACCGCGAGGCTGAGGAGCACCCGGGGCGGGCGGGCGAGCCGGTGGCCGCTGGAGCAGCGCCCGGGCCTGGGCCACGTCCGCCGGCCGGCGTGCGGGGTCCACCTCGAGCAGCCGTGGGAGCCAGGAGTCGAACGGCGCGGGCAGCCCGGCCGGGAGCCGGAGCTGGAGCGATGGCCCGAGCCATTCGCCCGGCGGACGCCCGGTGAGCGCGTGGAGCAGCGTCGCCCCAAGCGCGTAGAGGTCCGAGGTCCGGTCCACCGTGCCGCCGAGCTGCTCCGGCGGCATGTACCCGAACGTTCCCACCAGGGTGGAGCCGTGGGTCCGGTCGGCGGAGAGCCGCGCGCACGCTCCCGAAATCCACCAGGGCCAGCGTCCCGTCGGGCCGGAGCACCACGTTGGCCGGCTTGAGGTCGCGGTGCAGGACCGGCGGAGCCTTGTCCGTGGAGGTAGCCGAGGATGTCGAGCAGCGTGTCGGCCGAGGCGGCGCCTCGGGCACGGTGAGCGGACCCCGGTCGATGCGCGCGGCCAGCGTCTCGCCGGCGATCAGCCTCGAAGGCCAGGTGCAGCCGCAGCCCCACGCCCTGGCCCTCCCGGAACCGCCCCACGTAGGCGGGGATGCCGGGGTGGTGCAGGGTCCGCAGCGCGTCTGCCTCCCGCTCGAAGGCGTCGAGCTCCTGCACCGAGGAACGGTGGCGAACTGCAGCCCTTGAGCGCCACCCGCTGTCCCCTGTCGTCGTGGGCGACGTAGACCCGGGCGTGCGGCCCCTGGGCGAGGACCCGCTCCACCGTGTAGCCGCCGGCCCGCTGCGCCACACCACGGTGCGGACAGCGGGACACGCTGAGGGTGTCTCCGCAGCCGACGCACCGCACGTCGTCGGAGGAAGGGGCGAGCGCTGCCGTCTGCTCCATGGCGGGTGCCGGAAGCATGACATGGGCCAGGATGGGCAGCCGAATCCCCACACCGCCCCACGCCGCAGGGCGCCGCTCAGCCAGGGTGGGCGTCGGACGGCGCGCCGACGGCCTCGAGCCGGCCGGGAGCTCGCATGGGGAGCACGGCAGATGAAGGTGCTTCCCTGGCCGAGCTCGCTCTCCGCCCGGAGCTCGCCGCCGAGCAGCTCCGCCAGCTCGCGGGCGATGGCCAGACCCAGGCCGGTCCCCCGGGAACTCCGGGCAGGCGAGGACTGCACCTGCTCGAAGGGCGAAGATGCGCGCCTGGTCCACCGCCGCTACCCCCACCCCGGTGTCGCTCACCGCGAAGGCGACCCGCGGTCCCTCGCGGTGGATGCGGAGCGCGACCTCGCCGCGATCGGTGAGCTTGATGGCGTTGCCGAGGAGATTGGTGAGGATCTGATCCAGCCGCTGGCGGTCGGTGAAGATTGCCTCCGGCACCTCGTCACCCACCTCCACCCGGAAGAGCAGGCCCTTCTCGCGGGCAAGAGGGGCGAAGACCCGGTCGGCGCGGCCAGCCACCTCGGGGATCTCCACCGGGCCGAGCTGAAGCTCGGAAGCGGCCGGCGTCGATCCGCGCCAGCTCCAGCACCTGGTCGATCAGCGCCAGCAGCCCTTCCCGGCGGCGTGGATGAGTGCGGGCGTAGCCGACCTGGCGCTCCGGTGAACCGGCCTCCCTCGTTCTCCGCGAGCAGCCCGGAGAGGAGCAGCATGCTGTTCAGCGGCGTGCGCAGCTCGTGCGAGGTGTTGGCCAGGAACTGACTCTTGTAGGCCGACATCCGCTCCAGCTCCGCGGCCCTCTGCCAGCCGCTCGAGCGCCTGCTCCCGCTGGGCGGCGAGCGCCTGAGGCTACTCCGCCATGCGGTTGGCCTCCCGTGAGACCCCGGCCAGCTCATCGTCGCCGTGCACCCGATGGGGCGGTCGAACTCGCCGCGCGCCGAAGCGGCGAACCCTGCGGTCAGCTCTGCGGCACCGAGCGAAGGATGCCCCGACCGGGAGTCAGGGCGAGCACCAGGATCAGGGCGAGCGCCAGCCCGGTGGTGAGGAGATTGAGCCGCCGGGCCTCGACGTGAGCCTCGCGGACCTCCTCCAGGCGGGAGGCCAGCTGCCGCCGGTCCACCGAGGAGATGCGGCGGATGACCAGCCGGATCTGCCGCTGGGCCTCCTGGACCCGGGCCATCTGCTCCAGCACCCCTCTCCCGTCTCGCCCTCGGTGACCCGCCGGGCCACGTCGGAGGCGCGCCGCCACCAGGCATCGAATGCGGCCTGGAGGTCCGCCGTCTCCGCCGGGGTGAGCAGCGGGGCGCCCCGGCTCAGCTCGGACAGGTAGTCGTCCCGGCCCGAGGGGCACGCGCGCACGGCCACCACGTCGTGGGCGGCCATCGCGTCCAGGAAGTCGCGCTGGATCCGCTCGAAGCGACTGGGCGAGGCGCAGCCCCAGCTCCATGCCGGGGACGTCGTGCTCCTCGATGCTGGCCAGCCGCCGCTCGACCCGCCGGGCGGCGATCTGGGTCACCAGGAAGGCTGCAGAGGAACCCCAGCGCGGCCGCGCCGATGATGGCCGGCAACTTTCGGCTCAGGGTGCTCGCCACGTGGGTGATGCTGCCACTCCTGTGCCTTCCGCCCAACAGTGCCTGCCCCTGAGGGAACCGAGTTGAGAGATGCTGCGGCCGTGGCACTGGCCGTCCCCCAGCCTCGCGCGAGGGCGAGCATCCTCCTCGTCGACGACAACGCCGACAACCTCCTCGCCCTGGAGGCGGTCCTGGAGCTGCTCGGCCCGCGGCTGGTCCGTGCCGCGTCAGGCGCGGAGGCCCTGGCCGCGGTCGAGCGGGAACAGTTCGCCCTGGTCATCCTCGACGTGCAGATGCCGGGGATGGACGGGTTCCAGACCGCCCGCCTCATGAAATCCCGCCGCGCCGGCGAGCCGACGCCGATCATCTTCCTCACCGCCAACGCCCACGACGCCGGCAGCCAGCTCCGGGGCTATGCCGAGGGCGGCGGTGGACTCACCTGGTGAAGCCCTTCGACCCGGTGGTGCTCCGCTCGAAAGGCCGCGGTGTTCGTCGACCCTGCTCTCCAGGCCCGCCAGCAGGTCGCGTTCCAGACCGCCCTGCTGCGCGAGCACGCGCTTGGAGGCGCAGCGCCGGGACAGCGGAGGCGCGCTACCAGGCGCTGGCCGAGGCGATGCCCCAGGTGGTGTGGACGGCCGATGCCACCGGGCGGGGCTGGAGTACTGCAATGCCCGCTGGTTCGAGTACGCCGGCCTCGATCCGTCGGACCTCGGGAATGCGATGTCGGCGGTGCACCCCGACGACGCGCCGGCGGTGCGCGTCGAGTTCGAGCGGGCGTTCGCCGAGCGGCGCCCCTTCGAGGTCCTCTACCGCGTCCGCGCGGGCCTCCGACGGGACGTACCGCTGGCACCTGGGCCGGGCAACGCCCAGCCTCGACAGCGCACGGCCAGGTGGTGCGGTGGATCGGCACCGCCACCGAGGTCGATGCCCAGCGCCGGGGCGAAGACGAGGCGCGCTTCCTCGCCGACGCCAGCAACGCCCTGGCGGCCTCGTTCGACCTGGCCAGGCGCTGCAGCAGGTCACCGCCCTGGCGGTTCCGCCATCGCCGATCTCTGCGCGGTGCACATGCGCGAGGAGGGGCAGCGCGTCCTGCATCTCTCCGCGGGCAAGGGAGCTGCTGGCGTCGCTGGAGGCCGAGGGTCCCGACCCGCTCGACGCGCTGGGAGTGGGCGAGGTGCTCTCCACCGGCCTGACGGTGGCCTGGTCGACGCCGGCGATCACCCGGCGGGCAGCGGCGCGGCGGCTGGGCATCCGGCACCTCGTCTCCGTCCCCTCATCAGTCGCGGGGCCATCCTGGGGGCGCTCACCCTGGTGCAGCATACCGGGCCGAGGAGGGCGCGCCGCGGATCAGCGAGGTGCTGGCCAACGACCTGGCCCGCCGGGTGGCGCTGGCGGCGGACAACGCCCGCCTCTACTCCCAGGCCCAGGACGCGGTCCGGCTCCGCGACGAGTTCCTCTCGGTGGCGAGCCACGAGCTGCGCACACCCCTCACCCCGCTGAACCTCAAGCTGGGGATGCTGCGGGAAGCGCGCGGAGGAGGCCAGCCGGGGGCCTCGTCCCCGCGGCGCGGGTGGAGTCGGAGTGTCACCACCGCGGCGCGCCAGCGTCCAGCGGCTGAGCGAGCTGGTGGACCACCTGCTCGACGTGACCCGCATCCGGGCGGGAAGCTGCCCCTGCAGATCGAGCCGGTGACCTGGTGGAGGTGGTGCGCGACGGGGCGGTGCGCTTCGCCGCGGTGGCAGCCGACAGTCCACTCCCCGATCGAGCTCGACCTGCCGCCCACCTGCATCGGGCGCTGGGACCGGGTGCGGCTTGGAGCAGGTCATCACCAACCTCCTCTCCAACGCGCTCAAGTTCGGCGCGGGGCTTCCTGTATTGGTGAAGGTCGCCCGCGAAGGCGAGCGGGTGGTGCTGGTGGTGAAGGACTCGGGGATCGGGATGGGACGAGGCGATGCTGGCCCGCGTCTTCGGCCGCTTCGAGCGCGGGCCGTCGAGCCGCAACTACGGGGGTCTGGGGCTGGGGCTCACATCACCAAGCAGATCGTGGTGGCGCTCGACGGCACCATCTCCGTCCAGAGCGCTGCCAGGGCGTGGGGCGGTCTTCACCGTCGACTGCCCCTGGCTTCGCCGGAGGGAGCGAGCCTCACCCCCGCGCCGGGCTGGTGACCGCGCCTCACCGGTCGCGCGGCGAGTGCAGCGCGACCATGTTTCCCTCGGTGTCCCGGAGGATCGGCGACGTACCCCGGGCCCCCGATGTCCGTCCGGCCAGAGACGACCAGGCCCCCGCCCGGACGACACGCGACAGGCAAGCGTCCAGCTTGCCCGCCGCGTCCAGGTAGATGAGGGTCCCGCCGCCCGAGGGAGCGCGGCCCTGCTCCAGCACCAGCGCCCCGCCGGCTTCCTGGGCGCTGGCGGGGAAGATGGCCATCGAGGTTCCCCGAAGACCTCGCGCTGCAGCTGGATCCCCAGCACGGTCTCGTAGAACTTCACCGCGCGTTCGAGGTCGGAGGTGGGGATCTCCGGAACCAGGTCAATGCGGTCGCCATTGCGTTCCGTCCTTGTCGTTTCGCCCAGGGACTTCCCCGGACAGCGTGACTCTGGCTTGCCCTCTTGTCAGGTGTCTGTCAGGTTTGTTGGGTGCACCGGCAGGCCCGACTCTTCGCGCTGGCAGAGCACCTCCGGGCGCGGCGAACGGGGTGACGGCCGCCGAGCTGGCGGAGCGGTTCAGCGTCACCTTGCGAGCGATCTACCGGGACCTCGACGCACTGCGTGAGGCCGAGCTGCCGATCCCGGCCGAGCGGGGACGGGTGGCGGCTACGCGCTGGACCGCACATACTCCCTGCCCCGGTGAACTTCACCGCCCGCGAAGCGACCCTGCTCTCGGCGCTGGGGCGGTGGGCCATCGAGGCGCGCCTGGTGCCCTTCACCCGCACCCTCGAGTCGGGCATCGACAAGGTCCGGGGAGCGCTGGCGGCCCCGGCCCAGCGGGGCTGCTGACGCTGATGCGCGAGCTTGTCGTTCGTGGGCATCCCCGCCCACCCGGCTGCACCGGGCGTGCGCGAGGCGGTGGAGGGCGCCTGGTTCGAGCGCCGAGTGCTGCGCATCCGCTACCGGGCCTCCGACGCACGCTGAGCGACGGCCGGTCCGGGTGCGGTCGCTCACCATGGAGCGGACGATGACGCTGGTCCATTGCGACGACCTGGACCGCGACGAGAAACGCAGCTTCCGCCTCGACCGGATGGAGTGGGCACGGTTCGAGGATTGACCAACGGCACGTTGCAGCCCGTCGGTGATCCTTGACCGCGCAACGGAGCGCTCGGCATTGTCGGGGCGCTCGCGCAGTCGGCTCCGGAGGTGTCGGGATGTCGCGGATCTCCTCGAGGTGAACGGGGCGGAGCAGCACCACGAGGTCGAGCCGAGGCTCTTGCTCGTCCACTACCTGCGGAGGTGCTCGGCCTCACCGGGACCCACGTCGGTTGCGACACCAGCCAGTGCGGGGCGTGCACGGTGCTGATGGACGGGCGGAGCGTGAAGGCCTGCACCGTCCTCGCCGTGCAGGCCGACGGCAGCTGCGATCACCACGATCGAGGGACTGGCCCCGGAGGGGCGGCTCCATCCGATCCAGGAATCGTTCTGGGAGGAGCACGGGCTGCAATGCGGCTTCTGCACCCCGGGGATGATCATGGCCGTCAGCGATCTGCTCCGCGAACATCCCCACCCCGACGAGCGACGACCATCCGCCTCGGGCTGGAGGGCAACCTCTGTCGTTGCACCGGGTACCACAACATCGTGAAGGCCGTGCAGTCCGCGGCGAAGAAGCTCGCCACCGAGGCACAACCCGAGAGCAGCCCGGCGCACGTCGCCGCGGCCGCGCCGCTGAGGGAGCACGCCGATGGCGACGGTCAGCCGATGGAACGGATGCTGGGCAAGTCGATCCGCCGGATCGAGATCCGCGCTTTCATCACCGGTCGCGGGACGTTCACCGACGACATCAAGCTGCCGGGGACGCACCACGCGGTCTTCGTCCGCAGCTCGGTGGCCCACGCGCGGATCCCAGCGCATCGACACCCGCCAAGCGCGCGCCCATCGCGGGGTGAAGGGAGTCTTCACCGGCAAGGACCTGGCCGACGGCGGGGTGAACGGCATCCCGGTGGGCTGGTTGTTGCCGGGGCTGAAGACCACCGACTTCCGGGCCATCGCCATCGACCGGGTGCGCGCACCGGCGAGGCGGTGGCGGTGGTGGTGGCCGACAGCGGCGCTCACCGCGGCCGACGCCGCGGAGCTGGTGGAGGTCGACTACGAACCTCTCCCGGTGGTGGTCGATGCGGTGCAAGCGCTGCAGCCCGGCGCCCCGTGCGGTGCACGACAGCGCCCCCGACAACCGCTGCTTCCACTGGGAGATCGGCGACAGGGCCCGAACCGAGGCGGCGCGTGAAGGGCGCGGCGAAGGTGGTGAAGGTCCGCGCTGGTCAACCAGCGGCTGGTGCGCCAACGCCATCGAGCCGCGGGCCTCGCTGGCGAGCTACCAGCCGGGCGACCGACGAGCTGACCCTCTGGGTGACCTCCCAGAATCCGCACGTCCACCGGCTGATCATGGGGGCGCTTCGTGCTCGGGATCCCCGAGCAGAGGTTCCGGGTCATCGCCCCCGACGTGGGCGGCGCCTTCGGCTCGAAGATCTTCGTCTACCCGGAGGAGGTCGCCGTCGCCTGGCCTGCCCGGAAGCTCGAGCGTGCCGGTGAAGTGGACGGCCGAGCGCGCCGAGAGCTTCGTCAGCGACGCCCAGGGCCGCGACCACGTCTCCGACGTGGAGATGGCGCTTCGACGCCGGCGGCAAGGTCGCCGGGCTTCGGGTCGAGGACCGTGGCGAATCTTGGCGCGTACCTGACGCTCTTCGCTCCCGCCGTTCCGACCTACCTCTACGGCACGCTGCTCAACGGGCTCTACGACATCCCCGGCGATCTACTGCGAGGTGGACGGCGGCCTTCACCCACACGGTACCGGTGGACGCCTACCGCGGCGCGGGTCGGCCCGAGGCCTGTTACCTGCTGGAGCGGATGATGGACATCGCCGCGCGACGAGCTGGCGCATCGACCCGGCCGAGCTGCGCCGGCGCAACCTCATCTCGAACGACCGTTCCCGTACCAGACGCCGGTGGCGCTGACCTACGACAGCGGCAACTACGCCCCGGCGCTGGAGCGCGCGCTGGAGATGGTGGGCTACGACCACTTCCGGCAGCAGCAAGCGGCGCCGGAAGCAGGGGCGCTACGCTGCGGCATCGGGCCTCCAGCTACATCGAGGCCTGCGGCCTCGCCCGTCGCAGGTGGTCGGCTCGCCTCGGCGCGCAGGCCGGGCTCTACGAGTGCGCCACGGTGCGGATTCACCCGACGGGCAAGGTCACCGTCCTCACCGGCTCGCACAGTCACGGGCAGGGACACGAGACGACCTTCGCGCAGGTGGTGGCCGACTTCCTGGGCATCCCCATCGACCGACGTGGAGATCGTGCACGGCGACACCGGGCGAGTCCCCTTCGGGATGGGGAGCTACGGCAGCCGCAGCGCCGCGGTGGGCGGCACGGCGATCTACAAGAGCCTGGAGAAGATCGCCGACAAGGCGCGGAAGCTCGCCGCGCACCTGCTCGAGGCGTCGCCCGACGACATCGAGCTCACCGAGCGGACGGTTCAGCGTCACGGGCTCACCCGAGCGGGGAAGACCTTTGCCGAGGTCAGCCTCGCCGCCTACCTGGCCCACAGCATGCCCAAGGACATGGAGCCCGGGCTGGAGGCGACCACGCTTCTTCGACCCGACCAACTTCACCTTCCCCTTCGGGACGCACATCGCGATGGTGGAGGTGGACGTCGAGACCGGGAAGGTCGAGCTGCTCTCGCTACATCGCGGTGGACGACGTGGGCAACGTCATCAACCCGATGATCGTCGACGGACAGCTGCACGGCGGCATCGCCCAGGGCGCGGCGCAGGCCCTCTGGGAGTGGGCGACCTATGACGACTGCGGGAGCTCACCACCGCCTCGCTGATGGAGTACGGCGTGCCCAGGGCCGATCAGCTCCCCAAGTTCGAGACCGACCGGACCGTGACGCCGTCGCCGGTGAATCCCCTGGGGGTGAAGGGCGCGGGGAGGCGGGGGCGATCGCTTCCACGCCGGCGGTGGCCAACGCGGTGCATGGACGCGCTGAGCCGTTCGGCATCGTGCACCTCGACCTGCCGCTCACGCCGCAGCGGGTCTGGAACGCGATCCAGGACGCGCGAGCCAAAGGGAGGGCTGACCATGTATCCCGCTCCGTTCGAGTACCACCGGCACTCGACCGCGCACGAGGCGGTCGCCCTGCTCGGCCGGTACGGCGCGGAGGCCAAGCTGCTGGCCGGCGGGCACTCGCTGATCCCGCTCCTCGAAGCTGCGCTTCGCCAGCCCGAAGCACCTCATCGACGTGCGCCGCATCCCGGGCCTCGTCGGGCGTCCGCGAGGACGGATGGGATGCTGGTGGTGGGCGCGGCGACGCCGCACGCGCGACGCTGGAGCGCTCACCGCTGGTCCGCGAGCGGCTGCCGATGCTCGCCGAGGCGGCGGCTCAGATCGGCGACCCGCAGGTCCGGAACATGGGGACCATCGGCGGGAGTCTGGCCCACGCCGATCCGGCGGCCGATCTGCCGGCGGTGATGCTGGCGCTGGGGGCGACGCTGGTCGCGCTGGGGCCGAAGCAAGGAGCCGCGGACGATCGCCCATCGACAGCTTCTTCTTCAAGCTGTTCACCACCGTGCTCGGTCCGGACGAGCTGCTCACCGAGATCGTCATTCCCGCTGCCCGGTCACGGGGACCGGCGGGGCCTACGAGAAGTTCCCTCATCCGCCTCGCGCTACGCCATCGTCGGCGTGGCGGCGCAGCTCACGCTGCAGGGCGGAAAGATCAGCGCGGCGCGCATCGGCATCACGCGGGGTCGCGGCGAAGGCGTACCGGGCGGCGGCGGCGGAGGCTGCGCTCGATCGGGCAAGTGCCGGACGACGGCGGCGTTCAGCGCGGCGGCCGCGAAGCCCGCGCGACCGAGGGCGTGGCGGTGCGGCCGACCCCGCGGACGGGCGACGCGTACTGGCGGTCGCTGGCGACGACGCTTCACCCGCCGAGCGCTGCAGCGCGCGGCGATGCGAGCGGCCCTAGTGCGCGAGGCGATCCAGCGCATCCAGGCAGCGGATGGAAGCAGCAGGGCTACGTCACCGATCGCTCGGTGGCGACGGCGGTGCACCTGGCCACCACGCTCGGCAAGCCGCTGCTGGTGGAGGGGCCATCCTGGCGTCGGCAAGACCGAGATCGCCAAGGTGCTGGCGACGGCGCTCGAGCGCCGACCTGATCCGCCTGCAGTGCTACGAGGGCCTCGACGCCACGACCGCGCTGTACGAGTGGAACTACCCGCAGCCAGCTGCTCGCACATCCGGCTGGAGGAGGGCAGCGCAGCGCGACGGTGGCCGAGCGCGAGGCGGACATCTTCACCTCGGCCGTTCCTGCTCCAGCGGCCCGCTGCTCCAGGCGCATCACCCATCCCGGCCGGCCGCCGGTGCTGCTGATCGACGAGGTCGACCGGGCGGACGAGGAGTTCGAGGCCTTCCTGCTCGAGGTGCTCTCCGACTTCCAGGTCACCATCCCGAGATCGGCACCATCCGCGCCGCGGCGCGTCCGGCGGTGGTGCTGACCTCGAACCGGGCGCGCGATCCGTCGGACGCGCCTGCGGCGCCGCTGCCTGTACCTCTGGATCGACTACCCGACGCTGGAGAAGGAGCTGCGCATCGTCCGGTACGCGGCTGCCGGACATCGACGAGCACGCTGGCGCGCGAGGTCGACGGCGTTCATCCACTCGCTGCGGCGGATGAAGCTGGCCAAGGTGCCGGGAGTCGCGGAGACGCTGGACTGGGCGACGGCGCTGGTGACCCTGCACGCCTCGAAGCTGGACGAGGAGCTGGTGCGCGAGACGCTGGGGTGCTTCCTCAGGACGAGGCGGACCTCAAGCTGGTGACGGCTCGGCTGGACGCGGGTGAGCTGGCGGCGCTCTCCGCGCCGCTGACATGAGCCCGGGCGGAGATCTCCTGGAGCACACCGCGCGGTTCTGCCGCCTTGCTCCGGGCCGAGAGGCCTGCCCGTCACTCCGGCGTCGACCATCGAGGCGGCGCGGGTGCTGGAGCTGGTGGACCTCGGCGACCGGGAGGATCGTCCGGCTGGGTTTCCGCTCGGTGCTGGTCTCCCGGGTGGAGGACTATCCGGCGTTCAACGAGGCGTTCGAGCGGTTCTGGGGCGGCGGGCGGCGGGCGACCACGCAATCCGCCAGTCATCCTCCGACGCCGAGCCCGACCGAGGAGCGTGGGGCGAAGACGCTCTCCCGCTGGATGCGCGCGACGGCCGAGCGGGACATGGAGGACCTCGCGGTGCCGGCTCCGAGCGCGCGGAGGCGCTGGGCTCGCCAGGACTTCGCCGAGCTTCGGGGACGAGGCGCTGCGCGAGGTGACCGAGCTGGCGCGGCGCATCGCCCGGAGGCTGGCCTCTCGCCCGGGCCGGCGGTGGAAGCCGACGCCGCACGGGACCCGGATCTTCCTCCGGCGGACGATGCGTGAGGCGCTGCAAGACCGGGCGGAGAAGTGTCGACGCTGGCGTTCCGGGAGCGGAAGCTGCGGAAGACACGGATCGTCGTGCTGGCCGACGTCTCGGGCGTCGATGGACCTCTACGCGCGGCTGCTGCTGCAGTTCCTCTACGCGCTCGCAGAACGCCTTCTCGCGGATGGAGACGTTCGTCTTCGCCACGCGGCTGAGCCGGGTGAGCGACCAGCTCCGCGCCCCGGGCTACCGGCGCGGCGCTGGGCGAGCTGTCGGCGAGGGTGCAGCGACTGGAGCGGGGGACGCGCATCGGCAATTCGCTGGCGGCGTTCCTCGCCGAGTGGCCGCGCCTGCGTCGATCGCCGGACGGTGGTGGTGGTGCTGAGCGACGGCTGGGAGACCGGGCGACGCTGAGGTGCTCGGGCCGGACGCTGGCCGAGATCCACCACCGCGCGGGCCGGGTGGTGTGGCTCAATCCCGCTGCTCGGCTCACCGGGCTACCAGCCGCTGACCAAGGGAATGCAGGCGGCGCTGCCGCACGTGGACGTCTTCGCCCCGGCCAGCGACCTGGACAGCCTGGCGGAGCTGGCCCGGCACCTCTCGCTCTGATTGGAAGGCCGCGGTAGTTTCCCGGCGAACCGGGGGATGTTCGATGACAGCTCGAATCACGATCGTGCTCTGCGTGGCGATGCTGCTCGCCGCGTGCTCCGACGTCTGCAACCTCGAACCCATCACGCTGCCGTCCGATCCGTGTCCACCGGGCTCGCAGACGACCTGCCCGGACAGTCAGTACTGCCAGAGCGATGCTGGAACGCCCGCTTGCGTGACAAAGAAGTCGCCAGAGCAGCCGTGTGTCCGGGCTGTCGAGTGCGTCACCTCGGTCTGCGGCAGCGATGGGCGGTGCCTACTTCCGACCTGCCCCTGAGTTGTTCAGCTCTCGTCTCGAGCGGTTCCCACGGAAGGCTGAGCAGCTAGACAGTCGCCCATGGGCCTCTTCGAGCTGGTCCTCGCGCTGCTTGTTTGCCGGGGCGCTGTTCGCGCTCTGGTCGGACCGTCTGGGGGTTGCCCTATCCGGCGATGCTGGCGCTGGTCGGGGCGCTGATCGCCCTGGTTCCGGGCGCCCGCCGTCGCGCTCGATCCCGAGCTTGCGCTGGCGCTGTTCGTGGCGCCGACGCTGCTCGATGCGGCGTACGACGCCTCGCCGCGGGATCTGCACAGAACAACCTCGCCTCGGTGCTCGGCCTGGCGGTCGGGCACTGGTCCTCCTGACCGTGGCGACGGTGGCGTTCGACTGCGCGGTCGATCGTGCCAGGCCTCGGCTGGGCCGCGGCGATCGCGCTGGGGCCATCGTGGCGCCGCCGGACGCCTCCGCGGCGACCGCGGTGCTCCGCAAGTCTCGCGGCCCCGCACCGCCTGCTCGACCATCCTCGGGGGCGAGAGCCTCTTCAACGACGCCACGGCGCTCCTCATCTATCGAGTGGCGGTGGCCACGGCGGTGACCGGTGCGTTCTCCGGGTGGAGCGTGCTGCCGATGCTGCTGCTCGACGTGCGGCGGCGGTGTGCTGCTGGGGTGGCTGCTCGCCCGGGTCTGTCATCCGTCTCTTCACCGCTGCGTGGACGACATCCCGGTCGCGGTGCTGCTCCAGTTCATCAGCACCTTCGCGGTGTGGATCCTCGCCGATCGCCTCGGGCTGTCGGCGATCATCACCATGGTGGCCTACGCGATGACGATCGCCCAGCGCGATCAGCGGACGGCTCGGCGCGACGTCGGCGGATCGCCTCCTATGCGGTGTGGGAGCGTCGCGGTGCTCGTGTTCGAACGTGCTGGCGTTCGTGCTGATCGGGCTTGCAGCTCGCGGTCGATCTACGCGCGCGCGCACCGGGGACGCACTGGCGGACGTACGCGATCTGCGCCGCGGCCGTCTGCGCGACGGTCATCGTCGTCCGGATCGCGTGGGTCATGCTGTACGGCGCGGCGGTGCGCTGGAAGCGGCAGCACTGGAATCCGTGTCCACGAGCGGCCACCGCCGACGATCGGAGGCGGAATCCTCGCGTCCTGGTGCGGGATGCGGGCATCGTCACGCTGGCCGCGGCGCTGGCGGTGCCCGAGGTCGGCTCCCCGCGATCGCCGCACGCCGATCGTGTTCGCTGCCTTCTGCGTCGTCCTGACGACGCTGGTGTTCCAGGGCCTCACGCTCCGTCCGCTGATGCAGCTGCTCGGGCTGCACGACGAGCGACACGGTGGACCGCGAGATCGGGATCGCGCCGGGCCGAAACGGCACGCGCCGCCGCTCCGCGCGCTCGACGGTCAGCCCTCCGCGGGCGTCCTCCGGGACGAGTACCAGGCCCGCCTTCAGGCCCAGGAGTCACCCGCCTCCGCGAAGCCGACGACGCCGAGGTCCGGCGGCAGCCTCGCCGAGCTTCAGCGCCGCGCGGTCGCCGCTCGGCGCGACGCCCTCACCGACCTGCGAGCGAGACAGGTCATCGGTGACGACGCCTTCCATGTCCTGGAGGAGGAGATCGACCTCCTCGAGCTGACGGCGGACGCGCTGGTCCGGCCGACTGCCAGCAGAGGCCGCGCAAGGGAGTGCACCGCGGTGAAGAGCCTCTTACCCTTGTGGGCCGCAGTCCTCGGGACTCCGATGACTCCTCCATCCAGCCCTGCCGGTGACGCCGACGCCGAGATGTCGGCGCGCGGCCGGCCGCTTCCTCGCTGCCCTCCGGCCCGACCAGCGCAAGCAGGCGCAGCTCGAGCTCGAGACACGGGAGCGCGCGAACTGGCACTTCATCCCGCGCTCCCGACAGGCCTCCCGTTCAAGAGCATGTCCCCGGAGCAGCGTCGACTCGCGGAGCGCTGGTCGCAACAGGCTTGAGCCGGCCGGGGGTACGACACCGCGATGACCATCGTCGGGCTCGAGACCGTGCTTGCCGAGACGGACGGCTCCTATCGCGACCCCGAGCTCTACTACCTGACCATCTTCGGCGAGCCCGGAGCCCATCGGGCTGCTGGGGCTGGCGCTTCGAGGGCCACCACCTGGCTCTGAACTTCACCTCTCCGGGGGCCGCGCTCCCGGCGGTGACTCCTCGTTCTTCGGGAGCAATCCCGAGCGAGCGGCGCCAGGGCGGCAGGGTCGCGAGGCGGGTCCTCGCGCAGAGGAGGACCTCGCGCGCGAGCTGGTGAAGTCGCTCGACGTGACCGCAGCGCGAAGGCGGCCGATCTCCTCGGCTCCGCCGCGCCGCTCCGACATCCTCTACGCCGGCCCGGGACGAGAGCTCGGGCCCGGCGGCCGGCATCGGCTGCGCGCAGCTCGGCGCAGCTGCAGCGAGGCGCTGCTGGTGCGGCTGGATCAAGCTGTCAGCCTCGACCAGCCACCGTCCGGACGTCGCCGCCGAGGAGGGAGTGGGCCCGCATCGAGCGGGCCGGTTTCCTGGGGGCGATCCGGTTCGCCTGGGCCGGCGGTCTCGGAGCACGGCCAGGGGCACTGCTACCTGCCGGGTGCAGGGGCGCAGCTTCGCCGCGGAGTACGACAACGCCCAGAACGACGCGAAACCACGTCCACCGCCGTGTGGCGCGACGCCGAGCGGGACTTCGGCGTGGACACTCCTGCGGAGAGCACTACCGCCAGTCACACCGCGACGCCGGGCAGTGACGCCGTCGGCGGGTCGGCTCCGGAACCGTGCTCAACGCGCCCGGAGGATTGGTGGCGACGGCTCGCTCAGGATCCAGCAGCGGAATGGCGGACCGGGTCTCGACCACCTGTTCGATCGGAAGCGCACCACGCGCTCTGCGCGGGAATCTCCGCCGCCGCCTCCAGGCTCCAGTCGATCGCCAACGTGCCGGTGAGCTGCAGGCTCGAACCGGTCCCAGGATCGGAGGAAGCGAGGCGGCCCACGCCCGCGCGGCTGAACGGCGGCATTCCCGGAGCGACTGAAAGAACCGGTTGCCGAGGTAGTCCCCCCCAGGCCAGCTCCGTCGGAGACACGACCCGGACGCGAAGCCTGGAGCGCCGCTTGCGATGCGAGGCGTCAGCGCCTCCTGAATTCCGGATGGTATGTGCCCACGAAGAAAAGGTCCGCGCGCCCGATCCACGCGGCCTGCTCTGCCGCGCCTGAAGCTGCGGCGTGACCGCCGGCGCTCACTGCCGTCTGCCGCCCGTCCGCCCGCGAGACGTAGGCCTGGTGGATGTACCCCGGGGCAGTTGCCGAAAGCGCACTCGACCTCGACGAGGACAGCGCGCGTCGGGGCCGGGCTCGACCAGCCGCCCATTGACCCGAAATCGGCGGCGGGTCTCGAAGTCGATCGCGACCACCCCGACCTGCGCGTCCAGGATGAGCGCCTGGGAGATGGGATCGTCGCTCCGGGGTGTGACTCCGCCGATGCGGAGGAATCGCCCGTTCTCGTCGGACGTCAAGAACGGAAGCTGGCCGGCGACGATCGTCGTCCAGACCGCGCCATCCGGGCGCTCTCTCGCAGCAAGGATGCCGAAGCGCCGCGTCGCCAGAAACGCCTGTGCGCCCGATGAGACACGCGCGCCCGAAGGAACTTCTCGCCGAGCCTCGCGTCGTCGAGAAAGCCCGCGCTGTCCTGCACCGCCAGCTCGCGCCTTCGTGGAACGGCATTTGCAGGCTGGCTAGCCGCGCCGGGAGTCCGGGATCCCGGCGGGTTTTGACGCGGGTGGAGTTCGACGAGACCTCCAGTTTGGATGGGCGCGGCGGAAGCGAACGAATCCGCCGGTCCTCGGCCCGGAATCCGGATTGCCGTTCGAGTCAGCCGATACGTGCGGCAGCTTGGCCCCGGGTCGATCGGGGCACGGCTTTGCTACGCTTCTAGAACTTGCGCCAAACGCGCGAAACGCCCCGCTACCTCGTGGACCCCGATGCGCGTCCTTTACGGCGCTTCTCGGCTGAGATGGTCTTTCTCGCCGTCGCCCGCGGTTCGGGTGATTCAGGCAATCCGGAGACACTCGGCTCCCCAGATCCTTCGCCGGGTGGGGGACCCGGCCCAGCCTCCCGCCGCGTCACCGGAGATGGGGCTGGCCGAGTCGCGACTTTGCGGCCACTCGGGGAGTACGCATACGGGAGGGGACCTCGGCGTACATCTCGGCGTGGCTGGTCCAACGATTCCACGGTTTTTGCCGTTCTGTGCGAGGAGCAGAACGCGTTGCGTTGCGGCGACCCCGGAATCGAATCGCGCGTCAGGTGAGATAGAGCTGGTCAGCGCGACCGCGTCGGGAGAGCCATCCGGAACCAGCACGCTGCGGGGCCTCCCAGGCACACCCACTGCGGTGACCCGAAGCAGCCCGGCTCCCACCGCGCCGGGCCGGACGCGCACCGCTAGGTGCCTGCAGCAGGGCCAGGATTGGGCAAGCCAGCAGGGTGACCCCGAGCGATACTCACCCCCGACCAGTTGCCGGGCGCGCACACCGGCGCGCCTCCCTCTCCGCCAACCGCGGCCCGACTACGGCGAGGCTGGGAAAGCGTCTCCGGAGACGATTCCGCTTCTTCGTGGGTGCCGTGCGGCCCTGCGCAGAAATCTGTCGCGCACTCTCTTGCTCGCTGCGGCGCAACCGTGGCCACGCGCCTTGTGCTGGACGAGAACTGACCCGCCGTTGTTTCTCACGCTCTTGGGGGCTCGGTTGCTGAGAGTCGTCTCGGGCAGCTTCGCTACCCGGCCTACGAGTGCGTGGGTCCTTCCCGTTGGATTTGCGCTCGTCGGAGCTCTCCGTGCTGAACACCTTGGGCTAGCACTGGGCGCGACCTGGCTTGCGGCTTCCTGTAGCGATCACCCAGGTCCAGGGTGCGTCGCGCCACTGCCGCTGCCATCCCGGAACGTCAGTGAGGCGCCGGGCGCCGAGCTGCGGCCGGAGGCCTGCGACCCCGACCGGCAGCCGCCGTATTGCGAGGCCTGGCGGAGTGCACGCCGCCCTTGAGAACAAAACGATGCCGGCGCTAGGCGCTCTCCACCGCAGAACTCCCGCCGCACCTCCGCCAATCTGCCCTCATCCTCACCTCCTCAGCTCGTCGTCCACCGCCGCCAGCCGTGGCGAGTCGCCCGGCAGTCGTCGCGGTGGGTGGTGAGGAATGCGCGCCAGGCCGCCGGCGGAAGCTCGGAGATGCGCTGCCGTCACCGCATCCAACCCACTCCGCGCAGCCTCCAGCGCCGACCCGCGGGCCGAGAGCGCAGCCCGGAGGTCGTCCCGCGACGCGGCTCACCTCCGCCGGGCCGTCGAGGGTCGACGCCAGTGAGACGCTGTTCGATGGGGGAGCCAGCAGCGAGGTGCTCATTCCCCGACCACCGCGAGCGGCGCCCAGGGCCGGGAGCTTCAGCCCGGTCGATCTGCCCATCGCCGGATGCGGAGCGTGAGCACCACGTGGCCGTCCAGCAGCATCGCGGATGTGCAGGATGGCTAGCTCGGCGTTGTCGCTCCAGAGGGGTGGTCGCCGATTCTCACGTCGTCGGCGCGGACGAGTCGCGTCTTCATGCGGAGCGGGGACACTAGCGTCGCTTCGTGACTTCGGTGCGATCCTCAGCAGGCACTCGCGCACGGCACTGGTGAGAGCGCCACCGCTCCCACTTGTCCGCGTGAACCCAGGGTGAGGCGCGCCCCGCGATCGCCGTCCCGGACGGTGCGACCTCGCGCTACGCCACGGCGCGCGGTGCGCGTGCCGCTCGACCAGCCGGTACAGATACTCGGCCACCGCCGGACGGCGGACGTGCTCCCACCACCTTTGTCGTCGGTGATGAGCAATACGTAAG
>ERZ1370068.2103-contig-1266_pt1 | contig 23242 bp, 22 predicted proteins | sample MGYA00561227_ERZ1370068 | MGnify/ENA primary metagenome ERZ1370068 (study PRJEB38410, sample SAMEA6850437) | metagenome | study: Metagenomic assessment of the ecological functions of the soil: analysis of the soil microbiota associated with the...
GGCTACGTATTGCTGGGACAAAGCGCCGCACCGGCAAGATGAAGGCGCTGGCGGTCACTCCGACAAGCGGCTGCAAGGGCGTTGGCGGTACCCACGCTGAAGGAGCAGGGCATCAACGTCGTGATCGGCAACTGGCGCGGCGTGTACGGCGCGTCCGGCATCAACGCCGATCAGCGCAAGGCGCTGATCGAGATGATCGTCAAAGGCGACCAAGATCGAAGGCGTGGGCCGAGGCGCTCGAGAAGAACGGCTGGACTCCGGCGTTGCTTGACCGGCGCCGAGTTCGAGAGTTCGTCGACGACGAGTTCGCAAGCCTGCGCGCGGTGATGGCCAAGTCGGGAATGATCTGATGATGAAGCGCTGCGGCCACGACTGCGGTCGGCGGTGGGCGTGGCGCTGCTGGTGGTGCGGACTGGCCTCGCCGGCCGGTGCGACCCACGATTCCGTCGGAGGCCGGCTACTCGGGCGTCGGGCCCAATTTCCTGCCGCTGGCGTCGGTCGCGCGTGTTGCTTGACGTGTGCGGTCGCATGGCTGGTCTGCGAAGCGACGAGCGGCGGCTATCGCGACGCCGGAGAGCCGTCCGGGCGCCGAGCGCGCAACTGGGCCGGGCTTCGTGTGGGTCTCGGCGGGCATCGCTGGCCAACGCGGCGCTGATCACGACGATCGGCTTCATCCTGAGCTGCACGCTGTGCTTCGTGCTGGCGGTGCGCGGCTTCAAGGCTGCCGAAGGCGCGGCGCGATCGGCGTGCGCGCGCTGGCTCGTCGACGTCGCGCATCGGCGCCGCGATCGCGGCGCCGGTGTACTGGATGTTCACGCAGTTGCTGGCGATCAACCTGCCCGGGCTCACCGCGCACCGGCTGGCTCTGACATGGGACATCATGGACACCTGACAGCTGCTCGCACGGCTTCGCGACCGCCGGCACGCCGATCAACCTGCTGTGGGCGCTGCTCGGCTGCACGATCGGCACCGCGGTCGGCGTGCTGCCCGGCATCGGCCCGGCGCTGACCGTGGCGATGCTGCTGCCGATCACGCTGCAAGGTCGAGCCGACCGGCGTCGATGATCTTCTTCGCCGGCATCTACTACGGCGCGATGTACGGCGGCTCGACCACCTCGATCCTGCTCAACACGCCGGGCGAGACCGGCTCGATGGTCACCGCGATCGAGGGCAACAAGATGGCCAAGAGCGGCCGCGCCGGCGCGGCGCTGGCGACCGCGGCCATCGGCTCGTTCGTGGCCGGCACGATCGCGACGGTGCTGGTCACGCTGTTCGCGCCGCTGGTCGCCGAACTACGCGGTGCAGCTCGGCCCGCCCGAGTACTTCATGCTGATGGTGCTGGCCTTCACCACCGTCAGCGCGGTGCTCGGCAAGAGCACGCTGCGCGGCCTGACGTCGCTGTTCGTCGGCCTGGCGATGGGCCTGCGTCGGCATCGACCAGATCTCCGGCCAGGCGCGCTACACCGGCGGCGTGCCCGGAGCTGCTGGACGGCATCGAGGTGGTGCTGATCGCGGTGGGCCTGTTCGCGGTCGGCGAGGCGCTCTACTGCGTGCTGTACGAGGGCGCAGCGCGTCGAGACGCAGAACACGATGAGCAAGGTCGCACATGACGACGCGAGGACTGGACGCCGCTCGTGGCCGGCCTGGCTGCGCGGCACCGCGATCGGCTTCCCGTTCGGCACGCATCCCGGCCGGCGGCAGCGAGATCCCGACCTTCCTGAGCTACGCGACCGAGAAGAAGCTGTCCAAGCACACGGAAGAGTTCGGCACCACCGGCGCGATCGAGGGCGTGGCCGGGCCCGGAGGCGGCCAACAACGCGGCCGTCACCGGCGACGCTGATTCCGCTGCTGACGCTGGGCATCCCGACCTCGAACACGACCGCGATCCTGCTCGGCGCGTTCCAGAACTACGGCATCCAGCCCGGGCCGCAGCTGTTCGACAGACGTCGGCCGCGCTGGTGTGGGCGCTGATCGCGTCGCTGTACATCGGCAACGTGATGCTGCTGGTGCTGAACCTGCCGCTGGTCGGGCTGTGGGTCAAGCTGCTGAAGATCCCGAAGCCGCAGCTCTACGCCGGCATCCTGATCTTCGCGACCGTCGGCGTGTACGGCATGCGCCAGATCGGCGTTCGACCTCGTTGCTGCTGTACGCGCATCGGCCTGCTCGGCGTGGTGATGCGGCGCTTCGACTTTCCGACCGCGCCGGTGGTGGTCGGGCATGATCCTCGGCCCGCTGGCCGAGGCGCAGATGCGCAACGCGCTGTCGATCGGCGAAGGGCACTGGAGCGTCTTCGCAGCGCCCGGTGTCGGCTGACGCTGGTGGTCGCTCGTCGCTGGCGTGCTGCTGCTGCCGCGCCTGATGAGTTGGTGGCGCAAGCGCAAGCGGCGCTGCTGACGCACGACGGCTTCCGATCCGGCAACCGTTGCCGGATTCACGCGCGGCGCGCCGGCCGCAGTCGAGCGCTCGCGGCCGATGCCGGTGGATCGGCCGCCAGTCGCTGAGTCGGCCACCCTTGCAGATGACGAATCGCGAGCCTCGCCAGCGCGGCGATGCCACTCGGGCTGGATCGTTCAAGCATGCGGATGTGGATGAACTCCTTGCCGCCTGCGGCAGAAAGGCATCGCGCGCCTCGATCGTCGATCTCCTCCAGCGTCTCGAGGCAATCTGACGACGAAACCGGGGCATAACGACATCGACCCGGATGACGCCATCGCTTGGCCAGCGCGATCAGCGTCGGCGTCGGTGTAGGGCTGTCAGCCAGCTCGGCCCTGCCAAGCGGCTCTGGAAGGTGACCTATGAACTCGTCGGGCATTGCAGACCAGCGTTCGGCAAGCAGGCGCGCGGTCTTGCAGGCACTCGCAGTGGTACGGATCGCCGAGCGTCAGCGACGCGCCTGGGCAGGCCGTGGAAGCTCAGCACCAGCTGTCGGGCCGCGGCCGTGCGCGTCCAGTGCTCGCGCTGACGCGCGACGGCCAGCGCTGCCGATGTAAGCCCGGGTCGTCGTGGAAGTGATTGACGACGCGAAGCTCGGGCAGCGTCGCGGCGCGCGCTGTGTCCAATCGGCCGACCGCGTCGAACGCACTGGCGCGTGGTCGTGCCGCGGCGTACTGCGGGTACAGCGGCAGCACCAGGATGCGTGTCGGCCCCGGCGACTTCAGCGCGTCGAGCGCGCTGGCGACCGATGGCTGGCCGTAGCGCATGGCCGGCTGCACCAGCACCGCATGGCCGCGCTCACCGAGCGTAGCCCAGCAAGCAGCGCGCCTGCTTGTCGCGTCCACACCCACGAGCGGCGAGCCTTCGGCGGTCCAGATGGCTGGCGTACTTGGCCGCGCGAGCGCGCCGGCCGCGTGCGCAGGATGACGCCGTGCAGGGATCGGCCACCAGCAGTGCGCGGAATCTCGACCACCCGTGGGTCGGCTGAGGAATTCGGCGAGGTAGCTTGCGCACTGCCGTGGCCGTCGGCGCGTCGGGCGTGCCCAGATTGCACCAGCAGGATCGCGCAGTGCGCTCGGGCCGGTCGGCGAGCTGCGGCTCCTGGCGAAGCGCATGGCGCGGCGCCGAGTCGAACCAGGCGCGGCTGCTGCGTGTCGGCGAACTTCAGCACCTCGAAGCGGATCGCTCGGGCTGCAGCGGCTCGGCGGGCGCCGCCCAGGCCGATGACGCCGCTGCCGTGCAGGGTGCAGGCGCCGCGGCGCAGGCTGATGATCTCGGGGTCGTTGTCGAAGCGCACGTAGGTGCCGTTGTAGCTCAGGTCGGTGAGCTGGAAGGTGCCGCCGTGCCAGTCGATGCGCGCGTGCGAGCGCGAGACGCGGTTGTCGTCGATGATGTAGGTGGCCTGCGGGCTGCGCCCGAGCACCACCGGCAGGCTGGTCGCCGGCGTAGACGCGGTTCAGGTCGAGCCAGACCAGGCGGATGCCTTCGGGCTCGGGCGACGGCCGGCAGCGATGTCGCCGAACGCCGTGGCGCGCGGTGTCGCCGAAGCGGCGCACGCACTCCGAGCAGGTGCACATGCACCGGCTCGACGCGGCCGCGCAGCTGCATCCGGTCGAGGCTGCGAAAGCGCGAGCGCTCCCATTCGCCGAGCGTCGTCGACGACGCTCGGCGGTGACCAGCGTCTCGTTGTCGCCGGCATGGTCGAGCAGGCGGGCGGCGACGTTGACGGCGTCGCCGAAACAGTCGCCCGACATCTCGACGACCTCGCCGTGCGCCAGGCCGACCTGCAGCTTGGCAGCCGGCGCGCAGCGCAGCCGATGCGCCGCGGCTGCTCGGCGGCCGCGTGCGGCGCCGATGCGTCCGAGCGAGTCGTGCATCTCGTCGGCGGCTGCGACGGCCGCCGACGGCGTCGGGAACATCGCCATCAGGCCGTCGCCGAGCGTCTTGACGACCTGGCCGCCGTGCGACGCGACGATGCGCGCCATCAGCGCAACGCTCTGGGTGACGACGGCGGTCGCCTCGGCGTTGCCGAGCGTCTCGTACATCGACGGTGCTGCCGCGCAGGTCGGCGAACAGCACGGTGCGCTCAGAGATCTGGGTCATGCGCGAGGCGCAGTTTAGCGATGCCGCGAGCTTACAGGTTGTCGCGGTCATACAGCCCGCGGCGCAAGCAAAGGGCTCCGCTTGCGCGGCGCGAGCCGCTGTTCTGCGGCGCGATCTGGTCAGAGCGTGTCGAGATAGGTGCGCAGCTTGTCCGAGCGGCTCGGGTGCTTGAGCTTGCGGATCGCCTTGGCCTCGATCTGGCGGATGCGCTCGCGCGTGACGTCGAACTGCTTGCCGACTTCTTCGAGCGTGTGGTCGGTCGATCATCTCGATGCCGAAGCGCATGCGCAGCACCTTGGCCTCGCGCGGCGTCAGCGCAGTCGAGGATGTCCTTGACCACGTCGCGCAGGCCGGCCTGCATCGCGGCCTCGATCGGCGCCGTGTTGTTGGTGTCCTCGATGAAGTCGCCCAGGTGCGAGTCGTCGTCGTCGCCGATCGGCGTCTCCATCGAGATCGGCTCCTTGGCGATCTTCATGATCTTGCGGATCTTGTCCTCGGGGATCTCCATCTTCTCGGCCAGCGTCGGCGCGTCGGGCTCGAAGCCGAACTCCTGCAGGTGCTGGCGCGAGATGCGGTTCATCTTGTTGATCGTCTCGATCATGTGCACCGGGATGCGGATGGTGCGCGCCTGGTCGGCGATCGAGCGCGTGATGGCCTGGCGGATCCACCACGTGGCGTAGGTCGAGAACTTGTAGCCGCGGCGGTATTCGAACTTGTCCACCGCCTTCATCAGGCCGATGTTGCCTTCCTGGATCAGGTCGAGGAACTGCAGGCCGCGGTTGGTGTACTTCTTGGCGATCGAGATCACGAGGCGCAGGTTGGCCTCGATCATCTCCTTCTTGGCGTCGCGCGAGGCCTTCTCGCCCTCGTTCATGCGCTTGTTGATCTGCTTCAGGTCCTCGAGCGGCACGACCGCGCGCGCCTGCTGGTCGATCAGCTTCTTCTGCAGCTCCTGCACCGGCGGCAGGTTGCGCGCCAGCACGACGCTGTAGGGCTTGCCGGCGGCGATCTCCTTCTCGGCCCACTTCAGGTTCAGCGATGTTGGGCGGGAAGTGCTTGATGAAGTAGTCCTGCGGCATGCCGCACTTGTCGACCAGGATCTTGCGCAGCTCGCGCTCGTAGCGGCGCACGTCGTCGACCTGCGAGCGCAGGATGCCGCACAGCTTCTCGATCGTCTTGACCGTGAAGCGGATCGTCATCAGCTCGGCGCTGATCGCGCTGCTGCGCCTTGTTGTAGGCGGGCGACTGGTAGCCTTCCTTCTCGAAGGCCTTGCGCATCTTGTCGAAGTTGATGCGCAGCGCGTCGAACTTGACCAGCGCCTGCGCCTTCAGCTCCTCGAGCTTCTTGGTCAGCGCCTTGCTGCCGCCCTGGCCGTCGTCGTCGTCTTCCTCGTCGAACACGTCGACGTCTTCCTCGGCCACGTAGTCGTCGGCCTCGTCGTCGGAGACGAAGCCGTCGACCGCCTCGGAGATCTGCATCTCGCCCGGCGGCGATGCGGTCGGCGTAGCGACAGGATCTCGGCGATCGTCGTCGGCGAGGCGCTGATCGCGAGCATCATCGCCTGCAGGCCGCCCTCGATGCGCTTGGCGATCTCGATCTCGCCTTCGCGCGTGAGCAGCTCGACCGTGCCCATCTCGCGCATGTACATGCGCACCGGGTCGGTGGTGCGGCCGAACTCGGAGTCGACGGTCGACAGCGCGGCCTCGGCGGCTTCCTCGGCTTCTTCTTCGGTGGCGGTGGTGGTGCCGCCGCCGGCGATCAGCAGCGTCGCCGCGTCGGGCGCCTGCTCGTAGACCGCGATGCCCATGTCGTTGAGCATCGAGACGATCGCCTCGAGGATCTCGTTGTCGACCAGCTTCTCGGGCAGGTGGTCGTTGATCTCCTGGTGCGTCAGGAAGCCGCGCGTCTTGCCCATCTTGATGAGCGTCTTCAGCTCCTGGCGGCGCTTGGCGACTTCTTCTTCGGTGAGCGCGGTCTCGTCGAGGCCGAACTCGCGCATCAGCGCGCGCTCCTTGGCGCGCGACACCTTCATGCGCAGCGGCTTGGCCTTTTCTTCCTTGGCGGCTTCGACGACCTCGAGCTCCGACCTCGCCCTCGAGCTCGGCCTCGATGTCGGCTGAAGTCTTCTTCAGGCCGGCGCACCGGGCTTCTGGGCTTGAGCGTTGGCGTCCTTGCCGTTGCGCTTGCGCTTTCGGCCGGCGGCTTGCCGACTTGGCGGCCGGCTTGGCTGCCGCCTTCACCGGGTGCGCCGCGGCCTTGGCTGGATGCGCGTCGGCTTGACCGGCACCTCATGCTTGCCGCTCTGGCGTGCTTCACCGGCGTTGGCGTGCCGAGCGGTTGGTTTGCCGTGCCCTGGCTTGGCGCGGGCGCGGCCTTGGCGGGTCGCTTGTGGGCTTCGGCGTGCGCCTTGGCCGTCTTGGCTTGGCCTTGGTCGCGGGTTTGGCAGCGGGCTTCTTCGCGTTCATGCGGGTCCTCTATCGGATAGCTACGGGCGGCAGGCCAAACCTCAATGGGCTCATCATTCGGAATCGATCCGAGCACGCGCAGCAACCCACACGGCAGCCCACTGGCCGCGTGCGGGAGAGGTCTCAGGCAGGCAAGTTCGCGTGAACGTTCGGAAGCCGGGCAACGCCTGAGGGGATAAATGGCCTGATATGCCCCTGTGTCGCGGGGGCCGGGTCCCTGCCCAATAGGGTCAGCGCTGCTGTCACTCTTGCCGCTGCAACGAATTGCGAATTATCGTCGACTCTGGCCCCAGCGTCCGTTCAGGGCGGCGGCTCAGGCTGCGCTTCGCCGCTGGCCAGTGCAGCATTCAGCTCGTCCGACTGCCTGCCCAGTTCGTTGAGCGCGCCAGCGCGTCACCGCGAGTTGCCTCGACTCGACTAGCAGGCTGCGCTCGCCGTCGACCTGCTCCAGCTGCAGGCGCAGCAGCACGGTCCTGCAGGTCGGCCAGCGCGTCGACGCCGTCGCCGAGGTCGTGCAGCGCGGCAGACGATCGAGCAGCGGGAGCCAGCTCGGCGTCGTCGCCGGCGCGCTGGCGCAGCCAGTCGAGCAGCGACCGCTGCGGCTGAGGGCCCGTGGTCGTGCATGCAGCGGTCGAGCAGCAGCGAGAACGCTGCCGCAAGGCGCCGGCTGCGCGGCCAGGCGCTCATGGTCTTCGGCGCGATCGCGTTCCCACAGGCCGCACTGCTGCAGCAGCAGCCACACCGCGCGGTCGAGCAGCGATGGCGGCGTTGCTGGCCAGCGCGGCGCGGCGGCGCGGCCGGCGGTGCCGGCCTCGCGTCGCGCCGGGTGCTGCGCGGCGTGATCGCGAACCCCACAGCGCGCTTGAGCTGTTCGCCGAGGTGCCGCCGCGCGCGCGCCAGCTCGGCCACCAGCTTGTTCGCGCAACGCGCGCCATCGGGCAAGCAGCTTCGATCATCGGCTTGGCCTGAGCCAGCATGCGGGCGCGGCCTTCGGCGAGTGTCGAGGTCGCAGCTCTCCTGCGCGGTTTGCAGCAGCATGCGCGACAGCGGCACCGCCGCGGCCACCTGCTGCTCGAACGCGGCGGCGCCGTGCTCGCGCACGAACGAGTCGGGGTCGTGCTCGGGCGGCAGGAACAGAAAGCGGATGCTGCGCGGATCGCTGGCGTGCGGCAGCGCGGCCTCGAGCGCGCGACCGGCGGCGCGCCGTCCGGCGGCATCGCCGTCGAAGCTGAAGACCACGCGATCGGTGAAGCGAAACAGCTTCGGCCACGTGCTCGGCGGTGCAGGCCGTGCCCAGCGTCGCGACGGCGTGGCCGAAGCCCGATTGCGCGAGCGCCACCACGTCCATGTAGCCCTCGACGACCAGCGCGTAGCCCGCCTCGCGCAGCGCGGTGCGGGCCTCGTACAGGCCGTACAGCTCGCGGCCCTTGACGAACAGCGGCGTCTCCGGCGAGTTGAGGTATTTGGGCTCGCCGTCGTCGATCACTCGGCCGCCGAAGCCGATCACCTCGCCGCGCACCGAGCGGATCGGAAACATGATGCGGTCGCGAAAGCGGTCGTAGCGCTTTTGCTTCCTCGTCCTTCGCCCTGCGCGATGCACCAGGCCGGCCTCGACGAGCAGCGGATCGTCGTACCGCGCAAACACGCTGGCCAGGTTGCGCCAGCCCGCGGGCGCGTAGCCCAGAGCCAAAGCGCGCCGGCGATCTCGCCGGTCAGGCCGCGGCCGCTTCAGGTAGTCGATGGCCCGCGGGCTGGTTTTCAGCGCAGCCTTGTAGTGGTCTGCCGGCCCGCGCGAGAACTTCGGTCAGCGGTTTGTCGCTTCTCTGCGCTGTTCGGCGCGCGCGCGCGTTCTTCGGGCTGGCGTCGCTCTTCGGAACCGTGACGCCGGCCCGCTGCGCCAGACTCGCGCACGGCGTCCATGAAGCGGCAGGCCCTGGTTCTCCATCAGGAAGCGGATCGCATCGCCATGCGCGCCGCAGCCGAAGCAGTGATAGCGTCTGCCGGCTCGGGCTGACGGTGAAGCTCGGGCGTCTTCTCGCCGTGGAACGGGCACAGACCCTTGTGCACGGTGCCCGCGCGCTTGAGTTCGACGTGGCGGCCGACGACCTCGACGACGTCGACACGGGTGAGCAACTCCTGGATGAACCCGGTGGGCAGCACCACGCTCAGTCTAGCCACGGCCTGCTGGCGGCGGCCGTGCGCGCTAGTGCCCGCGGCTGCTCGCCGGCGCCGCAGGTTGGCGCCGGCGCGACCACGCCGGCAGGGGCAATGGCGAACAGACCTTTCCACTCCTTGACCCAGCGCGCCACGTCGGCTGCCGGCATCGCGGTCGCGATGCCGGCAGCCCTGGCCGACTTCGCAGCCCATCTCGAGCAGCGTGCGCGCCTGGCGCAGGCGTCTCCACGCCCTCGGCGACTGCCACGCACGAGAAGGTGCGCGCCAGGCTGATCACGCCCTCGACGATGGCGCGATCCTGCGTATCGTTGAGCATGTTGTGCACGAACGAGCGGTCGATCTTCAGCACCTGCACCGGCAGCCGCTTGAGGTAGGTGAGGGTGGAGTAGCCGGTGCCGAAGTCGTCGAGCGCGAAGCGCACGCCGAGCGCACGCGCAGCGCTCGAGCAGCATCGACGTGTAGGCCACGTCGGCCAGCGCCGCGGTCTCCAGCACCTCGAGTTCGAGCCGCGCGCCCAGCGGCCGGCTGTGGCGCGCCAGCAACTCGGTCAGGCGCTGCACGAAGTCGGGCTCCTGCAGGTGGCGCGCCGACACGTTGACGCTGACCGACAGGTCCAGACCCTGCTCGAGCCAGCGCTCGAGCTGGTTGCAGCGCCTGGCTGAGCACCCAGTCGCCGACACGCGCCGACAGCCCGGTGTGCTCGATCAGCGGCAGGAACTGGCCCGGCGGCACGACGCCGTGTTCAGGATGCTCCCAGCGCAGCAGCGCCTCGGCGCCGAGCACCGTGCCGCGGCGCAGGTCGACCTTGGGCTGGTAGTACAGGCGCAACTCCTGGCGGTCGAGCGCCTCCTGCACGCGGCCGCAGCGCCAGCACGCGCTCCTCGGCGCGGCGGCTGTGCTCGGGATCGAAGAACAGGTAGCCGTTGCGTCCCGCCTGCTTGGCGCTGTACATCGCATGGTCGGCGTGGCGCAGCAGCGTGTCGGGGTCGCTGTGGTCGATCGGAAGACGGTGGCGCCGACGCTGGCCGTCATCGCCGCGGGCCGGCGCTGCGCATCGAGCGTGTAGGGCTGCGCGATCACGCGCAGCACACGCTCGACCGCCAGCCGCGCTTCCTCGACGGTGTCGGCGCGCAGCAGCAGCACGAACTCGTCGCCGCCCAGGCGCGCCGCCACGTCCGACCAGGTGGCATGCGCGCGCAGCGCGCTGCGCAGGCGCGCGGCCAACTCCACCAGCAGGCGGTCGCCGGCGTTGCGGCCGTGGCGCTCGTTGATCTCTTTGAAATGGTCGAGGTCGATGTAGCAGACCGGCCAGCAGATGGCCTTCGCGTTCGCTGGCGACCAGCGCCTCGCTGAGCAGCTGGGTCAGGCGCGCGCGGTTCGGCAGGCGCGTCAACTCGTCGAAGTGCGCCTGGCGCTCCAGCCGCTCACGCTGCAGCCGCTGCTCGGTGATGTCCGACACCATCAGCACGCGATAGCGCACGGCGCCCTCGGGGTCGGGCACCGTGAACACGCTCAGGTGCAGCGCGCAGGGTCGCCGTTGCGCCGGCGCTCGACCACCTCGCCGCTCCAGTGGCCCAGGCTGCGCAAACCGGCCCAGATGGCGCTCTGCTGCTGGCGCGTCATCGCGTCGGTCGACGACGAGCTGAGCAGCGTCGGCACGGTGCCGATCAGCTCTTCGCGCGCGATGCCGGTGATGCGGCTGTAGGTCGGGTTGACGTCGAGGATGCGCAACTCGCGCGTCGACGATCACCAGGCCCTCGTGCAGGTTCTGGAACAGGCTGCTCGACAAGCGCTCACGGTCTTCTGCGCTGCGCTGCTCCTGCACGTCGGACAGCGTGGCCACCAGGCGCGTCGCGCGCTGGTCGGCGTCGCGCGCAGCCACCGTGATGCGCAGCTCGAACCACGGCCAGGCATCGCCGACGCGGATGCGCGCCTGGCGCCACACCGAGTCGCGTGCCGGCTCGTCGAGCGACTCGATGGCCAGGCGCATGGTCGTTGCGATCATCGCCGTGCACGCGCGCAAGCCAGGCCTCCAGCGTCGACGTGCGGCTGCCGTCGCGGTCGCCGAGCAGGCTGCGCCAGCGCGGCGAGCGTGTAGGACACGCCGGCGCCGAGCGGCCAATCGGCCACGCCGAGGTCGGCGCTTTCGAGCGCCAGCTCGAAGCGTCGCGGCGGCATTGCGGGCACGGCCGGCGAACACATGCACCAGCAGCACCAGCGCCTGCGCCAGCGCCAGGCAGGCCCACATCGAGCGCACGCCCAGCGTGCTGGCCACCTGCTGGCAGCGCCCGCGAGCCACCGGCCAGCAGCGCCGTCGCCAGCAAGCGCGAGCACCGCGAGCCCGGCGGTCGGCAGCAGCGAGCCGCCGCGCAACGCGAGCCAGGCCAACGCGACCAGCGGCAGCACGGCGAACGGCAACAGAGCTGAGCCGGCCATTGGCCAGCGCGTCGATGACCAGGCCGAGCGACAGCGCGATCGCCAGCAGCAGCGCGGCGTCGCCGATCCAGCGCGGCGTGCCGGCACGCGGTCATCGTGATGCGCGGCAGCGCCAGCAGCGCCACGCCGACGACGAGCGAGCCCGGTGGCCTCGCCGAACCACCAGGCCAGCCAGCGCGCTGGCCAGGTCGAGCATCGGCATGCGCCCGCCAACATCAGCCAGGTGGCCGCGTTGGCCGCGCTCAGCACCGCGCCGCCGCACAGCGCGGCGCCACCAAGCAGCCACAGGTCGCGCGGCTGGTCCAGGCGCGAATCGAAGCCCGCGCGCCCAAGCCAGAAGGCCGCGATGCAGTGCACCGAGCGCCTGCCCGGTGGCGCAGCGCCAGCGCCAACGACCACGACGCACCGGCCCAGATGAAGCCCGCCGCCAGACCGAGCCACACACCCGGCGTCACCGCCGGGCCCCAGCGCATCAGCGCGGCCCACGCCAAGCCCACGGCCGGCGCGAAGGTGGCGATCAATCGATGATCGTCGGCCGTGGTGACGCCCAAGCGCACCAGCAGCAGGCACGCCAAGCAGCCAGCAGCGCGTTGCGCACCAGCTCGTGCGTGCGCGCTGGAGGCGGCTCGAGCGCATCGGTCGCGGCGGCCATGGTGCGGCGTCAGTCGGTGCAGGTCGGTCACGAACAGCCTCCGGCAGCGGCGCCGTCAGATGATGCTGCACCGCGCAGCGTCAGACCGCGAAGTCGCTGAGTTTGCGGCCCTGGGCCAGCTGCGCCTGCAGCCACTTCGGGCTGCAGGCCGCGGCCGCTCCAGGCGTTGCCGCTGGCCGGATCGCGAAACTTGACGGGCACCTTGCCGCCTTTGCGCGGGCCTGCATGCGGAGTGTCTTGGCCGCCTTGCCGCCGAGATCGGCCAGCGTCAATCCGTGCTCGGCCATCAACTGCTTGATCTGGGCGATCGCAGCCGAACGCTCGTGGGTTTGTGCTTCGGCGATGCGCTTTTCGAGGGCTGCCTTTGGGCGATCAACTCGGCCAGATTCGACATACAAGCCCCGGTTATCACAAATGGTGCGAGAAATATACATCCGGCTCGCGACCGAGTGAGTCCGTCGGCGTGCGCAACACCGAGTGAAAACCCGCTGGAACATCTGCCTGCGTAGGCGCCACACGGTGACCCGCCGATACTCAGATATTCAAGCGCTGCCTATTTGGTCGGCGGCAACATACCCGGCCGGCTTGTCGGCGCCGCCGCCGAACAGAAACTGCTCCATCTGTCTGCGCCAGGTATTGGCGCGCGCGCTGGTCGGCCAGATTCAGGCGGTTTTCGTTGACCAGCATCGTCTGGTGCTTGATCCACATCGCCCAGGCCTCCTTGCTGATCTCGTTGTAGATGCGCTTGCCGAGTTCGCCCGGGTAGGTGGGAAGTCGAGCCCTTCGGCGTCCTTCTTCAGATATGCGCATTGAACCGTGCGTGCCATGTTCGGTCTCCAATCCGATCGAGCGTCGATGCGCCGCATGTTCAGGCCAGTTTCTTGACCAGCACCTGCGAGCGCCGGTCCCAGTTGTATTTGCGCTTGCGCGCCTCGGGCAGCCAGTCGGCGTCGACCTGCTGCGAAGCCGCGCTTGATGAACCAGTGCATCGTGCGCGTGGTCAGCACGAAGATGCTCTCCAGGCCCATGCTGCGCTGGCGCGCTGCTCGACGCGCTTGAGCATCCGCTCGCCGTCGCCCTGGCCCTGCACGCTGCGGCGATACGGTCAGCGCCGCCATCTCGCCGGTGCGCGCTTCCGGGTAGGGGTACAGCGCCGCGCAGCCGAAGATCACGCCGTCGTGCTCGATCACCGTGTAGTTGCCGATGTCGCGCTCGATCTCGGTGCGGCCGCGCTTGACCAGCGTGCCGTCGCGCTCGAACGGCTCGATCAGCTGCCAGGATGCCGCCGACGTCGTCGGCGGTCGGCCTCGCGCAGGCTCTCGAGCTTCTCGTCGACCACCATGGTGCCGATGCCGTCGTGCGTGAACACCTCCATGCAGGATGCGCGCCGTCGACCGCGAACGGCAGGATGTGCGAGCGCTCGACGCCGCCCTCGCAGGCGCTTGACGCAGTGGCGCAGGTAGAACGCCGCGTTGCTCGGTTGGCTGCGGCTGCGGGCAGCGCGCGTCAGCAGCCGCTCGGCATCGGCCAGCGCGAGCTCGGTGTCGATCGGCTGACTCGGGATCGTCGGGTCTTCGCGGATGCCGGGCACCTCGGTGACGAACAGCAGCTTGTCGGCCTGCAGCGCGATCGCGCGTGCTGGTCGCCACGTCCTCCATCGTCAGGTTGAACGCCTCGCCGGTCGGCGAGAAGCCGAACGGCGACAGCAGCACCATCGCGCCGCTGTCGATCGCGCGGCGGATCGCCGCCGCGTCGACCTTGCGCACGACGCCGCTGTGCATGAAGTCGACGCCGTCGACGATGCCCACCGGCCGCGCGGTCAGGAAGTTGCCCGACACCACGCGCACGGTCGCGTTGGCCATCGGCGTGTTCGGCAGGCCCTGCGAGAACGCCGCCTCGATCTCGAAGCGCAACTGGCCCGCGGCCTCCTGCGCGCAGTCGAGCGCCACCGCGTCGGTGATGCGCATGGCCGTGGCTGAAGCGCGACGCGTGGCCCTTGGCCTCGCAGCTGCTCGTTCGACCTGCGGCCGAAAGCCGTGCACCAGCACCAGCTTGATGCCCATCGCGTGCAGGATCGCGAGGTCCTGCGCGAAGGCGTTGAGCTTGCCGGCGGCGATCAGCCTCGCCGGCCATGCCCGACGACGAACGTCTTGCCGTGGTAGGCGTGGATGTACGGCGCAACCGAGCGGAACCAGGGGACGAAGGTATGCGGGAACACCAGGCTCATCGTGGCGGCGATTGTGCCGCAGGCCGCACGCTGGCCGGGTCGCGCGGCGGCGGTCGGGTCGTTCGACGCGCGCGTCCGCGCGCTGCATCGCGGCGCGGCGCGCGTATCATCCGCGCCCCGTGAACCCGCCGCGCCGCGAACCCGCAGCGCGCGCGACGAGGCGCGACGGCCGCGATCCCGACCGATCCGATATCCCGAAGTCGCTGCCGGTCAGCGCGCGGCGCGACGAGATCGCGCGCGCCATCCGCGAGCATCCAGGTGGTCATCGTCTGCGGCGAAACCGGCTCGGGCAAGACGACGCAGCTGCCCAAGATCGCGCTCGAGCTCGGCCGCGGCGCGCGGCGCCGGCGGCGGCGGGCTGATCGGCCACACGCAGCCGCGCCGCATCGCGGCCTCGAGCGTGGCCAAGCGCATCGCCGAGGAGCTCGAACTCGCCGCTCGGCGACGTGGTCGGCTTCAAGGTGCGCTTCCAGGACCGGCTGCAGCGCGGCGCGTCGGTCAAGCTGATGACCGACGGCATCCTGCTCGCCGAGACGCAGACACGATCCGCTGCTGCGCGCCTACGACACGCTGATCATCGACGAGGCGCACGAGCGCAGCCTGAACATCGACTTCCTGCTCGGCTACCTGCGCGCAGCTGCTGCCGCGCCGGCCCGACCTGAAGGTGGTCGTGACGTCGGCGACCATCGACGCCGACCGCTTCGCGCAGCACTTCGCGTCTGCGCACGGGCCGGCGCCGGTGATCCAGGTGTCGGGCCGGCTGTTCCCGGTCGAGCAGCGCTGGCGGCCGTTCGAGGAAAGCCGCGACCACGACCTCGACGATGCGATCGCCGACGCGGTCGACGAGCTGTGGCGCGGCGGTGCGGCGCGGCGACATCCTGGTGTTCCTGCCCGGCGAGCGCGAGATCCGCGAGGCCGCCGATCACCTGCGCAAGCACCTGGCGAATGCGCATCGCGGCGGCCGCCGGCGGAGATCCTGCCGCTGTTCGCGCGGCTGTCGCAGGCCGAGCAGGACCGCGTGTTCGAGCCGCACGGCGCGCGGCGCATCGTGCTCGCCACCAACGTGGCCGAGACCTCGCTCACGGTGCCCGGCATCCGCTACGTCGATCGACGCCGGGCTGGCGCGCGTCAAGCGCTACAGCTACCGCAGCAAGGTCGAGCAGTTGCAGGTCGAGCCGATCTCGCCAGGCCGCGGCCAACCAGCGCGCCGGCCGCTGCGGCCGCGTGGCCGACGGCGTCTGCATCCGCCTGTACGACGAGAAGGACTTCGCCGAGCGCGCCGCGCTTCACCGACCCCGAGATCCTGCGCTCGTCGCTGGCCGGCGTGATCCTGCGCATGAAGGCGCTGCGCCTGGGCGCGGTGGAGGACTTTCCGTTCATCGAGCCGCCGCCGCGCAAGGCGCATCGCCGACGGCTACGCAGCTGCTCGGCCGAGCTGAATGCGGTCGACGACGGCAACGAGCTGACGCCGATCGGCCAGCGAGCTCGTCGACGCTGCCGCTCGATCCGCGCGTCGGCCGCATGATCCTCGAGGCGCGCGACCGCCAGGCCCTGGACGAAGTGCTGATCATCGCCGTCGGCGCTGAGCGTGCAGGACGTGCGCGACCGGCCGCTCGAGCACGCAGCAGGCGGCCGACGAGAAGCACAAGCTGTTCGACGACGAGAAGTCGGAGTTCATCGGCTACCTCAAGCTGTGGCAGTGGATCGAGCAGGGCGCGGCGTGCACGGCACGCCGGCGCAGCCACCGATAGCCACCGCCTGAGCAACCGCCAGCAGGAGCAGCGGCTGCGCGAGCAGCTTCGTCAGCCCGCGGCGCGTGCGCGAGTGGCGCGACATCCACTCGCAGCTGCACACCGTGGTGGCCGAGCACGGCTGGCGCCTCAACGGCACGCCGGCCACCTACGAGCAGATGCACCTGTCGATGCTGGCCGGGCTGCTCGGCAACGTCGGCTGCAAGAGCGACGACGACGAGTGGTACCTCGGCGCGCGCGGCATCAAGTTCTGGCGCCATCCGGGCGCGCACCTGAGCAAGAAGCCGGGCGCGCTGGATCGATCGCCGCCGAGCTGGTGGAGACCACGCGCCTGTACGGCCGCGGCCTCGCCGCCATCGAGCCGCAGTGGATCCCGGCGATCGCCGGCCACCTGCTGAAGAAGCAGCTGCTCGAGCCGCATTGGGAGAAGAAGGCGGCCGAGGTGGTGGCGCTGGAGCGCGCCACGCTGTACGGCATCGTGGTCTACAGCAACCGGCGCGTGAACTTCGCGCAGCGTCGATCCGGCGGCGGCGCGCGAGATCTTCATCCGCGAGGCGCTGGTCGACGGCGAGTGGGACACGCAAGCTGCCGTTCCTGGCGCACAACCGCAAGCTGATCGCGCAGGTGCGAGGAGCTCGAGCACAAGTCGCGCCGCCAGGACGTGCTGGTCGACGACGAGCTGATCCACGCCTTCTACGACCAGCAGCTGCCGGCCGACGTGTGCTCGGCGGCGTCGCTCGAGCGCTGGTACCGCGACGAGGTCAAGCGCCAGCCGCGGCTGCTGCAGCTCACGCGCGACGAGCTGATGCGCCACGAGGCCGCCGGCATCACGACCGCGGCGTTTCCGAAGACGCTTGCGCCTGGGCGGCATCGACTGCGCGGCCGAGCTACCTGCACGAGCCGGGCGATCCGAAGGACGGCGTCACGGTCACCGTGCCGATCTACGCGCTGAACCAGGTCAGCGACGAGCGCTGCGACTGGCTGGTGCCCGGCATGCTGCGCGACAAGGTGCATGGCGCTGCTGAAGAGCCTGCCCCAGCGGCCGCGCTCGCGCCTGGTGCCGCTGCCTGAGACTACGGCGCGAGTTCTGCGAGTCGGCGCCGTTCGCGCAGGGCGAGCCTGCTCGAAGCGCTGCTGAAGTTCGTGCGCGAGCGCACCCAGCTCGCCGTGCAGCGCAACGACTTCAAGCTCGATGCCGTGCCGGCGCACCTGTTCATGAACCTGCGCGTGGTCGACGAGCACGGCCGCCAGCTTGGCGATGGGCCGCCACCTGGCGTCGCTGAAGGCGCAGCTGGGGCGCGCAGGCGCGCAGCGCGTTCCAGGCGCTGGCCACGACTGAAGCGTGAGCCCGAGCGCGCGACAGCTGCCGGCCGACTCACGCACCGGCCGAGCGGGCGCCGCGCGCAAGCGATGCCGCAGCGCGGCCGAGGCCGCGCTCGCAACTGCGGCCCGCTACACCAGCTGGACCTTCGGCGAACTGCCCGAGCTGATGGAAGTGCGCAAGGGCGGCCAGACGATGGTCGGCTTTCCGGCACTGATCGATCACGGCAGCCACGTCGAGATCGAAGTGTTCGACGAGCCCGACACCGCCGCGGCCAAGCACCGCGCCGGCCTGCGCCGGCTGGTGGCGCTGCAGCTGCGCGAGCCGCTGAAGTACCTGGAGAAGAACATCACCGGGCCTGCAGGCGATGGCGTGCAGCCTTCATGCCGCTGGGCACGCTGGAAGACCTGCGCGAGCCAGATCGTCGAGGTGGCGCTCGACCGCGCCTTTCTCGCCGACCCGTTGCCGCACGACGCGGCATCGTTCCAGATCGCGGCTCGACGAGGGCCGCGCACGGCTGGTGCTGGTGGCGCAGGAGGTGGCGCGACAGGTCGGCGTGGTGCTGACCGAGTACGCCGCGGCGTCACGCAAGCTGCGTGACGCCAAGCCGCCGAAGGAAGTCGCCGACGACGTGGCCGCGCAGCTGCAGCGCCTGTGCGGCAAGCGCTTCGTCGCCGGCACGCCGTGGGCGGCAGCTGCAGCACCTGCCGCGCTACCTGAAGGCGATCACGCTGCGCCTGGACAAGCTGCGCGCGCGACCCGGCGCGCGACGCGGCGCGCCTGGCCGAACTGCGCCCGCTCGAGCAGCGCTACACGCGCCGCGTGGCCGAGCAACGCGGCGCGCCCGACGCGCGGCTCGACGAGTACCGCTGGCTGCTCGAAGAGCTGCGCGTCAGCTTCTTCGCGCAGGAGCTGCGCACGCCGCAGCCGGTGAGCGTGAAGCGCCTGGAAAAGGCCTGGCAGCAGCTTTCGAGCTGAACGCGCCTCGTGAGCAAACGCGCGGCAAGCTGCCTACCACAGTGCCGCTGCGGCGCACCGGCCGTCACATGCGAGGGAGTGACGAGATGCACTACGTCTGGATGGTGATCGTCGGTTTCGTGGTGGGCCTCATCGCACGCGCTCTGCTGCCGGGTACGCAAAGCCTGGGCATCATCCTCACGGCGGTGTTGGGCATCGCGGGATCGCTCGTCGCCGGCTTTGCAGGCCAGGCGCTGGGCTGGTACCAGCCCGGCGAGGCGGCGGGGCTTCATCAGCTCGGTGATCGGCGCCATCGTGGTGCTGTGGGTCTACAGCAAGGTCACGAACAACCGCACCGCCCCGCCGGGGGCTGAAGGCGGCCTTGGGCTCACGTAGCGGGCCGTGGCGCGTCCGACGGCCCGCGCCACTCACGCCGCCACGCTCGGCAGCCCCGCCAGCGCCATCGCCAACTCGGCCTCGTCGTAGGCCTGGTCGACCAGCTTGCCGGCGAAGTAGGCCTGGTAGGCGCTGCATGTCGAAGTGGCCGTGGCCGCACAGGTTGAACAGGATCGACTGCGCGACTTGCCTTCGGCCTTGCAGCGCAGCGCCTCGTCGATCGCGCCCTTGACCGCGTGGTTGGCCTCCGGCGCCGGCACGATGCCTTCGGCGCGCGCGAACTGCACGCCGGCCGTCGAAGCACGGTCGTCTGCTGGTAGGCGCGCGCCTCGATCAGGCCGAGCTCCAGCAGGTGCGACACCAGCGGCGCCATGCCGTGGTAGCGCAAGCCGCCGGCGTGGAAGCCCGGCGGCGATGAAGGTCGAGCCCAGCGTGTGCATCTTCACCAGCGGCGTCATGTGCGCGGTGTCGCCGAAGTCGTAGGCGTACTTGCCGCGCGTCAGGCGACGGGCACGCCGCCGGCTCGACCGCGACGATGCGCCGCTTGCTGCCGCCGCGCAGCTGCGCGCCGATGAACGGGAACGCGATGCCGGCGAAGTTCGAGCCGCCGCCGGTGCAGCCGACGATCACGTCGGGGTCGTCGCCGGCCATCTCGAGCTGCAGCATCGCCTCCTGGCCGATGACGGTCTGGTGCATCAGCACGTGGTTGAGCACCGAGCCGAGCGAGTACTTGATGTCGTCGTGCGTGCGCGGCGACCTCGACCGCCTCGGAGATCGCGATGCCGAGCGAGCCCGGATGGTCGGGCGCTGCGCCAGGATCGCGCGGCCGGACGTTCGGTCTCGTTCGACGGCGACGCGATGCAGCGCGCGCCGTAGGTTTCCATCAGCGCGCGGCGGTACGGCTTCTGGTCGTACGACACGCGCACCTGGAAGATCGTGCACGTCGATGCCGAACAACGAGCCGGCGAACGCCAGCGCCGAGCCCCACTGGCCGGCGCCGGTCTCGGTGGTGAGCTTCTTGATGCCGGCCTGCGCGTTGTACGCAGGCCTGCGGCACCGCGGTGTTGGGCTTGTGCGAGCCGGCGGGCGAGACGCCTTCGTACTTGTAGTAGATCTTGCGCCGGCGTGCCGAGCGCCTGCTCGAGGCGGTGCGCGCGGATCAGCGGCGACGGCCGCCACAGACGGAACACCTCGCGGATCGGCTCCGGGATCTCGACCTCGCGCTCGGTGGACACCTCCTGCAGCGATCAGCGCCATCGGGAACAGCGGCGCCAGATCGTCGGGGCCCACCGGCTGCTGGGTGCCCGGGTGCAGCACCGGCGGCGCAGGCTTGCGGCAGGTCGGCCGGCGATGTTGTACCAGTGGCGCGGCATCTTGCTCTCGTCGAGCACAGAACTTGGTGGAGCGAGCTCATCGCGGCGTCTCCTGCAAGTGGGCTGGACCGTCGATGGTAGGCGCAGCAACGCGGCGCGCCTAGCGCTCAGGGCTCGGATTTGACCGCGAGGCCGAACGCCGGCCAGGCGCTGGGCTCTCAGCGTGCACCGGCTTAAGCCTTCGTTGAACACGCTGACAGCTTGCGACAAAAGCGAAGCTACTCACGTCGAAGCGGCTGAGAGGAGGAGCTGTTCTGCAGCTGGCGCCCCGCCTGCACGTAGCACTACCACGCTGCGACCAGTGCATTTTGCTGGATTCACTTGTGATCTACGCACTGAATTGATTCACAGACAAATGTCAACTGCTCTGTCCACTGTTTTTCCAGCGCCACCGACAAGTTTGGCTTTGGCACGAGCACGCGCTGCAGCAACTCGTCCGGCGCATCGTGCGACCGGCATCGTCGACCAAGCTGGAGCGGCATCGACCTTGCGCTGGAATCGACAATCAGTGCTTTCACCTCGCGCGCGGCGTGCGCAGCGCACCGAGCGCACCTCAGGCCACCACCGCAAAACGCGCGGCCCGATGGCCGGCGCGCGCCGACGGCTGTTGAGCGCGGATGTTGGTCTGGAACGCATGACGTCGATGACACCGATGATCTCGGAGATGCGGCGTGCACTCGTCTGAATGTCGGCCATTCGCGCGACCACGTCGCATCAGCCTGGCCCGCGCGCTCGGCCACGTCGCGTGCTTGTGAGATCTCGGTGCTGGCGCCGCGGGCGTGACCGGCGCTGCTGCGCACGGCATCGGCCAGTTGGCTCATCGACGACGCAGTTTGCGCAACGCGGCCGCCTGATTCTCGGTCGCGAGGAGAGATCGCCATTGCCCTTAGCGACTCTTGCGAAGCCGCTCGCCACGCCGCGCACCGATTGATTGACGGTGACCACGGCGCTGCGCAGCTTGCGCACATCGTGTTTCAGCTCGTGGCGCAGCGCCGAGGAGTTCGTCTCGGCCGGGTGACTCGATCTTGCCCGCAGGATCGCCCGCGGCAATTCGCATCACGGCCTGAACGGTCTCGTCCACCGGCGGCCTTGATGCGCCACCGACCGGCCAGCCGCCGATCAGACCGAGAGTGTGCACACGATGCTGGCGGCGGCGCCGATCGCCAACGCCATCTCGGGGCGTGTGCGTTCAGGCTCCCGCTGACGTGGAGCTCGATGGCCCACACCGCCACCGCGAGGAGAGCCGAAACCGGCGCGCACACGCCGACACCTGGCTGAGCGGCGAAGAAAAGCGGTCATCGAGCAACTCGAGGTCGCCACGGACAAGGCAACGCCCGCGATGATGGACACCCGCCGGCGGCGTGGCTGAGCTCAGAAATGCCGGTGCGCGGTGGCCCAGATCCGCTAGCTGCCGCGCGGCGGTGGATGGTGCTTGGCGGTCAGTGCACGCCCACGGTGAGCCCAAACTGCGCAACGTGCGCTGAATTGCGCCCGCTCGCGCAGCTCGGCCAGCGCGCTCGATGCGCAGCTGGTCGTTGCCGGCCAGCTTGATGTGGCGGTTGCGTCTGCACCAGCTCGATGATGCGCTGCGCGTCGATCGGCGGGTTCGGTCGGAAGGTGATGCTCGATCACGCCGGGCGCCGGCGTCGACCTTCAGCACGCCGTAGGGCTTGGCCAGCACGCGCAGGCGGTGGGTGTCGAACAGCGTCTGGCCCTGCGCGCGGCAGCTCTGCCGAAGCGGTCGGTGATCTCTTCGAGCAGCGTGTCGAGCTGCTCGGCCTGCTCGGCCATGGCCAGGCGCTTGTACAGATTCAGGCGCGCGTGCACGTCGCCGCAGTAGTCGTCGGGCAGCAGCGGCGGGCGCGTGCAGGTTGATCTCGGTCGTGGCCGACCAGCGGCGACAGCAGGTCGGGCTCGCGGCCGGCCTTCAGCGCGCGCACCGGCTTCGGCCAGCATGTCGTTGTAGAGCTGGAAGCCGACCTCCATGCATGTTGCCGCTCTGGTGTCTCGCCCAGCACCTCGCCGGCGCCGCGGATCTCGAGGTCGTGCATCGCCAGGTAGAAGCCCGAGCCGAGCTCCTCCATCATCTGGATCGCCTCGAGCCGCTTCTGCGCCTGCTTGGTCAGACGCGCGTCCTCGGCGGCGTCAGCAGGTAGGCGTAGGCCTGGTGGTGCGAGCGGCCGACGCGGCCGCGCAGCTGGTGCAGCTGCGCCAGGCCGAACTTGTCGGCGCGGCTGGATCACGATGGTGTTGGCGGTCGGCACGTCGATGCCGGTCTCGATGATGGTCGAGCACAGCAGCACGTTGTAGCGCTGCGCGACGAAGTCGCGCATCACGCGCTCCAGCTCGCGCTCGCGCATCTGGCCGTGCGCCACCGCGATGCGCGCCTCGGGCAGCAGCGCGTCGAGCTGCTCGCGCCGCGTGCTCGATCGTCTCGACCTCGTTGTGCAGGAAGTAGACCTGGCCGCCGCGCTTGCAGCTCGCGCAGCACCGCCTCGCGGATCAGGCCGCTGGCCATCGGTGCGCACGAAGGTCTTGATCGCCAGGCGCCGCTGCGGCGCGGTGGCGATCACCGAGAAGTCGCGCAGGCCCTCGAGCGACATGCGCCAGCGTGCGCGGGATCGGCGTGGCGGTGAGCGTCAGCACGTCGACCTCGGCGCGCAGCGCCTTCAGCGCCTCCTTCTGGCGCACGCCGAAGCGGTGCTCCTCGTCGATGATCAGCAGGCCCAGGCGCTTGAACTGCACGTCCTTGCGACAGCAGCTTGTGCGTGCCGACGACGATGTCGATGCCGCCGTCGGCCATGCCCGCCAGCGGCGGTCGTGGATCTCCTTGCCGGTGCGAAAGCGCGCACAGCTCGGCCACCTTGACCGGCCACTTGCGCGGAAGCGGTCGCTGACGGTCTGGAAGTGCTGCTCTGCCAGCGGGGTGGTCGGCCGGCAGGCCAATGCGTGG
>ERZ1370068.5517-contig-4541_pt1 | contig 23236 bp, 47 predicted proteins | sample MGYA00561227_ERZ1370068 | MGnify/ENA primary metagenome ERZ1370068 (study PRJEB38410, sample SAMEA6850437) | metagenome | study: Metagenomic assessment of the ecological functions of the soil: analysis of the soil microbiota associated with the...
TATTACGTATTGCTGCTATGCCATCGTCGTCATTCAACTGCCGGACGGCGCTCTCTGTCGCGCACCCGACGCAGTGGTGAAGCGCGCCTCCAAGATCATCCAGGAGTACGCCGGGCGTCATCGATGCCGTGGCCTTCGCCGGGTTTCTCCGGCGCCACCTTCACCAACGCCTCGAACGCCGCCGCGATCTTCGCCCGCTACGCTCCGTTCGAGGAGCGTCTGCGCCATGGCCAGTCCGGCACCTGGCTCATCGGCCAGCTCTTCGCCCGGCTGCAGTCTATCGAGCAGGCATTCATCATCGCGATCCCGCCGCCGCCGGTGCGCGGCATCGGCAGCGCCGGCGGCTTCAAGATCGAGCTGCAGGAGCGCGGTCGACGCCAGCATGCTGCGCGTGCTCGCGGCGGCGCGCGAGATGATGGCCCGCGCCCGCACGACGCCGGAGCTGACCGGGCGTGTTCACCACCTTCTCCGCCTCGAGCCCGCAGATCTTTCTCGCGATCGACCGCACCAAGGCGCGCATGCTCGACGTGCCGATCGCCAACATCTTCGAGGCCCTGCAGGTCAATCTCGGCTCGTCCTACGTCAACGACTTCAACGCCTTCGGCCGCGTCTATCAGGTGCGCGCCCAGGCCGATCAGACGTTCCGCGTGGAGCGCCAGGACATCCTGCGCCTGAAGGTGCGCTCGGCGACCGGGCGCCCTGGTCCCGCTCGGCACTCTTGTCGAGATCCGCGACGTTTCCGGGCCCGATCTCGGTTCAGCGCTACAACATGTACGCGGCGGTTCCGGTGCAGGGCAACGCCGCGCCCGGCTATTCGTCGGCCACCGCGCTCGATTGCCATGGAGACCCTCGCCCGCCAGGTGTTGCCGCAGGGCACGAGCTATCGAGTGGACGGAGCTCGCCTTCCAGGAGCGCCAGACCGGCAATCTCGCCGATCTTCATCTTCGCCGCTCTCGGTCCTGTTCGTCTTCCTCGTGCTGGCCGCGCAATACGAGAGCTGGTCGCTGCCGCTCGCGATCGTCCTGATCGTGCCGATGAGCCTGCTGGCGCGCTGCGTCGGCGTCGTGGCTGCGCGGCATGGACAACAACATCCTGACGCAGATCGGTTTCGATCGTGCTGGTCGGTCTGGCGGCGAAGAACGCCATCCTGATCGTCGAGTTCGCCCGTCAGGCCGAGGGCGAGGGCAAGATCGCTCGTCGAGGCCGTGGTCGAGGCCTGCCGACTGCGGCTGCGGCCCATCCTCATGACGTCCTTCGCCTTCATCCTCGGCGTCGTTGCCGCTGGTGATCGCCACCGGCCCGGGCGCGGAGATGCGCCAGGCGCTCGGCACCGCGGTGTTCGCCGGCATGCTCGGCGTCACCATCTTCGGCCTCTTCCTCACGCCGGTCTTCTACGTCGCTATCCGTCTGGCGGTTATGCGCCTTGCTCGGCGGAAAGCAGTTCTTCCGGAGCGCTCGCCGACATGATCAACCAGCCATCACGGAACTTCGGAAGCCGCATGCTTCGTCTCTTCATTTCGTTCCGCTTCATCATGCTGGATCGCCTCGGTCTGGCACCGCGCTCGGCGCCCTCGTCATGTTCGGCGAGGGGGCAGGCCACGTCATCAGGGGTGCCAACATGGTGATAAGCCGCGAGGATCCCCGCCTCGGCAAGCGCTCTCGTCATGTCGGCGACCGATCCATTCCTGTTCGGCATCGTGCTGTTGATCTTCAACCTATTCGATTGCCTTCGGTTTCGTTTTGGACTTGCCGCCCGACATCCGCCGCGCCGTGCCGTCATGGATGCGGGTCGAAGGCGTGCAGGAGCTCAAGAACACGCTGTTGAGCGTCATCCTGGTCTATATGGTCGTCGACTTCGCCACCGATTGGGCGGCAGCCGAAGGCCCGCTGCCATGGGACAAGATGCTGGCCAAGCCGATCGCCGTCGTGCTGCTCGCCGTGGCCTATCGGCTGATGCATGTCGGAAACGACTCCCGCGGCACGTCGTCTGGGACGAGGACGGCGACGGGGGTGATCATCGTGGGTTGCGCCGCCACCCATCTTGATCGCCCACTGACGATGCCTTTGACTCGCCCGCTGCCGAATTCGGTCAGGCTCCGGCCGATCCGAAAAGAACAGCATTTCTGGGAGGTTTTCATGCGCATCCTGCCGCTTCGGGCTGCCATTCTGCTTGGCTGTGGCGCCATCATGGCGATGGCTGTCCTGCTGCCCTTCGGTCGCCTCCGCCGCGGCGGCGGAGCTCAATGCCCTGGTTTGGTGCGACCATTCCGATCCCAATCTTCTCAAGCCTTTCGAGGAGGCGAATGGCGTCAAGGTGAACCTGAAGGAGTTCGAGGGCACCGGTGCCGGCTCGCCATTGTCGACCAGTCGCAGCCGGGCGACTGGGACGTCATGGTGATCGATCTCGATCGATGTGCCGCGCGGTGTCGAGAAAGGCCTGTTCGAGCCACTGCCCGAGGACAAGCTGCCGCTCGCTGATATCTATCCCGACGGTGCGGATGGACGACACCACCAAGATCGGTGGCAAGCGCTACGGGATAACCGAGAAATTCGGCTACAACACCATCGGCTACAACAAGGACAAGATCGACGTCTCCGACATGCAGTCGCTTGCCGCTCTGACCGACGCCGAAATACAAGGGCCGCATCGCGATCTATGACTACTATCTGCCGGTGATCGGCATGGCGGCGCTGGTGCTCGGCAAGAAGACGGCCGACCTGACCGAAGCCGATCTCCCGGCAATCAAGGATGTCCTTCTCAAGATGAAGGCGAATGCCAAGCTGGTTGGCGAGGTGACGGCCAGCCAGACGGCGCTGGCCACCGGCGAGGTGGATATTCTGGTCGGCGGCGGGGAGTGGGTCACCGCCGGGCTTGCCAAGGAAAATCCGGCGCTCGATTTCTCGATCCCGAAGGAAGGCGGCATTCTCTGGTCGCAGTCCCTCGCCATGTTCGCAGCCAGCAAGAACAAGGACACTCGCCCTGAAGTTCATCCAATATGTGCTGATCGCCCGAGGGCCAGGCGCGCCTTGCCACTTCCTCCTGCTATTGGGGGATGCCGTCCAACAGCAAGGCCGCGCTGACACCGACGAGCAGAAGACGCATTCTGCGCTTCGACGAGCAGCCGGGCTTTCTGATGCGGGCGCAGCGCTATCCGGCGCCGAGTGCCGATCTCGACAAGAAGATGCAGGATGTCTGGACGCAGATGCTGCAGGCCAAATAATCGCCCCAACCGCTCGACCAGCGCATGAGCGCGATCCGCGCTGTCGCCTGGCTGCTGGTCACTCCAGCGCTCGCGCTGGACGCTGCTCTTCTTCGTTGCTGCCTTTGGCCGCCATGGTCGTCGTCGAGCCTTCAGGACCATGCGCAGGGCGGCTGGACCGTCGCGAACTACCGCCAGTTCTTCACCAATCCGGACTACTTCCAGGCGATGGTCAATTCGCTGAGGTGACTGCCATGGTGACCGTCGTCTCGCTGGTCCTCGCCTATCCCTTCGCCTGGATCCTCGCGGAAATCGTCCGCGAGCGCTGGCAGCGGCTCGCCCTCATGCTCGCCGTGCTGCCGTTCTGGACGTCCTATGTCGTGCGCTCCTACACCTGGCTCCTGGTGCTCGCGCGAGCGCGGCGTCATCAATCGTGCCATCACTGCGATGGGACTGGTCGATGAACCGCTCCATCTTGCCAACACGCGCGTTCGCGACGGTGCATCGGCTTCACCTCATTTCTTCGTCATGCTGCTGACGCTGACGATCTTTCGCCAACCTCAAGCAGCTCAATCCGAATTACCGCAGTGCCGCTGCCGATCTCGGCGCCGGCCCCTCGCCACATTCGTTCACGTCATCCTGCCGCTGACCTGCCCGGCATCGTGGTCGGAGCGTTCCTCACCTTCGTGATCGCGCATCGGCGATTACATCACGCCGCAGATCCTCGGCGGCAACAACGAGCTGCTGATGCCGCAACTGATCATGATGCAGATCGGCCGCCGCGGCGATTTTCCGCTCGCCTCGGCGCTGTCGTTGATCCTCGATGGCGGTGGTCACCGCCGGCTTATCTGCCTGTCGCGCGCGCTGGCTGAAGATCGAGCGGGCATGATGGCGCCGCGCCTGTCACCCTTGTCGCGCATTGCCTACGCGCTTGCGATCTTACGGCTTCATCTTCCTTCCCGTCGTCGTCCTCGTGCTGTTCTCGCTCCAGGGCCTACGTCATTGCCGATTCCGCCCTTCAACGGCCCGTCGCTGCGCTGGTATGAGGCGGTGCTCGAACGATCGCGCGTCTGCTGAGGCGCTCGTCGCTCGCTGATGGTCGCTGTCCTGTCGTCGCTTGTCGGCAGCGCTCGGCTTCCTCGCGGCCTGGGGCTTTGCCCGCTTCATGCCCTGCCGGGCAGCCGGCTCCTGCGCGGCCTGATCACGCTGCCGCTCGACGGTCAGCTACCTGATCATCGGCATGGGCCTGCTGGTCTTCTTCAACCAGATCGGCGTGCCAAAATCGCTGCTCGCCGCCGGCATCGGCCATGTCGTGATCAACCTGCCGCTGTGCTTTGCCATCATCCTACAGCCAGATGGGCGACCATCAGATCAACATCGAGCGCGCCGCGCGCGATCTCGGCGCGCCGGAGTGGAAGGTCGCTGCTGCTCGTGACGGCTGCCGATGCATGGCGCCGGCCATCTTCGCCGGCTTCTTCCTGTCGATGACCTTCTCGTGGGACGAGTTCGTGATCGCCTTCCTGCTCACGCGTTTCGACGACCACGTTGCCGGTCGAGATCTGGAACCTGCTGCGCTCGGGCCTCAATCCCAAGACCAATGCCGTCGGCTCGCTGGTCTTCTGCCGTCTCCGATCGTGTTTGCCATCGTGCTGTCGAGCTGATGCTGCTTCCGGAGAGGCGGGCATGACCGATGCCGCTGGTCGAGATCGACGACGTTCACCACCGCTTCGGCAGGCGATGGCGCTGAACGATGTCGTCGCTCGACGATCGCGCCCGGCGCAGCTACACGGTGCTGCTCGGTCCCTCCGGCTCGGGCAAGACCACGCTGCTGTCGATCCTCGGCGGTTTCGTCGTTCCTCGAACAGGGCAGCGTGCTGATCAGCGGCGCCGATTGCACGCCGCTGGCCGCCGGCGCAAACGGCCGACCACGACGGTGTTCCAGGATTATGCGCTGTTTCCGCATATGACGCGTCGGCAGCAATGTCGGTTTCGGCCTGATGATGCGCATGGCGTCGACAGGCAATTGCGCCGTGAGCGCGGCGCATGCCGCGCTTGGCGCTGGTCGGCCTCGCGGGCACTGTTCGACAAGCAACCGCATCAGCTTTCCGGCGGCCAGCGGCAGCGCGTGGCGCTGGCCCGCGCTCTGGTGGTCGAACCTGCCGTGCTGCTGCTCGACGAGCCGCTCGGCGCGCTCGATCTCAAGCTCCGGCGCCAGATGCAGGACGACTCGAAGGCCATCCAGAAGCGCGTCGGCACCGCCTTCGTTCATGTCACCCATGACCAGGAGGAGGCGATGGCGCTGGCCGACCATTGCGTCGTCATGAATCGCGGTCGGATCGAGGACGCACGGCCCGCCCGAGCGCGTCTATGCCCGCCCCGCCACGCCGCTTCACCGCCGCCTTCATGGGCGAAAGCACCGCGCTCGAGGCAACTGTCATCGCTGCACCGGGCGGCGCCGTCCTGGCCTCGACCGGCCTTGGCGATTTTCCGCTTCCCGTCGAGGCGCCGATAGGCATCCGGCCGCTTGTGGCATCGCGACCGGAGCACCTCCATCTCGGCGAGCCGCGCCAGACGCTCCATCTCGGCGATGGCGAGATCACCGATGTCATATTCCAGGGGAGCTTCCGCCGTGTCGCCGCCTTGTCGGCTGCGCGACCCGACGATTGCTTCGAGGCCAAGGTTCCCTGCGTCAGGAGATTGCCATCGGCCAGCGCATCGCCCTATCCTGCGATCCGGGACCTGATCGTGACGACGAGGTGAAAGTGGCTGGCAAGACGTCAGCGGCCCGACGACTGGTACGAGACCATCCGCATGAGCGACGATGTCACGCTCATTCACGAACCATGGATCAAGCCCTTCTACCGCTGCAACATGTGGCATGTTCGCGGCCGCGATCGCGACCTTCTGCTCGACAGCGCCTTCGGCCATGTCGGCCTGCGCCAGCCATGCTCGGCTGGTGGCCGGCCGGCCGATCGTCTGCGTCGCGAGCCACGCCCATTTCGATCACATCGGCTCCCATCATGAGTTCGAGGACCGTCGCGTGGAGGTATCCGAAGCTGCAATCCTGGCCGACCCGCGCCGGGAGTGGACACTGGCCGATCGCTACGCCACCGACCAGATGTTCGACCGGCTGCCGCCTGGATGGGATGCCGCCGCCTACCGCATCCGGCCGGCACCGGCCACGCGTCCTGCTCCGGGCCATGGCGACCGCATCGATCTCGGCGACCGTGCCTTCGACGTCATCCACACCCCCGGGCATTCGCCGGGCGGCATAGCGCTGTTCGAGGCGAAAACCGGCATCCTGCTGTCAGGGCGATGCAATCTATGACGGTCCGCTCATTGACGATGTTTATCATTCCGATCGTGTCGACTACGCCTTGACCATGGAGAAGCTGGCGATCTCTGCGCGTGGAAATCGTTCATGGCGGGCATTTCCCAAGCTTTGGGCCCGTGCGTTATCGTCAGATTATCGATGAATATCTCAGTGGCGCGCGCATCCCTGGGTGTCATCTTCGCCCCTGAATGGCACCCTCCTACAAATCTTTGCACGCCGGAGACGTGTCGAAATCGCCGGGCTTCAACTCTTGCGACGGTTGCCGTCTCAAGCAAAGGAGAGCACGATGAACGATCACCCACCTCGGCCGGTTCCTCGACCAACCCCAGCCGCAGCAGCTAAGGAGCGGCAGGAGCTGGCTGATCCTGCCGAGCGTCGCCCTGGCCGCGGCCCTCACCGGCGCCGTCGCGACCAGTGCCATGAGCCAGTATGGCGACGGAGCGGGAATGCCGATGCATTTCATGGGCGGCGGCGGGCATGATTTCGACCCCGCCAGGGCCGAAAGCAGCGGGCCGACCGCATGGTGCGGCATCTTGCCATCGAGGTCGATGCCACCAATGAGCAGACAGAGAAGCTTCGCGCCGTCGTGAAGACCGCGTTGAAGGATCTCATCCATTGCGTGAAAAGATCAAATCGGCCCGTGGGCGCATCCGCGAGCTGCTTGCCGCGCCGACCATCGACCGCGCCGCCCTCGAGTCGCTCAGAACCGAGCAGATGGCCAATATCGATGCCGCGACGCGCCGCGTCACCCAGGCGCTTGCCGATGCTGGCGACGTTTTGAGCGTCGAACAGCGCCGCAAGCTCTGAGGAACGGCTTGACGAATGGCGCGAACGTCGGGCGTTCTGGAGCTGGCATCGCGGATGAACTGAGACGGTGAGCGACCGGATATCTGCTCATCGAGGACGACGGCCGCCTGGCCGAGATGGTGCCGGACTATCTCGGCCGGGCCGGCTTTCGCGTGATCGCGCGCCGCCAATGGCGCCGCCGGGCTGCAGATGCAGGCGCGCGACAGCTACGACATCGTGGTCCTCGACCTGATGCTGCCCGACATGGACGGCCTCGACGTCTGCCGGCAGCTGCGCCGGCGAGGCGGCATGCCGATCCTCATGCTGACCGCGCGCGGCGACGCCATGGACCGCGTCGTCGGCCTGGAGATGGGCGCCGACGACTACCTGCCGAAACCGTTCGAGCCGCGCGAGCTGCTGGCGCGGCTGCGCGCGATCCTGCGGCGCAGGCGCGGCAGCGCGAGAGCGTGCTGCGCTTCGGCCGGCTGGAGATCGACCGCGATGCGCGCGAGGTCCGCCTCGACGGCGAGCCGAGCGCGCTGACCAGCCATCAGTTCGGCATCTGCTGGCCATGCGCGCGCCGGCGCCGGCCGCGTGATGTCGCGCGAGGCGCTGATGGACATCATGCGCAAGGCGAGCCGCTCGAGGCCTTCGACCGCTCGATCGACGTGCACATCTCGCGCATCCGCGCCGCCATCGAGGACGATCGCCGCAGAAGCCGCGCCGCGTCATCACGCGTGCGCGGCGCCGGCTACGTCTTCGCCAAGGCGCAGGACTGATGCGTCGATGAGGCATCTTTATCACCAACTCTATCTCACGATCATCGCGAGCCTGCTGCTGGTGGTGCTGATCGGCAGGCCTCCTGTGGCGGCTCGGGCCGAGCGACACGCCCGCGATCCAGCGCATTCGAGATCGCCGGCGAGCTGGTGGCGGCGCGAATTGCCGCCGCCGAGTGCGCGCCGGCGACAGCAGCAGGAGGCCATCGACCGCCTGCACGACCGGCTCGACATCGACCTCGGGCTCTTCGATGGCGGCTCGCCGCGCTGGCTGGCCGCCGCCGGCGACGTCCCGTGCCCCGCCGGCCGCGCCGCGCAGTCGGCATGGCTGGATCTACGGCCGTGGCGGTGCCGGCCTGGGCCATGCGGCTGTCCGGACGACCGCTGGATCGTCGCCGCGGCCGTCGCTGCCGCCGCACCGTCCGGTGTTCCGGCTGATCATCGGTTCCTCGGCGGCATCGCGCTTGCCGTGGCGCTCTGCGCCTACCCGGTGGTGCGCCGGCTGACCGCGCCGGCTCGAACGGCTGCAAGCGCGGCGTCGAGTCAGCTCGGCGCCGGCGATCTGTCGGCCCGCGTCGAGATCGAAGGCAATGACGAGGTCGCGCGCCTCGCCGCCAGCTTCAACCGCGCCGCCGCCCGCATCGAGGAGCTGGTCGAGGCCGCACAAGCTGCTGCTCGCCAACACCTCGCACGAGCTGCGCACGCCGCTGTCGCGCATCCGCCTCGGCATCGAATTCCTGCTCGAAGAGCGGCGGCAGCGCCCGGCGAAAAACCGAGCTTCTCGGCGACATTGCCGAGCTCGACGGCCTGATCGACGGCATCCTGCTGTCAAGCCGGCTCGATGCTGAGCCGTCGCCCGGGCCGACGAGGAGATCGACCTCCTGGCGCTCGCGGCGGAGGAGGGCGCGCTACGAAAATTGCACTTTGGAGGGTGAATCGGTGTCGGTTTGGGCGATAGGAGCCTGCTCCAGCGCATGCTGCGCAACCTCCTCGACAACGCCCAGCGGCATGGCAGCCCGCCGATCGAGATCCTGGTCGGCCGCCATGACGGCCGGGCGTCGGTCGTCGAATCTCGGACCAGGGTCCGGGCGTCCCGGCAAGCGAACGGGGCGGATCTTTTCGCCCTTTTATCGCAGCTGGTCGGGCCGCCTGACCTCCCGCGGTACCGGGCTTGGCCTGACCCTCGTCCGCCAGATCGCCAGCACCCATGGCGGCAGCGCCCACGCTGGGCACCGGCCGGCAACCTGCCAAGTCGGATCGAGGTGACCCTTCCCGCTCGCTCCGGAGCCCCTGTGACGCGGCCTGTTTAGTGCACTATATAACCCAGGCCCAGATCGGCTTCGTTTTGATCACCGGAGGGTCACTTTAGGTGTCGTTTTGGAAATCTCTGTTCGGCTGGGGAAAGCCGCGCGACGATGTCGCCGCGCTCGCACCGCTGCGGGAGGTCGAGCACAAGGGCTTCCTGATCGTCGCCAGGCCCTTCCTGGAGAATGGCCAATATCAGTTGGCCGGCGCGATCGCGCGCGTAAGCGGCGATGATCGCCAGGAGCACCTATGGCGCGCCGACCGCTTCGCCAGCAAGGAAGCAGCCATCGACGCCGCCATCGCCAAAGGGCGCCAGCTCATCGACGAACAGGGCGAGCGCCTGTTCGGCTGACAAATTTAGCTCAAACCCGGCGGCGCGCCTGGCCAAATCGAACACCGGCCGGGAAACGACTCCGCCTGCCCCCTCTCCCCTGGATCAAGCTCAGCTTTTCAGCGAAAAGAATTCGCCCAGGTGAGTGCGTTGGTGTCGAAATGAACCCGATTGTCGATCTCAAGGAGCAGATCTGGCGCTCCTGCTCCTCGAACGGGACGTTCTGAAGGCCGATGTCGATCGTTTGAGCGCCATTGTCGCCAAGCTCGAAGAGAAGCTCGCCAGCCTGGCCCTGCAGTGCCGTCAGGGGTGCCGCCACGACCACTACCAGGAAGTCGAGCGGATGCGGGTCGACCATATCGGCCGCCTGATCGAGGCGCAACGAGGCCTGGAAGGAGCTTGCACGGCAGCGCGAGCGCCAGGTCTAAAGCCAGCCAACCGTCTAGACTTCCACTGATTGACGCCGCTTGGTCCCTTGCTATGCTAATGGCAGCAAGAAGTCCGCCAATACGCGGACCGTCCTCGGGAGAAGCAGTGGATGGATGGACAGGGCCTGAAGGCGCTGACCCGGACGCGCGAGCCGAGTTCGGGCATTTCATCGTCGAGTTCGCCACGCCGGGCATCGGCCACATCCTCAAATCGGCCGGGTGCGAATTCGCCCTTTTCGACATGGAGCACTCCGGCTTCGGGACTGGAGACGCTGAAGAGCGCGATCCGCTACTTCGAGGCGGCATCCCTGCCGGCCATCGTCCAGGTTCCATCGAGGAATATCCATCACATCGCCCGCGCCTGCGACCCCGGCGCCGAGGGCCTCATGCTGCCGATGGTCGGCACGCCCGACGAGGTCCGCCGCATCATCGCCAGCATGAAATACCACCCGCAGAAGGGTCGCGCGGGCGTTGCCTTGCAGATCGCCCATGACAACTACCGGCCCGGCGTGTCGTCGCTGACAAGTTCGGCCGCCGCCAACAGCATCGCACCACCTTCGTTGTGCCAGATCCGAGACCGCCGAGGGCGTCAAGAACGCCGATGCCATCGCGGCCGTCGATGGCGTCGACCTGCCCGTGGGTCGGTCATTTCGATCTTGTCGGTCTCGCTCGGCATTCCCGGCGAGTTCGACGATCCGAAATTCATCAATGGCGGTCGAGCGCGGTGGTCGCGGCGGCCGCAAGCACAGCAAGGCGCTTCCTCGGTCGCCTCGGTGCCGACCGTCGAGCAGGGCATCGAGGTCAACCAGCCTGGGACTTCGATTTCATCTGCTATTCCGGCGATGTCTGGGTGCTGCATGACGCGCTGGCCGCAGGCGATCGGCAAGTTGCGGGCCGGCTGCGGAAAGGCTTGACAGGCAATGGCCGACAGCTTTCCGCGTCGCGCTCTCGGCGGATTTCCGCAAGGCCGACGGTTCGCCAGCTCTTTCCCGATTTCGATCTGAGCGCCGCTGCGCAGGCGCCAGGTGTCGAGGTCGCTCTATCTCGAGCCCGCGGACAGCCGTGCGCGCCGAGCAGCTCGCCGATTTCGACGCCCTGATCCTGCTGACGCGCGCGCTTCACGCGCGAGGCAGCATCCACCCCAACGGCCGGCTCGCCGCGGTGGCCGCGCTTCGGCGTCGGCTACGACAATGTCGACGTCGCCGCCTGCGCGAGGCCGGCATCGCCGCTGGTCATCACGCCGGACGGCGTGCGCCGCCCGGTCGCCGTCTCGATCATCACCCTGCATGCTGGCGCTGACCGGCAAGCTGCTGATCAAGGACCGGCTGACCCGCGAGCGGCCGCGCAGGCTTCGACGCGCGCGCGGACCATATGGGTGTCGGGCCTGGTCGGGCGCACCCTGGGCTCGCTCGGCATCGGCAATATCGGCGCCGAGATGTTCCGCCTGGCCAAGCCCTTCGACATGAAGTTCATCGCCCATGATCCCTTCGCCGACGCACGCGGTCGCCGCCGAGCTCGGCGTCGAGCTGGTCGAGCATGGACGACGTCTTCCGCCGCGCCGACGTCGCTGGCGGTCAACTGCCCGCTGACGCCGGACGACCCGCCACCTGGTGAACGCCGCGCGGCTCGCCCTGATGAAGCCGACGGCCTATCTCATCAACACGGCGCGCGGGCCGATCGTCGACCAGAAGGCGCTTGACCGAGGCGTTGCAGGAGCAGCCGGATTGCCGGCGCCGGCCTCGACGTGCTCGAGTCGGAGCCGCCCGACGCCGACGGATCCGATCCTGAAGCTCGACAACGTCATTCTGCGCGCCGCACGCGCTGTGCTGGACCGACCAGTGCTTCGCCGGCAATGGCGCCTGCCGACGTCAAGCGCCGTCCTCGACATCCAGCATGGCCGGGTGCCGCGCGGCGTCGTCAACCGCGACTGTGCTGGACAGGGCCGGCTTTCAAACGGCGAACCTGGCGCAGCTCGTGCCGCGCACGGCGAATAGAATCCCGGCGAGCATGAGTGTGACCGGATACGCAAGCCAGCATGCACGCTTTAACATGCAAAGGGAGGAGGGCCGATGGGCAACTTTATGCACGTGGAGCGCGATGCTCGCCGCGACCGCCGTCGCGCTTGTCGCTGGCGACCGGCGCCCATGCCGAAAGCGCCGCCGACACGCGCCGTGAAGGAAGCGCAGAAATACCGTGGACAGACGATCACCATCGTCTGGGAAGCGAGCCTTCAGGCGCTCGACCCGCTCAACTTCTCCGGCCCGAAGTGGGAGAAGCTGACCGGCATCAAGGTCAAGGTGGTCGAGGTCGCCGACCGCCGAGATGTTCACCAAGATCATGCAGGAGTACCGCGCCGGCACCGGCGCCTATGACGCGCTCAACGTCGATTCCGGCCTGGATGCCCGACCTCGCGCAGGCCGGCGCGCTCGAGGCGCTCGATCCCTATGTCGACAAGTACGGCTATCGCGACGAGCTGCAGAAGATCGCGCCGACCTATCCGCGACAACCAGATGAAGGTGAACGGCAAGATCTACGGCTTCCCCGATGATGGCGACGTCTTCGTGTTCTATTACCGCAAGGACATCTGCGACGACCCGACAGAACAAGGCGGCATTCAAGGCCAAGTTCGACCACGAGCTGGCAGCCGCCCAAGACCTGGAAGGAGTTCGACGAGATCGGCCAGTTCCTGACCGACAAGCTACCAAGCCCGACCATGTATCGGCGCCGCCTTCTTCCGCCAGCCGCCTTACACGCCATGTTCATGTTCCAGGAGCGCTTCCGCAACGAGGGCGGCAAGTTCTTCGACGCCGACACCATGAAGGCGACGATCAACAGCGATATCGGTGTGCAAGGTCTTCACCGACATGCGCAACGAGAACAAGTTCATGCCGCCGGGCGTCGAGCAATGGGGCTTCGTCGAAAATCTCGCCGCCTTCCTCGCAGGGCCAGACGGCAATGACCATCTCGTGGCCGCCTTATGGCCGCTGGGCCGCAGGCTACGGCACGGACGAGAAGGCGCTGAACTGGGTGCCGAAGTCGACCATCGCCGGCAAGGTCGGCTACGCCCTGCCCCCGGGCGGTCATCCCGAGCTTGCGGCCGGGTTCTGCTCTGTCGGTCGCCTCGACCAGCAAGAACAAGGACGCCGCCTATCTGTTCATCCAGTGGCTGAACAGCGAAGATGATGAGCCTCGAGCGGGTCAAGCTGCCCGATGCGCTGCGCGATCCGTTCCGCGATTCGCACTTCACCGATCCCGGCTATCTGCGCGCTGTGGCCGGATGCCAAGGACTATCTTGCGGCGCTCGAGGCAGGCTCGAAGACCGGGCTTCTCGACCTCTCGCTGCTGCAGACCGACAAGTATGAGGAGGTCCTGCGCCAGGCCATCAGCCAAGCTGTGGGCGGGCGACGACCCGAAGGCGATCCTCGACCAGGCGGCCAGCGATTGGGACGCCATCACCGAGAAGATCGGCGTCGACAAGCAGAAGGCCGTCTACGCCAACTGGGCCATCAAGTCCGGCGCCTATCCGAAGTAAGGCCCAGACCCTTTGGGAGATCGCCGTACCCTCCTCTTTTCCTTCTCCCCGCGAGCGGGGAGAAGGTGGCCGAAGGCCGGATGAGAGTGCCTTTGCCAGTCAATCACCCCTCGTGAAGTATGGATGACTTCTCACTTGTAAAAGATACAGGATTTCTCGAAGATTTCGGCTTGGCGAGAAAGACCCCTCATCCGCCCCTCCGGGGCACCTTCTCCCGTCAGCACGGGGAGAAGGGAAATGAGGTCTATCAATTCGATTAATTAAAGGGTCCTAACCCTAAGGCGTGAATGGTTCATGACGTCAGGAGACGGTTGAGCACGTTCTCCGATGCACCGGTGGGAAGGCACCGGATGCCGGATCGCAACTTCCGTCTCTGGCTCGTGTTCCCGGCGGTTCTGCTGCTGTTGCTGATCGGCCTGTTCCCGCTCGATCTATTCGCTGGTCGATCAGCTTCCAGAACCTGACCGATGACCGATCAGGACACGTCGCTTTCACGGGCTCGTGCAACTATGCCCAGCTGTTCCGTGATCATGCGCCTCTGGCAGGCGCTGGCTCACACGCCGCTCATCACCGCCGTGGCACTGCCGCTCGAGCTGGTGCTCGGGCTGCTGATGGCGCAGCTGTTCCTCGAGCAGCATGCCGGGACGGCAGGTTTTCGTTGCTCTGATCGTGCTGCCGACGATGATCTCGCCGATCGTCGCCGGCGCCACCTGGCGGCCTGCTGTTCGACCAGCGTTACGGCCCGATCAACCAGATCATCGGCTGGCTCGCCGGCCAGCCAGTGGCGACTGCTGTGGACGGTCAACCCCGAGGCTCGTCTATCCCGCGATCCTCATCTGCGAGATCTGGCAGTGGACGCCGTTCATGTTCCTGATCCTGCTGGCGGCGCTCTCGAACGTCGACCGCTCGCTGCTCGAAGCAGCCGAGCTCGACGGCGCGCGCTTTCGGCGCATCTTCTTCAAGATCGTGCTGCCGGCGATCTGGCCGGTCGATGGCGATCGCCATCCTCATCCGCGGCCTCGATCTCGTGCGCATCTTCGACATCATCTGGGCGCTGACCGGCGGCGGGCCCGGGCACCATGACCGAGACCATCTCCATCTACACCTACGTCCAGGGTTTCCAGCAGTTCGAGATCAGCTACACCGCCGCCATTGCCTTCCTCGTCATCGTTCCTGATGATCGCTCGTCGTCACCTTGGCGCATCCGGCGCATGGGGTTGGCGCCGATGACGCCGCGCGCCGGCCTGCGCCAGCCTCGGCCCGCTGCTGGCGCTGCGCTATGCCGCCGCGCTCGCGCTGCTGACCCTGTTCTTCGTCTTCCCGGTCTATTGGCTGTTCATCATCTCCTTCAAGACGCCGGACGAGATCTTCCATTCCCCGCCGGTCTGGTATCCCGAGAGCATCCAGTTCGCCAATTATCGCGGTGCTGTTCAAGGACGGCGACGCGCATCACGGTGTGGAACAGCCTGGTGCTGGCCGGCATCAGCACCGTCGATCGCCATGTGCTGCTCGGCACCATGTGCGCCTACAGCCTCGCCCGCTTCAAGACCGGCGGCGAGAACCTCGCGATGTGGATCATCTCGCAGCGGCATGATGCCGCCGATCGCCATCGTCTTCCCGATCTTCCTGCTCTATGTCTGGCTCGGCTGGGTCGACACCTATCACGGGCTGATCCTCCTCTACACGGCCTTCAGCCTGCCCTACGTCATCTGGATGATGCGCGGCTATATCGAGGACATCCCGCTCGAGCTCGAGGAGAGCGCGCTGGTCGATGGCTGCACGCCGCTGGCGAGGTGCTGTGGAGCGTGGTGTTCCCGATGGTCGCGCACCGGCCTCTTCGCCACCGCGGTCTTCACCTTCGTCTTCGCCTGGAACGACTTCATCTTCGCCCTGGTGCTGACCCGCACCGAGGTCACCACCTACACCGGTCCAGGTGACGCATTATTTCGGCGGCCAGTCGAATTTCTGGGCCAAGATCGCCGCCATGTCGGTGCTCGGGACGGTGCCGGTCTTCCTTGCCGTGGCGACGCTGCAGCGCTTACCTGGTGCGCGGCATCTCGATGGGCGCGGTCGAAGGGCTGAGCGAGCATGGCACGAGCTGACGCATCGTCGGACTGCACAAGCGCTACGGCAACGGTCCATGCCGTGCGCGGCATCGATCTCGAGATCCCGACGGGCGAGTTCACCGTGCTGGTCGGCCCGTCCGGCTGCGGCAAGTCGACGCTGCTGCGGACCATCGCCGGCCTCGAGGAGGCCGACGCACGGCACGCATCGAGATCGACGGCGAGGTCGGTGAACGACGTGCGCCCGCGCGACCGCGACATCGCCATGGTGTTCCAGAACTACGCGCTCTATCCGCTACATGAACGTCTATCGAGAACATCGCCTTCGGCCTGCGCGCGCGCAAGCATCGCCGACGGCCGAGATCGAGCGCCGCGTCGACGCGCGCCGCCGACATGCTCGGCATCGCCGACCTGCTCGAGCGGCTGCCGCGCCAGCTCTCGGGCGGCCAGCGCCAGCGCGTCGCCATCGGCCGCGCCATCGTGCGCAATCCGCGGCTGTTCCTGTTCGACGAGCCGCTGTCCAACCTCGACGCCCAGCTGCGCGACGAGATGCGCAGCGAGATCAAGCGGCTGCACCAGGAGCTCGCGCACGACGATGATCTACGTCACGCACGACCAGATCGAGGCGATGACGCTGGCCGACCGCATCGTGCTGCTGCAGCGACGGCCAGATCGAGCAGCAGCGGCGCGCCGCTCGACCTGTTCGAGCGCCCGGCCACCCAGTTCGTCGCCGGCTTCCTCGGCTCGCCGAAGATCAATCTCCTGGCCGGCCGGCTTGTCGCCAATGGCGGCAGCCTGCATTTCGCGGCGAGCGACGGCACGAGCCTCCTGCTGCCGTCGCCCATGGCGGCGGCGGCGCGCTGACATTCCCATTCTGAGCGGCCCGTCACTCTGGCGATCAGGCCGCAGCACGTCACGCCGGGCGGTCGGCAGCGCCGGCCGCCGGCGGCGCGTCAGGCTGCGGACCAGCATCGAGCTCGTGCAGCCCGCCACCGGGTCGCGCACCTACCTGTAGCTGACGGCGCGGCTCGCCGGTCCAAAGGGTGGTCGCCGAGGTCGATGCCCATTCCCTGCTCCAGGCCGGGCGCCGCCGTCGATCTCGATTTCGACATGGGTCACGCCATCCTGATCCGGCCCGGAGAACGGCCGGGTCTTCGCCACGCGGCATTGCCGGATGACAGCTGGAGGAAGGGACAGCTGCGCCAACCACCGTCGCCTTCGGTCATGCTACCACCGGCACCGACCAGCCCGGTCGAGCCGCCGCGGCTGCTCACCGTCCGGCAAGCTTGCGGCCGAGACTCAGATCCGGCAATCTCCGCTGCATTCGTTATGACGGCATCCGAGATGATCCGCGCCGTCTCGTTCATCGTTCGCGACAAGAATTGGGGTACGTATGATCCCGCGATCTCCGATCTCGCGGTCAGCGAAACGCTTGCGGCGGCTTCACGGTCACCTATGATGCGGTGACGCGCGATGCGGCGCAGCCATTGCGCTATTCCGCGGTGATCACCGGCGATGCCGCGGGCAAGCTCGATTTCATCGCCAAGGGCGAGAAGCGGTCACCGATTTCCTGACCGCCCGCGCCGGCTTTTGTCGTTCTCCATCCGATCGTCGGACGTCGCCTGATGCCCCGGCCACGCATCGAGACGGTGGACGGTCGGGTCTCCGACACGCGCTTTCCAGAGCTGATCGACCCCGTTCAGCCGATGATGGACCTGCGCGCCGTCACCCATGCCTTCGCTCCCGGTGGCGGGCGTCGGGGGTGCCGCATGGAGGGCGATACGCTTCGAGATGGAGGATCAGCGCAATTGGACCGACGCCTCCTACAAGACCTATGTCCGGCCGCTCGCCTTGCCCCTGGCCCTACACGCTCGCCAAGGGCACCGTGATCGAGCAGGCGGTGCGCCTGTCGGTCCACGGAACGGCCCGCTGCCAGGCCCGGCGCGACAGCGCGGTGGTGGTGCGCATTGGCGAGGAGACCGGCGCCGTGCCGGCGGCTCGGCGCCGGCCTCGCTCCCGATGACATCGGCGGGGTCACGCAGAACCGCGGCTCCTCGAGCAAGCTCAAGCTGAAGCATCTGATCTGCCATCACCGATCGCCGCAAGGGCCATGACGCGGCAAGCCTCGCGGCGGCTGCGGCGGCCACGCCCGCGCCATCAGCGCCACCTCGGCTCAGGCGGTGATCAGCGATATCGAGGGCTACTGACGCGGAAATTGCGCGCTCGCTGCGCAGCGCGCGCTCTCGACCACCGCGTTTCCGGTGGTGGCTGCTGTCGCCCGCCGCCGATCTCAAATGCGTCCTTCCCGGCTCGCCACGGCCGCCAGGCCCGCGCCGCGCGGCTGCGTTCTGTCCACGAGCGCCGCGCGCAGCGCATTTTCCCCGAGTGCGCGGCTCGGCGGCGGCATGCTCAGCTTCTTCACCGAGCTGAACCGCAAGCGGCCGCCGGCGCGAGCTTCTCGATTTCGTGAGCTTCACCACCTCCGCCTTGGTCCATGCCGGCGACGACCGCTCGATCACCGAAGGGCTGGAGGCGCTGCCCCATATCGCCCTGAGCGTGCGCCGCTTCATCGCCGACAAGCCCTATGCGGTCCGGGCCGAGAGCGCCATCGGCATGCGCGACAGCCCCTATGGCGCGGCCGTCGCCGACACAACCCCGACGACCGGCGCCAGGCGATGAACCGCAACGATCCCCGCGCCAGCGCAGACTCTTTCGGCGCGGCCGGAACCTCGGCTGTTTCGCGCATTTTGCCTATGGCGGCGCTGCGATAATACGATGCCCTTGGCGGCCTCGCCGGCCTTCGGCGTGGTGCGCACCGGGCAGGCGTGGCCGCAGGCATGGTACGACGCGGATGGCGGCCTCTATCCCGCCTATCGTCCTGCGCGGCCTCGCCGGCCTCGCCGGTGGCGCTCTGCTTCACCCGGGTCGAGATCACGACGCCGCGGCAGGTGCAGGCGGTGGCCGCCCGCAACGGCGACGGGCGATCGCTGTGGCTTGCCAATCACCGCCGAGCCGCAGCGCGTGACGCTGGACGGCATCGCCGAAGGGCGCGCCGCACGGCTCGGTCTGGCGGCTTCTGGCGGCGGCCGACGATCCCGATCTGCTGACCAGCCCAGGCGAAACTGACCGCGATGCCATCGAGCAGCTATGAAGTGGTGCACGTCGCCGCATGGTGACCGCAACCGCCCCATCAAGGTCCTGATCATCGGCGCCGCCGGCACGATCAGGCGCAAGCTCACCGAACGGCTGGCCGAGGGCAAGCACGCCGGACGAGATAACCGCGATATCCCTAATACCGGAAAGCCGGGCTCCGACGGCAATCACTCGCCAGCGACACTCCCGGCCGGGGGCCACCGCCCCTACAATACCCGCCCGTCACATCTTCCACCTCGCCGCGATCGTCTCCGGCGAGGCCGAGGCGGATTTCGACAGGGCTACCGCATCAATCTCGACGGCACCCGTCTCTTGTCGAGGCGATCCGCATGCCGGTCGGCGGAGAAGCCGCAGCTGGTCTTCACCTCGTCGATGCCGTTTCGGCGCGCCGTTCAGGATGATCGGCGATGACTTCATCACCGCGCCGCTGACCAGCTACGGCACCCAGAAGGCGATCTGCGAGCTGCTCGCTCGCCGACTATCTCGCGCCGCGGCTTCTTCGACGGCATCGGCATCCGCCTGCCGACCATCTGCGTCCGCCCCGGTAAGCCCAACAAGGCGGCGTCCGGCTTCTTCTCCAGCATCATCCGCGAACCGCTGGTCGGCCAGGAGGCGGTGCTGCCGGTCGCGAAAACGTGCGCCACAGCCTGCGAGCCGCGCGCCGCCATTGCTTTCCTCATCCATGCCGCAACCATCGACACCGACCCCCTCGGCACCCGGCGCAAGCTGACCATGCCGGGCTGTCGATCACCATCGGCGAGCAGATCGAAGCCTTGCGCCGGTGGCCGGAGATGCCGCCGTTCACCATCCAGGCACGAGCCCGATCCCGTGGTCGAGCGTGTCGCGGGCTGGCCGCGCTCTTTTTGCAGGCAGGCGCGCGGGCCCTTGGCTTCGCCGCCGAAACGAGCTTCGATGACATCGTCGCATCCATATCGAGGGACGAAGGCTCGGCGGCAGGCTGCCGTGAACGGAGATTGAGGATGCTGCTCGCGCCATCGCCGATGGCTTTACCGGCGCAAGCGATCTTGCCAACACGCTGGCCCGCGCGGCGGCATGGCGGTGACGCAGCTCGTCGGCGTGCCGCAAATGAGGGCACCGGCACCATGGAGGCCGCAGTCGTCAGCCTCAAGACGCGCTCGATCGCACCGGAGGAGGCAAATCAGAGGCTGTCGCTCCAGGCGCTGGCCTGGCTGCGAGAGCAGGGCCGTCGCCCAATATCCTGTTCAAATACTGCTCGACTCCTTCGACTCGACGCCGGCCGGCAACATCGGCCCGGTGGCCGAGGCCTGGCGCAGCCGCTGTCGGCGCCGGCCGGGGCCGGTCTGCCCGGCCTTCCCGGCCAACGGCCGCACGGTCTATCAAGGTCATCTCTTCGTGCAGGACCGGCTGCTCTGCGAAAGCGGCATGGAGCAGTCACCCGCCGAACGCCGATGACCGATCCGGACATCCGCCGCTGGCTCGCGCAGGCAGACGCGCCTTCCGACGTCGGCCGTCTATGACATCGCTCCGCGCTCGGTGCGCGGTCGATCGCGCGAGGCCGTCGTGTTCTGCGGCCTGAGCACCGGCGGCTGGTCGTCGCCGACGCGGTCGAGCGACGCCGACCTGCCTGGCGCTCGGGCGGCTTTGCCAATGCGCGACGCGGTGCTCGTCACCGGCGGCTCCGGGATCGCCCTGGGCCTGCCCGCCGAACTTCCACGTGCTGGATTGCTCGCGCCAGCCCGGCGACAGCGTTTGCCAGGCGGTCGATCGGCCCGGCTCGATCGTCGCTGTCCGGCAGCGCTGCTCGGCGGCCACCTTTGACGCAAGTCGCGCGCTCCAGCACCGGCGCACCCGCGCTCGAGATCGCCAGCCCGAGCATCGCGATTCGGCGCCGGCAGAGACCTTCGCCGCCGTCGCGGCCTGTCGCCGGACAAGCCGCCGCCGATGATCTGTGGTCCGCTGCGCGTTCTCGAGCGCGAGTGCCTATTCGACCGCGCCGCGTGCGAGGTCAACAGCTCAGCAGCGCTTCGGCTCGGGCGCGCCGCATCGGCACTCGGCCGCGGCCTACGGCGAGCTCTGGTCATGTCGCGGCGCTGCGGTCGCGCCGCGGCTTCAGCCGCGACTCGTTGGTCGGCAGGGTGGCGAGACGGCGGGCGCGGTGACCGAGGCGCATCGGCGGCGAGCAAGGCTCGAGATCGGCCCCGGAGATCGCCATCCGGGCGTGCCCGCCATGACCGCGCGACCACGGCGGCCGCCGCGTCGGGCGTGGCCCTGAAATCGGGCAATTTCGGCGCCGCGAGCTTCTATCGACCGGGCCGACCGCGATGCTCGGGAGACGGGTCCTGATGAGCGCCGAAGCCGCGCTGTCCGCGTGCGAGATCTGCCGCCTGGGGCCGCTCGCTGTTCGAGCGCGGCCGTTGCCCGGCCGGCTCGTCAGGGCAACCTGTCGGCGCGCGATGGCCCGACGGCGGATTCCTGGGTGACGCCGACCGATGCCTGCGCTCGGCTTCCTCGATCCGGCGGAGCTTTGCCGCCTGGAACTGGCGGCCGCACCGCGCGGTGGTCGGCCTGCCGACCAGAGGCTGCCGCTTCAAATACCACCGCTCACGACAGCCGCGGCGACACCGCGGCGGTGGTCCACCTTCATTCGACCCATGCCGTCGCCCTGTCGTGCCTTCCCCATGCCACCGATCCTGAAAATGTCTTGCCGCCGCTCACTGCCTATTCGCTGATGCGGGTCAGCCGGCTCGCCCCTTGTTCCTATTTCCGCCCTGGGGATCCACTCGGTCGCCGAGGCCATTCGAACCCTTGCGGGCCGCCATGCTTGTGTGCTTCTTGCCAACCACGGCCCGGTGGTGGCCGACAGAAATCTCGAAGCCGCCGTCCATGCCGTCGAAGCTGGAGGGGAGACTGCGAAACTCGTTCCTGCTGCTGCGGCACCGTGATCCGCGGATGCTGTCGCCGGCGCAGATTGCCGAGCTTGTCGATACGTTCGGACCGATCCGGCCCTGTCGAGCCACGGCAATCCCGGCCGCGAGACGTGAAGGAGACCAGGATGAGCGATGTCGATGTGGCGACGATGAGTCTGGGACGCCTGGTGTGCCGGCCGGAAGCTCGACGCGCTGCCAGAGGCGATCCGCCCCAAGGATCCGGGCCGAAACTACGCGCCGCCCAAAGGGTCTTCTACTCGCCTCCCGCCAGCAATCGGTAGGCTGGAAGATCGCCGCCACCAGCCTTGCTGGCCGAAGCACATCAATGTTCCGGGGCCTTTGGCCGACGGGTTGCTCCAGAGACGCAGGTGCTGCCCGACGGAATGGCAGGCCTGCTCGCCAATAACTCATGATGGTGGCGGGCGGAATTCGCCTTCCGTATGGGACGCGACCTGCCGCCGCGTGATCGCAAATACACGGTCGAGGAGGTAGTGGAAGCCGCGATCGACCTCCACCCGATGATCGAAATTCCGGATTCGCGCTTCCGCGAATTCACCACGGTAAGGCCCCGAGCAGCTCATTGCCGATGCCGCCTGCGCCGGCTGGTTCTTCGTCGGCGATCCTGCGCCAGCGGCTGGCGCGCCATCGACCTCGCAGCCCCAACGCCACGGTGTACAAGAACGGCAAGCTGGTCGCGACGGGGTCGGGCGCCGCCGTGCTCGGCGACCCGCGATTGGCGCTGACCTGGCTTGCCAACGAAGTTGCCGAATTCGCCAGTGGCCTGCGCGAGGAGAGCTGGTGACCACCGGCACCTGTGTCGTCCCAGTGCCGGTCAGGTCCGACGACCAGATCATCGTCCGATCTCGGAGAAGATCGGCCGGGTAATGCGAGGTTGGTGTAGGTGATGCGGTTTTCCGCCAATATCCGGCTTTCTCTTTAGCGACAGGCCGCTTGTCGAGCGTATCCATGCTGCGGCGGCGAATGGCTTCACGGCAATCGAGATGCATTATTACGATGTCGCGCCGGAACGCGTCGGCCACGCCATACGATCGCACGGCCTCACCATGCTGGGGTGAACGCCGCGCGGCCTGAAGCGCCGGTCGGTCTCGGCGCGGTGCCCGGTCGGCAGGCGGAGTTCCAGTCCGGCTTCGATCTGACGCTCGACTATGCGAGGAAGATCGGCGCCTCGGCGATACACTGCATGGCGAGGCAGCTCGGATCAGGCGATCGACAAGACGCCGAAAGCGTGTTGTCGAAATTTGCGCGTCGCATCCGACAAAGTGCAGACGAGAACATCACCCTGCTGATCGAGCCGATCCGGTATCACTGATGCGCCGGGCTATGCGCTGACCCATTCTGCCGGAGCGCCGCCATCATCGAACGCGCCGATTGCGCCAACATCAAGAGCAATACGTAACG
>ERZ1370068.2303-contig-1459_pt1 | contig 23234 bp, 33 predicted proteins | sample MGYA00561227_ERZ1370068 | MGnify/ENA primary metagenome ERZ1370068 (study PRJEB38410, sample SAMEA6850437) | metagenome | study: Metagenomic assessment of the ecological functions of the soil: analysis of the soil microbiota associated with the...
TTAAAACGCTCTCGTCTTTAAAGTGCCTTTGGCCCTTTTGCGCCTTTGCGTATTCGTCCTTGCTCAGAATATTTTCATCGAGCTGCATGTCGGTGCGCAGGAAGTTTTGGAACCAAGTTTCGATCCGTTGTCGATCCTTAAGCACTTCCTCGGTGATGTAATTGGCGTCGATGTTTATGCAAATCGCGCCAACGATTCCGAATTCCTTTCGTTTGATCGGGATCGTGGTGCATTTGAATTTTCGCGCGCCGATGTTCAGTTCGTAATTCAGTTTGTCTTCGTTCAGGAGCTGCCGGCGCTTGAGGTCAATGAGCAGATTCGTGGTGCCGTCGCGCAGATGCCGCCCGGTCACATTGTTTTCAAGAACGATCAGTGAATGCGCCGGATCAGCGAGATTGTGGAGCAGGATCTCAATTCCCGTGTTCGGAAACGACTTACCGATCAGCCGCACGATGCGCACGTAATTTTCCAGAAACTCATTTGTATCGTCGGTGATCTTTTTGCCGTCGTATTTCTCGAATAACTGCGCGTAAACCTTCTGTTCGGTCGGCTCAAGCTGACTCCGCACATTGTTTTGCTCGCCGATGAAAATGAGCTGTCGCGCTGCCGTATGATCTTCGTTTTTGAGGAAGTAGTGCATCCCCAGCCGGAAATCTTTCAGGCTGAACTCGCCAAAGTTTTCGCGCGTGACGGTGAACGGGTAGAAATCATACTCGTCGAGGTTTTTGCCAAACTTGCGTTGCCGTTCCTTGTAGCTTTCCCCACAGAAAGCCGAGACGCCAGAAAAAGCAACGATACAATGATCGAAGCGACGACGTTGATCGTAAGCTCGCTCTGCAAGGCGTTGATCATATTGCGAACATCTTCGTTTACCGCTGTAGCCATCGGCCTGTCGCCGATCATCAGAGACGGCGTGGTGCTCTTCGGAAACGGCTCACAGAGCCGTGGCTACAAACTGTGCTGACCCCAAGTTGCGCGATCATCACAGATTTCCAACCAGACTGGAGAGCGTGATGTTTTCGATGAGCGTGTCCGTCGGGCGCGCTAAAGCGAATGCCACCGCATCAGCCACCTGCGTCGCGCTCATCATGCGGTCGCGTGGCCATTTGCCCTCGACCTGGCTCCAGATTTCGGTGTCAGTTGCGGCGGGATAAACATTGATCACGCGCACTTTGCGGTCGCGCAGCTCTTCGCGCACGCACCGCGGGAAGCCTTCGAGCGCAAATTTGCTCATACAGTAGGCGCTCCAGTTTGGGAACGCGGTTTTTGCCGCGACGGAAAGAATGTTGACGACGCTCGAACCCGGCGGCATCCGAGGCGCAAAAGCGCTGCGTCAACAGGAACGGCGCGGTAACATTCACACCGACAGTTTGCTCCCATTCGATCGACGTGATCTCGGTGAACGGTTTCACTACCGCAATGCCTGCGTTGTTCACGCAGCAGGTCGATTGGGTGGCGGCCGACTTCGGCAATGAGATCGGAAACGCCACGCGCCGTCGCGAGATCGTGAATCAGTGGCGTCACCTCCGCACATTGCGGCTCGACAACTTTGCGCGTCTGCGCGAGCGCCACTGTGTCGCGTCCGTGCAAAAGCAGTTCCACATCTTTGCCCGCAAGCTTTTCTGCAATGGCGCGACCGATCCCGCGGCTGGCGCCTGTGATGAGATATCGTTTCATTTGCTGGGAAAACGTCGCTACGCGCAACGCTCAACGCCGTGAATGCTCGTCAGAAACGCAGGGCGTAGCCGGCGTGCGCTGTCTGCGCTCGCAGACCTTGCAAGCTCGCGAGTTCGGCTGGGGACAGCGGATCGCCTGCTCAGAATTCGCGTTACGTCCGCCGCAACGTAAACCGGTTGTTCGTCGTTTCCCACAGACGCAATCGCACCAGCTGTTGATTCACGCGATTATCAATCTTTGGCCAAAGCGCGCGCACGATGTTCTCGCCGGTCGAAGGCGCGCCGCGAAAATCCTCCGTTTCCAGATCCAGATGGCGATCCTGCCAGGGTTTCAGTGATTCATGAATCGCGTCGTTCAACGCAACGAAATCGTAAAGCGTTCCACTGCGCTCATCGTATTCGCCTCCGATCGTTGTCTCTGTCAGGTAGCGATGGCCGTGGCCGGTCGGATTGTTGCACTTACCATAAAGCCTCATGTTCTCGGCATCGGAAAGCGTCGCCGTATGCAATCGATGCGCCGCGTAAAACGGTACCTGCAGCCCCAAGAAAATCGTGTTGTCTTCCCATGCTTCGGCAAAGAAATCGGCCCGCTCGTGCAAACGAACCCGATCCAGTGGCATCATCGATTTGACGCGTTCGTAGATGTATTCGGCCAGGCTCTCAGTGGTTAGCGGACGTTCTTTTGAGTCCGATTACTTCGTTAAGATACTGGTGATCGAGTTCGGCGCGCAACGCGCGAACACAGGTATCGATTTCGTCGTAGCGGACCAAAGGCCGTTTAAGATCGAGTTGTTCCGCTCGAAACGTGAGCCGGCAGCGATAATTGTGTCCGTGCGGTGCAGTAGCCGGCCCAAACAGCCGGGCGTTTTCCTCCGGGCTCCAGATGCGGCGACATCGTTCTGCGCGCCGCTGAGAATTCAAACCAATAATTCGCTTCGCAGGCGCCGGTGAAATAGTAGGTCGCGCTCCGCTCGGGTGACTCGCTCAAGTGACAAACGGACAGTTTTGCTTCCACGTCCGAAAACAGCGGCGCGACATCGCAATAAAGCTGACGGGCAACGTTCTCTGCAGTCGGCGGAACCTCGCGAAACGACGGATTGTCCTGGTTTAAAAATTTGTGATCGAAACCATCGCGAAGAACTTTTCCGGCGCGCTCCTTAATTTCGCTGATGTTGATCAGCATCCCAGTTGCTGGATCGACCGGACCGGTGAAGACGAAATAGGCAATGTAATTGCGGCCGCTGCCATAGCGCGCATTTGTTTCCGGTCCAAACGCTGTCGCGTTCTCCTTGCTCAGTCCAACCGGCGACGTGCAAGCGCCGCGATGCAGAAAATTCCAGGCGTTTGCTGACGGTCAGGAGCATGAGGTCAACCCGTCTGGCCAGATCGCAGAGCCGCAGGAACACCGCTGATCGGGAATTAGTCAAACATGTTTTGACTTTCTCTGGACGTTCATGATCTTTAATTTAATGAAACATATAGGCTGGCGGGAGCGGTTGTTCAAAAGCGCGCGAGGAAGAATCCTGGACCTTTTGCGGACACGAGATAGGACGGTAAACGAACTCGCAGAAGAGTTGCGCCTGACCGACAACGCTGTGCGAGGCGCACCTTGCCAGCCTGGAGCGCGACAGGCTCGTAGTCCATTCAGGCATGAAGCCCGGCTTTCGAAAACCCCACACCACATATGCTCTCGGCTCGGAAGCCGAACAATTGTTTCCGAAGGCATACGGGCGACTGGTCTCGCTTCTCATGTCGATATTCTCGCGTCAGGTTGAGCCAAGAAATTTGCGCGCCGGAATGCGCGCCGCGGGCCGAACCGTGGCCAGCGAACATCTGCCCGACTTGCGCGGCAAAACGCGACAGCAAAGAATTGATGCTGCACTCGGCATTCTCAAAGAGCTGGGCGGCGCGGCTGACGTTTAGGAAGAAGATGGAAAGCACTTCATCTACGGCAACGGCTGTCAATCGCCGCCGCAACAGCTAATCATCCCGAAGCATGTCTCCTGGCGGAATCGTTGCTGACCGAATTAATCGGCTCGCCTGTGAAACAACATTGCGTTCGAGGCCCAACGCCCTCCTGTCGGTTTGAGGGTAAAATAACGCTTTCGCAGCGGGTAAAGACGTCCACTGACCTGGCGAGTTTCGTATCCGTAATTAAGAACTAAATAGTCAAATAATCTATTGACTTATTAGAATTAGATGGGAGAAGTATTTCTTATGAACACAACCGTTGATCAAATACACGCCGCGCTGCCAGCACGGCCGCGGACAAGGTCGGGTCTTCGCCTGCTTATCAGGCATATCGGATCCTTCATTTCGGATTCGTAGTTGCGCCCCATCCTCGCCGGACTGGATAAATTCTTTCCACCTGCTGGTGAATTGGGATCAATGCACTTCCTGGAGTGGTGGCGAGACATGTCGCCTGTGCCGCCACACACGCTCGATGCTCGTCGTGGGCGTGATCGAGATAGCGGCAGGGAATTGGCGTCGCGATTAAACCGCGAATTTTCGCTTACGTCGTCGCCGCCTGGTTGGCAGTGATCATAATCAACCTGTTGCTGATTCCCGGGTAACTCGACATTGCGCTGCGCGACTTCCGGGCTATTGCTTGCCGCTCTTGCACTGGGTGCGTTGAGCCAGCAGTTCGCCCGAGCAGCTAACAACGGTGCGGTTGGCCACGTAGACGCAGATTGGAAGTCGGGCGGTTTGCCTGACTCGCGAATGCTTTCGGGACTGACCAGAACGCCCTACAGCTAATCGTTGAGCAGCGAGAGAAACTCGGAACGCGTTCGCGCGTCCTCTTTGAAAACGCCAAGCAAACATGATGTTTTCATGACCGAGTTTTGCTTTTCAACTCCGCGCATCATCATGCAGAGATGTTTCGCCTCAATGACCACCCCGACGCCGCGGGGATGCAGTGCCTTCATTAACGCGTCGGCAATTTGCATCGTCAGGTTCTCCTGGATCTGAAGCCGCCGCGCGAACATGTCCACAATCCGCGCGGTCTCGACAGACCAACGACTTTTCCGTTGGGTATGTAAGCGACGTGCGCCCTACCGATGAACGGAATCAAATGGTGCTCGCATAACGAATAGAGCTCGATGTCTTTGACGAGAATGATTTCGCTGGCTTCGGACTCGAAGAGCGCATTGTTGATTATTCCATCCAAGCTCTGCCTGTAACCGGCGGTCAAAAATTCGAACGCACGCGCTGCGCGGCCCGGCGTTCTAACCAACCCTTCGCGCTGCGGATCTTCGCCAATGGCTTCGAGCAAGCCGAGAAACGATTGCTCCATGCTCGCGACCCGAGCGGCGCCGCAGCGTTGAATCTTGCTGATTCGGCGTTCAGCCGCTTGCAGCTCAGTTTCGGTTTCGGAATTTCCGTCGCGCATTGAATTAACTTACCTCGACTGGGCGCCGCCTCAAGGAGCGGCGGTCACGTCCAGCCCAGCGGCAGCGAGCGTCTCGCCTGACGAGTTTTGGCAGGCAGATGCCCGACCCGCAAGTCGCTTGCTACTAATCCAGCCAGCTCTAGCGGATATTTTTCGTCGTCCAGCGCGACAGCTTGCTCGGTCGAGCTCGAGCGTGTGCTGCGTATCGAACATCACCGCCAGCTCTTCTGTTCGCGTAGCGTTCTTGCTCGCCATGATCGTGCCCGGATGCGGCCCGTGCGGAATCCCGCGCGGATGCAGCGTGATCGAAGCCGGCTTCGATGCCGCGACGCGATCCGAAATTGCCGCGCACGTAAAACAAAACTTCGTCCGCCTCAACGTTATCGTGCACCCACGGAATCTTGACGGCCTCGGGATGCGTATCGAGCAAGCGCGGCGCAAATGTGCAGACGACATAACCGCGAATCTCAAATGTCTGATGAATCGGCGGCGGCTGGTGCACGGTGCCGGTGATCGGCTCAAAGTCCTGCGCGTTGAATGTGAACGGATAAACGTAGCCATCCCAGCCGACGACATCGAATGGATGATGCGCCATCGTTACGCAGAGTCCAGCGCGGGCCGTCCTTCACCAGGATTTCGGTGTCTTCTTCCTTATCGATTGTCATGCAGCTTCGGTCGGGCCGTGGAAATCGCGCTCCGGAATAAGGCGCGCCCATTTTTGATCTGGCCTTCTCTGATTCAATATAACGCTGCGGAATTCGCACCGGACCGCCTGATTCGAGGAATCAAGATAATCTTCTTCTTCTACGTTGTCGGGCACGAGCCGGTACGTGATGCCGCGCGGAATCACGATGTAATCTTCAGCGCGATAACGTTGTTTACCGAAAATCGGATTCGAGCTGTGCCGCCGCCTTTGAAGACGAAAGATGATCTCGTCGGCGCCGCCGTTGCGTATAATACTCGAATTTGCCGTAGGCTTTTCCGGGCGCGCGCGCTACGCGATCACGTCCTGATTGAACAAGAATCGGAATGCGACCGGTGTAGAGATCGCCTTTCGCGCGGAATGTTCGCCGTCGCTAAGATGATGATGTCGCAGCGGGCTGTCGGCTGACTTTCTTCAGCTCTTCGCATTTCAAGAGCTTTGACGTTGCGCACGCGCGTGGGCGGACGCAGATGATACATGATTGAATAGGCTTCGTTGAAACCTTCCGTCGTAATGACGTGCTCGTAAGCGATGCCTTCGTTCTTGTAACGTCGGCGCCGCACCGTTGCGGTGATGAACCAGATGTGATGCTTCCGCGGCATCTCACCAAGTTTTTGATAATACGGCATTGTCGATCCTCCTGTTTATCGATTGCTCATCCTCCTCGCCGTGAGGCGAGGGATCCGCTCGCACATTCGCATACGGACGCTGTTCGTCCGCTCTCGCTTCGAGGAGAGGATGAAGGTGAGTGAATTCGTCACTCATTACAGATTGCCTCGCTTCTGTTCGCGCTCGATGGCTTCGAACAGCGCTTTGAAATTGCCTTTGCCGAAACTCTTCGCGCCTTTGCGCTGAATGATCTCGAAAAAGAGCGTCGGCCGATCTTCCACCGGCTTTGTGAAGATTTGCAGCAGATAACCTTCGTCATCGCGATCGACCAAAATGCCGAGCTGCTTTAACGGCTCCAGGTCTTCATCGATGTGACCGACGCGATCGAGCAGCGTATCGTAATACGTCGAAGGAACTATTCAGGAACTCAATGCCGCGCTTCTGAATCTCGGTCACCGTCTTCGATGATATCGTTGGTCGCGCATCGCGATGTGCTGCACGCCTTCGCCGTCGTAAAAATCGAGATATTCTTCCACCTGCGATTTCTTTTTGCCTTCGGCTGGCTCGTTGATCGGAAACTTCACGAAGCCGTTGCCGTTGCTCATCACCTTGCTCATCAACGCTGAGTATTCGGTGGAAATGTCTTTGTCGTCGAACGTCAGGATGTTGCGGAAACCCATCACTTCTTCGTAAAACTTCACCCACGGATTCATCTGGTTCCATCCGACGTTGCCGACGCAATGATCGACATGCTGTAATCCCGTCTCCGGCGCGCGGAACGGTGGATCCCATTTCACGAAAACCCGGCATGAACGGCGCCGGTGTAATCATCGCGCTCGACAAACACGTGCACGACTTCGCCGTAAGTATGGATGCCGCTAAGGACGATCTTGCCGTTCTCGTCCTTTAGCGTTTTCGGCTCCATGTAACTTTTGCCGCCGCGCTTCGTGGTTTCTTTCCAGGCGGAGGTCGCGTCTTTCACTTTTAACGCGATCGCTTTCACGCCGTCGCCATGCTTATGGATGTGATCGGCGATCGGATGAGTCTGTCCGCAGCGGCGTGGTCAGAACAAACGTGATCTTGTTCTGCCGGACCACGTAACTGGCGCGATCTCGCACGCCGGTTTCCGGTCCGCTATAGGCCAGCGGCTGAAAACCGAGCGCGCTTTGATAAAAATGCGCCGCCTGCTTGGCGTTGCCGACGTAAAACTCGATGTGATCTGTCCCTTCCAGCGGCAAAAATCTTCCTGCATCGCCGGAGTCTCTTTCGTTTTGGGAGCAGCAATTGTCGTTGGCATAATGACCTCCTAACACTCTAGCGCTGAGCGCGCCTCTAAATATAAGAGGGACAGTGACGCCTCGCAAGGTTGTCACATAGTGACATCATTGTTACCGGATACATACACCTGGGTCTGTTGCTCCAGTATTTGCGTGATGCGAACTTGATAACGCGCGGAGTTCGAATGGCAAAAGTATCTCTACCCCATCATCTCGTGGCTCTGTGGTTTGCTGGACATCTCGGGCTACAGCGGACGCGCTGCGCAGAGACGAACGTGGTGCGCTGCAGCTGATTGAAATTTTGCAGGCGCTCTCTCGCACCATCGTGCAACGCTACGACGGCCGAGTCGTCAAGTTCTTAGGCGATGCAGTCCTGGCAGAATTTCGGAGCACTGAAATGGCAGTGCGCGCCGCAGCCGCATTGGGCCAGCAATTTCGCAAAGAGTCAGCCAGCACTGGTCGCGCACACGATCTCCGCGTCGGTGTTCATATTGGTGATGTTGCGCGTTGATCGCAGATGGTGATCTCTACGGTGATGGCGTCAATGCGGCGGCGCGAATCGGGCAGCTGGTCGATCCCGGCCAAGTGGTCGTCAGCGAGGACGTCTGGCGTCAAATCCGCGGACGCGAAGGGATTCCGTTTCGAACGGTTGGGTAATCGGAATCTTAAAGGCGTAGGTTCTAATGGCTCTCTACGTCGTCACTCTGGACGAAAGTCCGGCGAGCATGTCGGTTTCGAGCGCGGAAGAAAGGAGTCAGCGCAGCGAGCAAAGGAAAGAAAAGATTCGCTCGATCGCTGTTTTGCCGTTTGCCGATCTCAGCGCGGAACGCGACCAGGAACATTTCAGTGATGGTGTTGCAGAAGAAATCCTCAACGCTCTCAGCAAGGTCGGCGGTCTCCACGTTCCGGCCAGGACATCCTGCTTTGCATTTCGCGGAGCCAGCCCTGGACGCGCGTGAGATTGGCGAAGCGCCTCGGCGTCGAGACGCTTCTCGATGGCAGCATCCGAAAGAGCTGGAAAGCGTGTCCGAATCAGCGTGCAACTCGTTGACGCAAGTAATGGGTACTCAGCTCTGGTCGGAGCGCTTCGATCGCGAGATTGAAGACATCTTCGCAATCCAGGACGAAATCGCCCGAAGCGTTCTGGAATCGTTAGGCCTGGCGCTTACGGAACGCGAAGAATTCCGCTTTCTGAAGCCTACCACGACCAACATCGAGGCGTACGAAGCTTATCTTCGCGGACGTAAGCTTTATCACAAATGGACGCGTCAAAGCGTCGGAGTTCGCGCGACAGATGTTCGAGCGCGCGGTCAAGATCGATCCTGACTTTGCGGCAGCCTGGGCAGGCCTGGCCAACTGTCATGTCGATCTCTTTCGGTGGGGACGCAACCCGCGGAACTGGAAGAGGCGCAGCGCGCAAGCGAGCATGCCTTGAAACTCGATCCAAATTCAGCGGAGGCCCATGTTTCCGTCGGCCAGGCTCTTGCCATTAAGCGACGGTATGCGGAGGCGGCAATTGCATTTGATCGAGCGATCGAAGAAGACCCAACTCTTTTCGAAGCCTATTATCTTTACGGTCGAGTGCTGTTTGAAAGCGGAGATAGCGAGAAATCCGCAAAACTGTTTGAAAAGGCGCGACATGTGCGACCGGACGATTATCAGTCGCAGTGCTTACTGGGAATGGCATTAACTCAGTTGGGAAGGCTGGATGAGGCTCGCCACGCCGACCAAATCGCGATCGAGTCGATCGAAAAATATCTGGAGCTCAATCCTGACGAAGCGCGGGCATACAGCCTTGGAGCTAATTCGGCTGATGAGGTTGGGAGACAAGGTCCTTTCGAAACGATGGTCCGAGCAGGCGATAGAACTCGCGCCAAATGATCCACTGGTGCTATATAATGCCGCATGTAATTTGGCACTGCTCGGCGAAGGTGAACGCGCTCTCGATGGGCTCGAACGCGCACATCGAAGCAGGTGTCGCCGTAGGAGACTGGATCAAGCACGACCCGATTTCGAGAGTCTCCGCAGTCACCCACGCTTCCAAGCGATTGTGAGGCAGATCGCACCCTTATAAGATTGCAGCTCACGCTTGTCATTTCGACGATGTCGGCAGAACTCCGATGTGCTGTCAGTATCATCGCATGCGGCCGGCTGACATGGACGCACGCCTCGTCGAAGCCAAATGTGCTGACGTCGCCGCTAGGGACGCTGCGGACCCGGAGCTGACGCACAGCGCTCGGTCAATCGCTAGCGCGTCGTAAACGAAAGACGTGAGCGTCAGCTGATGTGGCGCAGCAAGCGTCGCTCGAATGCTCACACGAGTCGCCGCTACAACCGCGGTGGCAGGTGAATCGTCGCGATCATGCAGCGCGCGCTCCCGCCGCCAAGTTCAATCGTAGGGAGTTCAAGCGGCACGAGCCGCGCGTAGCGGCTCAATCTTTCGCGTTGGTCCTCGGTCAATGCGCGATCGGCGCGACTGGAAAGCACCAGCAGTTTCTCGCCATCCTTATTGTGTAGTTCAATGGCATTGCCGGCGAAGTTCGCGATCTGATCTGCCGATAGCTCGACGATCTCTTTTCCGGTCTTCTCCAAGCGCGCTACGCACCTGTTGCCGCTCGGCTTTGTTCGGAATCATCTCCAGACCAACCATCGCGAAGGCCGTGCCGATGCACATCATCACGTTGGTGTGATAGATCGGCTGGCCATTGGAGCCGATGCTGGTGAAAGTGACCGGCTCATAGCTGAAATCATCGGCAAAGCGTTGGATCACCTTTGGGTTGGAGCGATTTGAGAGCGAGACGTACGCAATTTTGTTCAGGTGATCGAACACAAGACTGCCTGTGCCTTCCAGGCAGCAACCTTCATCCTCGAACGGCGAGTAATCGATCACCTCGGTGACCCGATAGTGCTTGCGTAGTTCCTCGACGATGTCCTGCCGACGCTCGCGTCGCCGCAGGGCTGAATACATCGGGAAAAGCGCGACACGCCCATCATGATGCGTCGAGATCCAGTTGTTGGGGAAAACCGCGTCTGGTTTTTCCGGCTCAGCTGTGTCTTCAAAGACATGCACGTTAACCCCGGCGGCGCGCAGCGTCTGCACGGCCGCGTCGAATTCCTTTCTCGCCATCGGCGTCAACGCATCTGAATCGCGATCGGCGTTACGTTGAAACGCATTGTCTGCCGCCGTTTCCGGATTGGGATAAAACCGGCCGGGGCGGATCATCAGCACCGAGTTGGTGCTTTGCGCGTGCGCAGGAGTTTGCGTCATTGAGCAGCTACATACTACCCGAAACCTTGATGCCGCACTTGGCGAGCGCCAAGCGACACTGCTCAGCGTCCGCTGTCTCAGGAGTTTCGCATTGTCGCAACAGCCTGCGCTGAGGAAGCGCACGTACAGCATCTCAGTAGCCAGGGCTGTAGCGCGTCATCCTCGATTACGCAGAGCGTCCGTAGCTGACGACAATCAATCACCGAAGGAAATGTCGACATCGCGCGCGGTTTGCACCAGCTCGCCGTTAGGCGGGACAAGCTTTAGGCGATTGACTGCTTCGGCAATCGGCACGTGACGCACCTGGTAGTTTTGGTAACTCACCATTGACCCGAAATGCCCCTCGTTCGCTAACTGAACGGCTTTAACTCCGAAACGTGTCGCAAGAATGCGGTCCAACGTCGTCGGCGCGCCGCCGCGCTGGAGGTGACCGAGCACGCAACAACGCGTTTCTTTACCCGTGCGTTTCGCGATTTCGCGCGCGACAATTTCGCCAATCACCACCAAGCCGAAACTCGCCACCTTCCACGTCGCGTTTCACTTGTTCGCCGTGTTTCGGTCGCGCGCCTTCCGCAGCGACAACCACAGTTCCGAGGTAACCGGCCGCTTCGCGCGAATTGATCACGCTCGCGATCTTGTCGTTATCGAACGGGATTTCGGGAATCAAAATGATATCGGCGCCACCGGCGATACCGCCTTGCAACGCGATCCACCCCGCGTGCCGTCCCATCACTTCGACGACAATGACCCGCCGATGGCTGGTCGCCGTAGTGTGAAGTCGATCCAGCGCGTCCACTACGACATTAACGGCAGAATCGAAACCGAACGTGGTCGCCGTCGCTTCGAGATCGTTGTCGATCGTCTTCGGTACGCCGATGCAGTTGATGCCGGCCTCCTGCAACTGTTGCGCAGTCACCAGCGAGCCGTCGCCGCCAACAATGATCAACGCTCGCACGCCGAGGTCCTCCAGGATCTTCCTGGCGTCTGCAATGATCTTTGCCGGAACGATTGTCCGATCGCCCGCGCCGACTTTTGCAACGAAATGGCCGCGATTGGTGGTACTCAAGAATTGTCCCGCCCAGCGCCATGATTCCGTTCACAGCCTGCCGATCGAGAATGACGTGATTGCCAGGCGGCAGCAGCCCTTCAAAGCCATCGCGAAAACCAACCACTTCCCAGCCGAGCTTGTCCGCTGCCAGCACTACGGCGCGCAAAACCGCATTAAGCCCCGGACAATCGCCACCGCTGGTCAGAACACCAATGCGCGGTTTCATTTTCGCGACCTCAAGGGCGGCGGTCTCCAGTCCGCCGTGCCACGCCGGCTGATACCTTCAATGCGCGGCTTCATTTACGCGATAGCGCAATCAGAGGATTTTTTGGATCAGCCATCCGCCCCGCAGCCGCCCATTGATCGTACAGCTGCCAGCCGCGTTGCATTAGAGCTGCGCCTTCTCCGAACCGGTTAGTGCTGCCGAGGAGCACCACCATTAAGTGGCGGGGATAAACCGTTTCCATCTGGCCGTTGCGAACAACTTCCGATTCACGATTTGCATACAAAATCAAACAGTCGCCAGCACGCGATGAGCGGCCTGTCTTCACTCCGTCGATGCCGTTCTTGCCGAGGAGCTCGTTCGTGTTGCGAAGCACGTAACTCAGCTGCTGACCTTGGCGATTGAATGAAATCTGGCGTTCCTTTTGCGACACATAAAAGCGGAAGCTCGGCTTGTTCATCGCGTATCGGGTGAGACGCGCCATGTCTTCCGCCGTGGAATACGGCAGCGGCTTCACTTTCCAATCGATGCCGTGGGGATTGACAAAACGCGTGCGCTCCATCTTCAACTGTTTCGCCAGCGCGTTCATCTGAGCGACGAACATGTCCGCCGGTGTCAATTTCGCACCCGCCTCAACTGATTCCAACCGCGAACCGACGTGGTAGGCTGAGCGTGTAAGCGGCGATATTGTCAGATTGCACAAGCGCGGCATAAAGAAGATCGCGCAACGTGACGGTGTCACCCGGTTGAAAGCCGATGTTGTTTTCCGTGGTGCCTTGAAACGCCTCCGGCGGAATGGCCACCGCTCCATTGAGATCGCCGGATTTCCTTTCTGACCAATCCAACACCACGCACGCCGTAGCAATCTTTGTCAGGCTACCGACCTGCAGCTTTCTTCCTCGGTTCCTGTTCTTCCAAAATGTAGCCGGTTTGCGCGTCGGCAATAAGGTATGCCTGCGCCGCTGCCGCCGAACGAACAACAGACGCGCTCGCAAGAAATGCGAGGAAAACGATCAGAAATCGACGTAGTGAGTGCATAAGATCCCCGGAACGGCAGCACCTTAATCGGCGCATTCTGATTCGCAAACGCTACCACGCGCTGAACGCGACGGGTTCGAGTCGAGCAGAGCGGTCGTGAAACCGGGGCTCGTCCGACGGTCCGAAGACGATGCCGAACCAATCGCCGAAGGCGCAGGTATCCGGCAGCAAACGTCCGCATTTGCTGGACCAACGCGTTGAGATCGCCGCGGCGACCGTTCCATCTTCATTCAATCTTCTGCGGAGTTCTGGCGCGGCTGATCAGCAGGCGCATGAGAAAATAAACAATGATCGCGGAGGGAACGGCCAGGAAGAGCGAACCAATAAAAGCGGGCCAGAAGGTGGGCCAAACGACCCGCGAAAATACGTGCCAGTGCATGTAATCGCTCAAACCAAACTGGCGAAAATGCACGCGTTGAGCCACCGGACGCTGAAGGCTCCAGCACCCGAGATGGTATTCGGCGACATAGATTGCCGGCATTGCCCAGATCAGAACATCGTGCAGCGTTACCGCAATCGCCGCAGCGACCTTATTGCAGCGGAAAACCCACGCTACGGCGATCGACAGCAATGTCTTTAGCGGATACAGCGGAGTGAACCCGAAGAAAATTCCGATCGCGGACCCCAAAGCTATCGAGTGCGGCGTGTCGGCGATCGTCATCAACGTCATGTGATGCGCGGCCAACCAGCGCTTCATTCGCGCGAGCGGCTTCGGCAGACGCGATTCATAAACAGGCTCGCCTGGCTGCTGTGCCTTCTGTGGTTTCAACGTCACCCAATTTGGCAGAAAACGCCGAACACCCAACGTGGAACGCCCAACATCGAATTACAGAATCGCGCGCCTCAGTGCGAGCTGCAATGCTGCGCTTGGTTTGGCGTTGGACGTTCGGCGTTGAGCGTTGGACGTTTTCTTTGCGAGCTAGAACAACTCCAGTGTCTCCGCCGGTGCATTGACGATTTGTCCAAGCGCCTTGCGTAGACGAATCGCAGCGCGCGGCGCGTAATCGAGATTGTTGTTGTTGAAAATCACATGCAGCTCGCGCGCTTCCTTTGCGAGTTTTCTGCTGCGCTCCGCGACCTCCGCGATTTCCTTGTCGTTGTAATCGTAGTCGAAACGCGCCGCCACGGTTTTGCCCGTGATGTAAGCTTTTGCGTTGCGCCCATGCAGGCGCAGGTATGCAACATTTGAGTTTGTCACTTCGTCCACATCTGATCGCATCACTGTGAAATGGTCCGATGCGGGCGCGTCCACGTTCACAAAAATCGCTCCGTGCTTCCGCACAAAATCAATTGTCGATTGCAGTTGATCGCCGATCGCCCAATTCCGGTTTCGAAACTCAATCGCCAGCTCGTACCCATTCAGCATCTCGATCAGCGGCTCGAGCTCGTTCAACTCGTGTTTCCGCGGCGAAAACGCCGGCGAAAGTTGCAGAAGCAGCACGCCCATTTTTCCGGCGCTGCGAAAGATTGCGGTCGCGCGCAGAAAAACTTTTAGCAGCGCCTCCTGCACGTCTCGCGTCGGTTTGACCTTCCCTTTCGCGTCCGTCTCCGCGCGGCTTTGTAAATCCGGAGGCAACAGCTTTGCCGGCGTCGAGTGAAATGAAAACAGCTGGTGCAATTTTACGTCGAACGTGAAATCATCCGGCGTCGCAGCGCACCAGCGCTCCACCATTCTCGGTTCCGGCGCGGAATAGAACGTCGAGTTTACCTCGACCAAATCGAAATGCTGCGCATACCAGGGCAATCGGTCGCCCGCCGGCAGTTTCTTCGGATACCAACGCTCCACAAAACCCGGGTCCGACCAACTCGGCCGTGCCGACAAGAATTTTCCCGCTCACCTATTCAACGAAGTCGCGATCCGGCGAACGCAAACGCCGTAGGGCGGATGCACCGGCGACTGGAGTAAGAGGAAATTGGTTGCAGGGGCTGGATTTGAACCAGCGATCCGGCTTGCGAGCCCGGATTATGAGCCACTCCGAGGCAAACCAGTGATCGTGTAAAGGAAACGCTTCACCTCTTCACATGGCCGCTTTAGCCGATTTTTCTGATTTTCTGGCATCCCGTTAAGGGTTAGCTCTTCGCTTTGCCACGCGAGGTTCCACGGACCCACGTCCTTTAGTCCATTGTGATCGACCTTTGTTGTGTTCTCGCATTCTCCGCGGGACATCATCGCTTAGGCCAACGTAAGAATCTGCCTTCACGGTTCTGAACGAGCGCCAAACGCGAGACACTACAGGATTCGCGAAGAAGTACGGAGTGGTTGCCGGGGCTGGATTTGAACCAGCGACCTTCAGGTTATGAGCCTGACGAGCTACCAGGCTGCTCCACCCGCGTTGTGAGTATCTCGATTGAGACGACGAAATCAAATCGAAAGTGCGCCTCGCAGCACGCAATGCGTGCCGGTTCGCCGGAGAATCTGGCTCCAGCGGTAGGATTCGAACCTACGACCAATCGGTTAACAGCCGACCGCTCTACCACTGAGCTACTGCTGGATCGTAATGGAAATTTTCAAGGCGAGGCTATTTTCGCCCAGTGATTTTCTCAAGGCAGCTCCCAATCAGTTAATCCCGACTTGCGTCGGGACTCTACCACTGAGCTACGCTGGATCACCCAATTGAAAAAACGAGAGTGGGTATTTTCGCGCACGATTGCGCTTGGGCAACTACCAATGCCGCTAATTGGCCTGCGGATAGACGCATATGGCGTCGCTGCTACGATACTTTAGCTACCATGAAAGCGTTGTTTTCAGTATTTCTCGCGTTCGGCGCTTTGCGTTGGCAGCGTTCACAGCGCTCGCTGGGCCTGTCCGCACGGCGAGGAACGTGGCGAAAAGACACGGCGATTACCGCGAAGAACGTCGCGCACAGTGCGGTGAAGGGCACAAGGAGAGCGGTGCACACTGTGGTCTACAGGGTGACTCGATAGTCGAAGCCCACGAGTTGGGATTCGCAATCTTTTGCGCCGTTACACGGCTGTCGCTGAGGCGAGAGTGCGATTAGACGAAGCACAGTTTCGAACGCAAAGTGTTGGAAACTGTCGAATCGGGTTTCGTCTTTTCATTTTTGGGGAATGATCGCGCAATCGCTCTTGGGCCGTACAATAGTTTCGACGCGGGCTCGTGAAGTTGGCCTCCGCATTTTCGCGATTCTTTTCATTTTCACTCTTTTCGTCGGTGGCGTTCAGCTCCGCCGCTGGACCGGGCAAAACACGCGGCATGTCCGTTATCAGCACGACATCGTCAACGCTTTCTACTGGGGACAAGAGACCCTGAAAGAAGCGCGCCGCTTATCGCCCGGCGACGCGTCTGCCAATTCGTGGACAGGATTGTTCCGTGGATATCTGGCGCTCTACGATCGGGTGAAAGAAGAGGCGTAAGAACGATTACGGCCTCGATTATCCGCCGCTGCGACTCCTGACCATGGCCATCTGGAGCAAAGCAAGTGCGCGATGGATTTCCGTGGGTCGACAACGAACATCCGAAACTTGTTAACCCCCTGTTGAAAATTAACCTGGTGTGCGAACTGGTTTCCGCCGCGGCGATTTTCTTTCTCGTTCGCTTATGTGTGCAGCGCTCATTGCACGCGCACTCAACCTGGCCGACTTGGTTATCGCGGGAACATCGCGCCTCAATCTGCGGTCTCGCCGCGGCCAGCGCGGCCTGGCTCGAACCATCCATGATCCTCGATGCACATGGCTGGCCACAGTGGGATGTCTGGATCCTGCCGTTCTATCTCTTCGCCGCGCTCGCCGCTTTAAAAAATCGCTGGTTCTGGTGCGGATGTTTGCTGGCGTTGGGCGCAATGCTCAAAGGACAGCTGCTGTTCGTGGCGCCGTTTTTTGTCCTTTGGCCACTATGGCAAAAACGATGGATGAGCGCGCTGCGCGTGCTAGCCGGGTTCACAGCAACCGCAGCGCTAATAGTTTCACCATGGCTTCTGCGAACGCCCGGGGCTTGGATCGCGTTCGCCGCTGTAGCTGGTGCCAGTCTTTTGGTCGCCTTGCGATACAAGTTGCCGCATAAAGGCGCGTGGCTCGCTGGAATTCTCGGGTGCGCCGCGTTTGTAATCGGCGCATTCACTGGCGGCAGCTTCGCGTGGTTTGAGATCGGTTTTCTCTATGGGACCAAGCATTATCCGTATCTTTTCATCAGCTCGTGTTACAATCTTGCATCTCTGCTCGCCGCGGCTGGTTGGTCCCTGAAAGATGACTTTGCTGTCAGCTCATGTCGGATCGGTTCACTTTCATCTCACGCTGCAATGGGCGTTGCGTCTGTTTTTCCTGGGCGCAGTGGCGTTGTGTGCCCGCGGCGCGGCGCGACATCTGCGAAATCGCGATCCACGTGTGCTGATTGCGATAACTGCACCGTGGCTGCTGATGTTCGCGCTGCTCGGTCAAATGCAAGAGCGCTACCTCGTGTGGGGCGCGGTGGTCAGCGCTGTCGCGCTAGGCGTTAACATCCGTTTGAGCATTATTCATTTCATCATCTCGGCCGCGAGCACAGCGATGATCGTCCACGTGATGTTGGTCGATAAGAAGCTCGATGCGACGCTGCGCGCGATTGACGTGTTGCACGGCATTCGGCCGTACGCATCGGTCTTGGTGCTTGTTTGTGTGGCTCTTTACTTCTGGGATGCGCTCGGTTGGCGGATTCCGGCGTTTCGACGTGGAGCAGTTAAAACGGCCACGGCACCTTCGCTCTCGCTCGGACCAGAGCCGGAGGAAGCCTGATCTGCGCTAGCCCATTGTCGCAATCCCCGTGATCGCGAATCTGATTGCCTGGAATGAATTGACGCCGGCTTCGGCAAGCTTTAGCTAAGACTCGTTATGCCCAAGTACGTGATCGAAAGAGAAATTCCCGGTGCCGGAAAACTATCGCGCGAACAGCTCCAAGCCATCTCGCAGAAATCCTGCGGAGTGCTGAGCAATCTTGGACCACAGATTCAATGGGTCGAAAGCTACGTGATGGACGATCGGGTTTATTGCGTTTACATCGCGGCCAACGAGGAACTGATTCGCGAACACGCCCGGCAGGGCGGTTTTCCCGCGAACCGGATTTCAGAGGTCCACGCGATTATCGATCCGACCACTGCCGAGTCGGCGACGCGCTGCTGATCACCGGCCTGTAGCCGACCGGCCGGTAGCGCGCGTCCTGTGCAGCCGCCTGTTCACCCGTGCTCACGGGGAGGACGGCCCATAGGGCCGTGGCTACAGTGTTTGCGCGATTATTGCCGCGCGAGACGGCGGAACAAAAACACGCCCAGCACGATAAACAGAACATTCGGAAACCAGACGAGCAGTTCCGGATGCGCATGTGGATTCCCGCGCAACGTATCGCCAACGATTACGAACAGAAAATAGGTGGTGGCAACAATCAGGCCCATGGCGAACCCAATTGACGTTTCACGGCGATGCGCCGTCACACCCAGCGGCACGCCAATGATCGCAAAGCCACGCACGCGAACGGAAACGAAAATCGTTTGTTGATTTCCGTGCGGCTGGCGCTGCGTTCCCGTGTGTTCTCGCTCTTGAGTTGCTCCAGCAATTGCTCGATCGACAGAGCGGAACGGCTCGGTCGTTTTTCTCTTTCTCGTACAGCTCTTCGAGGCTGATAGGCAGCGTGCCTTCCACCATGTTGATGCCGTCGCGGATCTTGCGGAGGTTGAACGGGTCTTTCGAGTCGCGCTCCTGGTAACGAGCCCCATACAGATGCATCAGGATTTGTTTGTTCGCCAAATCCGCTTCGAGCATACCGGTGCGCGCGTAGTGACCTTCACGGGCAGCGCCTTCTCGTTCATCTCGAACACGGTAATGTTCTCGAGCTTGTTTCCTTCCTTTTTGCCGACATAAATCCTCCGGCCGGGAAACTGATCGATGACCTGATCGCTGCCAAAAAGCGCCATGGGATTCCTCGTGGCGAGATCAAAAATGGTACTGCGCAATCTCTCCTGCGCGGCAGGCGCAACCTGCACATTGAGCCAGAGACAAATCGCCGTGCAACCAAGCGCTATGCCAGCAAGCGGAACAGACACGCGCGTGACGCTCACGCCGTTGGCGCGCAACGCGATCAATTCGTTGTCCGCGGACAGCCGTCCGCAACTAGCAGGATCGCGGTCAACAATCCCCACGGAATGGTGAAGATAAGCGAGAACGGCAGCACGTAGGCGATGAACGTGATCAAGTATTCCATCGGCACATCGTGATTCACCAGCAACGGCAGCAGCTTGCGGAAAATATTTCCGACCACGAGCACCAGGCTCAGCACCGCGATGGCAAATGCGACGTTCACCAACAGCTCGCGGCTAACAAACCGATCGATCAGCTTCATCTTGCGTCGCAAACGTTGCTAAAATTGGCGGAAGGCTGAGCCGTGGTAGGGTCGGCGCGCTGCCGACCGGACGCCGCAGCGTCGTGGAAATTCGGTAAGATCAAAACGATGAGCACAGCACCGTTTACGATGTGCTGATCACATCGTCTATACGGCGAGAGAAACTCCGCCTCGGGCCCATGCTTCGCCTCGCCGCTTGCGCGTGAGCGGGCATTGCGAAGCGTTGCGAAACTATCAAAGGTTCTGAACAGGCGGGGCCGGATCGCTTGGTTGCCGATGAGGGCGCAATCAGGGCGTGACGATTCCCTTCGCCGTGCCCTGTGAGCGGAAAGTCATGCGCCGCATCAATTCTGGCACCATGGGCTACCGGGAACTGACTTAACCTGTAATTCGACACATGTTTGGCGAATCCGGTTTTCTGCCGTGAGTTTTAGTCTCGCGGATGTAGTGCCGCAGTGGTAACTAGTAATGGGGGCTTACGAGATCGTTGAATGAGTATGGATGCGTCGTGGGCAAGAATTTTCTGGAGGAGTCCGCGGACGGCTTGGGTGATCAGCGCGGTCATTGTCTGCTGTTTGCCCTAACGAATCTGCCCGTGGCGGTTGGACGATTACGACCAGGCGCAGCGAGGCGTTTACGTCTGTTCGAGATGATCAAGGAAGGGCACTGGTTCTTTCAGCGTACCCCGCATGCAAAATCGATCGCGCAAAAACCGCCCGCCTCGTTGGTAGCGCTTCGGCGCAACCTTCGGGATCACGCGGTCGCGGGATGTTGCGTGGCGGCTTCGCTTCGTTCCTGGCGGCAGTGGTGCCGCAGCGGCCATCTTGTTCCCGCGCGGCGGTTGCCGCTTACGGAGCGGCCCGCGAAGCGCCGAGTCGCCTTGGGTGCCGCGTTTGGCCTGAACCTGCTCAGTGTGCGCCTTGCGACTTTAGTTGCGCACGGACGTGCCGCTCGCGTTGGTGATGCTTTCTGCTGGGACTCTTGATCTGGCAAAAATTCGCGCGCGCGAGCCGTGGCGAGCCGCGCGAGCGATGGAGAATGTTCGTCTCCTCGCCGCGCCTCCGTGTTCATCAAAGGGACCGATGGTCTTCGCGCTTTTGCTTCCAGGCATCGTGCTGTTTCAATGGCTCGCCGAGGAAGCGGGTGGGGCGAATGCGTGGTGCGGCTGCTGTGACGCGGATTGCGTCTTTCGCGTCTCTTTTCGAGTGTCGGGTGATCTGCGGCATCAAGTTCGTGCCGGGCTTCTATGAGCAGGTGGTCATGAAGGAAATTTCTCGGCCGGTTCAGCGAAACCGTCCATCGTCCCTGACCGGTCCTTTATTATCTGCCGCACCTGCTGCAGAAATTTCGCGCCCTGGAGCGTGCTGATCACTGGCTCTTGGTGTTGCTGTCCTTCCGCTCGAGCACGCTCGGGCATTCGCAGTCTATTTCGCCGCGATCGGCAGATATCTTGTGGCTGGTGTTGCTGGAGCTGCGGGCGGTTTTGTCGTGATGTCGCTGGATTCCGTCGAAACGGGTCGACCGCATTTACCCCGGTTGTGCCGCCGCTTTGCTTTGTTGCTCGCGGCGCAGATCGCCGGCGGCTCGCGAATAAAGAAAGCAAACTGGCGAGGCGCGTCCTGCAATGGGCGCTGGCGGCACTGACTCTTCTCGGTCGTGTTTACCGGCGGCTATGCCGCCGGAAAAGTGCTGTCGGATTATCGTGACGACGCCGATCATCTCGAGGTTTTCAGCCGCGCGGTGAATGAACAGGCTGTCGCCCATCGTTGGCGTTACGAAGTCGTTTCCGGCCGCGAGCAGGAGGCTCCGAAGGGATGCTGCTCTACTTGCGAAACCGCGTTTCCTCAAGCCGGATGAAGCAGGTTCGGGCATGGAGACAGCGAGGCCACTCGACGCCCTTGTCGTGCCGCCCAGGAACAGAATCTCGGGGAATTGATGGGCTAGCTCAGAACGCTTCTATTTCGCCTGCGGTCAGTTGATCGAAAGAAGACTACCCCACAAGTCGGATATGTCCTGGTTACGAGACGAGTTGAGTGACCCTCCAGCATCTCATTCGCAACCCAACCCGCTCAGCTTCCAGTGATCTGTAAAGGTGTTGCCAAACTTATGGTGTTCAGGTTTTAGATAACATGTTAATGTCTTGTTAAGCTATACTTGGGCTAAGATTTGTGGCTAATGAACTTGACCCGCCTGGCGCCGGGCGATCGATTCGAAATCTGGCCTAGCAGTTTGGGAGTGCCAACTGTCAGTTCCGAAGGTCCCTAGAATGTGGCATCTGTGGCTATGTAGCCTTTCCCAAGCTAACGTCTAGCGAAGTCTTCATGCCCAGTGAAGGCAATGCTCGGCTCCTTGGCTCACCGCGGGCGGACGCCACCTCCCAGCTGGACGGAGTCGGCCGTCTTTGGCGTGACACGTCTAGCCATTCGCGGTCTTCGAGCGGTTTAGCCAACCGACAGTAGATCCGGAAAGCGGCGTGATAGCCGTCTGCAACGGCGAGATCGACAATCACTATGAATTAAGTCGGTATTGGCGGAGCGGGTCGCCCGGTCAGCACAAAACGGATATCACGCCGTGATCCCAGGGCTGTATCTCGAACATGGCGAAAGGTTCGCGAAGCGCTCGTCGGAGCCTTTGCCATTGCGGTGTGGGATCCACGCCACAGTCGCCTTACACTGGTACGCGACCGCGCGGGCGAGCGCCCGCTGTTTTTATACCCGGAACCAAAAACGAAATCATTTTTGCGACGGAGATCGCTGCCTTGATTGAGCACGGTCGTTTACGTTAGCCTCGACCAGAGGCGCTCCAAAAATATCTTCAGTTCCGGAATCTTTCCCTCACCGGATACCATTCAGTGAAATTCGCAAAGTCGCTCAGGCGGGTGGCAGTTCGACAAGACTGGGATGTAAGTCAGCTGGCAGATCACGGAGACTGCTTGACAACCACCCTCTCTTGATACGTTTGATCAAACGTTCCGCAGCGCAAATCGGCCGCCAGACCGACGTCGACGTGGACTTCGGTGTCTTTACGAGCGGCGGCATTGATTCGTCGCTGGTTTCGGCAGTGGCCCGCTCGTACGCAAGCGTCCATTGAAAGCCTACACCTTGTGTTTTGACGAACAATCGTTCGATGAACGCCCTTCGCGGGGTAGTGGCGAAAACAATTCAAAATGGAACTCGTGACAGTGCAGTCAAACCTGATGATGTGCGAATTGGATTGAAATCGCTCATTCGCATGGAGTGAACACTGGCCGGCCGCGTGGATTCCAACAACTTTGTTGGCCCAGCGCGCAGCACGGAAAGCGCAGATGGCACTCGTCGGCTTGAAGGTGCGGATGAATTATTTAATTGGTTATCCCTTACGTTGGTGCTGGGATTGCCAAAATATTTCGTTCAATTGCCGAGCGAAACCAGGTTCGGCATTCAACAGTGGTGGAAGCGCTTCCCGCTCAGCGAGCAGAAGGTGACGATTTCCTTCTTGCTCAAGCTTTCATGCAGGGCGCGGGTTGCAACGACATGACGCGACACCGGCTCTGGGTTCTAACATCACGCCTGCGCTGCTCCGCCGACTGGGCGTGACGCCGACACAATTCAGGCGCGACGCAGATTGTGGTAATCTGGACCAGCGCAGCGGTAGGTTGGAAACGCTGCTGGCAGAGGGGTTAGCAATGCGTAATGAC
>ERZ1370068.2539-contig-1682_pt1 | contig 23232 bp, 33 predicted proteins | sample MGYA00561227_ERZ1370068 | MGnify/ENA primary metagenome ERZ1370068 (study PRJEB38410, sample SAMEA6850437) | metagenome | study: Metagenomic assessment of the ecological functions of the soil: analysis of the soil microbiota associated with the...
GGTAGCCACTTCGTTCAGTTACGTATTGCTGCCTCGCCGACCTACACCTGGACGATCTTCATGTACGACCAGGCGTTCAAGACACGGCCTGTGGCGCCAGGGCTACGCCGCGGCCATCGGCATGATCGGTGCGGTCGCGATGATGTTCGTCATGGTGTTCCTCGCCGCGGATCTTCCGTCCGAAGGACTGGACTGACGAGCGCGCATGACCCTCGAAGCCGTCGATCAGCCGCACCGATGTCGGAACCGACCGCCAGGTCGAGGCCGAAGCAAGGCTGGTTCAAGCAGAACCGGAGCGCCATCGTCCGTCACGTGGTGATCAACCTCTTCATGGTGATCATCCTGCTGCCGCTCGCTCTGGGTGCTCCTCATGTCGGTGAAGTCGCTGCCCGACGCCGATGCGCGGCGATTTCTGGCCGCGAAGCTTCGACTTCACCCATTACAGCTATCGTCTTCGAGCGGATCGCGACACCTGCCGATCAACCTGTTCAACAGCATCTACGTCACCGCCGGCACGGTGCTGATCACCACGGTCTGCGCCGTGCTCGCCGGACTATGCGCTCGTGCATCTCAGGCCGCGCGGCGCCGGCTTGCGTGGTGACGGCGCTGCTGGTGTCGCTCTATTTCCCGGTGCGCGTCGTCTCGATCATCAGCATCTACGAGACCCAGAATTGGCCCTCGGCGCTGATCAACGACACCAGCCGGCCTCATCCTCCCCTACGTCACGCTGCAGCTGGCGATCAGCATCCTGATCATGCGCAGCATGTTCCAGCTCGTGCCGCACGAGATGATCGAGGCGGCGACGATCGACGGCGCCGGCGCCTGGCGGACGCTGTGGATGATCGGCCTGCCGATGGTGCGCAATGGCCTCGGTCGTCATCTTCATCGTCAACTTCGTCGCGGCCTGGGGCGAGTATCTGCTGTGTCTGACGCTGATCGACGACGAAGCGCGCAGCGCACCATGCCGGTCGTCCTCGCCGCCGCCCAGGGCGGCCAGGGGCAGTGGGCCTGGCCGAACCTCGCCGCCGTCTACGTCATCGTCGTCACGCCCGGCATCCTCGCGTTCACGTTCGCTCAGAGGTTCTTCTTCAAGGGCTGATGGAAGGCGCGCTGAAGGGGGTGACGCCGTCGCGCGCGGCGTTCGAGCAGGGCACGGGCACCGCGCTGGACAGGCTGAGCGCAGAGCTGCAGCGCGGGGCGTCGTGACAGCTGTCGATCTTGGCCGCGCCCGAACGACTAGCTGGCGGAAACGGGCGACCCCGATGAACAGGAGACATCATGAAGTACCTCTGCCTCGGCTAGCTTACGACGAGAAGAGTTCGATGCCCCGCCCAAGGCCGAACGGGACGCGATGGTGAGCCGGTGCCCGGCCTATGATGCGGCGCTCCGTAAGAGCGGCCGGCTGATCGTCGTGGCGTCCCCTGAATCGCCGCGCGCGGGCAGAGACCCTGCGCCCGAGGAAGGGCAAGGTTTCGGCCACCGATGGCCCCTTCGCCGAGACGAAGGGAGCAGATCGGATCGTTCTTCATCATCGAGGCGCAGGATCTGGACAGCAGCCGCCCGCGTGGCATCAGATCACCCGGCGGCGCATCTGGGCGAGGAGGTGGGGTGGGGCCAGATAAGGGGCGATCGACATGTTCGAGGAGGCGTGATCGCCTTCGTCAGCGCGCTGCCGCTCGAAACGAAAGGGATCCGTTACATGACTCTGAAGCTCTATTTCCATCCCGCTGTCGTCGTTCTGCCAGAAGGCGCTCATCGCGCTTCTACGAAAACGACACGCCGTTCGAGACCGGTCATCGTCGACCTGTTCAACGAAGCCTCCGCCACCGCCTTCAAGAAGATCTGGCCGATCGGCAAGTTCCCGGTGCTTCCGTGACGAGAGCCAGGGACCGCACCGTGCCGGAGTCGAGCATCATCATCGAGTATCTGGCGCAGCACTACCCGGGCAGGTCAGCAGCTCGTTCCCGGCCGATGCCGGAGCCTGGCGCGGCAGATGCGCTTGCGCGATCGCTTCTTCGACCTGTACGCTGAACGTGCCCGATGCAGAAGGTGGTCGGCGGACAAGCTGCGCCCGGCCGGCAAGAACGATCCCTTACGGCGTAGAGGACGCGAAAGGCTGCTGCAGACCTCGCGCTCGGCATGCTCGACCAGGACATGGCAGCCAAGACCTGGGCGATGGGCGACGACTTCACTATGGCCGACTGTGCCGCGGCGCCGCCGTATCGTCTACGCCAACATGGTGATGCCGTTCAGGGCCACCGCACAAGAATGCGGCGCGTTACCTGGGCCGCTTGATGGAACGTCCGTCTTTCGCGCGGGCGGTCGAGCGCAGCCCTATCTCCAGCTCATGCCGAAGTAGGGCTTTGTCACAAAAAATGGTTCACTGCTGTCGATCTCGACGTGTCCCGTTCGTCCAAGGAGAGAGCCGAGAGCGGCTCCCGAAACAACATTGGAAGGAGACACGGCGATGCGATTCATGGTGATAGTCAAGGCCGACAAGGACTCGAGGCGGGCGTGCTGCCGGACGAGAAGCTCCTGGCCGAGATGGGCAAGTTCAACGAAGAGCTGGTGAAGGCCGGCGTGATGCTCGCGGGCGAGGGACTCCAGCCGAGCTCGAAGGGCGCGCGCGTCAGGTTCTCGGGAGCCAAGCGGACCGTGATCGACGGGCCCTTCGCCGAGACGAAGGAGCTGATCGCCGGCTTCTGGCTGTGGCAGGTGAAGTCGAAGGAAGAGGCGATCGAATGGGTCAAGCGCTGTCCCAATCCTTCGCCCGGCGCAGGATCCGAGATCGAGATTCGCCAGGTCTTCGAGGCGGAGGATTTCGGCGCCGAGTTCACGCCGGAGCTCCGGGAGCAGGAGGAGCGGCTGCGCGCGCAGATAGCCGCGAAGCGCTAGCCGCGGCGTCTGTCGTTCGGCGCGAAAAGGACAAGCACGTCCTGTCGATTCTATAAGGCTCCCGTTCGACTCATAGGCGGAATGCGGGCCGGCCGCCAGGGATCGCTGGCAAGCCGGCTTGAATCCATACCCCCACCACTCAAAACCCCCAGAAGGAGACGTCATGCTCGTCCAAGCCCTATCTGTTCCTCGACGGTCGCTGCGAGGAGGCGATCGAGTTCTACCGCAAGACGCTCGGCGCCGAAGTCGAAATGCTCATGCGTTTCAAGGACAGCCCCGAGCCCGCCGCAGCCCGGCATGAGTTCCGCCCGGCTCCGAGAACAAGGTGATGCATAGCTGCCTGCGCATCGGCGACACTCAGGGTGATGGCGTCCGACGGCCACTGCCAGGGAAGCCGAACTTCCAGGGCTTTTCGCTGTCGCTCACCGTGCCCAGCGCCGCCGAGGCCGACCGGCGTGTTCGCTGCGCTCGGCAACGGCGGACAGGTGCAGGTGCCCTTGACCAAGACCTTCTTCTCCCCGCGCTTCGGCATGCTCGCCGATCGCTTCAGGGTGTCCTGGATGGTCACTCGTGGCGTCCTGAGGAGGGTTCCCTCCCGCATCGGCGGGAGAGGGCCGGCACACCAGCCCAGTGATTTCAATTCTCTTCTGGAGGCGCAGAGTGAGTGAGACTAGTCGTCATCGTCGTCATGCTGATCGTGGCCGTGGTGGCCGGTGTGCTCGGCTTTGCCGCGACGAAACCTGACCAGTTCCGCGTCCAGCGCACGACGCGCATCAAGGCGGCGCCGGAGAGAAATCTTCCCACTCGTCAGCGATCTGCACGCTCATGGCCCTGTGGTCACCCTGGGAGAAGAAGGACCCGGCGATGAAGCGGACGTTCAGCGGCGCGACCAACGGCGTCGGCGCCATCTACGAAGTGGGAGGGGAACAAGAACATCGGCAAGGGGCGCATGGAGGTCGCGGAGGTATCGCCGCCGTCCAGGGTCGCGTTCAAGCTGGATTTCATCAAGCCCTTCGAGGCCCACAACATCGCTGAGTTCACGCTGGCCGGCGGCGGCAACATCACGGACGTCGCAGGGCAATATACGGTCCAAGTCCGCTGCTGACAGTGATGAGCCTCTTCTGCAGCATGGACAACATGATCGGCCGGGAGTTCGAGACCGGTCTCGCCAACCTGAAGACGATCACCGAAGCAGAAAGCTGATCGCGCGACATCCCGACGAAGCCTGTCGATTTCACCTCGATTTTCGCCGCGCCTGAACCAGATGTGGGCAGCGCGGAGGATCGTGACGGCTATCGATACACATCGCGCGAAGGAGGATCATGACGAAGACCGTCGACGGCAGAAAGCGTTGGCTGGCCTTGATCGTCCTCTGTTTGGGAGACCTGATGATCGTCCTGGACACGACCATCGTGAACGTGGCCCTTCCGTCGATCCGGGCGGACCTCGGCTTCTCCCAGACCTCGCTTGTCTGGGTCGTGAACGCCTACATGCTCACCTTCGGCGGCTTCCTCTTGCTGGGAGGCCGGCTGGGTGATCTGTTCGGGCACCGCCGACTGTTCCTGCTGGGGATCACCCTCTTCACGCTGGCCTCGCTCGCTTGCGGGCTGGCCAACGCGCAAGCGCCGCTCATCGCCGCGCGGGCCGTGCAGGGGCTGGGCGGCGCCGTCGTCTCGGCGGTCGCGCTCTCGCTGATCATGAACCTGTTCACCGAGCCGGCTGAGCGGGCCAAGGCGATGGGCATCTTCGGCTTCGTCATGGCCGGCGGCGGATCGATCGGGGTGCTCCTCGGCGGTCTCCTGACGAATGCGCTCGACTGGCACTGGATCTTCCTCGTCAATCTCCCGATCGGCGTCGCGGTGTTCGCGCTCTGCCTCGTTCTGCTGCCCGCCGGCCGCGGCAGGCCGCTGCGGCGCGCCTCGACATTGCCGGCGCGGTCACCGTGACGGCTCTCGCTGTTGCTTGCCGTGTACGCGATCGTGAACGGCAACGAGGCCGGCTGGAGATCGGTTCAGACGATCGGCCTGCTCGCCACCGCCGGGGCGCTTCTGGTGATTTTCCTGGGCATCGAGGCGCGGGTCCGCGCACCGTTGATGCCGCTCGGCCTGTTCCGGCAGCGCAATGTTGCGACCGCGAACGTCGTCGGCGTTCTCTGGGCCGCCGCCATGTTCGCCTGGTTCTTCATCTCCGCGCTCTACCTCCAGCTCGTGCTCGGATACGAGCCCGCTGCAGGTCGGCCTCGCCTTCCTGCCGTCCAACCTGATCATGGGCGCCTTCTCGCTCGGCCTTTCCGCCAAGATGGTCATGCGTTTCGGCATCAGGGCGCCGCTCAGCCGCGGGACTGCTGCTGCGCCGCCGCCGGGCTCGCGCTCTTCGCCCTTGCGCCGGTCGACGGCAGCTTCGTCGCCCACGTGCTCCCCGGCATGACCCTCCTGGGCCTCGGCGCCGGCATGGCGTTCAACCCGTGCTGCTGCTCGCCGCCATGAGCGACGTCGAGCCCGAGCGAGTCGGGCCTCGCCTCGGGGTCGTCAATACGTCGTTCATGATGGGCGGCGCGCTCGGGCTCGCCGTCCTCGCCAGCCTCGCCGCCGCGCGCACCGACGTCCTGCTGTCGTCCGGGGCGGGCTCGCTCGTCGCACTCAACGGCGGCTACCACGTGGCTTTCGCCGTCGGCGCCGGTTTCGCGGCGGCGGCGGCCTTGCTCGGCGCCGCGCTGCTGCGCGCCGGCGCGCCGGCGCCTACGCAGGAGAGGGTGTCCGTGACGTCGTGTGAGCGGGCCACCCCTGGCGCGACAAGCCGCCGATGATCGCGCGACCGCGCGCCTCGGTTTTGATACGCCCGCCCGTTCCCCGCATAGTGTTGCGCCTCTCCCGTGAGAGGACGGGAAGAGGCGCGCATGTTCGAAGTCGCGGGCTGGCTCAATCTGATGGACGAGCGCTTCGCCTGGGTGGCCGCGGCGGCGGCGCTGGCCGGGCTGGTGCGCGGCTTCTCCGGCTTCGGCTCGGCCATGATCTTCGTGCCGGTGGCAGGCGCGATCTATGAGCCGAAGATCGCCGTCGTCCTGCTGTTCATCTTCGACGGCCTGACCACGACGCCCATGCTGGTGCCGGCCTTCCGGACGCTGCGTCTGGCGCGAGGTCCTCCCTGACCGCCGGCGCCACCGTCGCGAGTGCCCATCGGCGTCCGCATCCTGCTGGTCGCCGAGCCGCTGCTGCTGCGCTGGCTGATCTCCGCCATGGTCCTGGCGGGGGTGGCGCTGATGGCGGGCGGCTGGCGCTATCGGCGGGCGCCGTCCCTCGGCGTCAGCGCGGCCGTCGGCGGCCTCTCGGGCCTCGCCGGCGGCATCGCCAGCCTGTATGGGCCGCCGGTCATCCTGTTCTGGCTGGGCGGGCCGGGCGACGCCCGGACTGGTCCGTGCCAACGTGTTCGCCTTCCTGGGCCTGGCGACGGTCGTCAGCGGCGTCACCTACGCGCTCAACGGCATGTTCACCCTGCCGCTGCTGCAGATCGCCCTGCTGCTGACGCCGCTGTACGCGGCTCGCCACCTGGATCGGCAGCCGCTTGTTCGCGGCCGCCAGCGAGCGCCAGTTCCGGCATCCTGGCCTTCCTGCTGTGCGGCGGCGTGGCCGTGGCGTCCCTGCCGCTGTGGCAGCGGCTGTAGCCGCCATGGCTGCGGACAGCGCCGATCCCCTGCGCTACAATTCAGAGGATTCGACACTATCAGCCTGGGAGGGCGCCATGCCGTCCGGTCTCGTCAGCCTCGTCCGCAATCTCTTCGGCCGCAAGGAAGCAGGAACGGGATCCGCCGCCGCGGAGACGGCGACCGAGCATGAAGGATTCCTCATCCGCCCGGCGCCGCGCCGCCAGAGCTCGGGATGGCTCACCGCCGGCTCGATCGCCAAGCAGTTCCCCGACGGCCTGAAGGAATACAGCTTCGTGCGCGCCGACGTCTTCGCCGACCGCGACGCCGCCGTCGCCTTCTCGATCTCGAAGGCCAAGCAGATCATCGCCGAGCAGGGCGACCGGATGTTCGGGGGCGGCGGCGGATAGACGCCGGGAGGCGCGTGCGTTGTTCGCCTGGTATCACGAGCGCGTCAGGGGCGGAGCGGCGGACGTTCTGGGGCTGCTTCGGCGGCTGGGCGCTCGACGCCATGGACGTGCAGCTCTACAGCCTGGTCATCCCGACGCTGATCGCGGCCTGGGGCATCACGAAGACCCAGGCCGGCCTGCTCGCCACCAGCGCGCTGCTGCTCTCGGCCGTCGGCGGCTGGATCGCCGGGCTGCTCTCCGACCGCATCGGGCGCGTCCGCACGCTGCAGATCACCATCCTCTGGTTCGCGTTCTTTACCTTCGTCAGCGGCTTCGCGCAGAACTTCGAACAGCTGCTCGTGGCGCGCGCGCTCATGGGCCTGGGCTTCGGCGGGGAGTGGGCGGCCGGCGCCGTGCTGATGGGCGAGGTGATCCGCGCCGAGCATCGCGGCAAGGCCGTCGGCACGGTGCAGAGCGGCTGGGCGGTCGGCTGGGGCTGCCGCCGCGCTGCTCTATGCCGGTGCTGTTCAGCCGGCTGCCGGAGGAGACCGCCTGGCGCGCGCTGTTCTTCGCGGGCATCCTGCCGGCCGGGCTCGTCCTGTTCGTCCGCTATTTCGTCGACGAGCCGGCCGTGTTCACGGAGACACAGAAGCAGATCGCGGCGGGTGCGGAGCGGCCGCACTTCCTCGCCATCTTCGAGCCGGAGCTGATCGGCAGGACCCTACTGGCGGCGCTGCTCGCCACCGGCGCCGCAGGGCGGCTACTACGCCATCACGACCTGGCTGCCGACCTATCTGAAGACCGTGCGCCAGCTGTCGGTACTCAATACCAGCGGCTATCTGGTGGTGATCATCGCCGGGTCGTTCGTGGGCTATCTCGTCGGAGCCCATCTCGCCGACCGCATCGGTCGGCGCAACAATTTCTTCCTGTTCGCGGTCTGCTCGCTTCGTCATCGTGCTGGCCTATACGCAGCTCGCGATCGACGACCGCACCATGCTCGATCCTCGGCTTCCCGCTCGGCTTCTTCGCCTCCGGCATCTTCAGCGGCATGGGCGCCTTCCTCACCGAGCTGTTCCCGACGCGCGTGCGGGGCTCGGCCCAGGGCTTCACCTACAACTTCGGGCGCGGCATCGGCGCGCTCTTCCCGAGCCTGGTCGGCTGGCTCGGCGCGACCATGCCGCTCGGCCAGGCGATCGGCCTCTTCGCCGCCGTCGCCTATGCGGTGCTGTTCCTGGCGGCGCTGCTGCTGCCGGAGACGCGCGGGCGGGAGGTCGTGGCGTACGCGTGAAGGGCGGCGGCTATCAATCCGAATAGGGGCAGAGTCAAATCTATAGCGTCAATCCCTCCGGCAGCGCGACGTTGAGCTGCGGCTTCAGCCGGTGATAGGTCGCTGAGGTCGCGGACCCATTCGTAGAAGATGCCTTTCACTGACGTCACGGTGATGCCGGCGTCGCGCAGGCGGCGCAGGCCGTGGTCATGGTGCGGCGGCGGCGAGGCGCAGGCGTCGTCGATGACGACGGCGCGATGGCCGGCTGCAGACAGTCCGAGGGCCGAGTGCGCGATGCAGACGTCGGTCTCCAGGCCGATCGAGGACGAAGCAGTCGCGCTCGGTCGCGTCGACGGCGGCGCGGATGTCGGCCTGGGCCGCATCAGGCCGAAGATCATCTTGTTGAAACGGCGTCGTTCCCGGCGGCAGCAGGCCCGCGAGATCCGGCACCAGCGGACCGTTGCGATCGACGTCCTCCGCGGTGGCGATGATGGGAATGTCTAGGGCGCGCGCGACGCGCATGAGCCAGGCCATGCGCTGCACCAACGGGTCGCGTTCATGGACCGGCAGTTTGTCGAGGAAGTATTGCTGCACGTCGACGACGACCAGGCAAGAGCGTTCGCGTTCGATCAGGCCTCCGGCGGTCTGTGCCATGGCTCTAGTCCTCCGTCGGCCTGGCGCCGCGCAGCTGCTTGATCCGCGAGCGCCGGGTCTTGGTCTCGAGACGCCGGCGCTTCGAGCCCAAGGTGGGCTTGGTCTTGTGGCGCGGCCTCGGCGGCTCGGCCGCGCGGCGGATGAGGTCGACGAGCTTTTCTCGCGCCTCCTGGCGGTTGCGTTCCTGGGTGCGGTGGCGCTGGGCGATGATGATGAGCACGCCCTCGTTGGTAACGCGCCGCCCAGCCAGGCGCTCGAGCCGCTGGCGCACGGCCGGCGGCAGCGAGGGCGAGTGGCGGACGTCGAAGCGCAGCTGCACGGCCGTCGCCAGCTTGTTGACGTTCTGGCCGCCGGGGCCGGTCGAGCGGACGAAATTCTCTTCGATCTCGCGCTCGTCGAGACTGATGTTGTCGGTGATGCGGATCATAGGACCATGCTCTTGTATTAGCGTATGATGGCAGGATCTGCGCGCCCAAATTCATTGTTGTGTTCGCGCAGGGCCTTCCTCATAGTATTCGAGTCAAACTTTTTTGGGCTAGCTCGCTCTCCTGCCTTTTCAAGCGCCGGACCAAGTGACTTCCCTGAATAGTTCGATCCGCGGCGCAATCGCGCGCCACGGCAATTTGGTTCGGAGAGATATCCATGCCAACGGGTACTGTTAAGTGGTTCAACCCTGCGAAGGGTTTCGGGTTCATCATGCCGGAGGATGGCTCGAAGGACGTCTTCGTGCATATCTCCGCGGTCGAGCGCTCCGGGCTCGGCTCGCTGCGCGAGGGACAGAAGATCAGCTTCGATCTCGAGCGCGGCCAGCAGGGCAAGGTCTCCGCCGTCAACCTGAAGAACGCCTGACTTTATTTGCGAAGCAGCGAGGGCGCCCGCCGGCGCTCTCGCTGCTCGCGCGCCGTCTGCGGCGCAACGGACCGACCTCGGCCGGCGACGAGGCCTGGAGCGCGCGGACTGAGTCGCCACGCGGCGTCGTATCGCCATCGTCGACGGGGCCAACCGCATGACGATCGTTGGCGCCAATCCGTCTCTTCCAAATCGCCCACGGTCGCTGGCTGCCCTTTCTCGGGCTGTGGGTGGCGAGTTATCTCGGTCCACTTCTGCTGACCTCGGTCGCGGCCTTACGCTCGTCGTGCTGACAGCCTACGGCTCCACATCCGGACGGAGGCCAATCTGCGGGCGGCAGCTCGTCTGGCTTTGCCTGTTTCCCAGCTGGTCTTGCCTTCAGTCAATGGCTGCTCATGCGTCGGTACATGGAGAATCCGCATGCCCTGGGCGGTTGCAACCTTTGCGGGGCCGCGCTGCTTGACCAGCTGTGCCAGACCGGTTCGTGCCGGAGTTGACCAGCGCAGACACGATAGGCAACGATGCCGCAGCTGATTTGGGTCTTTCGGGACTCCTGCGATCGAGTGATTCGGATTTCGGATCGCGGCCGGCGACGCTGACGGAGTTTCCGCCGGCGTCTGTGCTACGGCGCTGGCGTGGTCGCTTCCGTCAGGGACTCGCGTTGCCGCGGCCGCGATCCGCCAGAGTCGTCTGGTGATCGCCACGCTGATGCCGACGGATTTGTCGCTGATGGTCATGGCTAAACGCGTTGTCGAGACAGAATTCGCTGGATCGTCGTCCATGGTCGACTATCGTTACCGGCGTTTGGTTTTCGACAGCATTGCCGCCTATGCGCTGCCCGCGACTTGCTCAGCTGGGCCACTCTGTCGCTGGTCAGCGGATCACTCATGTATTGGAATCTCCGGCGCAGTTCGGCCGCAGGAGACGACCAGAGTCTACGCGCGCTTCGATTGATGGAGACGCGCACGGTGCCGGTTCTGAACCGAGCTCACGCCCCCGTCGAGGTGGGCACCGGATAGATGAAGCCGGCGGCGGGATAGGACCTGCCGAAGTCGCTGCCGTTCCAGACGCGCAACTCGCTCCAGTCATTGCCGGGCGAGACGTCGATCACGCGCACGTCGGTCGCCACCTGGCCGCGTGTATCCGATGTCGAGCCCCAGTTGGCGTGGGTGATCAGGATTTCGCGCGCGCCGAGCGATGCGGGAGACCACGGACACGATGGCCGCGCGGCAGTGGCGCGGGTCTTCCGGAATACCAGCACGGCGCCCGGTCGCGGTTTCTTGCCGCGCTCGTAGCGGCCCGCGGCGTTGCCCCACCAGGTCCAAGCGTCGCCGCGCAGGTCGATGCCGGAGACCTGGCGCGCGTAGGGCACGCATTGCATCGGCCCGGAAGGCGGCGGCAGCGGCGCCGGTAACAGCGCCAATTGCGGCTCGGCATCCGCGACCGCGATCACGGGCGGCTTGCCGGCGCAGGCCGCAAGCATCACCAGCAGCAATCCCCCGAAGGCACAGATCATCCCCTGCATCGGCGGGCAGTATTACTGGCGCAGAGTCAGCCTGTCACCAGAAACCTCGAAGCCGGAGAGGCGCGACAGGAAGGTCATGCCGAGGAGGGACTCGCTCATCTCGGCGCCGTTCACGCTGGCCGCCACGTCGGCGAGGCGTACGTTGCCCACGGCGACCTCGCGCAGCGTCACGGGCGCGCCGCTGACCGGACCGTTGGCGGTCTCGGAGACATGGCGGAAGTCGAGGCCGGCGGTATCGATGCCGAGGCGGCGGGCATCGGAAGGCGACAGCACGACCTGGCTGGCGCCGGTGTCCACCAGCAGGCGCAGGCGGGTGCCGTCGATGAGCGCCTCGACGTGGAAGTGGCCGTCCGTGCCGGCGCGGAAGGTGACCGAGCCGTCGGGGTTCGCCACGGCCGTGCTGCGGCACCAGCTCGCCGAGCAGGCGCGATCGCAGATCGTCCTTGAAGCTGTAGCCGATGACGAGGGCGAGGCCGAGGCCGAGCCAGATCGCGGCGTTGCGCAGCTGCTTCAGCGGCTCGCGCCGGATGGCCGAGGACCACGCCACTTCCGCCAAGCAGAAGCAAGCTCAGGAGATAGAGGAGCCGCGGCGCACCGCCTTGCTCCGCGAGTGCACCGAGGAATCGCCCGTTCAGCGCCAGCAGGGGGCGATCACGCCGGCGGCGACAACGGCAAGCCAGAGCCAGGCAGGTCCACGGGACGGCACGGCGGCGTCTGTCCACTTCGGATTGTCGGGCTGCGACCATAGCAGAACCGGCCGCTTGACGCTCGCCATGCCGAGGGCTGAGACGGAATTCGAAAGGGCTCGACCCTCAATCAATCCTTCGGGCCTCGCTGAGCTCCGGCGGCCTCTGCCAAGCGGCTGCAGGCCACAAGCAGGAAGGAGGGCGCTGTCGCTCGTCGGCCCAGTCCGGCCGCGCCGCGACCTGCTCATGGCTCGGCCCCACTCGTCGACGTGCGACAGAGAGAGCCCCGAGCCGACCAGCAGGTTGACGTAGGTTCCGATCGTTCGGTGTTGCTTGATCACGCCCTTGGCGAGCCAGTCTGTCTCGCGCGGCCCCTCGTCGAGGTAGCCATCAAGCGGCCAGATCCTGCGTCCGGCGGCGTCAACCGACCAGCCGGGATTGGCGGGTGCCGTGAATATCGGATGCTCGACCGAGAAGATCAGTCCGCCGCCTGGCACAAGTGCCGCCCGCACGCCGGCCAGCAGCCCTGGGAGATTCTCGATGTAGTGCAGCGCTGGCGAGCTGTAGGCCAGGTCGAACGATCTGGAGGGCAGGTCGAGATGCTCCAGGTCGGCCTCTGGCATAGGAGATCGCGGCATCATGGGTTTCGGCTTTCGCGCGCGCGAGCATACGGTCTGAAATATCGACGCCAAGAACGCTCGCCGCGCCGCGCTCCCGTGCCCAGCGGCAGAACCATCCGAAGCCGCAGCCGAGATCCAGCACGCTGAGGCCGCCGGAGTTCCGGGAGAAGCGCCCGAAGCGCCGGCCATTCCGGCGCGCCGTCCAGGCCTTCGATCGACCGGGGCAGCCGGCTGTAGCCTGCGAAGAACGCCTCGTTGTCGTAGATATTCTGCGCCATCGTCGCTCTACTGTTCGCCGGTCCCTCGCAGCTATCTGGTCGCGCTCTGCGCCGGCAGTGACGAGCGCGACATGCGGCTGCAAAGCGGCGACCTGCGGCAGGCCAAACGCCGCAGCCCGTGCGACGCGTTGGCCAGGACGGCGCCGTGACGCTAAGGTCGCGCCATGTCGCGATAGTGCCGCGCATCACGTTCTCATGAGCCTCCTCGACCGTATCCGCTACAGCCGGCGGCGCGATGTCGGCGGCTTTCGCCGTTTCGTGGTTGCGGGCCTGCCGGCTCGGCTGGGTGGCGCACGGGCTGGCCGATCGGCTGCGCGGCTTTCCTGCGGTGTTCGCCGTGAGCGACGACGCGGTGCGTGGTGGTCGACGCTGCTCGACAGCTTCGAAAGCCGCAGCCGCGCCGTCGGCGATGCCGTCCAGCGCCTGCGCGAGGAGGGCTGGTTTCCCGGCTGGCGCAACGAGGCCTTCGCGGTGGCGCGCGACTTTCACGCCGCGCCGCTCCTGCAGATCGAGCGCAGCGCGGCCGCGCGCCTTCGGCATCCGCTGCTACTGCGTGCAGCTGAACGGCATGGTCCGGCGCCAGGGCGAGCTGCAGACCTGGATCGCGCGCCGCTCCCTCAGCAAGCCGGTCGGGCCCGGCAAGCTCGACCAGATCGTCGGCGGCGGCGTGCCCATCGGCGTCGGGCTGCGCGACAACCTGATCAAGGAGTGCGCCGAGGAGGCCTCGATCCCGCGCGGCGCTCGCCCGCCAGGCGCGGCCGGTCGGCGCGGTCGCCTATCTGAGGCAGGACGGCGACATCTGCGATGACGAGGTGCTGTTCAACTACGATCTCGTCCTGCCCGCCGACTTCACGCCGATCAACGCCGACGGCGAGGTGGCCGGCTTCGAGCTGTGGCCGCTGGCGCGCGTGAAGGACGTGCTCGCCGCGGGCGACGATTTCCTGTTCGACGTCGCGCTGTCGCTCATCGACTTTCTCATCCGTCACGGCGTCGTCGGGCCTGCTAGATCCCGACTACATCGAGATCGCCGAGGGGCTGTGGAGCGTGTCGGCGGAGGGCGCCGCGTGAGCCTTCTCGACCGCCTGCAGGCGATCCGGCCGCCGGACCTCGCGCGCTATCGGCGCTTCGTCGTCGATCGGCCATACCGTCGGCTGGATAGCCGGAGATCTGGCGGCGCGACTGCGCGATCACCCCGAAGTCTTCGTCGTCGGCGAGCATGCCGTGGGCCTCTCGCCGGGCGTGCGCGGCTATGCAGAACGCAGCGCGGCAGTCGACGGCGCCCTGCGCTCGCTCCGGGCCGACGGCTGGTTCCGAGCCTGGCGCGACGAGCCCTATCCGGTCGGACCATCCTTCACGACGCGGTTGTTCCAGATGGAGCGCGCCGCCGTGCCGGCGTTTCGGCGTTTGCGCCTACGGCATCCACGTCAACGGCTTCGTCGGCGCGGGCGCGGACCTCAAGCTGTGGGTCGGGCGGCGCTCGCGCCACAAGCCGACCTATCCGGGCCAACTCGATCACATCGTCGCCGGGGCCAGCCCGCCGGCCTCGGCCTCGAGGAGAACCTCCTGAAGGAATGCGCGGAGGAGGCGTCTCTGACCCCGGATATCGTGCGCCGGGCGCGGCCGGTCGGCATCGTCTCCTACCTGCTGGAAAACGAGGAAGGGCTGCGCAACGACGTGCTCTTCAACTACGACCTCGAACTGCCGCCGGATGTCGTGCCGGTGAACGCCGACGGCGAGATCGAGGAATTCTTCCTGTGGCCGATCGAGCGCGTGGTCCGCGAACTCAGCGAGACCGCCGATTTCAAGTTCAACGTGGCGTTCGTGATCGTCGATTTCCTCGTCCGCCACGGCTTCATCGGCCCGGAGGATCCGGACTATCTCGAGCTCGTCCGCCGGCTGCGGCGGCGCCCGGTCGACGACGTCGTCAGATGAGGTCGGCCAGCGCTGTCGCCTTGACGACCTCGTGGGTGCCGCGCCAGATCATCTGGCAGGCGACATAGAAAGATGATTGCGAGGCCGACGTAGCTGATCCAGTGGTACCGCTTCAGCAGCCCCGCGATCAGCGCGGCGGCCGCACCCATGAAGGCGACCGACAGGATCAACCCGACGACCAGCACCCAGGTGTGGTCGCGAGCGACGCCGGCAACCGCCAGCACGTTGTCGAGCGACATCGAAACATCGGCGACCACGATCTGGATGACGGCGTTGCGGAACGTCTTCGGCGCGGCGGCGCCCATGGCTGGTGTCGGGCGCGTCGGACTCGACGCGATCGGCCCCTGCATCATCCGGCTTCTGCTGACGCAACTCGCGCCACAGCTTCCAGCACACCCACAGCAACAGGATGCCGCCGGCGAGGGTCAGGCCGATGATCTGGAAGAATCTGCGAGGTGACGACGGCGAAGGCCACGCGCAACAGCGTCGCGGCCGCGATGCCGATCAGGATCACCTGCGAGCGCTGCGCGCGCGGCAGGCCGGCGGCGACGATGCCGACGACGATGGCGTTGTCGCCCGCCAGCACGAGGTCGACCATGATGACCTGGAAGAGGGCGCTGAGTTCAGACAGCAAGGGCACTACCGAGAGTTGTGTGCTTTTGAACTTAGATCCGGACGCGTCGGGTTACATCAGGCCGGCTTGGTCGGCGGCGTCCATCATGACGGGCGTGCCCTGCCAGATCAGCTGGCAGGCGACGACGAAGATGATCGCCAGACCGACAGTAGCCGAGCCAGTGGTAGCGCTTCAGCAGGCCGGCGATGAGAGCCGCCGCCGCGCCCATGAAGCCGACGGAGAGCACGAGGCCGAGGACCAGGATCCAGGGGTGGTCGTGGGCGGCGGCGGCGACCGCCAGCACGTTGTCCAGGGACATCGAGATGTCCGCGATCATGATCTGCGTGAGCGCCTGTCCCAGGGTCTTCGTCGACTTCCGGGGACCTCGGTCCGGGATTCTGGGTCAGCGGGCTGAAATCCGCGGTCGGCAGGACCTCGGCGACCTCTTCCTCGAGCTCCCCGATGGCGGCGTCCTCGCGCCCCTGGTCGCGCAGCTCGCGCCACAGCTTCCAGCACACCCACAGCAGCAGCAGGCCGCCGATGAGGCGCAGGCCGAGATAGGCGAACATCTTGGATGCCGCCAACGCGAAGATCACCGCGCAGGGCGGTGGCGGCGCCGAGGCCGAAGATCATCGCCTTGCCGCGCTGCGCCTCCGGCAGGCCGGCTCGCCGCCATCGCGCACAACGATGGCGTTGTCCCCGACAGCACCAGGTTGACCATGACGACTTCGGCGAGTTCGGTGAGTTCGGTCAGATAGGGCATGGGGGAGGGTCAGGCGGCGGCTCACAACTACACTGATCCACTTATCGCTGGCTAGTCGGCGAAACCCCGCCATGGCGCGCAGCTCTGGCGGAGTCCGGCCCGCCGCGCGCAAGGAACGCTACCGTGAGGGAGCCATCGCGCTTGGCCAGGCGCCGGCCGTCGGCACCGGTCAGCAACATGTGGTGTCGGTAGCGCGGCGCCGCCAGCCCCAAAGGGGCCTGCAGCAGCCGATGGAGGTGGGTGGCATGAAAAGGTCTTCACCACGGGTCACCAGCGTGACGCCCTGGAGCGCGTCATCGACCGTCACGGCCAGGTGGTAGCTCGTGGCCACGTCCTTTGCGGGCCAGCACGGCATCGCCGAGCATGCCGGGCTCCACCGAGACCGTGCCGCGGCCCTCCTCCCGCCAGCTCAACGGGCCGCTCAGCGCGGCCGCGGCGGCGGCGTTCGAGCGTAATGCATGGGGCAGTCCCCGCGCCATGCGGGCGGCCCGTTCCTCGACCTCCAGGGCGCGGCAGGTGCCGGGGTAGAGCGGACCATCGGGACCATGGGGCGCGTTGGTGGCGGCGGTGATCTCGACGGCGATCTCCCTGGCGGGTGCAGAAGCAGGGATAGAGCACGCCCAGGCGATCCGAGTTGTTCGAGCGCGGTCGCATAGCTCGGTCCATATGCTGGGATTGTCGCCGCACCGGCTCCTCCCATATCCAGCCCCAGCCACGCCAGATCATCGTAGATGGCGCGCTCGAACTCGGGGCGGCAGCGGGTGGCGTCGATATCCTCGATGCGCAGGGAGGAAGCGGCCGCCGGCGTCCCGCGCGGCGCGCCAGCCCGCGAGCGCGGAGGCGACATGGCCGACATGCAGATATCCGGTCGGGCTCGGCGCGAAGCGGTGACGATCATGAGCCACAGATGGCAGGATGGGGCGGCAAGCGGAAGGACGAACATGCCCGCAAGGGAAATCAGCGGCAAGCGCCTGCAGCAGGCGCTCGATCATCTGGCCGCCAGCGATGACGACCTGGCGCGCGCGATCCGGCTCGTCGGCAAGCCGCCGCCGCGACGCCGGCCGGCCGGCTTTGCCTCGCTGCTGTGGATCATCGTGGGCAGCAGGTGTCGACGGCATCGGCCAACGCCATCTGGCGGCGCCTATGCGAGGTCGGTGAGCCGCCGACGGCGGAGGGCTTCCGCGCGCTCAGCGACGAGCAATTGAAGGCGGCCGGCTTCAGCCGGGCGAAGATGGTCTATGGCCGCGATCTCGCCACCGCCATCCTCGACGGGCGGCTCGACCTCGCCGCGCTCGCCGCGATGACCGACGACGAGGCAGTCCGCACCTGACGTCCGTGCGCGGGCTCGGGCGCTGGAGCGCCGAGGTCTATCTGCTGTCCTGTCTGTGCCGGCCCGACGTGCTGCCGGCCGACGATCTGGCGCTGCTGAGCGCAGCACAGAAGTGAAGCGGCTGGCGGCGCGACCGACGGCCGAGCGCGCTGCGGACCATGGCCGAGCCCTGGCGGCCCTGCGCAGCGTTGCAGCGCGGCTGCTCTGGCATTACTACAGGCAGGCGCCGTGCCGCCGATTGAGCGACGGGCGGGCGGCGAAGTCTGCTGAAGAAGGAGTCGACCGCTTTGGACAATGACAGTGTCGCCTCATCGGGACGCGCGAATGCCCGGTGTGGCCCGCCGGGCAGGAGGTGCGTCCGCTCGGCCACCGCACCATCAGGATTGACGACGCTCGCGGACGTGGCCGACTTCCACCGGGCTCATCGCGCGCATCAACGCGCTGCAGAGCGACCCGCGTTTCGCCAACCGCTATTTCCGCGCCGCCGGCGGCATCAAGATCTATCACCTGGATACGCTGGGAGTGCCCCGAGGCCAGATCTCCTGAACGCGCGCGCCCTGCATGAGCCAGCTGCTGTTGCGGGAGCGAAACGGCTGCCATCGATCTCTCTTGGGCGAACGTCTCGCGTCACGGCGACTACGGCCCTGGCGCACTGCCACGAGCGCACGGCGGTCAGCATCGTCTATTGCGTCGATCCCGGCGACGACGACCTGATGGATCCCTTAGAGCGGCAAGCTTGCGATCGTCGATCCCCGCGTCGAGGTCTGCTCGCCAGACGCGCAAGGAGGCGATGACCAATCCGCTGATGCCGCGCATGGGGCCGGGCAGCATGGTGGGTGCTTCCCGAGCGTGCTCGTGCATTCGGTCAATCTTATACCGGGACGCGTCCGCGCATCACCGTCGCCTGGAACATCGACAAGGACTTGTGATTCCTGGCTCGCCGCCGCTGACACCTGGAAGCTGACCGCCATGGCGGGCCGCTGCGCGGCTAGTCGCGCTTATCGGGGTCATTGTAGAGAAATCGGAATCGCCGAATGCGCGCCATGGGTCGATCTCCGGTCCATCCTCCGGTCCTGCCGCGCGGCGGCAAGCCGCGCCGGCTGGTCATCCTGCTGCATGGGCTACGGCCTGACGGCAATGATCTGCTGGGCCTGGCGCCGCACTGGGCACGGCTGCTGCCGGAGGTGGAGTTCCTGTCGCCGCATGCGCCGTTCCCGTGCGAAGCGGCGCCGTACGGCCGCCAGTGGTTCGGTTTCGAGGGCCGCAGCGAAGCCATGATCCTGGCGGAGCGCAGACCGCCGCGCGCCATCCTCGACGCCTTCATCGACGCGGAACTGGCGCGGCGCGCCTTCGCCGAGGACAGCCTGGCACTGCGTCGGCTTCTCGCAGGGTACGCATGATGGCGCTGCATGTCGGCGCTGGCGGCGGCGCGCCCGGCGGCCGCGCGATGGTCGGCTATTCCGGCATGCTCATCGCGCCGCAGCTATCTGGCTCGCCGAGATCAAGTCCGAGGCCGCCGATGTTGCTCGTTCACGGCTACGGCTGATCGTCATTCCCGTATGCCTCGCTGGCGACAGCAGAAAGCGGCCATCGAGGCGGCCGGCATCGCCGTCGCACCGCGGAGACGCGCCAGGCCTGGCGCACGCGATCGACGCAGGAGGGCATTGGCGCCTCGGCGGCGACTTCCTCGCGGCCGCGTTCGCTGCCCGCGAAACCATGACGGCGGCGTGACGCGTTGCGATGCCAAGTCATTGACGAATTAATCTAAAATCCCATGATTTTGACCGCACGCCCGCGATACACTATATGGATTGCATGCGACCCCGGCATAGACATAAACGATGTCTGACGGGGGGCGGCGTGATGTGTCATCGCCTGACAGCTGCCCTGCCCTGGTTCTCAACGCCGATTTCCGGCCGCTGAGTTATTTCCCCTGTCGCTGTGGCCGTGGCAGGAAGCGGTGAAGGCGGTCTTCCTGGACCGCGTCAACATCGTCTCCGAATACGATCGCGCGGTGCGCAGCCCGTCTTCGAGATGCGGCTGCCGAGCGTCGTCTCGCTCAAGGAGTTCATGCCGCAGGCGCGCCGGCCGGCCTTCACCCGGTTCAACGTGTTCCTGCGCGACTCGCTTCTGCTGCCAGTATTGCGGCGAGCACCTGCCGACCCACGAGCTGACGTTCGACCATCTGGTGCCGCGCTCGCGCGGCGGTCGCACCTGACCTGGGACAACGTCGTCACCGCCTGCCAGTACCTGCAATCTGCTGAAGGGCAGCCGCCTGCCGCACGAAGCGCGCATGTACCCGCGCCAGCGGCCCGGCTCCAGCCGCTCGACCCACCATGCTGCAGGAGAACGGGCGCGGCTTTCCGCCGAACTACCTGCATCGAGAGCTGGCGCGACTTCCTCTACTGGGATACGGAACTGGAGCGAGCTGACTCACTGCTCAACGCTCATTGCTCCCCGTATGACACCCCTCTCCGCCAGCCAGATCGCCATCCGCGATCCCGTCTTTGATGGCGCCCTTGGAAGCTCGTAGGCGCGGTGCGCCGTCGGCGCCTTCGGCGAGGCCGATGATCGCGGTGCTCGATCTCCTCGGCGCGGAAGGTGTCGATCATGGTCTTGAGTTCGGGATCGTCGGCACCCAAGCGCGGCCGACTGCTTCTGATAGTGCTCGCCGATGACTTCCTCGACGGCGACGGTGCACGCGCCATCGCGGCCTCGCGCCCCAGCAGCGCCGTGGCGGCGCCGAGCGCGCAGCCGGCGACGTGCCAGAGTGGATGCAGGGCGGTCAGGCGCACGCGGCGCTCGCCGATCAGCTTGTCGAAGGCATCGAGATGACGCTTCTCCTGCGCCGCCATGTGGCGGATCGGTCCCGGCATCCTGCCGGCGCCCGAGCACGGCAAGCTGACTCCTCATAGATCCGGCGGGCGCCATATTCGCCGGCTATGGTCGACCCGGATCATGCGGCGGATCATGTCGTCCGCGCGGCAGGTCGCCCGGCAGCTCGCGTTCGTCCGTGGTCGCTCGTGCGGCGCTCGTCCGCCCGCGCGCGGCGAGCCAAAAGCGTCGCCAATCCGCACTGAGCGGCATAGAGGAAGTTGTAGCCCGGCCATGGAGATGCCGAACAGCACCCAGGCCGGCTCGTCGCAGCGGCACGACCGGTTGGTTGAGCAGCTGGTTCTTCAGATCTTCGGGGCTGGCGTTGAGATCGAGCAGGCTGCCGCATCCGGACGTGCCCGCCCGCCGCAACGCTGCTCGACGCCCGACGTGATAGGCGGCAATGCCGGCGTCGACGAGGAAGGCGAGGGCGGCGAGCAGCAGGGATCGACCGCAGCAGGCTCTGGGCGCCCGGCCGCGACGATGATGCCGAGGATTCCCAGCGCGGCGGCCGCCATGTAAGGGATAGCGCTGATACATAGCAGAGCATGCAGGGCTGCAGGCCGCCCCAGTATTGCAGAGGCAAAGGCGATCGCCAGCACGGCCAGGCTGGCGATGACGACCAGCGAGGGGATGCGGCGGTCAGGCAGGGATCGGCAGGGTCATGGTGCCATGTCATATGGTATCCGCGCGCCGGAAGCTGCGACGCTATGCGACATCATCGCGCGACGATGAAGATCCGCCGACGAGGAGCAGCAGGAAGGCGGTCGTGACCAGCGTGAGCCGGCGCTCGATGAAGTCGCGGATCGGCGGGCCGTAGAAACGCAGCAGCCCCGCGACGATGAAGAAGCGGGCGCCGCGCGTCGCGATGGAGGCGAGGATGAACACGGGCAGGTTGAAGCCGGTCAGGCCGCTGGCGATGCGTGACGATTTTGTAGGGGATGGGCGTCAGGCCCTTGATCAGGATGATCCACAGGCCCCACTGCGCGTAGGCGGCGCGGAAGTGCCTCGAAAGTTGTGGGCGCCGATCAGCCATTGGCTGAAGCCCTGAAGGTACATCCCGATGGCATAGCCGGCGATGCCGCCGAGCACCGACGCCGACGTCGCCACCCAGGGCGATGCGCCAGGCGCGCTTGGGCTGTGCCAGCACCATCGGGATCATGAACGCATCCGGCGGGATCGGGAAGAATGAGCTCTCGGCGAAGGCAATCGCGGCCAGCGCCGGCAGCGCGTGGCGGCTGGCCGAGAGCGCGATGATCCAATCGTATGCATCCGCCGTAGCATCCAGGTTCCTCGGACTATCGGGCCGCCGTCCGCGGTCGGTGTAGCAGCGGCCCGAGGTGCGGGCAATTGGCTGCCCCAGCCTTGCATCGCGCTGGCGGATGCCTATGATCGGCCGGCCGCGCGGGGCGGGTTTTTGGCAGCGGATCGCCCCGCGGCTTCCGATTGCGAGCGTGGCGGAACTGGCAGACGCACGGGACTCAAAATCCCGCGCCCGCAAGGTATGTGGTTCGATTCCCACCGCTCGCACCAGTCTTCAACGATCCGGATTTTCGGCCAAGATAAGGCCCTCCTCTCGGGTTGGTTAAGTTTCCTGTGAGGAAAAATCGTTTAATGGCAGTTGAAATCTGCCGCGACCTTCGGTAGATTGATTGGGGTGAGTGGCCAGAGGGCCGCCGCCTGACCTTATGCCTATGGAGGATCGCCAGCGCGTGTGCGGCATAGCCGGTATCCTATTCAAGAAGCAGGGCTCGCGGGCCGAGGTCGGCAAGGCGCTCATCGACATGCTCGATGGCTGCCAGCACCGCGGTCCGGATTCGACCGGTTTCGCGCTCTACCACGATGCCGTGCCCGGTCAGTTGCGGTTGCGCTTCATCGTGGGGCATGACGCGGAAGCGGAGCTTGCGATCCAGCGTATCAAGGACAAGCTGCGCGACTATCAGGCCGAGATCATCGACGAGGAGCGCGCCGGCGTCGGCTATCGCGTCGACGTCAGGTTCCACGGCGATCACGAAGTTCGGCTTACGAGCTGAGGAGGCCGCCAAGGTCTCCTCGGTCGGCGAGAGTCTGGACATCATCAGGACGTCGGCAGCGCCCACGACGTCGACCACACCTATCACGTGAAGAATTTCGAGGGCACCCATGGGCTGGGGCATGTGCGGCTCGCCGACCGAGTCCGACGTGGCGCCGGAGAGCGTCGCGATCCGTTCTGGGCGACCGGTTTCGCCGACGTGGCCATCGTCCACAACGGCCAGATCACCAACTACTACAAGCTGCGCCGCCGCTTCGAGAAGCGCGGCTACAAGTTCAACACCGACAACGACAGCGAGCTGATCGCCGTCTATCTCGCCGACAAGCTGAAGCAGGGCTCGAGCCTCGAAGGACGCCCTCCGCGATCTCGATCGTCGGACCTCGACGGCACCTTCTCCTTCCTCGTCTCCACCAAGGACGAGATCGGCTACGCCAAGGACCGGCTGGCAGTGAAGCCGATGGTGAAGTTCGAGAACGACGATCTCATCGCCATCGCCTCGGAGGAGGTGTCGCTCAACCGGCTCTTCCCGGGCACCGCGCTCAACACCATCCGAACCGCCGCCGGGGACATTCGAGACATGGCGTCGATCGATCTGAGCCGGGTCTCCGTCACCCAGGCCAATGAGCTGATCCGCAAATACGGGGCCGACGGCGAGGACATCGAGGTCATCAATCCCGACGCCCGCCACCATATCGGGGTCGGACTCGTCCACATGGTGAAATTGCATATCCGCGGCTCGGCCGGCTATTTCTGCGCCGGCCTGACCGACGGCCCGCAGCGTGCTGGTCGACTAACAATGTCGGCTGGGGCCTGGCCGACAACATGCTCGGCGGCTCCGGTGGTGGTGCGCGGCAATGCAGCAATACGTAACTGAACGAAGCGCAA
>ERZ1370068.5091-contig-4131_pt1 | contig 23226 bp, 30 predicted proteins | sample MGYA00561227_ERZ1370068 | MGnify/ENA primary metagenome ERZ1370068 (study PRJEB38410, sample SAMEA6850437) | metagenome | study: Metagenomic assessment of the ecological functions of the soil: analysis of the soil microbiota associated with the...
CAGTTACGTATTGCTGTTTACAGTAGCAGTCCCAAGGTGACATTGAACTATGTATCTCAGGCTGCGGTGACTATTACGAGCAGCGGTACCAGTACACTCGGTTATATCAGGCTTCAGGATTCGGTCGGCACCGTGACCCTCACGGATGAGCCATTCCGGCTGACGATTACTCAGACGTTGCCCTGGGCTGCGACGGCCGTCCTCAATTGCACTTTGTCAGCATCCATCACGAGTAATAACACGCCCATCGCGATGACGTGTCCCACGCAGGCGAACAATCTCCTCGGGACGGCGTTTGTCCGGAGCAGCAATCCGGTTAACACAAGTCAAAGCACCCTGATTGCTGTTGCCGTCACGGCGCCACAACCAAGTCGATTGACGGTGCGAATAACCGGATACGGTCCACGCGCAGCCCAAAAACAGATGCAGATGTTGCTGAGCAGGTTCGCCTTTGATTTCTCACCGGTTAGCACGATCACTCTACGCAGTGCTGACAACGGCGACGTGGCCAATTTCAACGCGGGCAGTAGCTCCGTCTATTCTTATTCAGGATACGACAATGCCGGCGGAGGGGACTTGCCGGCGATAGGTGTGACCAGCACCCCAGACTTCAACAGCCTGTCGGGTATGGGTCTGCCTAGCTCGCAGATTAAGGGTGTCCCGGTGAACGTGCAACAGGTAGCGCTTCCCGATCTGCCGAGTTTCTTGCAGAACGCTGATGGCGCGCGGGCGTTGGTGATTCAATTGCGTAACCAGGCCCAGAGTTCTGGTCGCTATTTCACCGCTGCCTCGCCTCCGTCGAGCTTTGGCGATACCGCGCATCCCGTACTGACATTTGTTGACGGAGACTGTGTGATACCACCGGCAGGTGGAGCGGGACTCTTAGTTGTTACAGGAGCATTGACGCTGGATGGTAACGCACCATATAGCGGCCTGGCTCTGGTGTTGGGCGGCGGGAGTCTGATTAGACAAGGCGGCGGCAACGGCAGCTCGTTGGGCTCAATCCTGGTAGCTCGATTTGATAACTCCGGCGACTTTCTGGCGCCGACCTTTAACAGTAACGGCAGCGGTAACTCGTCGATTCAGTACGACTCTGATTGGGTGCGTCGAGCCATGGCCTCGCCTGGTCCCCGCGTAATGGCGGTCGGTGAATTTTAGGCTCGCAACCGTCTATCATTGGCTTGAACCTTACCAGGTGAGATCAATCATCGAGTTTCCAGCTTGAGCTGCTGCCGTCGCGAGGCGGTTCGCTTTGGGGAGTGTCGCAATTGCGGGCGCAGCGGTGACGGCGCTGAAATCAGGCGCGGTGCTGACGAGATTGCGCGCCGCCAGGCCCTGCAGGATTAAGGTGCGGGCGTGAATCCAGCCGCGGTGGGCCGCCGTTTGAAAGCCTCCTGCCAGAGTTGCGTTACCAAATTCGCCAGGTTGCGAGTTTGGTTCTGACTCAGAATCCCACAAAGACGATATTCAAGGCTCCACTCTTGCCAGCGCGCTTTCCTCATCGGTCCCGCTGAAAGGTACAAGCTGTCTCTCGCAAACATTCCGCCTGATTTACCAATGTGAATTTGAATTGATCCGGCCTGCTCGCAAGCGAGCACAGCGGCGGATATCGCCATCAAGACAAAGAGCTCTGTCCAGGTCTTCACAAGCCGACCAACCTCTGTTATCTAATCTGCTCTGAAAGGATAAGGGAGACGTCTTGGTAACTTGCTTAATACGCTACACAATTGATACGAACAAGCTGGCCGAATTCGAGCATTACGCACAAGTCTGGATGCGACTGATCGAGAAGTATGGCGGTATGCATCACGGCTATTTCGTGCCCGGCGAAGCACCACCACTGGCTTCGTTCAGTTTTCCCGGAATCGGCGAGGCAGGGCCAGATAGCATTGCCATCGCCTTATTCAGTTTTCCGAGTGTTGCGGCATACGAAATGTACCGCCGTGAAGTCGCCAACGATCCCGAATGCCTGCTGGTGACGAAGCACTACGAAGATACGAAATGCTTCGTTAAATACGAGCGAACGTTTATGAAAGCAGTCGAGAGAAAATAAGCTCGTGCTTAGGCGGAATCGTCAACTTCCTATTTGAATTCCAGCTTTTGTGCTCGCCATTATCTGGTTCGTCTCCGGTGACCAGGGCCGAAACAAAGTTCAAGGCGTAACTGATCGGGCTGGACGGGCTGTCCCAGTATTCAGCTTTCTCGATCTTAACGCGCAGCAAAGCAATGTTCGGATCGTCTTTGCCTTCGGGAAACCACATCTGCAATTGGGGTTTCCATAACTCGTCAATTCTCTTCGATCGCGAATCAGCCGGGCTCTGCCGGTGATCGAGACGTAGTTTTGATTTTGCGGATCGGCAAAGCTGATATTCACCCTCGGCGTGTCTTTTATCTCGCTGACCTTATGTGAAAACGCTCCAGTAAAGAACCAGATGTCGCCATCAGGATCAATATCGCCATTCGAAGACATCGGTCTACTATGCAGATCGCCGCGCTCGTCGATCGTCGTGAGCATGCAGAAGTCGATGTCTTTCACCAGTTCGCGAAGCTTTTGCAAATCGTTTGTGGGCACCAGTGCTGTACTCATAGAGTTCTCACTTTGATGAATGGTATTTGATCTAACGGCTAAGTCTGGCGGAGGACAGTCACAGATCGGTGTCGGTGTTCCCACAAAGATGCGACAAAGCTTGATCGCCGGGTTCTGTTGGGTGAAGGAGCTTTCTTCGTTTCGCGCTTAGTGATCAACCACCCGCTACCGCAGGTGGTTCTGACTCGTGTCCTTGTCATAGAATCCCTCGAATGCAGCCACCGTACCCGAACACTCCGGATAAGATTCATCGCTACCCATGCCCAGCGTGCGCAGCGAATCTCCTCTTTGAGCCACGCGATGGGTTTCTGTCTTGTCCGTACTGCGGGCACAAGGAAGCGATTCCCGTCAGCGCAGAGCAGGTGCAGGAGCGCTCGTTCGAACAGTACCTGCAAATTCGCCCCGAGCAGTTGGAGCAGTTGGCCGCGAATGCTTTGGAAGTTCGCTGTCAGAGTTGTGGCGCGATAGTGACGTTCACGCCTCCGGAAGTTGCGCGTCAGTGCGACTTTTGCGGCGTGCAGCTCGTGGCGCAGCCGAAGTCTGCCGATCCGATTCTGGCGCCCGAAGGAGTTCTCCCTTTTCGGATCACGCAGAAACAAGCCGACGAAGGCTTGCGTCAATGGTTGAGGTCGAGATGGTTTGCGCCTAATGCGCTAAAGCAATTCGCGCGTCCTGAGGCGATCAAAGGGATCTATCTCCCGTTCTGGACTTACGATACAAACACTGCAAGTTACTACACGGGCGAGCGCGGCGACTATTACTACACAACGGAAACCTATACCGCGCGCGAGCAGGGCCGGGACGTCACGCGCACCAGACGGGTGCGGCACACGCGCTGGTCCAATGCATCCGGCGCAGTCTCTCGCTGGTTCGACGACGTGTTAGTTCCGGCCACGACTTCGTTGCAACTCAACCGGCTCGAAGCGTTAGAGCCCTGGGACCTGACTGAGCTCGTGCCCTACGATCCGGCGTTCCTTTCGGGGTTCAGGGCGCAGCGGTATCAGGTGGATCTGGCTCAGGGTTTTGAACGCGTTAGACAGCTGGCTCTGCCGGTCATCCAAAACGACGTGCGCCAGGACATCGGCGGAGACGAGCAAAGAATTCACCACATCTCGACGCAATATTATGCGGTCACCTTTAAGCATTTGCTGCTGCCCGTTTACGCCGGCGCCTATCGCTTCAATCAGAAGGTTTTCCAAATTGTGGTCAACGGCCGCACGGGCGAGATTCAGGGTGACAGGCCTTACAGCTTCTGGAAGATCGCGCTTTTGGTGGCGACGATCGTATTCATTATTCTGCTAATCGCGCTCGTGTTTGGTAGCGCCAGGAATTGAGACACGAGGCCGGGGATTGCCAGCCATTCGTTTGACGAATTGACTCCGTCGGAAAGCCAAATCCTAGTACGGGCGCAATGGCGCAAATACAGGTGCGAAGACGCCAGGTCTAGGTGCGAAGACGCCAAATACAGGTGCGAAGGTGCCAAGTACAGGTGCAAAGACGCCAAGTACAGGTGCGAAGGTGCCAAGTACAGGTGCGAAGACGCCAAGTACGGGTGCAAAGACGCCAAGTACAGGTGCGAAGACGCCAAGTACAGGCGCAAAGACGCTAAATACAGGTGCAAATAAGCTAAGTTCAGGCGTTAAGACGCCGTGCGCGTCTTTAACAATGTGAAGATCAGGCCGCAAAAGCGTCGCTAATGAACAAATGTTCGGTAATCGGTCAGGAGGGCACCGCCGCTGGGTGTGGATAAGGATCGCGGCTTCTCAAGGTTGGACAAGCCGCCGACATTATCGCTACGCCCCGACAACCCGCTAGAAAAGGTCGGGACTCTTAAGCAGGTCATATTCGTGATTAAGAAGTGAGGCAAGAGGGGCAGTAGCCTGACCGTGAGGCAGCGCGTTTCCGAATCCCAATGAATCGGGATAGCGACTGGAGCGCAACCGTCTCGGTTGCCGCCGAAAGTCTGGGACCAGAATTGTAGGCAAGGACGCTTGCGCTCCATTCCCAGTTTCGCGGGCTACGATCATTGTGAGACGATCTCTTCCGCACACCCGAAGCTTGACAGAGCATGTCCTTCGGTCAATTATTCGCCCATGAGCCTTGCATCAATTCAAAACGAAATTGAAAAACTTGAACCCGCTGAAAGAGCGTCATTGATTGATCTGCTCTGGGATAGTCTCGATAAGGAAGAAATTAAGGAAGTTGAGGCGAAATGGGCCGCCGAATCTGAAGATCGAATCGATGCGTTCGAGCGCGGCGAATTACCCGCAGTTGATGGGCCGTCTGCAATCGAAGAACTTCGTTCGTCCCTCAGGAAATGACGAAGTACAGGTTTACCTCTGCCGCGCTTTCTGAGTTGACGGAAGCGACACTCGATTACTAGCAGAAAGAGAACGGCCTCGGAACAATATTCCTCCACGAGATTGACGCCGCGCTGGCAAGAGTTCTCGCTTTCCGCGAGCCTGGCATCCGATGTCGGCGCGAACGCGACGCTGCCGAACTCATCGCTTCCCATTCGGCTTGCTTTATCAAATTCGTTCCGATGAGATTCTGATCACTGCGGTGATGGACTTGCGTCGCGATCCGCGTCGATGGCGCGACTTGCTGTGATCGAATGTCAATCTTGGTGGGAGGATTCGGATGTTCCATTCATAGGCGACCTGACATCTCCCGCTGCATCCCCTATAATCACTTCTGCTTCACAACGGGGGCGACAGGCTTCGACAGGGGCCGTAACGTCCGTCGCGATGCATGCCGGGCCTTCTCTCTGTGGGGACCGTTATCAAATTGCAGGGAAAATCAATTGCCAACTCTAACGAGTTAGCTCTCGCGGCCTAAGAGCCCGCGAGCGTCTCGCCGCAAGTTGCTCATGCGCGCGGAGTGAGATGTCACTTAGTTGAGCTGGCCCGCGGTTTCGGTCCGTGACCGTGGGCGAGATCAAAGCCGGACTAGTCCGTGCCAACGTCTTGCTGCTTCACTTAGTTGGAATTGGGCGAAACTTGTGCGAGTCGCAAGGCCTGCACGAAAAGAGAAGCAACTAAGCATGTAGATTCCTTCGGCGTTGGCTTTTGGATCCGGGTTCGATTCTCGGCGCCTCCACCAAAATCATTGCCCATTTGCAGATTGCCGATTTCCGATTGATGATTCTGGAACTCTGCGCGCGCCGTGAGCACGAAAGGCCAATCGGCAATCGGCAATCGCAAATCGGCAATCTCTCGCCTTCTTTATCTGCCTTTTTCTGCGTAATCTGTCTAATCTGCGGATGACTTCCCATCTTCCCATCGGCATTTTTGATAGCGGCGTCGGCGGTCTGACCGTCTATCGCGCGCTCCACGAGCATCTGCCCAACGAGCGATTCGTCTATTTGGGTGACACGGCGCGCGTGCCTTACGGCACCAAGTCGCTGGCGACAGTTGAAAGGTACGCAGTCGAGAACGCCGAATTCCTGGCCGCACGGGAAATCAAGACTGTTAGTGGTGGCATGCAATACGGCTTCGGCGCTCGCGCTGCCGGCGATCCGCGGCGGCCCTGACGATCGATGTTGTCGGCGTGATTGGGCCGGGCGCGCGCGCGCGGCCGTGGCGATCAGCAGGAAGCACGCCGGAGGCTTGCGTACCGTTGGGGTCATCGCGACCGAATCGACCGTGCGCAGCGGCGCCTTACACCACGGCGATTAAGAAAGCGGATCCTGCCGCGGAGGTGCATCGAACAAGCGTGTCCCCTGTTCGTGCCTTTGGCGGAAGAAGGCTGGGCGGACAATGACGTCGCCCGCACGGTTGCCGAGACGTACTTGAAAGATTTGAGGGCGAACGTCGATACGCTGGTGCTGGGATGCACTCATTATCCAATCCTGCGAGAAGTCATTCAGGAGACGGTGGGAGCAGAAGTCACGCTGATCGATTCAGGCGAAGCGACTGCCGCTGAAGTCAAAACATTGCTGAAGGAAAAGGGTTTAGCGCCGATTGACGCCGCTGACTGGTGCCCTGGACCGGCAGTTGTGCGATGATTTGGATCACTTTTATGTCACCGATGCGGCTGAACGGTTCGCGCCGAGTGGCCGAGAGGTTTTTGGGCAGCAAGCCGTCACGCCTGGAGGCGGTTGAGGTTTGGGGCAGGATAAATTGAAAACAGATTGATCCATTTATTCATTGAATCATTGATTCAATGAACCAATGAACCAATGAATCAATTTCACACGCACTGACAATCGGGCCGTAGACGAACTGCGCGCGGTCAAAATCACTCCGGGCTTTGTCGGCGAACGCCGAAGGCTCCGCCCTGATCGAGATGGGCAACACGCGGGTCATCTGCGCCGCCTCAGTCGAAGAGAAGTTGCCGCCGCATCTTCGCGGTCAGCGAACCGAAGGCTGGGTCACGGCCGAATACGGCATGCTGCCGCGCTCGACGCACACGCGCACGAACCGCGAAATTGGTCGCGGCGGGCCGTCAGGCCGCACTCACGAGATTCAAAGATTGATTGGCCGCAGCCTGCGCGCAATCGCCAATCGCAAGGTGCTCGGCGAAAGGACGATCACGCTGGATTGCGACGTGCTGCAGGCCGACGGTGGCACGCGCACGGCGGCGATCACCGGCGCGTACGTGGCTTTCGCGATTGCCTGTAAGCGGCTTATGAAGGAAAAGAAGATCAGCAAATCGCCAATCGTCAGCGAGGTCGCGGCGATCAGCGTCGGGATCGTTGACGGCGACGGCTTTGCTCGATCTCAAATACGACGAAGATTCGCGCGCCGAAGTAGACATGAACATCGTCTGCGCCGGCGATGGCCGTTTCATCGAAGTCCAGGGAACCGCCGAGGGGCTGCCGTTCACGCGCGAACAGATGGACAACCTGCTGGAATTGGGCCGCAAGGGAATCGAGCAACTGGTCAGGTTGCAACGGTACGCAATTGAGGCCGCGAGCAAGTGAGTCTGGCCCCGCCGCAGACAACATCACTTCCGCGGTAAGCATCTGATGGCAGGCGAATTCGTTCGCCATTCACAAGGAGATTGGCAGTGCGTTCTGTGATCACTTTCTTTGGACTATTCCTGATCGCCGCTTTTGCGTCGATCGGCCACCAATCGCGGCGCAAATATTCAGCAGCATACATACGACAGCCCGAAGCTGGGCTACTCGATTGATTTTCCGTCGGCTACCTGGCGTCTGACTGACGAGCCTGATGAATTGCATCAGCACACGGAATTCGTCTACGGCGATCGTATCGACGGCTATTTGCGAATTCGCAAAGAGACGATGGAAGAGGGCGAGTACCATTGCTGATTTCGCTCATCATGATCTCGACCAAAAGACGCGTTTTTTGCCCGGCTATGTGATCGGAAAAGAAGAGCCTTTCACGGGCCGGCTTCCGGGCATGACCACATCATATGAGTTTACCGAGCGGGGCAAGCCCATGGCGGGACGAACGTACCATCTTCAGGCTGATCCGCGGACGGTCTACGTGCTCCGCTTTACCGGCTTGCGTGACAAGCTCTTGCGCATTCGTAATCAGACAGACTCAGATCGCGCGCAGCCTGAGATTGAAATGAGTTTAGAGCTCAAGCTTTAGACTGATCCGTGTTTCAGATCATCCGGGGCCAGCTCAAGCTTGAACTCTAAACTTCGATTTTCATCCGTAACCTTTCTCTCGTCTCCCGTAATACCTATTTAGTCTCTCCGGAACCGGACGGCAAGCGTGCCGGACCGTAATCTGTACCGTCGGCTGCGCAGCTCCTGTTGCGCGGTTAATCGCTTTCAACTCAAGCTCTCCCTCCGTTGTTAACTTCAGCAAACAGAACGGAGCAGTCTATGAAAAGATGTCGATGCGTGCGGTGAAGAATTTGAAAGTAAGTTCAGCTTTTGTCCGATAGACGGCGAATTCACTTGGTGAAGTTGGAGCATCCACTGGTTATGAGTATCGCCTCACCCTGATGAGCGAAAACTCTCTGGCGCAGCGGCTGGCAATCGAAGCGCGGTTCCTGTTTGAGCGATGCCGGCGAGCATGGCCTACAGTTCAAAGCCGACCCATCACCTTCATCAATCGGCGAACTGCGACAGCTCAATGATCAGATCACCCGTTTCGTAGCTCGCCCTATGTTGCTCGAGCGGCGTTGAGCTCTTTGGGATCGATCTCGCTGGTAGTTTTGACCGTAGTCCTCTTTGACGGCCGGCGCGGGAACATCGGCCAGCGTTGGCGAGCCAGAAGATGATCTGGTGCCCACGATGACGCTCGATTTGCGAGATCAGCCTCAAGACCAAATCGAAGCCTGGCGTCGGCGCCGGTGAAAGCGGTCGGGTGGGCTTCAAGCAAAGGAAGCGGTGAGGGCTCGAGTCCAACGCCTGCCCATGCGCAGGGCGGTGGCGGCGGCGGTGATCTCGCCCAGCTACCTGCATCGCAAGGTCGCTTGCCGAGGCCTTCAGAGATTCCGGCGCCGATTCCCACCACCTACGCGAAACTGTCGCAGACATTGCCTGACGCCGGAATCAACATCGATCCGGTGCTTTGGAAGGATTTGCCGTTTCGCGATTACGGCGATCCGCGATCAAAGTCCACTCACGCCCTCAAACGGTCCCGGCAATGGCGGTGGCGTCGGTAACGGCGAAGGCCAGGGCGTAGGTGATGGAACGGGCACGGGCGTCGGTCCGGGAAACAAGAACAACATGGGCGGCGGCGATGGCAAACCCGGATGCTGCGGGCCGGGCGGTGGATCGGGCAACAATCAAATCCAAACAATGATATCGATCGCATCTTTCAGGGTCCCGAAGTAACCACGCGGGCTCGGGTGCTTTCGAAGCCTGAGCCGCAATACACCGAAGAAGCAAGACGGAGCCAAATATCCGGTACGGTGGTTTTGAGCGTAGTGTTTTCGCGAACGGGCGAGGTGACAAATATTCGTGCCGTTCAGCCACTCTGTTGTGGGCTGACGGAAAAGGCGATTGCGGCCGCGCGTCAGATTCGATTTGTTCCGGCGACCCGGGAAGGAAAGGCCGGTATCGACGCGCATGCAGTTGGAATACAACTTCAATTTGTATTGAGGATTTGGGGGCCGGGCGGTACGCACGCCTCTGGCGTGCTGTTCAGAGGAACGATCAACGTCACGCGGCACGCCAGAGGCGTGCGTACCGACTGCAAGCTCTCCCAACTTTCCCGTTCTATCCCCAGAGCAAGCGGGAACACAGAGGCTGACTTAGGGCCTCTGAACCGGCGGTATCAGATTTTGCGGGCTGTTAGCGCCGTCGCGGGTGCTCTTAAAACTGTGTTGGAGGATTGAGGCAATGTTGCATAGGTTCGGTTTCAAAACGCTTTCGCTGGTTGCAGTTCTGACTGCGGCCATCGCCGGTCATGCATTTAATCAGGAGTTCAGGCTCGATCACATCGGCGCAGAATACGGCGACCCAGGGCGCGCTTCAGGTAGTCGATCCGAACGGGACGCCCAAAGCCGTCTGTCCCCTGAAGCACACCGATGTCAAAGCGCAGATCAGCGGCTTTCTGTCTCGCGTCACCGTAACGCAGGAATTCGAGAATCCGTTCAAGGAAAAGATCGAAGCGGTTTACACCTTTCCTTTGCCGCAGAATGCCGCCGTCGATGACATGACGATGCTGGTTGGCAATCGAACCGTGCGTGGCAAAATCCTGCGCCGCGAAGAAGCAGAAGCGGTCTATGAAGCGGCGAGAAACAACGGCCAAACTGCCAGCCTCTTGAATCAGGAACGGCCGAACATCTTCACGCAATCCGTCGCCAACATTCTGCCGGGCGAAACGATCAAGATTACGATCAATTATGTCGAGACCCTGAAATACGAAGACGGCTCATACGAATTTGTATTTCCGATGGTGGTCGGCCCGCGTTACATCCCGGGCGACGCCCACCGGGGCCACGGGAAATGGCTTCGCGCCGGACACCGACAGCGTTCCGGACGGTTCGAAGATTACGCCGGTGCCCGCGCCGGCTGGGATGCGCGCCGGTCATGATATTTCGCTGGATGTAACTCTTGATGCAGGTGTGCCGATTGATGCGCTAGATTCAAAAACGCACGACGTCAGCGTCGAGCGCCCCGACGGATCGCAGCGCGCGCATAACCCTGAAGGACCTAGGCCACGATTCCCAACAAGGATTTCATCCTGCGCTACGACGTGGCGGGAAAGAAGATTGAAGACGCGGTGCTTACTCACTCCACGGGCACGGGCGGCTTTTTCAGTTTGATTTTACAGCCGCCCGAGCGCGTTACCGCGGAAGACGTCACGCCAAAGGAGCTGGTATTCGTGCTGGACACTTCGGGGTCGATGTCCGGCTTTCCGATCGAAAAAGCCAAAGAGACCATGAAGCTGGCGCTGGACAATCTTTATCCATCCGACACTTTCAATCTGATCACTTTTTCGGGTGACGAGCACATCCTGTTTCCAGAGCCGGTTCCCGCAACCAAAGAGAATCTGGCAAAGGCCCAGGCCTTCCTGGAATCACGACAGGGTAGCGGCGGCACCGAGATGATGAAAGCCATCAGGGCTTCGATGGATCCATCCGACAAACAGGATCACGTGCGCATCGTCGTCTTTATGACGGACGGTTATGTCGGGCAACGACATGGAAATCATCGGCGAAGTGCAGAAGCATCCCAACGCGCGCGTGTTTGCGTTCGGCATTGGCAGCAGCGTCAACCGCTTCTTGCTGGACGGCATGGCAAAGTATGGCCGCGGTGAAGTCGAATATCTGACCCTGAATGGTGACGGTTCGGCCGCGGCGCGCCGGATGCACGAGCGCGTGCGCAATCCTCTGCTGACTGACATCTCGGTCGACTGGAACGGTTTGGCTGTCTCTGATGTTTATCCGAAGAACATTCCCGACTTGTTCGGCGCCAAGCCGGTTGTCCTGACCGGGCCGGTATTCCGCGAACAGCAAGGGCACGATTCGTCTGAAAGGAAAAATGGCGGGCCGCGATTTTGTGCGCGAGATTCCGGTCGATTTTTCCAGTCGCGCAATCGCGTGACGTGCTGGCGACGCTTTGGGCGCGAACGCGCGTGGACGATTTGATGAGTCAGGATTTCAATGGCGCGCAACGCGGCAACATGAAAGACGACGTTAAGCAGAGCATCATCCAACTCGGCCTCGATTATCGTCTGATGACCCAGTTCACTTCATTTGTCGCGGTTGAAGAAATGATTGTGACTGACGGCGGCCAGCCGCGACGCATCGATGTGCCGGTGGAAGTGCCGGAAGGCGTGAACCGGGCCGGTGTTTTGGCGAAGATGGATCGGTGAATGCCGGTCGCAGTTATTCGAACTCCGCCATCAATAGGCCCGCGGCGCCGATGACGCGGCGTCCGCAAACGGGCGAGAAGTTAAAGCGTCGCAGCGTGGTAGCGGCGTTGCTGCCGGCAGCGGAGGTGGTTATGGCGCGGGCATTATTACGACGGCTCCAAAACAAATTAGCGCGGATCGGAAAGATGTCGACGAAGAGCGGCCGATCTCGCAGGAACGAAAAGGCCCGCCGAGAGTTCCAGTCGAAGTTTCATCCGACAGTTCTGGCCGTAATCGATCGGTTGAAGAACAAAACGGCTGCTACTGCGGACGAAGCTCGCTTTATCCATGCAGGAAAGGCTGAAAGTACAGATCTGGCTGGTCGACAAATCAGACGCGGTGATGGCTGAGTTGAAGAAACTCGGTTTCGAAGTCGTGCTCGATCCGACGACGTCGAAAATGATTATCGGTCGACTGCCGATCGAAAAACTTGCGGCGCTGGCGCAAATGAAATCAGTGCGATACGTCGCGCCGCAAACCAGCAAGTAGGATCTGTGATTTGGAGTGCGCGGCGGAATGAAGCGGCGAGGGCATCTTGTGTCAGAAGCCCGACCGTGAGGGAGGGCAACCCTCGGCGAGTGGAACTTGCTGGTTGTCTGAGGGGTCGGCCTCAGACACGAAGCTACTACTCAGAGCGCCCTCGCCGCTTCGCTCTGCCGGCGCACTTCAAAAGGAATCGATCAACGAACATGGCGCGCTTCAAGCATCCTCTGGATCATGTGCAAGTTGCCGCCCCGTGCAAGGCCGATTGGAATCAGATGATCGGCTCAGAACGAGTGCGCTTTTGTGCGCAATGCAACCTGAACGTCTTCAATTTGTCGGGACATGAGTCGCCTCGAGGCTGAATCGCTGATCGCGCGAACCGAGGGTCGACTCTGTGTCAGGTTTTATCGGCGTTCGGACGGATCGATCATCACCCAGGATTGTCCGGTTGGCTTGCGCGCGATTCAACGAAGAGTTTCGTACCTCGGCAAAGCGATCCTGGCGGCGGGATTTACATTCCTGGCAACCATCGGCTTGCAATCGTTGATTCCAGGTTTTACTCCGCGTGGTCCGATAGTTATGGGTCAAATGGTCGCGCCGCCGCCATCGAATATGGGTCCTCCGGTTGTTCCTCAACATCTTGTTATGGGAGAGATTGGATTTCCCAGGACACCTCCACGACGTCTGCAAAAGAAGAAGTAAACCTCTCTTGCTTTTCTCCCAGCAGACTCTGAATTGGGATTTGGGTGCCAATGAGGTCAGTACCACCTGCGTCAGCAGGTGGGATAAGCGCAAGCGGTTTTAACCCATCCGCTTACGCGGATGGTACTGACTCCAATCCGGTCGAAGACTTGCCGCGCATCTGAGTCGAAAGCCATAACAAGAGTCGCTCGGCTACTCTTAGTGATTCACAAAGACACGAGTCCCACAACGCCGCTCAAACCGATCTATCGTAGAATGCTTTCTGATGAAGCTTCAACTTGCCCCTGGGCTGGCTATCAAGGAATCCCGAATCAATGGCAAAGGCTGCTTTGCCACCGAAACCTTTCGGCGCGGGAGGAAGATCGCCGAATATACCGGCGAACGCATCTCTGATTTCGAAGCCACAAAGCGTGGCCGCAATCGACGCATCCTGCGCATTTGCTACGTCGATAGCCGCTTGAGCCTGGATGGGAGCCGCGGCGGCAACGGCACGCATTACATCAATCACTGTTGCGAGCCGAACGCCTACATGAAAAACCTGTACGGCCACATCCTGTTTTTCGCCTTACGGGATATTCATCCGGGTGAAGAAATCACGGTCGATTACGAAGAGACCCTGCACCCCGATTCGAAGCGTTGTTACTGCGGCGCCAAAAGTTGCCGCGGTACAATCAATCGCGTCTGACCGTGCCAGTAGCCCGACCGTGAGGGAGGGCCTGGACGATCTCCGATCGATGCCTTAACCTTCTGGAACCACAAGGAGATACCCCGATGTTGAAGCGCTACACCTTCTGGCTTTGGATTGCGATCGCATTCATGCTTTTGAACGCCACCATTCACTCGGTCACCCTCTTCATCCAGCCCGCACCGCAGAACGAAGCCGAGCGCCAGTTGACTCAATTGCTGACAACCTACCGGAATGATTTCGGAGCAGGCTTTCATCCCACGACCCAGAATCTGTTCACCGCGCTGAGCTCCTGCTTTTCGCTGCTCTGTCTGTTAGGCGGCCTGATGAACGCCTATTTGATCGAAAAGGGAGTTGGCGCAGAGATCATGCGCGGGTGATCGTGATCGATCTGCTGGTCTTCGGAATATGTTTTATCGTGATGGCGGTTTTTACTGTTCTTGCCGGCCGATCGTTTTGACGGGGCTGATGGCGCTCTTCTTAGGTCTGGCGCTTTTGGCGGTAGGCAGATCCCCAAACACCGTGACCGGTAGCGACCGGTTATCTGCTTAGCTCATCAGATTTGTTGTATCAGTCCTCAGGAAACTGCTGGAGCCTGTCGAAGTTGGATGACGTCTACCTGAAGACTTCTACGTCCTGGTAGTCCATCCAAAGGAAGACTATCGCCACCAGGACAACCGCGATCACCACATAGATGAGTACGCGTCGCCAGGTAAGCTGGCGGGCGCCACAAAAGCGGACACCGGTTGGATGAATGGCTTATCCGTTCACCGCAGTTAGAGCAATACCTTTTCGACTTCTCATTCAAGAGTGAGAAGTTTACCTCAATCAGGCCCTCTCCGTAGAAGGAAACCAGCGAGTTCCTCGATTATAAATTGCGTTGCCTGATTTGTTGCGTTAACCTTTGCGCTTTCCGCAAGCGAATCGACTGCCAATAAAAACTTTGGAGGCTTCATGCACACTCTGCGTCGCCAGATTATTGCCCTGACTCTGCTATTAGGTTGTTTCGTCTCTAGCAGCGCCCAAACGACATCCCCAGGGGAGCGACCTCTGCTGGGATTTGATCGCGCCTCGACGGCCAGTGAACGGGCCCTCGAAGCGCGCTTTGATGCGGCCCTGCGCAAGGAAGATCTGAGAGATTGGCTGAAGCGTCTGTCGGCGCGTCCGCATCACATCGGTTCGCCTTATGGAAAAGCCAACGCCGAGTTCATCGCGTCGCAGTTCAAGGCGTGGGGATTCGATACGCAGATCGAAGAGTTCAAAGTCTTGTTCCCAACTCCGAAGACGCGTCTGGTCGAATTGGTCGCGCCTGAGAAATTCACCGCGCGTCTGGCTGAGCCGCCGCTGGCAGAAGATTCAACCTCGAATCAAACTTCGGAGCAGTTGCCGGTTTATAACGCCTACTCTGTGGATGGCGACGTGACGGCGCCGCTGGTTTATGTGAACTACGGCATCCCGCGCGACTATGACGAGTTGGCCCAGCGCGGGATCGACGTGAAGGGCAAGATCGTGATCGCGCGTTACGGCGGATCGTGGCGCGGCATCAAGCCGAAGGTCGCCGCCGAACACGGCGCGGTCGGCTGTCTGATTTATTCCGATCCGCGCAACGACGGTTACTACCAGGGCGACGTTTATCCGAAAGGTGCGTGGCGCAACGAGCAGGGCGCGCAACGCGGCTCAGTCGCCGACATGCCGCTCTATCCCGGCGATCCGCTGACGCCCGGCGTCGGCGCCACTGCGGACGCCAAGCGACTCGACGTGCAAAGGCGCGCCGACGCTGACCAAGATTCCGGTGCTGCCGATTTCTTACGCGCGATGCGCAGCCGCTCTTGCGGTCGCTCGCCGGCCCGGTCGCGCCGGATGCCTGGCGCGGCGCGCTGCCGCTGACTTATCACCTCGGGCCCGGCCCGGCCACCGTCCATCTCAAAGTTGAGTTCAACTGGGATATGGCGACCGCGTACGACGTGATCGCCAAGATTCGTGGCAGCTGAACGCCCGACGAGTGGGTGATTCGCGGCAATCATCACGACGGCTGGGTCAACGGCGCCGTCCGATCCGCTCGAGCGGCCAGGTGGCCATGATGGAAGAGGGCCGGGCGCTGGGCGAGTTGCTGAAGACCGGCTGGAAGCCGAAGCGCACGATCATCTATTGCGCCTGGGACGGCGAGGAGCCGGGACTGCTGGGCTCAACTGAGTGGGCTGAGACGCATGCCGAGCTGCTCAAAAAGAACGCGGTGGTCTATATCAATTCTGACAGCAACGGCCGTGGGTTTTTCGGGGCCTCGGGTTCGCACACGATTGAAAAGTTTATCAACGAAGTAGCGCGCGATGTTACGGATCCCGAAAAGAATATCCCCGTTTCGGATCGCGCCCGGGCATTTGCGATCCTGAGTGGCGACTCCGAGACGCGGCGAGAGACTCGCGAGCGCGCGGATCTGCGTATCGACGCGCTGGGTTCAGGCTCTGACTACACGGTGTTCCTGGATCATCTCGGGATCGCGTCACTGGACCTTGGCTATGGCGGCGAGGGCAAGACCGGTGGCGTCTATCATTCGATTTACGATTCGTTCGATCACTACACGCGTTTTGGCGATCCGGATTTTGCGTACGGCATTGCGCTGGCGCAGAGCGGCGGGCGAGCGGTGCTGAGATTTGCCAACGCCGATGTGTTGCCTTACGCGTTCGAAAACTTCTTCTGACACGGTCACAAATTATGTGCGTGAAGTCGAGCCGGCTGGCCGATGACATGCGCGACGAAACCAAAGAGAAGAACCAGCGCATAGCAGACAAGACCTTCTGGGCAGTTTCCGATCCGACCGAGACTTACGTCCTGCCCAAGCCGGATGAGCCGGTGCCCTACCTGAATTTTGCGCCCTTACAGAATTCTTTGGCTCGTCTTCAGGAAAGCGCGCAGAAGTTTGATGCGGCCATGCGAACCCAGAGCGGGAAGCTGACGCCGCAAACTCAAGCTGCTTTGGATCAGGCGTCTGATGCAGAGCTGAGCGTGCGATGGTGCGCGATGCGGGTTTGCCGCGGCGTTCATGGTTTAAGCACCAGATTTATGCGCCGGGGTTTTATACGGGCTACGGAGTAAAGACCTTACCGGCCATTCGCGAAGCCATAGAGCAGCGCAACTGGTCTGAGGCTGAGCAGCAGATTGGCCTGGTGTCGGAAACGATCAATCAGATTGCCGCGGCGCATCGATCGGGCGACGGCGCAGTTGAAGTGAATCGTCCTGGGGTCGAGATCCTAACGACCGGGTGGCCCTATTAAGGCAGTGGAAGCCGAAATTCAGGGGCGACGGCATTAATGCCCCAAGAGCTGCGTCCCAGCCCAGAGTTGCGCGCTTTGGCGCTACGCTTAGGCCGAATGGCAATTAGACCGTCAACCGCAACGCGGTTGCGCTGCTTCGATCGCGCATGCAGTGAAAGGAGCAATCATGGTCGCAATCCGTTCAGCGTTATCCGGATGACCGCTTTGAACTCGAATTGGCGCAACCACAACGGTGGTGCGACATCAGCCGGAACGAGGCTGCAAGCGGATGGGTATCTCGATGCGCCATCTTACATTGCCGCAACCGCGTTGCGGTTGATGGTCTAATTGCCATTTCACCCAAGGTAGCGCCAAAGCGTGACCTTAGGCTGAAGACACAACCCCCGGTTGTATCGTCGTGGAAACCTCCCGACTTCAGTATAGAGTAGCGCCATGTTCGAGAAACGTCCGCCGTTTATTCTTTACTCGTCGTGGCCACGTTTGCCACCGTCGACTGCGCCACTCGCGCAGACCCCGCAACCACCAACCCACGCCAATCTCCTCCGTGGCGAGTACGGACGCTATCGCGCCAACAACGATCTGCTTTCTTATGATCTGGACATTCGCGTCGATCCGGAAAAGAAGTTCGTCAGCGGCAAGAATACGATTCGCTTCAAGATGCTCAAGGACGACACGCGTATTCAGCTCGACCTTTATGACAACTTGAAGATCGACAAAATCGTTTTCGACACAGATTGCTCCGCAACGCTTCGCCCGGCGAGCAACCGAACGGCTGATGGCACAGATCCCGTCTGCTCAAGTACGAACGCGACTCAGGCGCGGTCTTTGTCGATTTTCCGGAAACGCTCAAAGCCGGCCGCGTCTACACGATCGACTTTTACTATTCCGGCACGCCGCAAACGATCGGCCGCTTTGGCGGCTTCACCTTTGGCAAAGATCCGGCCGGGCCGTCCCTGGATTTTCACCGCGTGTGAAGGCGAAGGCGCCAGCATCTGGTGGCCCAACAAAGATCAGTGGAAAGACGAAGTCGAGTCGATGCGACATAAGTGTGGCGGTGCCCAACGGCCTCACCGATGTTTCCAACGGAAAGTTCCTGGGCACAGACTGATCTGCGTGACGGCTACACGCGCTGGAACTGGCTGGTCCAGTATCCGATCAACAACTACGACGTCTCGGTCAACATCGGGAAGTACGAGCACTGGTCCGATCAGCGTCGGCGATTTGCCGCTGGATTTCTATGCGCTGCCGGAAGATCTGGAGCGCGCCAAGAAGCAGTTCGCCCAGGCGAAAGGAATGCTCGAAGCTTTCCAGCATTACTTTGGCGAGTATCCGTTCAAGAAGGACGGCTACAAGTTGATCCAGGCGCCGTACTCAGGGATGGAACATCAGAGCGCGGTCACCTACGGCAATCGCTTTGCGAACGGTTATCTCGAGCGTGACTGGACCGGCGTCGGCATTTCGCCGCGCTTCGACTTCATCATCATTCACGAAAGCGGCCACGAATGGTTCGGCAACAGCGTCACCGCCGCCGACCGCTCGGACATGTGGATTCATGAAGGCTGGACGACGTATCTCGAATGTCTTTATGTCGAATACATGTACGGCAAAGCCGACGGCCTGAAGTACACGAATGGTTACCAGGCCAAAGTTCAGAAACCAGCGGCCAATCATTGCGCCGCGCGGCGTCAACGCCGACGCCGCCGCAGGATCAGTATTTCAAAGGCGCGCTCTTTCTCAACACCCTGCGGAGCGTAATCGATGACGATCAGCGCTGGTGGGCACTGATCAAAAACGTGTATCAGCACTTCAAGTATCAGTCGATCATGACTGAAGACATGATTGCTTACTTCAATCAGCCAGACGGGACGGAACCTGACGCCCATCTTCAACCAGTATCTGCGCCACACAGCGATTCCGAAACTTGAGTTGAAGTTCGACGACGCTGCCGGCACGGTTTCCTATCGATGGCAGGTTGATGAGCCGGGATTTGAGATGCCGGTACGCGTCGGGACGAAGGACAGCTGGCAAATCATTCAACCGACCACTGAATGGAAGACGATGAAAACGTCGCTCAAGAAAGACGCGTTCCAGGTAGCTACCGATCTTTATTTTGTCGAGGTGAGTAAGTCGTAAGTGAGTGCGCCCGACTTTCGGCTGAAAGGTTCTCAGCCCGTGCGTTTACGCCGGGTTCAGCCCAGCGATGCTAGAGCGCCCATTATATGGGACTTTTAACGCTAACCTCTTGTCATGCACCATGGCGTAAACGCCGGGCTAGAAAAAAGAAAACCGTAAATCTGCCAGATTGCCGCGTACGATTAGCCACGTGCCTAGGCCAAACTTGAATCAGTTTGCTCAATCGACTGGCGTGACGAGTCAGTTCAGCTTTGACAGTATCCCGGTGGCCAGGACGTGGGATATTTTCTGCACCAGCTTGCCCTTTCCATAAATCCCCGGCGTCCGGTTGACATCCAGCAGGACTACTTTGCCGTCCCGCAGGACGTAATCAATCTTTCCATAATCCATTCCCAGCCGTTGCCTGATCGCGTGAAGTTCAGGCGGTACTGGGCGCCGTCTATCAACTCACCGTTGTCCGAACCTTTAACGATCTCTTGTTTGGACCTGAAAAGTTCACTTACTCCCTGGTCGCCCAGAAAGTGATAGTACCTGACACAGTACCAACCGTCCTGGACCTCCGGAAGGAATTTTTCGACCACCAGGTTTTTGTTCTCGAATATTTCTCCGGGCACATCCTGGAGTGAGGGGAATACCGGATAGTCACTCGTATTCAAGTATTTAACCTGCGCCCAGGCTGAGAAATCCGGGAACCCTGGTTTTGGCTTCGACGATATCGCGCCGCTCAGTTTCGAGGAGAGCGCTCGCAGCAAATACATCTTGGACGAAAGACGTTTCTCGGGCAGGCCGCCGGAATTGAAGTCGGTCTTGATAATCACCGGGCCGGTATGAGAATCATCGCGGCGGAGAATGTTGGCGCTGATTCTTGACTTTGAGATGTCCACCACGTCCCGATTGATGACGCATTGGGTAATGCGTCAGGAAATCGCGATACTCGTCCGGAATGATGGTCATATCGAGATGAGGAATAACGACGTCAGCGCTGCACGAAACGATCGATGCCTCGGGCAACCTCGACCGCGAGCCCGAAATCCTCCCAATGTTTCATCAACAGTTTGATTAGATACTTGAAATAGACGAAAGCTGCGTCGTCTTTATGGACCAGCACGAGTATTTTTCGTTTCTGCATCAGACACACCTCACCCGGCTAGGCTAGCTCTTGATCTGATGAGCTGGCGGCCGAAGCTCAACACGAAAAGTGGATTGAGGATCAGGTATCTACGCCAGAGGCGTTTAGGTTCATGAAGCAGCCGGAAGAGCCACTCCAGTCCATAGTCCTGAAGGACCTTCGGAGCCTGCGGCAGCGTTCCGGCATGAAAGTCAAAGGCGGCGCCCACCGCAATCATCGGAGCCTGAATCCTTCCGAGGTGGGCAACGACCCATTTTCCTGGCGCGGACAACCTCGTCCGACCATGACGATGCGCGCTCCCGATTGATTGATCATGCCGAATGTCCTGTTCATCCTCCGACGGCGAAGAGTCCCGGAAGCGGTCCGCTTTCATCCCCGAAACGATCAGCGCGGGAAACCTGGTCTGCAGATTTCGGCTGAGCCGTTCCAGCACTTCTGCAGTGCTGCCGTACAGAAAAATCGGCAACCCGTTCGCGGCGGCGCGCTCGCAAACCTTAAGCATGAGCGTTGGTCCGTAGACCCGATCCTTCAGTTCTCGTGCTCCCAGTAAATTCAGCGCCCAACGCACCGGTTGGCCATCGGGCGTAATCAGATCCATCTGATTGAGAGTTCTGGCAAACGTGAAGTCACGGTAGGCTTCCATGACGCCGTGTACGGCGAGTGCGGTCGCCCCAAAGCTACGCCGCGCTTTAGCCGCGTCTATGATCGCCGCCACCGCCGTTTCGTAATCAACGCGGCTGACGTTTACCCGCGAGCACCTCCAAAGAAGGCGAGGCTGGCGGTTGTGGTTAGCTTGTTATCCATCGTTCCTTATTGGCCTGATGAATTTCAGGCCAGTATGTCCGGCACCGAATAGCTATGCTTCCACCGCGGATAGTCGCTCTTAAACTTCTTGAGGTTACTGATGTACCAGATGTGATCGCCGATGCGGTTTTCGGTCGAATAAGGTCAGGTTCATCCGCCGGCCCGTCAGCTGTTCTGACACATCTCGACTGCTTCGAGCATTGAGCAGTTACTCTCTCGCCCGCCGCCGGCGTTATAGACGGCGCCGGCGTCGCGGATTCTCGATAAACTCCTCAAACATCCGCACCAGATCGTAGCTGTGTATGTTGTCGCGCACCTGCTTCCCTGATAGCCGAGAATCGTGTACGGATGATTCGTCATGGCGCACTTCATCAAATATGAAAGAAAGCCGTGAAGCTGGAGTGCCGGAATGATTCGGCCCCGTCAGACAGCCGCCGCGAAAGCAAACAGTCGGCATGCCGAAATAGCGGCCGTACTCCTGGGTGAGAATGTCCGCCGCCACTTTAGAGGCTCCAAACAAACTGTGCTTGGTGTGATCGATGCTCATGGTCTCATCGATGCCGTCGCGATACTCATGGCTGGGCGCGATCTCCCAGCGCTTGTCCTGCTCGATCAGAGGCAGGCGATTCGGAGTGTCGCCGTACACTTTATTCGTTGAGGTGAAAATGAACGGCGCCTCGGGAAAATTGTTTCTGGTCAATTCCAGCAGGTTCAAGGTGCCGTTCGCGTTGACCGTGAAGTCGGTCCGCATGTCCCGGACTCGCCCAATCGTGCGAAGGCTGAGCCGCCGTGTGAATCACCACTTTGATCTCATGGGCCACTGCTTTGACAACCGAGTCGAGCGCGCCGGCGTCTCTGATGTCAACGTCATGATGAGAGTACCGGCTGCCCAGATCTTTAGTCAGCCCGTGCAGGTTCCATTTGGACGACGCATCCGGCCCAAAGAATGTGGCTCGCATATCGTTATCGATGCCCACAATGTGATAGCCCCGGGCAGCGAAAAACCTGGCTGCCTCAGAACCAATCAATCCGGCGCTGCCGGTTATGAGAATTCTCTTCATAGGATCACCAAAGTTCAGCTCGCCTCGGCGGTGACGCTCCGTACTGCTGAATTTTTCCTGCCTCTGGATTCGTTACGATTGTTGGCTACTTCCAGCACGACGCGCGCTGGTCTGATCCAGGCATGTTTTCAGGGTGAACTTCTCGAGATACCGTTCCCGCCCTTTTCGGCCCATGCTTATTCTTAGTTGTTCATCAGCCAACAATTGCTCCAGCCGCGCGGCAACTTCCGCTGGATTCCTGATCTCGGCCAAAAAACCCGTCACTCCTTCTTCCACGATGCCGGACACACCGCGCCAGGCGGTGGAAACTACCGGCAGTTCAAACATCATTGCTTCAAGCAAAACGTTGCCGAAGGACTCGGCACTGTAATGAGTCGGAAAGCAAAAATGTCAGCGCTCCGGTAGTGCGCCCACTTTTCGTCATCGACTTTGCGGCCACGGAAAGCCACGCATTGCTCCAGTCCCTTAACCTTTAACTCGCTGATCAACAATCTTTTGCCGGTATCTTTCCGAAGTGAATTCGCCCAGGAACTCGACCCGAAACTTTCGTCCGGCCAGTCGCAGAAGACGCGCTGCTTCCGAGGAGAACTTCAACGCCTTTCTCTTCATGTGATCAGACCCACAAAGAGGATCACTGGCGCGAAATTGAGAGGCTTTGGTTGGCGGAATCGTCTAATTGATCCGAGCAGCCATTAGGCACGATATAGACGCGGCGGGCTTTGATGAATTCACCATCGGGCGGATTAAGCGACGACTTTTGAATCGCAGCATCCGGATAAAAGAAGGCCTGCTTGGAAGAGCCAGAAGGGAATATCCTCGCCATGACGAAACGCTGTGGCAGAGCCCGCTGGCATGAAACGCCAGTATCAGCTTTCGGCGAAAACAGCGAAGGACCAGCAGCGTGGCGATGTCACGCAGGATGGGAACTGGTGTCAGCGCCCGGCGGGTAATAGACGACATCAATTCGGTGGCGCATGATTTTGTAGCTGCTCTCGATCTATCACCCGGAGCAGATGGAACAGTTTTTCGGATGCTGACTTTTCCGATTTGGGCGGTCGTTTGCGAGTAATAGCAATACGTAAC
>ERZ1370068.4551-contig-3617_pt1 | contig 23221 bp, 28 predicted proteins | sample MGYA00561227_ERZ1370068 | MGnify/ENA primary metagenome ERZ1370068 (study PRJEB38410, sample SAMEA6850437) | metagenome | study: Metagenomic assessment of the ecological functions of the soil: analysis of the soil microbiota associated with the...
CTCGGTCGGCGCTCGATGCTGCTCGGCAACCTCGCGGCGATCGCCCAGGGCAGCATCAAGCGGATGCTGGCGTACTCCACCATCGCCCAGATCGGCTTCATGCTGCTCGGCCTGTGTCCGACGGTGGTCAGCGGCAACACGCTCTCGGCGACCAACGGCTACGCCTCGGCGATGTTCTACGTCGTCGTGGACGTGCATCACCTCGCTCGGCACCTTCGGCATGATCATGCTGCTGTCGCGTACCGGCCACGAGGCCGAGCTGATCGACGATTTCAAGGGCCTGGCGAAGAAGAGCCCGTGGTTCGCCGGCGTGATGGCGGTGTTCATGTTCTCGCTCGCCGGCATCCCGCCGACGGTCGGCTTCTACGCCAAGCTGGCGGTGCTGCAGTCGCTGGTCTCGACCAACGTGCCCGGCTTCATCTGGCTGGCGGTCATCGCCGTGGTGCTGTCGCTGCTCGGCGCCTTCTACTACCTGCGCGTCGTCAAGGTGATGTACTTCGACGATCCGGTCGATGCCCATCCGGTCGCCGGCACCTCCGACGCGCGCTTCATGCTCGTCGCTCAACGGCGCGGCGGTGCTGCTGCTCGGCATCCTGCCCGGCGGCCTGATGCAGATGTGCGCCCAGGCGATCGTGCAGATGTTCGCCACCTGAACGCCGGTCGCGACAGAGTTGCCCGTCTCCATGCGATTGCGCGACCTCGACGCCGATATCAGCCATCTGCGCGAGACCACGGTAGCGTCGGAACAGGTCTGGAAGGGCCGCCTTCTGACGTCCGCCGTGACCGCGTCAGCCTCCCGGACGGCCATGTCGCTGAACGCGAATACATCGTCCATCCCGGCGCGGTGATGGTGGTGGCGATGCTCGACGCCGAGCGGCTGATCGTCGAGCGCCAGTGGCGCCATCCGATCGGCAAGGCGCTGATCGAATTTCCCGCCGGCAAGCTCGAGGGCCGGCGAGCCGGTGCTCGCCTGCGCGGCGCGCGAGCTGTTCGAGGAAACCGGCTACCGCGCTGCCGAATGGGCCCGCGCCGGCATCACCCACAATGCGATCGCCTACGCGACCGAGGGCATCGAGATCTGGTTTGCCCGCCGGCCCGACCGCCGGCGAGCGCCAGCTCGACGCACGGCGAATTCCTCGACGTGCTTGAGGCCACCGCCGACGAGCTCGAGGCGGCAGCCGGGGCCGGCGAGCTGACCGACGCGAAGACGCTCATCGGCCTGCTCTGGCTCCGCAACTGGCAGGCCGGCCGGTGGCCGCTGAGTGGCAGCCGGCGCCGCCCTGACGCCATGCGGATAATGCCGGCATGAAGGTGCTGAACCTGCGTTGTGCCGCCGAGCATGGCTTCGAAGGCTGGTTCGCTTCGGAGGACGACTTCGCGGCCCAGGTGGCAAGCGCCGGCGTCGCCTGTCCGCTCTGCGGCAGCACCGAGATCACCCGCCTGCCGAGCGCGCCGCGCCTGAACGTCGGCCGCCACGCCGGCCCCGAGGCCGAGCCCACCCAGCCGGTACAGATGACCCTGCAGTCGCAGTGGCTGAAGGTCGTTCGCCAGGTGATGAACTCGACCGAGGATGTCGGCGACCGCTTCGCCGAAGAGGCTCGGCGCATCCACTACGGCGAGGTCGAGGAGCGCGGCATCCGCGGCCGCGCCTCGAGCGAGGATGCCGAGGCGCTGCGCGAGGAGGGCATCGCCGTGGTCGCGCTGCCTATGCCCGACGCCCTGAAGGGGCCGATCCAGTAGGCCGGATCAGTGGGCGGCGGCGGGCGCGCAGGTCTCGAGCAGAAGGAAGCGGGCGTCGTCGAGGCGCTGGATCAGGGCGTCGCCGCGCTGGTCGAAGGCGAAGGAATCGCCCGGGTTCAGAACGATGTCGCGCGGATCGCCGTCCTGCGTCACCCAGAGCGCGCCGCTCACGCACTCGACCCGCTGGCCGAGCGGGCGGTGGACGCGGCGGATCCGGCCCTTGGCGAGCGGGCGGGAATCGAACATCAGGTCGTTGCGCATGTCGTTCTCCTGGTAGCATGAATGCCATGCATGCATCGGGACCAACCGCCAAGGGGCTCGGCAGCGGCCACGAGAAGAATGGTGCGCTTCGGGCAGGCCCTTCTCAAACGGTATTCGGTCATGTTAAGCATGCGCCGAACGCATGCAAAAATGCCCCATGTAAGCCGCCGCGCGCTACGACGTCCCGCCCCTCGAACTGCTCGTGGCGTTCGAGGCGGCGGCGCGCCATCTGAGCTTCACCCGCGCCGGCGACGAGATCGCCCTGACCCAGTCGGCAGTCAGCCGGCAGATCCAGGCCCTCGAAGACCGGCTCGGCGTGGCGCTGTTCCGGCGCCTGCACCGCGCCCTGGTGCTCACCGAGGAGGGCCGGGTCTTCCAGCAGGCGACGACCGAGGCGCTGGCGACAATCGATCGCGCCAGCCGCGCGCTCAGGGAGGAGCGCGACCCGGCCGGTCGTGGTCAGCACCACCGCCGGCTTCGCCGGGGTCTGGCTGATTCCGCGCCTGAGCTCCTTCGTCGCTGCCCATCCCGAGGTCGACGTCCGCATCTCCACCGGCAACAACCTCGCCAATCTCGAGCGCGACGGCGTCGACGTCGCCGTCCGCTACCGCTCGGTCGACCTGTTGCCCTCGGGGGCGGTGCCGCTGTTCGACGAGACCGTCTACCCGGTCTGCAGCCCGCGCCTGCTGCGCGCTGCCGGCGCCGCGCTGAAGGTGCCGGCCGACCTCGCCGGCCAGACGCTGCTCAGGATGGAGCCGGACGGCAGCAACCAGCTGCAGGACTGGGGTCTGTGGCTGCACGCGATGCAGCTGACCCAGCTCAAGCCCGCCGCGGTGCTGCACTTCTCCTCGTACGACCAGCTGATCCAGGCGGCGGTCGCCGGCCAGGGCGTGGCGCTCGGCCGGGTGCCGCTGATCGACCGCCTGCTGCAAGGCGAAGCAGCTGGTTGCGCCCTTCGCCGACGCCGTGATCTCGCGCAAGGGCTGTGCATGCTGGTCGCGGCCGGCGCGGCGCGCGCGCCCGAGGTGCAGGCCTTCACGGCGTGGCTGGCGGCGGAAGCACTCGCCCCGGGTTCAGCACGCCCGCGGGGTCGAGCGCAGCCTTGATCGCCCGCATCATCGCCAGGGCCACCGGCGACTTGCGGGTGCTCATCTCGTCGAGCTTCAGGCGGCCGATGCCGTGCTCGGCGGAGATCGAGCCGTTGCGCGCGCCGACGGCGTCGTAGACGATCTCGATTGACCTCGGCCTCGTGCCGCGAGGAACTCGAGCGCATCGTCGCCTTCCGGGCACTGCACGTTGTAGTGCAGGTTGCCGTCGCCGAGGTGGCCGAAGTTGACCAGGCGGATGCCGGGCAGGGCGCGCTGCAGGGCGGCGTCGGTCGAGGCGACGAAGTCGCGGATCGCCGACACCGGCAGCGAGATGTCGTGCTTGATGTTCGGGCCTTCCTCGGCCTGGGCGAGGGTGATCGACTCGCGCAGGTGCCACATCGCGTTCGCCTGCTCGAGGCTGGAGGCGATCGCGGTGTCGTCGATCAGGCCGCGCTCCAGCGCGGCTGCGAGCAGCGCTTCGCAGCGCCGCGGCGCCGTGGCCTTCGCTTCGGCGTCGGACTGCTCCAGCAGCACGCGTCCACGGCGCCGGCGGCAGCGGCTGGCGCAGTGCCGGAAAGCGCTTTCGCACCAGCTCGAGCGAGAACGCGTTCATCACCTCGAAGCCGGTCAGTCCGGGCCGAGCATCGCGTGCGCGAGCGACAGCAGCGAGACCGCGGCGTCGAGCGTCGGCAGCGTCGGCCAGCGCCGTGAGCAGGGCGGCCGGCCGCGGTTGCAGCTTCATCGTCGCCGCGGTGATGATGCCGAGCGTGCCCTCGCTGCCGATCATCAGGTCGCGCAGGTCGTAGCCGGTGTTGTCCTTGCGCAGGCCGGTGAGGCCGTCCCAGACCTCGCCGGCGGCGGTCACCACCTCGAGGCCCAGGCATTGCTCGCGGGCGTTGCCGTAGCGCAGCACCTGGGTGCCGCCGGCGTTGGTGGCGAGGTTGCCGCCGATGGTGCAGCTGCCCTCGGCCGCCGAGGCTGAGCGGCGAACAGCAGGCCGGCGTCGGCCGCCGCCTGCTGCGCGCGCTGCAGCACGCAGCCGGCCTCGACGGTCATCGTCATGTTCGCCGCGTCGATGGCCGCGAACCCGGTCGAGGCGCGCCAGGCTGAGCACGCAGCTGCGCGGCCGCTGTCATCGGGCACCGAGCCGCCGACCAGGCCGGTGTTGCCGCCTTGCGGCGAACGATGGCGGTGCCGTGCTCGGCGCACAGGCGAACCACCTGCGCCACTTCGGCGGTGGAGCCGGGGCGGGCGACGGCCAGCGCCCGGCCGCGCCAGCGCTTGCGCCAGTCGACCTCCCAGGCGCCGAGGTCGCCGCCGGCGAAGGTTGGCGGCGCCGACGACGCCGCGCAGGCGATCGAGCAAGTCGCTCATGTCGCCCCGGCCCCGGCGCTGGCGAAAGCGCGCCCGGACATGCACGGCGCAGGCGACGAAGATCAGCGTCGCCAGCAGCACCTCGAGGCCGGCGAGCCAGGCGCCGATGCCGCGCTCGCTGGCTCGCCCGGACCGCGCCTTCGGCGACGTAGAGCCAGACCAGCAGGCTCATCCAGCGGTAGGTGTAGAGGCGCATCCGGGCCAGACCGGCCAGGGGCAGGAGCAAGGGCAGGGCCTTGATCGCGAGGGTGCCGCGGCCGGTCGGCGCGAGCCAGAGCTCCCACGCGAGGCACAGCAGCAGCAGGGCGATGGTGGCCGAGAGCGCGAGCGCGCGTGTCCAGGCGATCGTCGCGTCCGGTGCGGCACGGTCGGTCATCGTCCTTATGATGCCAGCAATGACCTTCGCCGCCGCGCCGTGACCGCCCCGACGACCGTCGTCGCCCGTCCCGCTCGAAGCGTCTGCACGCCTGGCCGTGGTACGGCACCGCGATGACGCTGGCCGAGCGCTTCCGCGAGGACCGGCTGGCGCTCACCGCCGGCAGCCTCACCTTCACCTCGGTGATCTCGATCGTGCCGCTGGCGACGGTGATGCTGGCCCTGTTCAGCGCCTTCCCGATCTTCTCCACCCTGCAGGAGACGCTGCAGCGCTACTTCGTCGCCAACCTGTTCCCGGACACCATCGCCAAGCCGGTGCTCGGCGCGATCACCCAGTTCTCGACCCGCGCCAACCGGCTCGGCCTGGTCGGCCTGGTGGTGCTGCTGATCAGCGCGATCGCCTTGATGCTGACGATCGACAAGGCGCTGAACGCGATCTGGCGGGTGACGAAGCCCCGGCCGATCGGCCAGCGTGTGCTCGTCTACTGGTCGGCGATGACGCTCGGCCCGCTGCTGCTCGGCGGTGAGCCTGACCGCGACCTCGTACGCGGTCTCGGTGGCGCGCGGCTACGGGCAGATTCGCGCCGCAGGGCTTCGGCATCGTCATCGCCGTGCTCGAGTTCGTGCTGATCGCGATCGGCGTGCGCGGCGCTGTTCCACTACGTGCCCAACACCCACGTGCGCTGGCGCCATGCCTGACCGGCGGCCTGTTCGTCGCCGCTCGGCATCGCCGGCGCCAAGCGTCTGCTCGCGCTCTACTTCAGCACCGTCCCGACCTACAGCATGATCTACGGCGCCTTCGCGACGGTGCCGATCTTCCTGGTCTGGATCTACCTGAGCTGGGTGATCGTGCTGCTCGGCGCGGTGATCGCCGCCTACGCGCCGGTGGCGGGCACCGCGCCTGAGCGCTGGCCGGCCTCGACCGGCTCGCGCTTCCGGCTTGGCGCTGGCGCTGCTCCGCGCCCTGGGCCGCGGCCGGGACGCCGGCCTGCAGGGGCTGACCGGCCGGCCCTCTCGCATGCGCTCGCGACCGACCCGCTGCAGATCGATCCGCTGCTCGATACCCTGATCGGCATCGACTGGGTCGGCCGCCTGGACGAGCCCGGCGAAGCCCGCTACGTGCTGCTCGTCGATCCCGACAAGACGCTTGCCGAGCCGCTGATCGCGGCCCTGCTGCTCGACCCTTCGCCGGACCTCGGGCCGTTCTGGACGCGAAGCCCGCTTCGACCAGCTCAGGCTCGCCGAGCTGCTGCGCGAGTAGATTCGCGGACGAATCGGCCGAGCGCCGGCTAGAGACGGCCGGCGCAGCGCGGCGCGCCGCAGCGGCAGGCGAGCCGGCCCTGGTGATGCGACTCGCCGTAGTCGATGGTGAGCTCCTCGCCGGCGGCGACGTCGCGCATCGACGAAGATCTCGATCCGCCCGCGGCGGATGTGCAGCACCGCGTTCGGCGCGCACGAATGATTGGTGAAGCGCAAGGGGTCGGTCGAGCGCGAGGCGTCCACCGCACGGCGCGGGCTCACCTCGACGATCATGATCCTCGCCTGGCGTCGGGCGCGCCGCCACGCCTCGCGGACGCTGATCGATTCGCCGCGGATCTCGCCGATCTTGTGCCGCGCCGGAATCGCCTCGGCGGCGAACGCGCCGTGGCCGTCGATCGCGCTCGGGCCGGTCGCGACACGAAACTTCTGCGGGTCGGCAGGCGGCTTTCGGCTGGGTGGCGTCATCGCGAAGCTCACGCCTGGAGTTTCGCCGACGAGCTCTCGTGTCGCCCGCGAGACGGCGCCTCGTCCCTGCGGCCGCCATGATCGATCCGGGCGTTTCGCCGAAGGAGCATCCATCATGGCCGACACCTCCGATCTGCAAGCGGCGCTCGTCGCCCTCAACGCCAGTGCGGCGCTTCAACCGCCGGGCCGGGTTCGAGGTCCGCTGCCTCGCTGCCGGCGAGATCGAGCTCTCCATGCCGTGGCGCGACGAGCACGGGCAGTACGCTGGCTTTCTCCATGCCGGAATGATCGCCGCGCTGATCGACACCGCCTGCGGCTTCGCCGCCTTCACCGTGGCCGGCCGGGTGCTGGCCTCGCATTTCTCGGTGAACTGCCTGGCGCCGGCGATCGGCAGCGCGTTCGTCGCCCGCGGCCGGGTCGTCCAGGCGGGACGCCGCCAGGTGTTCGCTGCCGCCGATCTGTTCGCGCTGCGCGACGGCGCCGAGCGGCGGGTGGCGACCGGCGAGGCGATCCTCGTGCCGGTCGAGCCGCCGTCGAGCCGCGCCCGCGGCTGCGGCCTCGAGCGCGAGCATCGACAATCGCCGGCCATGACGATGCATGCCCTCGACCTCGCCACCGCGCTCGACGGCGATCCCGCCGGCCCGGACCGGCGCGCCCGCACCAGCGACGCCTACTGGACCTTCATCGGCCCGTTCGGCGGCATTTCCGCCGCGACCGCGCTGCGCGCGGTGCTCGAGCATCCTGAGCGGGAGGGCGACCCGCTCGCCCTCACCGTCAACTTCTGCGCCCCGATCGCCCGCGGCGAGTTCGCGGTGCGGCTGCGCCGCAGCCGCGCCAACCGCTCGAGCCAGCACTGGTCGGTGGAGTTCACGCAGGGCGAGAGCGCCGAGGCCGTGCTGACGGCGACGGTCATCACCGCGGCCCGCCGCGACAGCTTCAGCCATCAGCGCACCGGCGCGCCGGAGATGCCGGCCTGGGAGTCGCTGGCGCCGCGCGCCGAACCGTCGCCGCTGTCCTGGGTGTCGCAGTACGAGTTCCGCTTCGCCGAAGGCAAGCTCGTTCTGAGCGATGACGCCGCCCGAGCCACCGCGGAGCCCGCGCTCGGTGCTGTGGCTGCGCGATGCGCCGTCCCGCACCGCTCGATTTCCTGTCGCTGACGGCGATGAGCGACGCCTTCTTCGGCCGCTGTTCCAGGTCATCGGCCGGGTGCCGCCGTTCGGCACGGTCTCGATGACCACCTATTTCCACGCCAGCGCCGACGAGCTTCGCGCCCACGGCAGCGCGCCGCTCGCCGCCGTGGCCGACGCACGGGTCTTCCATCGCAGCTTCGGCGACCAGACCGCCGAGCTGTACGGCCGCGGCGGCCAGCTGCTGGCAACGGCCGTGCAGGTCGCCTACTTTCGCGCCTGAGGCCAACGCAGTGGGTCAGGCAGCGACATTCAAGCCCGGCCTCGACGGCATCGTCTGGCCGCCGGTGCCGACCGGCGAGGCGGCGACGATCGCGGCGCTGGTCGCCAGCCTGCAGGCGAGCGAGCGGCTGCCGCTCGCCGAGATCGAGGCGGGGCAGGGCGCGCAGCTCGCCCGCCTGGCGGCGCACCACGCCCGCCATTCGCCGGCGTTTCGCGGCCGGCTCGCGGCCGCCGGACTTGCTCGGCGGCTCGCTCGACAGCGTCGTCCGGCTGCGCGAGCTCGCGCCGCTGTCGCGCCAGCGGCTCCAGGCCGCGGGCGAGGATTTCTTCGCCGCGCAGGTGCCGCGCGGGCACGAAGCCGGTCGGCGAGGTCACGACCTCCGGCTCGACCGGCGAGCCGGTGAAGATGAAGAAGACCGGCGTCGGCCGGCTGTTCTGGGCCGCCTGCACGATCCGCGACCACCTCTGGCACGGCCGCGATTTCGCCGGCCGGATGACCTCGATCCGGCCGACCAACCCGCCCTACGTCGAGATGGAGGACTGGGGCTTCCCGGTCGCCGAGCTGTTCGCGACCGGCAAGGCGCAGGCGATGCCGGGCACCACCGGCATCGACGAGCAGATCGCGGCCATCGACCGCTTTCAGCCGCAGCACCTGCTCTGCTTTCCGAGCAACCTGAAGGCGCTCGCCGATCGCTGGGCAGCGCGGCCCGAGGGCCGGCCGGCGAGCATTCGCCACGTCCGCACCGTCGGCGCGATGCTCTCGGTCGACCTGCGCGCTCGCCTGGTGCGCCTGCTCGGCCTGCCGATCGAGGACAACTACTCCTCGCAGGAGGCCGGCATCATCGCCCTGCAGTGCCCGCGCGGCGAGCTCTATCACACCATGGCCGAATCGCTGGTGGTCGAGGTGCTCGACGACGCAGGGCCGGGCCTGCGGCCGAGGGCGAGGTCGGCCGGGTCGTCGTGACCGACCTGCACAACTTCGCCGCGCCGCTGTTTCGCTACGACATCGGCGACTACGCCGAGGTCGGCGGCCGCTGCCGCTGCGGCCGGACCCTGCCGACGCTTTCGCCGCGTCCTCGGCCGCAGGCGCAACCTGCTGATGAAGGCCGACGGCTCGCGCTTCCTGCCGCGCGCCGGCTTCGAGACCTTCGACGAGATCGCGCCGATCCAGCAGTACCAGGTGATCCAGCACGCGCTCGACGACATCGAGTTCAAGCTCGTCTCGGCCGAGGCGCTGAGCCCGGCGCAGGTGGAAGCGCTCGCCGCGACCCTGCGCAAGGCGCTCGCTGGCTTCGACGGCCGGATCCGGGTCGAGCAGTCGCGCGATCGCCTGCCGGACTCGCGTGCCGGCAAGTACGAGGACTTCATCTGCAAGCTCGACGGGCCGCCGCCTGAGCGCCAGATCGTCGATTCGGAAGCGCATGCGAGCCGCGAGCTGCCGCTCGCCGCCCGGTCCGATCTCGTCTCTCGCCGAGCCGGCCGCTAGCGCGCCACCGGCTCGAAGCCGCCGGCGCGGCGCTCTGCGGCTGCGCCTTCTCCCGGGAGCAGCTCGATGAAGGCCGCGGCCAGCGCCGGCTCGGTAGCGCCGCTGGCGACGCCGGCGGCATAGACCGTCGCCAGGCCGAACGGCTCGGGCAGCGGCCCGGCGAGCGTCAGCCCGGGGTGTAGAGGATCTCGGTCACCTGGGTGCAGCCGAGCGCGCCCGGCGCGCCGCTCTCGGCGAGGGCGCGCATCGCCGTGGCGCCGTTGGGATGGACGCGAGAGCCGAGCCGCGGTCTCGGCGGCGATGCCGAGCCGCGCCAGCACCGCGGCGACGTGCTGCCCGGCGGTCGACTGCACCGTGTCGGGCAGGTAGATCGCCGGCGCCGCGAGCAGCGCGGCCTTCAGTGCGTCAGCGGAAGTCGATCCGCGGCACGGCCTCGCCGAGGCGCGCCGCGACGCCGGTGCGGACGCTCGCCGATCGGCACGAACGGCCGGGCCGCGACCGCGCCTTGGCCGCGCAGCTCGCGCCAGCATCGCCTCGGTGACGATCATCACGTCGCAGGGCACGCCGCCGAGCAGCGCCTCGCGCATCGCGCCGACGGCGCCGAAGCGGCCGTCGACGGTGGCGCCGCGTGCCGTGACGAAGCGCTCGCGCAGCGCCTCGACCAGGCCCTTCACGGCGCCGGCGCAAAGCAGCTTCAGGGTGCGCGGCGCCGTCGCCTCGCCGTTGCGTGCTCATTGCTCCGGCTTCGCCCCGAGATCTTGACGATGTTCGCCCACTTGGCGATGTCGGCCTGGACGTAGCGGGTGAAGTCGGCGACGCTCATCACCATCGGCATCGCCCCTGCGCGTTCCACGCCTTGGCCGTCTCGGGGGCGCCGACGATGCGCGAGACCTCGGCATTGAGGCGCTCGACCAGCGCCGGCGGCGTGGCCTTGCGGCGCCATCAGGCCGAGCCAGATCGTCGCCTCGTACTTCGGCACGCCGGCTTCGCTGATCGTCGGCAGATCGGGCATCACCGACGACCGCGCGGTGCCGGTCGTGCCCATGGCCTTGACCTTGCCCGCCTTGACGTGTGCTCGGTCATGGTCGGCACCGCGTCGAACATCATGTCGACCTGGCCGCCGAGCACGTCGGTGCGCGCGCCCGAGCTGCCGCGGTAGGGGATGTGGACGATCGCTACGCCGGCCATCGCCTTGAACAGCTCGCCGGCCATGTGATACGGCGTGCCCGGGCCGGACGAGGCGTAGGAGAGACCGCCCGGCTTGGCCTTCGCCAGCTTGAGCAGCTCGCCGAGGTTGTTCACCGGCAGGGCGGCGCGCGTCACCAGCACCAGGTCCGAGGCATTGATCGGCGCGATCGGCGCGAAGTCGCGCAGCAGCTGGAACGGCTTGGTCGGGATCAGCGACTCGTTCACGGTGTGCGTGTTCGACATCAGCAGCAGCGTGTAGCCGTCGGCCGGACTCTTGGCGACGGCGTCGGTGCCGATGATCGAGCCGGCGCCGGGCCGGTTGTCGACGACGAAGGGCTGGCCCATGCGCCTCCTGCAGGCGTCGTGCGCCAGGAAACGCGCGTAGACGTCGGCCGGACCGCCGGCGGCGAAGGGCACGATGATTCGTACCGGCCGAGACGGATACTGTTCCTGCGCCGCGGCCCAGGGCGCGACCAGCAGCTGGCGGCGATGCCGCCGGCGAGGTGGACAGGACGGTGCGCCGCGATCGGCGGAGCTCTTGCATGCGGAGGTCTCCGTTTTGTTGTCGGCGCATGCTAGTGCGAAGGCGCTCGATAACCGATGCGGCTAACCCGGGGGCGACCGGGGCCTTGGCGCGGGCGCGGGCACAATCGCGCTCCCGCCGCCATCCACGCCCGACCGCATGAACGCCATCGATCCGCTCCCTTGGCTGCCGAGACCGCCGCCGCGCTCCGAATCGGTGACCACCGCAACCCTCACCACGGTGCTGCTGAAGAAGGGCCTGCGCAATGTCTGGATCCGCGGCGCGCGGCCGGTCGGGCGAGGCCGCGGCGGCACGGCGCCGCGCCGGACGCGCTTCACGCTTGCGCTTCGTGCCGGCGCGCGAGGACCTGGCGACGCCGGCATCGTGGGCTTCGCCGATTTCCACCCGGGCCGCGATCGAGGCGATGCCCGCCGGCGCGATCGCCGTCGTCGACGCGATGGGCACCACCGACGCCGGCATCTTCGGCGACATCCTCTGCGCCCGCATGAGCATGCGCAGGCGTCGCTGCCCTCGTCAGCGACGGCGTCGTCCGCGACCTGCGCGGGCGTGCTCGGCACGGGGCTGCCGGTGTGGTGCCAGGGCACCGCGGCCCCGGCCTCGGTGGCCGGGCTCACCTTCGTCGGCTGGCAGGAGCCGATCGGCTGCGGCGGCGTCGCCGTCGTGCCCGAACGACGTGATCGTCGCCGACGGCGACGGCGCGGTCGTCGATCCCGGCGGCGCTGCTCGACGAGGTGCTGGACGAGCGCGCTCGAGCAGGAGCGGCTCGAGGGCTGGATCATGCGCGAGGTCGAGGCCGGCGTGCCGCTGCCCGGGCTCTACCCCGCCCAACGAGGCGACCAAGGCGCGCTACGAGGCCTGGCGGACGACGCAGCCGCGGAAGTAGCTCGCCTGCTCAGCGGCGGGCCGGCGTCGCCCGGGTCGCGCTGGCGCGTGGTCACCGGCGGGGCGCTTCGCGGTCCGCGGGATCCAGTACCAGAGCACCGACCCTGCCGCCAGCGCGACCAGCCCGGTGCAGAAGATGCCCGGCGGCGAGCGAGAACAGCGCGGTGGCGCCGGAGAGCAGGGCCGGGCCGCCGGCGAGCCGAGGTCCGACATCAGCCGCCAGACGCCGAGAAGTGGGCCCGCCTGACCGCCGGCGAATAGTCGGCGCCCAGCGTCATGATCATTCCCGAGCCGATGCCGTTGCCGAAGCCGAGACCAGCGCGGCGATCAAGCAGGGTCGCGGCGCTGTGCGCGAGCGGCAGGAAGCAGCAGGCCGGCGCCCATGATGAGCATCGACGGCACCGCGACCCAGGTGCGGCCCTTGCGGTCCATCACCTTGCCGGCGGGATAGAACACCAGCATGTCGATGCCGCCGGCCAAGCCGTAGATCAGCGAGGTGGTGGCGGCGTCGAGGCCGAGGTGATCGGCCCAGAGCGGGACCACGGCCTGGCGCGAGGCGCCGCACCGCGCTGACGAGCAGCGCGCCGATGCCGACGGTGAGCAGGATGCGCGCATGGCTGGCGGTGACGGCGCGGATCGTCGGCGCCCGCGGCGCGCCATCGGCGGCCGCCGCGGCGACGGCGGCGATCACCGCGGCCTGCCGCTCGCCCGGCAGGTCGGGCATGCGGGCCGCGAGCAGCGCCGACAGCACCAGCGCCACCACGCCGACGCCGTAGGCGCCCGCCAGGCCGGCGAACGGGATCACCGCGGCGCCGAGGAAGGGGCCGATGAACAGGCCGATGCGCATCACGCCGCCGAGCGTCGACAGGGCGCGCGCCCGGTAGTGGAAGGGCACGGCCTCGGTGAGGTAGCTCTGCCGCGCCAGGCTGAACACCGGCGGCGGCCATGCCGACCATGAACACGCCGACGGTGAGGCGGCCAGGTGCGGCGACCATGCACAGATCGCCATCGCCACGGCGCACCAGACGCCGGCGCCGACGATCGCCCAGCGCTCGCCGTAGCGGGTGGTGAGGATGGACGCGGGCAGGTTCGAGACGAGCGAGCCGATGCCGATCAGCGTGACCACGAGCGCCGCCAGCGCGACCGAGCCGCCCCGGTCGCGGACGCCGAGCGGCGATCAGCGGCAGGATCGCGCCCTCGCCGATGGCGAACAGCAGCGACGGCCCGAACGCCGGCACCGCGATCGAGCGCAGCGAGAACGGCGCGGGCTCGCTCACGTCGCCGCGCGCTGCATCCGGCCGGCTTCGTCCCGAGGCCGTGGCGGCGACGCGCTCGCCCCAGACGTCGACCTCGACCCGGGTGCCTTCGTGACGCTCGGTCGCGGCCGAGCCGCGCAGGTAGCCGAGGGCGACGCAGGCGCCGAGCTTCGAGCTCCAGCCGGCGGAGGTGATCTCGCCGGCGGGCTCGCCGTCGCAGAGCAGTGCCTCGCCGCCCCAGGCCCAGGCGTCGGCAGATTCGAAGACCAGCGACACCAGCCGCTTGGCGGGCGGCTGCGCCCGGCGCGCGCAGCAGGGCCTCGCGGCCGATGAATGCGGCCGGCTTGTCGAGCTTGACCGCGAACAGCGTGCCCGCTTCGAACGGGGTCTCGTCGGGCCCGAGCTCGGCGCCCCAGGCGCGCCGGCCGGCCTCGATCCGCAGGCGCGTCGAGCGCGTAGTAGCCGGCGTCGGCGAGGCCGAGATCGGCCAGCCGGCTCGCCTGCAGCGCGAGGTAGACGTGGCGCGCCATCTCGGTCGGCACGTAGAGCTCGAAGCCGGGACCGCCGACGTAGCTCATGCGCGCGGCGCGCACCCGGGCGAAGCCGACGTCGATCTCGGCGCGTCGACGAGAACTTGAGGCGATCGGGCGCCAGCCGCGCCGCGGTGTCGGGGCGCCGACGCGGCAGAGCAGCTCCGTCGCGTTCGGCCCCATCACCGAGAGCACCGCGGTCAGGGCGCTGACGTCGGCCAAGGTCGCCGCTTCGTCGGCCGCCGATGTGCCGGCCGATCCAGTCGGCATCGCGGGTCGGCTGCGCCGAGCCGGTGACGACGAGGAAGCTCTCGACGCCGAGGCGGGTGATCGTCAGGTCGCTCTCGAAGCCGCCGCGCTCGTTCAGCAGCGCGCGTGTAGACCATGCGCCCGGGCGCGACGTCGATCGCGTTGGCGCAGAGGCGCTGCGAGCACGCGCGAGGGCGTCGCGGCCCTGCAGCAGCAGCTTGCCGAACGAGGTCTGGTCGTAGAGCGCGACCGCCTCGCGCGTCGCCCGCTGCTCGGCGATCACGTCGGCCAGCCAGTGCGGCTTGTCGAGGGTGTGCGGATGCGCGGTCGGGCGCGCCCGGCGGCTTGCCGGCGTCGGCGCGAACGAAGTAGTTGGCGCGCTCCCAGCCGTTCTTCGCGCCGAACACCGCGCCGCGGGCGGCGAGCAGGTCGTAGAGCGGCGAGGTGCGCAGCGGCCGCGCCGTCTCGAGCTCCTGGCGCGGCCAGCGCATCGCGTAGTGCAGGCCGAGCGTCTCGCCGGTGCGCTCGGACAGCAGCTTGCGGTTGGCCATGAACGGGCCGAAGCGGCGGATGTCGACGTCCGAGAGGTCGCTCTGCGGGCTGCCCGTCGACGATCCATTCGGCGATCAGCCGCCCGGCGCCGCCCGAGTTGGCGATGCCGGCGGAGTTGAAGCCGGCGGCGACGAAGTAGCTGCGCGAGCTCGGGCGCCTCGCCGAGGATGAAGTTGCCGTCGGGCGTGAAGCTCTCCGGGCCGTTGAGCAGCATCTTGACCTGCGCCGTCTCGAGGCAGGGCGTGCGGTGCATCGCCGCGGTCATGAGCGGCTCGAACTGGTCCCAGTCCTCGCCGAGCAGCTCGAAGCTGGAAGGTCGCGGGGATCGGGTCGACGCTCCACGGCTTGGCCTTCGGCTCGAAGCCGCCCATCACGCAGGCCGCCGACCTCTTCCTTGTAGTAGATGAAGCCGTCGGGATCGCGCATCACCGGCAGCATCGGATGCACGCCCTCGATCCGGTCGGTGACGATGTAGAAGTGCTCGGCCGACCAGAGCGGCACGCTCACGCCGGCGAGCGCGCCGAGCTGCCGCGCCCACTGGCCGGCGCAGTTGACGACGACCTCGCAGGCGATGTCCTGCTCCTCGCCCTCGTGGCGGACGCGCACGCCGGTCGCCGTCCGGCGCGCGCCGTTCGCCGCGGCGGCGACGCCGATGACCTCGGCGCCCTCGACGACCTTGACGCCGCGCATGGCGCGCGCCCTTGGCGAGCGACATGCAGTCAGGTCGGCCGGGTTGGCCTTGCCGTCGCCCGGGATCCAGATCGCGCCGGCGAGGTCGTCGGTGCGCATCACCGGGAACAGCTCGCCGGCGCGCGCCGGGCGTGATCTCCTCGCACTCGACGCCGAAGCTGCGCGCCAGCGCAAGCTGGCGGCGCAGCACCTTCATCCGCTCGGCGTGCCGGCGACGTTGACGCTGCCGCACTGCTTCCAGCCGGTGGCCAGGCCGGTCTCGGCCTCGAGCGTGCGCATAGAGCTCGATGCCGTACTTGCTCATCCGCGTCATGTTGCGGTTCGGCCGCATCTGGCCGACCAGGCCCGGCGCGCGTGCCAGGTCGTGCCGCAGGTGAGGCGCGCCCTGCTCGAGGAGCAGGACGTCGGTCTCGCCGAGCTTCGGCGAGGTGGTAGGCGGTGGAGCAGCCGACGATGCCGCCGCCGACGATGACGATGCGGGCCTGGCGGGGGAGGGTCATGGCGACGAGCTTACCGCGAGGCATCGTCCTACCATGGCGATGCGCCGATGCGGCGGTTGACCTCGCGGCGCGATCAGCTACCGGTTCGGCCGCGCCGATCGGCTCCCCAGGCTGACGCAGATCCGCGACGGAGATCGACCAGGAGAGCGCCATGAGCTACATCGATGGATTCGTCGTTCCGGTCCCTGCCGGAAACAAGGAGGCCTATCTGAAGTCGTCGCGGAAGATGACGACGATCTGCAAGCGCCTACGGCGCCACCCGCATGGTCGAGTGCTGGGGCGACGACGTGCCCGACGGCAAGGTCACCGACTTCAAGCGCGCGGTGGACGCCAAGGAAGGCGAGACGGTCGTCTTCTCCTGGATCGAGTGGCCCTCCAAGGAAGTGCGCGACAAGGGCAACAAGGCGCATGATGGAAGACCCGGAGATGAAGGACATGGACATGCCGTTCGACGGCAAGCGAATGATCTACGGGGATTCGGATTTGCTCGATCGGTGGCCTGAATCCGAGGTCGTGCTGACGGATCAGCCGGCGAGGCGTTCTGCTTGCTCATGTCCGCATCCGGCTGCGCCGCGGCTTCTCCAATGCTTCGTACGCGAGCGCCACGCCCGATGGCCGTGGCGCGTGAGTGACGTCGCTCAGGCGAGGCGCAGCGCCATCACCCGACGACCACCGCGCCGGCGCCGACGAAGCGCTGGCAGCGGAAAGCGCTCCTTCAGCATCAGCGACGCCGATCAGGGCCGCGAACAGCACCGAGGTTTCGCGCAGCGCCGCGACCGAGGCGACCGGCGCCTGCGTCATGGCCCAGAGGCGATGCCGTAGGCGCCGAGCGAGGCGCTACGAGCCGAGCGAGCGCGACCGGCCAGCGCTGCTGCATGAAGGCGACGCGAGTCGGCGAGGCGGACGCGGCGCTGCCACATGACGATCGCGAAGTAGGGCAGGCCGTCGAGCATGAAGAGCAGCGCGACGTATTGCAGGGCGTTGCCCGACGCGCGCACGCCGATGCCGTCGACGATGGTGTAGGCGGCGATGATCGCGCGCGTTGGCGAGGGCGTAGCCGAGGGCGTGGCGGCGCGAGCCGCTCGCGCGACGCTGGAGCGGGTCAGGCCGATCAGCGAGCACGCCGCTGCTGATGCCGGCGACGCCGAGCCAGGCGGCGAGGGACGGTGCTCGCCGATCAGCTGACCGCTCAGCATCGCGACGACCAGCAGCGGCGCCGTGCCGCGCATCGATCGGATAGGCGAAGCCGAGCTCGCCGTGCCGGTAGGCACCGACCAGCGTGACGTAGTAGCCGATGTGGATCACGCACCGAGGTCGCGAGCCAGGGCCAGCGCCTCGCGCTCGCGGCAAGACCGAACATCGCCACCGAGGACGGCGCCGACGCCGCAGCCGAGGACGTGGATCAGCGCGGTGTCGAGCGCCTTATCGTCGCCCGACTTGATCAGCGCGTTCCACGAGGCGTGGAGCAGCGCGCGCGAACAGGACCGCCGCCGACGATCGGCCAGGTGACGCGAGCGTCAGCGGCGCGCGCCGGCGCGCACGCCGACGCGGGCCATGAAGTGCGCGAGCGGCGGCGTCTGCCAGTCGGCCTGCTTGGCGAGGTCGTCCCACTGGCGCAGCATCACCGCGTCGCGCGCCCCGGCTGGAGCAGGAAGGCGGCCGCCTGGCGCCGGCTCGAACACGCCGCCCTGCAGCTCGAGGCTGCGCTTCGAGTCGTCGGAGAGCTGCGCGTAGTAGCCGTCGTTGGCGCGGCAGAGATAGCGCTTGGCGTCGACGTGCAGCTTGATCGCGTCGAGCACCGCGTCGGGGAATAGGCCGCGCAGGAACGGCAGGGCGAAGTACTGGTGGCGTGTCGTCGATGCCGCGCAGGGTCGGGGTCTCGCCCTGCTCGTTGAGCAGGTGGCCGAGGTCGTGCAGCAGGCAGGCGGTGACGAGCTCGTCGCTCGCCTCGCTCTGCTCGGCCAGATAGCGCGGTCTGCAGCGCGTGCTCGAGCTGCGTCACCGGCTCGCCGCTTTGTACTGGCGCTGCCGTGGCGGGCGAACAGCAGCCCGATGTCGTCGATGTCAGCATGGTGAAACCTCAGTTCTCACCGGGTCGCTTCCATCGGCCGGCATCAGCGCCGCGAACTGCGACTGGCGGATGCGCGTCGCCGTCAGCGCGCCGGCCGATTCGAGGATCGGGTAGGCGATCGAGCAGATGTGCGAGTTGATCCGCTTCAGGTCGCTGATCAGGTCGAGGTGCAGCGAGCTGGTCTCGATGCTCTGCGCGGTGTTGTCGCGCAGCCGCGCGATGTGGTTGGCGGCGTACTCGTGCTCCAGGTCGCGGAAGTGCGCCTTCTCCTCGAGCAGCCGCTGCGCGTCGCGCACGTGGCCGTCGAGGAACACGCTCATCGCCAGGCGCAGGTTGGCGAGCAGCCGCTCGTGCAGGTGGACGATCTCGGCCATGCCGGCCTCGGAGAAGCTGCGGTTCTTGCTGATCTTCTTGTCCTCGATGTCCTGCAGCACGCGCTCGATGATGTCGCCGATCTGCTCCATGTTGATCGTGAACGAGACGATGTCGGTCCAGCGCCGGCTCTCTCCTTCGGACAGCGCCTCGCCCGAGATCTGCGTCAGGTAGAACTTGATCGCCGAATAGAGCTCGTCGACGGTGTCGTCGATGCTTGCGCAGCTCCTCCGACAGCTGCAGGTCGTTGTTGCGCATCACCGGCAGCGATGCCGCGCAGCATGGTCTCGACGACGTCGGCCTGGTGCAGCGCCTCGCGCGCCGCGCAGCGAGATCGCCGAGCGACGGCGTGCGTCAGCGCCAGCGGGTCGAGGTGGCGCGGCCGCGTCGGTCGCCGGCGCGCGGGTCGGCGGCCAGCCAGCGCTCGACCAGCGCGGCCGACCAGGCCGGTGAAGCCGATGAAGAGCACCGCGAGCGACGACGTTGAAGCCGAGGTGGAACGCCGACCACCTGCTGGTGCACCGTCGGCACGCAGCTGCTGCAGCAGCGACGTGGCACCTGCGGCAGGCAGACGATGACGAGCACCGCGCCGAGCGCCTTGAAGATCAGGTTGCCGAGCGGCAGCCGGCGCACCTGCGGCGTGACGTCGGCGGTGGCGAGCATCGCGCAGCACGCCGCTGCCGATGTTGGCGCCGAGCACCAGGCCGAGCGCCACCGTCGCCGGCACCATGCCGGCGGCGGCGCAGGGTGCGCGATCAGCAGCACGATCGCCAGGCTCGGAATAGGACAGCACCGTCAGCACCGCGCCGACGACGATGTCGAGCAGCGACCTCGTTCGGCAGCGCGACGAGCAGCGCGCGCACCGCCGGCGATTCGGTCAGCGGCCGGGTCGCGGCGACGATCAGCTGCAGCGCCAGCGGTGATCAGCCCGAGGCCGATCAGCACCCGGCCGATGCGCGCCGACGCCGCTGTTCTGGCGCGAGATGAACATCACCACGCCGACGAAGATCAGCAGCGGCGACAGCCACGACAGGTCGAGCGAGAACACCACCGCCATCAGGCTGGTGCCGACGTCGGCGCCGAGCATCACCGCCAGCGCGGCGCTGGTGGTGACCAGGCCCTTGCCGACGAAGCGAGGCGACGATCAGGCAGGTGGCGGTGCTCGACTGCACCAGGCTGGTCACGCCGAGGCCGGCCAGCAGCGCGCGCGGATGCGGTTGCCGAAGCTGCGCGCCAGCACGCGGCGCAGGTTCTCGCCGAACACCCGCAGCATGCCGGTGCGCACGATGTGCGTGCCCCAGACCAGCAGGGCGATCGCGGCGAGGAGGTTGAGGAGGTGGATCAAATCAGGTGTGGTTGAGCGCCAGGTCGAAGGCGTCGAAGTTGCGCCAGCGGCGCTCGGGTCGAGCGTCCGTCGAGGCGGCGGTTGACGATCAGCGGCACCCGCTGCTCGGAGACGCCGCCGTGCGAGCGCAGCGGCACTTCGAGCGCCGACAGGTCGTGGCGCGCGACCGAGGTGCCGATCACCGTGAGCGCTCGCTGACGACCACGCAGGTCGCCGATGCGGTCGGCCGGCAGCTCGAAGACGCTCGGCCGCCTCGGCGCGCGAGCAGCACGCGCTCGATGCCGCGCAGCGCGCGCGATGCGCGCCGACCAGCGCGCGGCATCGGCCTCGTCGGCGGCAGGTAGACCGTGGCGAACGAGCCGAGCGCGCCGTGGTGGACGACGTACGGGTCGGTGATCGGCAGGATCACGCGCGCGCGGCCGGCGCCCAGCCAGCCGTCGAGCAGGTCCTGCAGGTAGATCACGTCGCGGCTGCCGTCCATGCCGCGTCTTGGCGTTCATGCCGTGGTCGGCGGTGAGCGCGATGACGCAGCCCAGCGCGTCGAGCTGCGCCGAGGTAGCCGTCCATCATCGCGGTAGAAGGCGTTGCGCGCCTGCGCGTGCCGGGGCGTGCTTGTGCTGCACGTAGTCGGTGGTCGACAGGTACATCACGTCGGGCCGCGTGCGTGCGCCATCAGCTTCGACGCCGGCGGCGAACACGAACTCCGACAGCGCCGCGCTGTAGACCGAGGGCACCGGCATGCCGACCAGCTCGAGCACGCTCGTCGATGCCGTTCTCGGCCATGCGGTCGCCTCGTCGGCCTTCTCCGGCGAGAAGCAGATGCCCTTCATGCCGTGGCCGAGCAGCTTGCGCAGCTTGTCCTTGGCGGTGATCGACGGCGACGCTGGCTGCCGGCGTCGGCGAAGCGCGGCCAGGATGGTGCCGCGCGCGCAGCCACTTCGGGTCGTTCATCATCACCTCCGGTGCCGCGTCGCGATGTCGAACAGGTAGTTGCCGCAGATGCCGTGCACCGACGGCGGCACGCCGGTGACGATCGACAGGTTGTTCGGGTTGGTGAAGCTCGGGCATCACGCAGTCGGCGATGAGCGCCGTGCCGGCTGGCGAGCACCTGCCTTCATCCACGGCGTGTGGCCGTGCGCCACCGCCTGGGCGAGGTAGTCGGCGTTCGCAGCCGTCGACGCAGACGACGACGGTGGGCTGGCGGGCCAGCGCGATAGCTGCGGCCGTTGACTTCGATCATCGTGCTGCTTTCTGGCGGCGGCCGGCTCGTGCCGGGCTGGCGGCGGCGACGGCGGGCTCGCGCGCGGTGGTTCTTGATGCGTGCGGGCCTTGCTGTCCAGCGACGTGCTCGAACATCGCGCGGCCGGCGAGCTCGGCGTCGCCCGAGGCGATCGCCTTGACGATCTGCCGGTGCTCGCTCGCCGACAGCGGCATCAGCGTGCGGCCTCGGCCAGGTTCAGGCGGCGGAACAGGCTCAGCTCCTTGATCAGCTTGCGGTAGATCGCGGTCAGCTTGCGCGTTGCCCGCGCAGCTCGACGCAGCGTGTCGTGGAAGCCGCAGGTTCGAGCAGGTGGTAGTCGTCGGCGTCCTCGGCCTTGGCCGCGCTGCTCCATCTGCGTCGACCAGGGCGCGCACTTCCTTCAGCTGCCGCCGGGCGTGATGCTTCGGCCAGCGCGGCGGCCGACGAGCTCGTCCATCGTCGCGCGCAGGTCGAAGATCTCGATCGCCTCGTCGACCGGGATGTCGCGCACGAAGACGCCGCGGTTCTTCTCCGGTGCGCACCAGGCCGGCCTCTCTCCAGCATGCGGAAGGCCTCGCGCAGCGAGCCCGCGCGAGACGCCCAGGCGGGCGGCGAGGCCGCCTCGGTGAGCTTGCGCCGGGCGCGCAGCTCGCCGGCAAGGATCATTCGCTCGAGCTCGCTCTGCACCACGCTCGACAGCGAGCTGGTCTGCAGCAGCGTGATGGTCGGGTGGGGCGGCGCGATCACGCAGCACGCGATCATGGGACGGAGATAGACCGTCGATCTGCAGATTGTCAACAATCTGCAGGAAACAGTTGACGCTATTACTGACGCCCGCGCTAGACCGCTCGACCGACGTGGCCCGCAGACCTGTCATCGAATTGGCATAGGCTTGCACGCACGGGCGCATGCTTTCATCGTCCCGTTCACACATTCAACTCAGAGGAGAGTTCGCATGAAACCGGGTTCATTCAAGGCGCTGCTCGGCGCCGCGCTGCTGCTCGCTTGCCGTCGGCGCGCTCGGCGCAGAAGACGCACGCTGCACCGTCTACACCGCGCTCGAGACCGACCAGCTCGAAGGCCTACGAGGCACGGCTTCAACAAGGTCGAACCCGAACATCGAGATCAAGTGGGTGCGCGACTCCGACCGGCGTCATCACCGCCAAGCTGCTCGCCGAGAAGGCCAACCCGCAGGCCGACGTGGTGATGGGCGTGGCCGCCATCGAGCCTGGCGCTGCTCGACACGCAGAGGCATGCTCGATCCGCTACGCGCCGCTCGAACCTCGACGCGATCATGCCGACGTACCGCGACAAGAAGAACCCGCCGGCGCTGGTTCGGCATGGACGTGTGGGGCGCGACGATCTGCTTCAACACCGTCGAGGCGCAGAAGAAGGGCATTCCCGAAGCCCGAGACCTGGAAGGACCTGACCAAGCCGGTCTACAAGGGCCAGATCGTGATGCCGAACCCGGCGTCGTCGGGCACCGGCTTCTTCGACGTCACCGCCTGGCTGCACGCTCTGCGGCGACGGCGACGGCAAGGGCGGCGGCTGGAAGTACATGGACGCGCTGCACGAGAACATCGCGCAGTACACGCACTCGGGCTCAAGCCGTGCAACATGGCGGCAGCCGGCGAATTCGTCGATCGGCATCTCGTTCGAGTACCGCGCCAACGCCAACAAGGCCAAGGGCGCGCCGATCGACCTGGTGTTCCCGAAGGAAGGCCTGGGCTGGGACCTCGAGGCCTTCGGCGATCCACAAGGGCACGAAGAAGCATCGCCGCGGCGCAGAAGCTCGCCGACTGGGCGCTCGAGCAAGGACGCGATGCAGCTGTACGGCAAGAACTTCGCGATCACGGCGCAGCCCGGCGTCGCCGAGCCGCTGCCGAACGTGCCGGCGGACTACGAGACGCGTGCTGGTGAAGATGGACTTTCGCGTGCGCCGCGGAGAACGCGCGAGCGCATCCTCGCCGAGTGGAACAAGCGCTACAACGCCAAGTCCGAGCCGAAGAAGTGAGCGGCCGAGACGGTCGCTGAGCCGACCTTCGACTGCAGGCATCCGCAAGGCGTTCGGCAGCTTTCGTCGCGCTGCGCGACGTCGACCTGACGATCGGCAAGGGCGAGTTCGTCTGCTTCCTCGGCCCCTCGGGCTGCGGCAAGACGACGCTGCTGCGCATCATCGCCGGCCTCGAGGCGCAGACCGCCGGGCCGCATCGTCCAGGCCGGGCGCGACATCTCGCGCGCTGCCGCCGGCGCAGCGCGACTACGGCATCGTGTTCCAGTCGTACGCGCTGTTTCCCAACCTGACGGTCGCCGACAACGTCGCCTACGGCCTGGTCAACCGCAA
>ERZ1370068.368-contig-10332_pt1 | contig 23214 bp, 35 predicted proteins | sample MGYA00561227_ERZ1370068 | MGnify/ENA primary metagenome ERZ1370068 (study PRJEB38410, sample SAMEA6850437) | metagenome | study: Metagenomic assessment of the ecological functions of the soil: analysis of the soil microbiota associated with the...
GGTATGCTTCGTTCAGTTACGTGACTGCTCGAGGAACCATTGAAGAGAATCGCGATACGGCTGCCGCCTTTATCCGGCTCCTTCATCTTCGCCAACATGGTCTGAAAAAAGCAGTGCGCCATCATCAATGCAGGGCATCCCAGCCTGATAACGCGCGTCGTCTTGAGCTTCCGCGCCTCAGGACTTTCGTATCCGTCCTTTCCTCCCCGCCACGACACCGAACGGCGGGTTTGCCGCTCAACATATGAAATCGAAGCGAAATTTTGGCTCGAAACTGGTCACCCTGGCTCGCGGCTCTTCGGTTCGTGGGAATAAGCGAGTTGCCGAGGATAACCTTCGCCTGTTGGTCGTTCTTTATGAGCAGGTCAACCAGCGGAGATAAGCGGTCGTTGGCGACAGCTCTTGTCTACAGACTGGTCCACATCGCTGAGCGCGAACGCTTTCCGCTGGCGTTGACGCCAGTCAAACGGTGTTCATGGCCACTGACAACGTGCCATGGTTTCCACACATAGGGTCGTGAATGAACAGATGCTTTTCCGGGATGGGAATCTCCAGCAACTCGACCATGAGACGAATAACTTCACGCGGCGTGAAATGCTCTCCAGCTCCCTCGCCGCTTTGTTCCGAGAAACGCCGGAGCAATTCCTCGTAGATGTAGCCCATCTCCAAACCGGAGAGCTGGTCCGGGCCGAGTTCCGAGTTCCTTGTATTGATTCAGGATTGGCGCGAGCCGGTTGTTCTTTACCATCGGTGCCGATGGTGGCGCGGTAATTGAAGTGCTCGATGATGTCGTCAACGTTTTTGGAAAAGCCGTTGATGTAGCTGCGGAAGTTTTCCTCCAACAGCGCGTGGTCTTCTTCATAGACCTTGCGGAGCGTCCAATCGGTCTTGTTGGAGAAACGGCGCATTGCTTGGGATTCAGTTCAAGGTCTTTGACTAGCTTGGCAAGTCTCCTTGTCCGTGAGGTTGGGCCGCTTGGCTAGAACTTCCGCGCCTTCGTCCTCACGCCACGTCAATCAGCACGCATTCCAGCCGCCGGATGACGATAATCGGCAAGATGACGTTCTGATATTCGTAAGCCTTGAACTTGCCCGCGCAACCGCTCGCCGACTTCCAGATGTCACCGGCGAGATTGTCGAGCTTTTTGTTTGTTGAGTGAAAGTGCCATAAATTCCTGCGGGATTCTACGCGATCCTAGCAGTGACAGGGCAAGGAACCGCGGAGACAAGGGCAGAATCACGCCAACTGATAGGGGATCCGGGGAACCCTGGCCGTCGCGCGGTTCAATGACCTCGTTTATAGCGGTTTTGTGAACTTTCGTGGCCGCGGGGAATCGGATATAGCTCGAAAGCCAATGAAAGTCTTGCTTATCCAACCGCCGGTTCAAGACTTCTACGACACCGATGTGCGGCTGCAGCCTATCGGACTTTGCTATCTCAAAGCCGCAGTCAAGAAACACATTCCGGATATTGATGTCATCATCAAAGACTACCATGGCGGTTGTGGCCGAAGGACGGTGGCGATTCCGAAGGAGCTTCAGTATCTCACCGACTACTACTCGGTGGCGGACAAATCGCCGTTCTCGACCTTTCATCAATACTATCACTTCGGAAAGCCATTCGATGAAATCGAAGCCGAGATAACTGAGATCCGGCCCGACGTCGTCGGCATCTCTTCACTCTTCACGCCTTACTACCGTGAAGTCCTCGAAGCCGCAGCGCGGTAAAGAAAAAGCTCAACGTTCCGGTCATTGTCGGCGGCTCTCACGCATCGGCGGCGCCGGAATCGCTTGCTCTCTTCACCGAATGTCGATTACGTTATCCGCGGCGAAGGCGAGAAACCCTTCGTAGAGTTCCTCAAATATTTAAAGGGCAAGCAAGGAATAGAACGCGTGCCGAATCTGGCTTACAAGAGACCGCGATGAAACCATTCTCAATCCGATCAGCGACAATTTCCCGATCGAAGAATTGTCCATTCCCGACTTCGGTGATCTTTCGCCAACCAGCTACGCACTCGCTGGCAAGCCGCATGACGTTCATGATCACTTCACGGAGTTGCCCACACAAGTGCTCTTTTTGCTCGGTGCACACGACGTTCGGCACCGACCTATCGACGCCGCTCATTGGAGAATGTTCTCGAAGAGATTGAGCTGCGCTATCAACAAGGGCTACCGTGTCATCGACTTCGAAGACGACAACCTCACCTACTATAAGAGCACTTTCAAGGACCTCTGCCGCCGGCCTCATCGCGCGCTTCCCTAATCGTGAAATGCAGTTCGTCGCGATGAATGGCATCAGCTACTTGAGCCTCGATGAAGAGTTGCTGGAGCTGATGTTTCGAGGCGGGCTTTTCTCATCTGAATCTGGCACTCGTAAGCTCCGATAAGACGGTACGCGAAACCACCAAGCGCCCGCATACTCTGGAAGCCTATCTCAAGGTTGTTCACAAAGCAGCGCGGCTCGGTTTCAAGATCGTCTCTTATCAGATCTTGGGATTGCCGAACGAAAGCCTGGAGAGCATGATTCAAACTCTTGGCATTCAACGCTCGGCTGCCGGTGTTACTCGGCGCGTCGCCTTTCTATCGCACGCCCGTATCGCCCATTGCACATGGACTCGATCTTAAGGAGGAAGATTACGTTAAAGCCCGGCTCACAGCGATGGCGGGTCGAAACGAATGAATTTCGCCGTGAGGATCTTTATACCTTGTTTATTGCAACGCGGATCATCAATTTTCTCAAGGGGTTGCGCCTTTCAGCTTCAATGGATGTGAACGCATTGCTGGATTGTTCGTGGTCCGACAATCGGACGTGCATCGGCTTCGACCTACCTCAGACTGCTCCGAGAAACTAATCGTCTCTATTTTTGGACAACAAAAGGCTTGCTTGAAAACAAGAAGTTCGAGACCTGAAGTCTTTTTCCGCGTGCTTCAGCGAAGCCGGAGTAATCGGCTTGCCAAAACGGCCAAAGCAACCGTTGTCAGGACTTTCCAGGTTCGCGGCTCTCAGGCGCTCAGAGCGAGGCTCGGATCCAGCAGATGGCTGACAGCTTAAAGTCGGCTGGAGCGAGGCGAGCCACTGATACGCTAGTAAGCGTTCGGAACAGCGCCGAACGGCGAACGTTTGGAACCCGTATCCTGTTAGGGATGTTCCATACCGATGGAGAACATCCGCTCCAAGTCGTGCCGTGAATAGACGCGGAAAGAAATCAAAGTTTCCGATGACGTAATGCCTCTCCACTTTGCGAATACGCTCCGTCACTACCTTTGCCATATCGTCATTGGTTTTGACCCTGATGATCGCTGCCAGATCGTACCGTCCGGCAATCGAATAGACCTCTGCTAACACCGTCGATATCCGCGATCGCGTCTCGCGACGCTGTTGATCTTGTCTCTTTCGACCGTGAGAAGAACGATGGCTGATACCATAGGATACCTCCTGAACTTCCAGTGGAGTCATGGGGGATCGATTTCCAGCCCCTATCCACAGAGAGTATGCGATGATCCATCCCAACGTCAACTAAGAGAACACAGATCATATAGGTTTGCTTTGCGTCGAAGAGAATGGTTTGATTTGGCTATTGGAGATCCAAAATTTGCTCGGCTCGCAAACGCCAAAAAACACCTGCAAGATCCGTAGGTAGGCCTTTGAGCACGGACTATTGGCCTCCCCATCTGCCATTTTCCGCGCCTGTGAACCAAACTGACCTTTGTCTCGTCGTTAGCGTTGAGGTTATCAACGGTGCCCGGATAAGGGAGACCCCCCTCGTTTGAGGGGCTTTACAAGGCACACTATCTCACGGTGCAGCGGCTTTGTCGTATGCTCCTCAGGGACACAGCCGAAGCAGAAGAAACCGGCCAGGAAGTCTTCCTAAAGATGTTCAAACAGTATCAAACCGCAAGTTGGCCTAATGATTGGAGCGCCTGGTTAACTCGTGTTACGGTCAATGCCTGCCACGACCGGCGCAAATCCGCTTGGTGGAAATGGTGGCGTTCCTCTAATGGCGAAGTGCAACTCGCCGAATATCCGAGTTCTGCACGCACGCCAGAGCAGGAGGCCTTGGGGCGGGAGCAGCAAATTCATATTTGGCGTGCTTTTCGGGAACTCTCAGGACGGCAGCAAGAGGTGTTTGTTCTAAGATATTTGGAAGGGTGGTCCACGGAGGAAGTTGCAAAGACGTTGGCGATCAGCGAGGGAAGCGTGAAAAACCATCTTTTCCGAGCGGTGCACTAACCTCCGCGACGCCCTTAAGAAAAATGGAGAAGGTTCATGAATCTATGTTTGAGAAGACAAAACGCTTTTCTCATAAGCGAGGGGAGAAGTCAGTGAAGAACAGCGGTCACATCTGCAGAGCTGCCCAGCGTGCGCGGACCGATATCGCGAAATGGGGCGAGACCTCCGTTTCATCACGCAAACGCTGCAACAGGAGCCGCCCCTGCTCCGGATCGCTGCCAGAGCCCCAATTGTTTATAGATCTTTACCGATAGCCGCAGGAGTTTTGTTGGCCATTGCTCTTGTTTGGGGCGAAAGTCGGCTTTGGCGCCCCGACTCGTCTTCGGAACAAATACTAAGCGGTGATGTCTCTCAGTTCCTGGAGCAAGTTTCGGAGGCGATTTTCGATCGCGGAAGCATTAGAGAAGTTGAGACCGCTTCGTCGGAGGCGGACCTCGCTTCTGTCCAAGTCGCGCTGGGGGAAAACTGTTCTGCCGAGTGCCGTGAGCTCTTTTATCAACTCACTTTCCACGGATGCAAAGTCAAAAGCAAAGACCGATGACCGACCCGTTGTAGCTATTAAGAGACGCCCCCTTGATCCGGCGATGCAGCATATGGTTTCCGACGGGGGCAGATGACGGGTTTTGCTTTTAGCTATGCAGAAGCAGGAGGTTCTATGAATTTCAGCACAAAGACTATCGGCGCCGTCGGGACTATTCTCGTTGCGGTCTGTGTGATGCACCCTCCGAGTTACGCGCAATCCATCCCAAACCCCATGAGCCGCTAGGAGGTGTGACAGGAGACGGAACCGGAATGGCGCTGCCTCTATTGCTGCGAGGAGCAAAGCTGACGCCTGATCAAAAGGCTCAAGTCCAACAAATCATGACTCATCATCGCGTGAGGTTTCGCGACCTCTTCAGTAAACTGCGGGTCAGCCAAGATCAGATGGCGAACAAACTTTTTCCCCTGAACGATTACAGGAAGCCGACCTCACACCCCAGGTTCAACAGATTTCTCAACTTCGCAATCAGCTGGCCGAGGAAGGTCTTAAGGTCGTATTGCAAATTCGCGACGTTTTAACGCCAGAACAATTAGCAAAAGCTTCGCAACTCAAGTCACAAATGGAATCTCTCCACAGCCAGATGCGAAATCTTTGGGGACCGGACCGACCCGAGCGATAAAGCTCTTTATTGAAATTGTTTGCTGAGCGCCGCTGGGGATAAAATTATTTGCCCACGGGTTTCTGTTGCAGTTCCTTCTTGACCTCTTCAACCCATCGCAGATCCAGGAACTTCTCCGCAGGCACCGTTTCTTCCATCTTCATCGGCAGTCTGACCTCGTATTCGAGTATGTTCTTGACTCCTTCCGGTGAAGGCATGCCGGGAATGCCTTGCGGAAAAGCACGAACATAGCTCTTGATCGCATCGGTCAACATGGGTTTGGTGATATTTCTGAAGCGCAGCCTCTTTAAAGCAACTTCGGCGGCTTCTTCAGGCCGCTCCCGCAAAAACATAAGCGACTTCACCATCGCCCTGATCCATCTTTTTACCTGTGCCGAGTTCTCCGCAATCTTTCGATCCGTCGTCACGTAACCTTGGAACGGCAGCGGAAATATATCCCCAAGTAAGCCAAGCTTCGCAATCCTTCTCGTTCCGCCATGACGGTTGCCGCGGGGTCCAGCACCACGGCAGATACCCCGCCGCTCTTTATCGCTAAAATCCTGTCGCCCGGGTTCGTGCCCAGGGATATTTTTGTCACATCCTTGGCGGACAGCCCGCCGCGCTCGACAAACAGCGTCGTGAACCGATCCTCGCTGTCGCCGATAAGTGAAACCCCGATTTTTTCCCTTTGAGGTCAGATACCTGAGTGATGCTGGGATGAACGACCAGATACCAGGTGGGTTTTTCGGTTTGGTACATGATCGCTTTGAGCGGCGCTCCCTTGACGGCCGCGCGTAGCCCACCCCGCCGGCGCCGCTGTAATCCACGTCGCCGCTCACGAGAGCCGCAATTCCCGCGGGTCCCCGATGACGATGGTTTTCATTTTCCAGCCCTTCGTCCCGGAAGAAGTTTCGTTCCTCGGCCGTAAACACGGAGAGATAGTTCAAATTCAATCCTGGAACAGCGGTCCTGATCTTCTCCGCCCGTGTCGGCGGCGCAATCAGAAATGCAACGGCGAGAACGATCGAAAAAATGATGTGTCCGGCGCTCAACATCTTTGTCCCCTTCGGTTAGCTGAGCTACTAATAATGTTGGGCAAGTGGTGGAAAAATCATTCCGCTATTTTTCGCCGAGTTCCTGATTGCCTGCCGCAGGTAACTCATGTCGATGTATTTCAGCGGATCCGGCGGCGGACCCTTCCGTTTGTTCAGCATAAATCTCCATCGTGAACTTGAGCCCTTCAGGGCTTATCTCGGCGTTGGGATGCCAGATCCGGTTCGCCGTATAGTATTCCCAACCCTTGCGCGCGAGATCCGGCTTCAGCTGAATCTCCTTGGCAAGAAAAATCAATGGCCGCCTCTTTGTTCGCATAGAGCCAGCGATGAGGCGCGGACGGTGCCTTGAGGAAACGCACCAACAGTCCACGGTTCCTTTCCGCCCATCCTCGTTTAACCGCCAGGAACCGAGAGCTGATAGCTGGAAAATAGTCCTTTGTAATAGCCGAGCACGTTGAAACCTTTGCTCCTCGGCGCTGTAGTTGAGCGGCACTACGTGAGATAGGTTGCCGTGATTTAACCCGAAGTCAGGGCCGCGAGATTGAAAGAGCCGCCGCCGACGGCGAGGAGCTTATAATCTGACGGGTAATCGAGACCGTTCTTCTTGAGAATCCGCTTGGGAAACATTGGTCGGCGCCGGAAGCGAGCGCCTGCACTCCGATGGTCGTGCCACGCAGGTCACTATAAGTTTTGGTATTTTTCCCTGCCACGATGACCTGGAGTTAGCGCCATTGACGACGCCGCCAACGCTCAGTAGATCCACCCCGTGGAGGCGGCGCGCCGATCGTTGAGTCGGCGAGAGCCCAGCGCGACGTAGAGGCGATCTGCCCACCAGCGCTTGAACCGTGATCGGTGTGCCGCGCAGTAACACCGGCTGCACCTCCAGGCCGAAATCGTCGAAGAAGCCCTTCCTTGGTCGCAAGAAAAATCCCATTTGTGCCCAACGTTTTGGTCCCGACGCCAACGGGAAACTTGACTTTTCTGCCCGAAGCGGTTGCTGCAACGAGGGTTACGAATAGTGCGGGAGAAACAATATGCGGGAGGAGAAACCTTGCGCGGGCTACGACTCGGAGCACACTCACCCCATACCTGCTCCGAACATCCCGGAGAGTTTTCCTGACTGTGCGAACGGCCTGCTCAAAAATGCAGAGTCTACCAAAGCTAAACGACCGACGCTTCGTAGCCGGCGTTGCCCGCCTGATCAGCGGGAAACAAATTCCACGACTCGATCCATTGCCGCGTCCGTTCAAAGATTTCTCGCGGATAGGGCTCAAATACCAGCCGCTCGCCCGGGCCGAAGGCTCGCATGTCGACCATCCCGTGATATCGTTCGGGTAGCTCTTTAAGAAAATAATGTTTATAGATCTCGGGTTCCATATCGATGTCTTGCTGGGCACGGCGCAAGGCTTTGAAATAACGCTCCAAGTCTTCCGTGTTGGCGTCGCCGGAAACCAGGTGGCCGACCATGAATGTCGTATCGACAACCTTCCGGAAGCCCAACTGTTCCACGACGTAGGAGGGCGCCCCAAACAGGCTCACAGCCGGCACTCTCCGGTCTACCAGCAGCGCCAGCCGATCCAAAAGCAAACCGGCAAAATGCAGCTTGATCTCATCCCGACCTAGAAATTTTTCCAGGTTTTGGAGAGTGGAAAAATGGCTGCCGGAGTGATAGCCCACTGTCACCGGCACCTGCGCCAGATCTCGAGGCTTCTTGATCTGAGACTCGGGAGCAACATAAATACCGGACGGCGTAACGGCGTAGGCCTTTGTGTACATTTTGCCGTGGCCGGCAGAGGCCGCCATGTTAACCGTCCAATGGCAGGCCAAGCTAAGATCGCATCCCCGGCCATCTTCGATGGACTCGAAGGCGCCGCGCTGCACCTCCGTCCGGAGCCGATTCGGTGGACTCGACGTTGCTCGACCAAGTTGCGATGGGCTTCACACAGAAACTCGTAGTCCAACCCTTCATCCTTGAAGTATCCTTTTCTTCCGCCACCCATTCTTGCAACCGCCCGTGCGACTGAATCCGAAATTTCGCCATGCGCTTTCTCCTTCCAATCTCCTAATCACGCCGGTTAGCCCCAGACTATTTGAGATCTGAGCCTTTTAAGAATCTATTCGAGATCGCAGTAAACCGTCAAGTCCAATTCAGCTGGCTTGATTTGAGATCGAGGAGGATATGGAATACCAAGGTAGCGCAGTGTCGGCGTTTTGTACTGCGGCCGTCAGGAGATCAATTACTGTTTGGTACCACCAAAGACGCCCTTCAGCACGGAAGCTGACACCCTCGGCTACCCCAGCAGCGCCCTCTACGCTCCGTCTGCCGAGGGTTCCAAAGTCTTCAGCCAAACCCCTGATGCTCACGCCGAGTTCCGCTGCCATCCCCATCGCGACGCGGTTAGCGATGGCTTCGTTGATCGAGAATCTAGGATTGCTAGTGTCGCCGGCAAGGACAAAGTCTACGTCGATAGCATTCTCATTATTTTTGAGAAAGTTGATCACCGCGCTGCGAGGGAATTCCCATGAAGGTCTCCAAGAACCCTCGCGAGGGCGCAAATTCAAGATCTCTGATGATGATCTTGCCCTTTCCATCCAACCTATTGGCCCGGACCTCCGAGTTGAGGCGTAAGTCCAAAGTACCTCTTCTGACCTGTGCCTCGCCCATCTTAACGAGATAGGGTTGGAGCCCCACAAGATCCACTGCATGAAGGGTGATTTGCGATGAGGAATCGCCCTGGGTAGGCGCTAGCCAACCGGAAGCCTTTACCTGACCGTCGCGTCTGATCCCCTTCACGATAGCTGACAGCTCAAAACGAGTTCTGGCTTTCAACCACGGGACGGCTACGTCACCGACGACGGCATCGACGCGCTCCAGCCGGGTTTTGAGCGGTGGGCGGGTCACCGTGGCGTCGAAAGCTCTACGACTCCGTCCTGCAACTCGATTTTAGAGATTGTCACCGCGCGAGGGAAAAATGAGCACCGCCCGCCTCGGTGTTCTTCTTCCTATCCCGCGTTTCCGTCAGCCCCGGAAATAGGACCCACTTTCCACTTGTCCGCATCACGGAAACGTAGGGTTTTTCAAAAACGATGGAAGCAACATGGATTTGATCAGTCAGGAGAGTTTGTAGACTCGGAATTATTCGGACCTGCGCTGCACGAAAGGTGCGCCCGGTCGGCCAATCTTTCGGGGCCGCGATGCTGACTCCAAACACATCGAGGGAAAACCAGTTGACCTTGACCTCGGTAATGCCGCTGCCAGGCCCCAGCGCCTCCACGATCCTCTCCTGGAGCAGTCGCACACCGGCGCGATATCCCATAACCACACTCATACCTAAAAGGAACACCGCGGCCAGAAAAACGATATGCCAGCGCTTCATGAGATACCGCTCAAAAAGATTATTGCAACACCGGTAATTTCCCACCTGCAAATCGCCGGCCCAGGGAATGAAATGAGCGGGGGTAAGCTCCAAAGTATTTTGAAACCCATCTAATCCGTTTTGGTAAGTTTCTGTAACCTCGACTTTGTCCGTTCTTAACATTTCATTAACGCGGCTATACCAAGTTGTGTTAAGACAATATCGCGTGATCGAGGTGAAATGATGCCTTCCGATAGTTCCGAAATTAAAGACACCCATAGGATCAAGGTGCTCTCCTGGCTTCTGTTCATCCTGGTGCTCATCCCATACCCATCCTTCGCTCAGGACAAAGTGATTGCCACTTACACCTTACCCAACAAGGTCATCGCCACCTACACTTTGCCCGACACGCCAATCAAACCGTTTCAAACTGCAGTGCTTCCGGGAAGTATCGTTAATGATCGAAAAGTTTTGCTTGGCTCTGTCGGTAGCGATCTGTGGCATGGACCGAATGATCCGCAGGATGAGTTTTGGATGTTGACCGACCGCGGTCCAAACGGGCAAATCAAAGTGGATGGGACGAACCGGCGCACCTTCTGGGTACCCGATTTCACTCCGATGATCCTCGGGTGAAGACAGAAGGAAAACGATCCGGATCCTCGAGACGGTCGCTATCGTAGGCCAATCGGGGAAGCCCGTGACGGGACTCCCCAACCTTAGGGGCATTGATGAAACTCCTTATGAGTACTCCGCTCGGGAGATTCTATCGTTCAACCCGAGCGGCCTCGATACTGAAGGGCTGGTCCGCACCACTGCTGGAGAGTTCTGGATTGCCGAAGAGTATAGCCCTTCGCTCCTGCACGTGGATCGCACCGGGAAAGTCTTGAAACGCTACGTCCCAGAGGGGCTCAAGCTTGAGGGCACGGATTACCCTGTCGCCACCGTATTGCCGGCCATTTACACCAAGAGAAAAGTTAATCGCGGCTTCGAAGGCCTGGCCCTCAGCAGGGATCAGCAAACCTCTACGCCGTGCTCCAAAGCCCCCTGTTGAACCCGGACAAGAAAATCGGCGAGGGATCACGCAATACACGACTGATTGTTTTTGACATTCCCAGCGAGAAAGTCATTGCCGAGTATGCTTATCGCTTCGACGTGGCCAAAGACTTTGATCCCAATCCCAAGACCACTCCCGATGAGATGAAACTCTCGGGGGTTGCTTTTATCAATCCGACCACTTTGCTGGTTCTCGAGCGAACCGACGCGGTGGCAAAGCTCTATAGTGTGGATCTCAACAAAGCTACCAACATCCTCAATAGCAAGTGGGACGACGCCAAGACCGTTCCGAGCTTGGAAGCCATAGCCGATCCGGCAACGGCAAACATAAGCGTTCTGCCTAAGTCACTTGTGGTTGACCTGAGTTCCTTAGAAGGAATGCCGGAGAAGATCGAAGGCGTGGCTTTGGTGGACCCTAATACCATCGCCGTCTCTAACGACAACGATTTCGACAGCGAAGAAAGCCAATATGATGCTGAAGGCAACAACATCGGCAAGGGAAAGGTAAGCCAGATTCTCAGAATCTTTCTCGCCAAGCCGCTGCCATTGCAAGAATCTACTGTAGCAAAGACTTCCGAACTCCCGTTGAAATAACCGATCCGTGCTGCAAATTCGAAACTCGAAATCCGAAATTCGAAACAATTTCAAATGGTCACAAATCAGAAAGTTCCAAACCAGCCCGTTTCGGATTTCGTAATTGGGATTCAAGGCTTTGGGTTTGTTTCAGATGTCGATATTTGGATTTTGTCTCGCTGGTTTCTTGCGCGATAAACTTTGTTGACGTGGTTCTTTGAAACGTATCGTCCTGCTCTAGTTGCAATTTTCCCGATCAGGCTCCATCCAAGGCGGGCATAACGCGCTCAGCAAATAGCCGGATATTCTTGAGCGCCATCTCCTGGGGCATGCCGCCGAAGTGGAAGGTAAATGAAAATGTCGTGAGACCCGCTTCCTCGTGCCAGCGGCGGATCGTGTCGCTGCAGCGCTCCGGATCGCCGACGATGATAAAGCCGCGCACCATATCCGAAGCAAGATCGTGGCGCGTAAGCTTACGACTAGGATCGGCCGCAGCGTGAGCGGCGTGATAGTTCTCCATATAAGGAGTTGCCTCTCGCACCGCCCGCTCGAAGCTGTCAGACATGTAAATGTGAAATTTCCCCAAAATTTCGCGTGCTGCGAGATCGTGTCCGGCTCGGGCGAGTTCCCCGCGGTAAATCTTGACGAGGCCGTGCACTGCCTTCCATCGTGGGATGAACGAAAGGAATCGTCATCAGATTAAAGCCGTTCTCGCCCGCCCAGCGAAAAGTATCCTCGTTGCGAGTTGCGCCCACCCAAATCGGCGGGTGCGGCCGCTGCACGGGCTTGGGCAGAACGCGAACATTATCGTAGTCAAAGAACTCGCCATGAAAGTTGACCAGTTCATCGGACCAGGCGTGGCGGATGATTTCGGTTCCCTCCTTCATGCGCCCAGTGGCTTCCTCCCGGCGAGCGCCCAATCGCCGGTACTCAACCGGTTCGCTGCCCTTGCCGATTCCAAAATCCAACCGGCCGTTCGAGACGATGTCTGCCATGGCGTAGGATTCCGCCAGGTCCACGGGATTATGCAGCGGCAATACGCTCACGGCCACGCCCAAACGAATGCGGGAAGTCTTGCAAGCAACCGCTGACAAGAAAGTCGGCGGGTGCGGTAACGAACCTCCATAATCGCCGAAGTGATGCTCGGTCACCCAAACACGGTTGAATCCAGAGTCTCTCCAACACCTCTATTTGATCGAATATCCGCCGGTAGAATTCAGTCACCGGCCCGTCTAGCTCCGGCACATAGGTGGGCAGAAAGTGCGCGCCAAATTTCATGCTGCCTCCGACTGTTCTTTCTGTTTCCTGAGTGAAGGTAGAGAAATCGGTCCCACCATAGTCAGCAAACCAGAACCTGTCAACGCAACGATGAATCAACTGTTGCGGCGATGGTCGGGTCAACGCATGCGCCACTAAGGTCGAAAAATCGAGATTTCCAAACTGCCAAAGACAAGTTGCCCGTGGAAAAGCAGCTTGACACCCGGCTGGAGTTTGCGATACTCACGCGCGAGTCCCAATTTTAAGGCTGGAGGTGGCATATGATCCAAAGGATGTTATCTGTTGTCAGTGTTGTGGTTGTCGCCGTCCTCATCGGCGGGTTGGCGAGCGACACTGAGGGCGCAGGGCCGGACGAAAATCAGGTATGCATTGGGGGATGTCATTTCAATCGACGAGCTGCCGCTTTTGATCGCCGTGGAGCAATCCAAGGCGCGCGGCGTCGACGTCGAAGTCACGGCGTTCAAGAGCGAGGAAGTTGCGACCCAGGCAGTGATCAACGGTCAGGCCGATGTCGGCCAAGGGACGCCCTATGCTGCGATTCAGAAAGTGAATGTGCCGATTCGATTCTTCTACCAGTTGAGCGCGCTGCAGTTTTTCCCGGTCGTGAGCAAGGAGAGCTACAAGAGCTGGAAGGACCTGGACGGTCAGGAGATCGCCGTACAAGGCCGCGGTTCAGGAACCGAGGCGATCATAATGCTCTGCGGCCAAGGAGCACGGAATCAAGTACAAGAGCGTGAGTTACGTTCCAGGGTCTCAGGTGCGTGCTTTGGCTCTCTTAAAGGGCAACATCAAGGCCACTATCTTGGACGCGCCCAACAAAAATATGGTCATGAAGGATGCGCCGGACAAGTTCATCATCTTGCCGCTCGGCAACTTGAAGGCGAGCGACGAGGCGCTTTTTGCTACGAGAGAGTTTCTGGACAAGAACCAAGCCGGCGTCCGGATTTTCCTGGAAGAGCTAATTAAGGTGAATCGAGCGATTAACGCAAACCCTAAATGGGTTCTCGAAGAGCGCAAGAAACTCGGACTATTGAAGGAGCTTCCCGCGAAGATGGAAGACGAGATTCTGCCCTTCTACCAGGAGGCCGTCCAAAACGGCGTCTTCCCGAACGATGGCGGCGGCGAAAGCGCGGCGAAAAATGACCTAGAGTTCTACGGTCTCTCCGGCGCGATCAAAGGCGAGAACCTCAAGGTGGATGACTTCTGGTATCTGGCTCCACTCAAGGCGGCGCTTGCCAATATAAAGTGAACACAAACTGGAGTGTTGGAGTATGGGTATATGCGTTCTCATACTCGTCGTCCATGATCCAGCGTTTAGTTGGAGCGTGTTCGTGTTTTCAACGTTTTGAACTGTTTGAACGTGTTGAACGGCTTGAACAGTTCCTTGCGGTGCGATCGAGCGCGACTAAAGAGATGAGCCTCTTTCAGCGGCGTTCTGGGAACTGACACCGTGGAGCAAAAAAGCCGGATCGTAAGTCCTGTCGTCTGGCAATTGCTCTCCTTTGTTCTCTTCTTCGGCCTCTGGGAGGTTGCAGGCCGCTGGCCGATCAGCTTCGCCTTCCCGCCATTCAGTAAAACGTTCATGGCGCTGATCCGGATGATCGCCGACGGCAGTCTGCCTAAAGCTTACCTCTCTACTCTCCAACCGCTAGTCATCGGTATCTTTTTCTGTAGCATCGCAGGGATCGGTTTCGGCGTCGGCATGGGACTCTCCCGTACCATCGAATGGTTCAGTCTGCCTGTCTTCATCGTCCTTCAGGCCGCACCCATGGCAGCGATCATTCCGCTCCTCACTTACATGTACGGGATTGGTCTCACTTCCAAGGTGTTGGCAGTGGTCGTGTTGGCGGCGCCGGTGATTGTAATGAACTCCTACAAAGGGATCCGCAATACGAACCCTTCACTGATCCAGATGTGTCGCGCATTTTTGGGCACAAGACGTCAGGAAGTGATAAAGATCATTCTTCCGCACGCCGCTGCTTTGATATTTGCCGGACTGAGGCTTGGCCTGGCTATGGGCTTTATCGGCATCGTAATCGCTGAGCTATTGATTACCCCCACGGGTATTGGTGACCTCATCACTTACCACAGCTCGGTGGCCGATTATCCAGAGATGTTTGCAGCGATCGCTTCGATCATCATGCTCGCAGCATTGACGATCCACGCGCTCGAGCGACTGGAGCGAAGGCTCTTCCCGCCCGAGATACGGGAAACTTGAAGATGTCCGCTGACACAATCGTGCAAATAAAAGAGGTCCGCAAGATTTACGACGGCGGCGTTGAGGCGCTCACGGATGTGAGCCTAGGGCTTCCCCGCGGCAGGCTCAGCACGCTTTTGGGCCCAGCGGGTGCGGTAAGACAACGCTCCTCTAAAATCATTGCCGGGCTGATATCGCCCACCAGCGGCGAGGTCTGGGTAAAAGGAAAAAAAGTAGACGGTCCCGGACCCGAGCGCGCCTTTGTTTTCCAGGACTTCGCGTTGCTGCCCTGGGCCAACGTCTTGCGCAACGTCGCCTTTGGCCTGGAGCTGCGCGGGACTTCGAAGGAACAGCGCTTCGAAGTCGCCCGCAAGCACATCGCCGAGGTCGGCCTTTCAAGTTTTGAGTCGAGTTATCCACACCAGCTCTCGGGGGCATGCGCCAAAGGGTCGGGCTCGCTCGCGCCCTGGCAGTCGATGCCGATATTATCCTGATGGATGAGCCCTTTTCCTCGGTCGACGAACAGACGCGGCGAAAGTTTCAGGAAGAGCTGCTCGAGCTGTTGCGATATAAGCAGAAAACGGTCGTCTTCGTCACCCACAGCATCGAGGAGGCGGCCTACCTTTCGGACCAGATCGTGCTTCTATCACCACGCCCGGGGACAGTATCGAAGATCATCCACCCGAATATCGAGCGAGGAGCAAGAGATCCGGACGAAATCAGACGCGACAAGAACTACCTCGACGTTGTGGACGAGATATGGCAAATCCTGAAGCAATACATTTAGAGAAATGGAGCGTGAGTTCGGGAACAATGGAGTGATGGCGTACTGAGTGACTCATTCGGAACCCAATATTCCATTACATCCAGTACTCCAGTCCTGTCATTCTCCTCGGGCGCGTAGGCTTGGTTTGTGCTCGCTATGGTCCCGTGGCTAGTGATCTGATATGATGCTGTTCGGTAAGAAAATTCCGATCCTTTTTTCGCTGGCCATCTGGTTCATCGTTTGGGAACTGATTGGGCAGGCGAAGCTCTCACGATCATCCCGCCTTTTTCCGCGGTGCTGGCGGCGGGGATCACGATCCTACCCACCGCGAAGTTCAGCACCGCGGTCTCGATCTCTTTACGATCCTTTGTGATCGGCATGGCACTCGCGCTGGCGATTGGAATCCTCTCGGGGTGGTGATGGCGCGAGTGGCAAACGTGGGAAAATCCTCGGCATGTGGGTCAATATTTTTGTCAGCGCGCCAATTTCAGCGCTGGTGCCGGTTCTCATGGCGGTCATTGGCATCGGCGAGACCACCGTAGTAATCACAGTTGTTCTTTTCGCCGTTTTCGTCATTATCCTGGACACAGAGATCGGCATGAAACAGGCAGACCGATCACTTGTCGAAATGGCGCGCTGCTTTGGTGCGCGGCCGTACCAAGTTTACACCAAGATACTCTTCCTCTGCGCCCTGCCCGGAGATTCTTGCCGGCGTGCGTTTGGGCGCAATCCGCGGCGTAAAGGGAGTGGTGATCGGTCAGCTCTTGATCGCAATCCTCGGGGTCGGAGAGCTCTTCGAGCTCTACTCGCAGCACTTTCTCATGGAGGAGTTTTGGGCGCTTGTGATCATCGTCTTCATGTTTGCCTTCGCAGTTTCCGAGTCCGTCGCTTTCCTAGAGCGCCGGGTCGACTACTACGCCAGTACCCGCTAGCAGGCTGCTGAAAAGACTCATATGCTTCTGTTGCGCTCAATCGCCTCGCTCCAACGTACTGATCAAGTACGCCTCCGCTCGTCGATTTTTCGCGCGCCTCGCCTCTGAGATCTTTATTGAGCAGCCTGCAAACAAGGTTTCCCAGCAGCACTGCCAAACTAAGTATCACCTTTGGACTTGAAGGCTCTCGATCCTCGCATACAAAAGAGCGAGCCGGAGAAGCATTTTCATGTTTGTGGACTCTTCCGTGTGGCGACTCGTTGCAGAAATATCCCGCTAAAAGTGCAGATGAATGCCGGTTCCGATGTAGTCGATCTTTCTGTCAAAAAACTGGCCATCGGGAGAATGACCATTATAGTATTCGGATCAGTAACTGAATCTTCCGCATAAAGTTTTGCGGCCGCTCAAATTGCAGGCCGCTGCGGACCGCTTGGGCGATACGCCGGAATTATTGTCCCTAAACAAGAGCGGAAGCCCGGGGAGAGGAAGAGTCTACGAGGTCGCGGGGGTGGCAAAACTCTTGGTATTAATCAAAGCCCGGCGATGGGTTCCCTCACCGATCTTGATGCCCTGATCGTTCACGGCCGATACTGCAAAACGCAGCTTGTTGTCCTTGACTTCCAAAAGCTCCGCGGTCACCGTTACGCTCTGGCCGATTTTGGTTGGGGCCATATGTCTCACGTCCACGTGAATCCCCACCGTTTGTTCGTTTTCGTCCAAGTACGGCGCTACCAAGAGAACGCAAGTGTATTCCATGAGTCCAATCATTGCCGGCGTCGAGAACACATCCGAGACAAGCTGCTTTGCCCGCATCTCCAGAGGTCGTCAGATAGGTTTGCGTGTGTGTAAGTCCGGGAACGAGGCCGTCTTTCATACGACTTGTATATCACAAAGAAAGCCGAGAGTTAATCCCGATTTGCATACCGCGGGCTGAACGCAACTCTAAATAACAACGATCTCCAGTCTGAAATGCCTGATGCGCAAACTTACCCCTGGTGAGATTGCCGTGAAACGATTTTTTTCCACCTGTTTTTAGCCCGTTCGTGATTGTGTTATTCGTTCTCTGGAAACTAATCGTATCGGCCCTCTAGAATGCGCGAAGAAAACTGTTCCTTTGTCAATCGACACGGCCAAGCACTGAGCGGTGTTTCGCACCATCCACATGCGGACGCTCCCCAAGGCGGGGGTCATCCTGTGTCATGGCATGGAATCCAACAAGGAAAGCGATAAGCTAGTATTGCTCAGTCGAGAACTCGCCCAACGTAATGGCGCTAGCGCTGCGCTTTGATTTTGCCTGCGCCGGCGAAAGCGGAAGTTCGGAGGAGATCACCTACAGCAGCGAGGTCGAAGATCTGCAAGCGGCGCTTTTCATTCATGCGCGATCATCACGCGGGAAAGATAGCGGTGCTGGGTTCGAGCATGGGCGGCACGGTGGCTTTACTGTTTGCGGCGCAGCACGCGGACGTAGCAACGGTCGTGACTATCGCAGCCCCTGTGCATCCAGAACGCTTCGCAAGCCGGCTGCTGACGCCAGCGGAGCTTCAGGAGTGGCGTAAAATGGGCTATACCTTCTATCATGGACAACGGATCAATGTGTCTCTGCTGCACGACTTGGAAAAGCTGAACGTACCAGATGCAGCTAAGAAAATATCCTGTCCCGTATTTATCTTGCATGGGGATAGGGACGATGTCGTGCCGGTAGAAGAGGCCCACGAGCTATATGACTACCTACCGGGCTCGAAAAGACTGTTTATCCTTCAGGGCGCCGATCATCGTCTTTCTGATCCAGCCCTCATGGATCCGGCGTTGTCCGAAGCGGTCGAGTGGCTCTATCAACACGTCGGGATGAGTCTATGTTGAGAAAAACTTTCTCCTGGTTTGTGCTGCCGTTTCTTGCTTGACAATTTTCTTGTACGGCTGCGGTCGGGATTTGGGCACGGCGCAAGGTGTCGCCGACGAATTTGTCGATCAGCACTATGTCAATTTCGACCTGCAGAAGGCCAAAGCCTACACCGTCAGTCTGGCCCTCGACAAAGTCAATGAAGAGATCCGCCTTACCGCCGGTCAAAAGATCGACGCGTCGACCCAGAAACCGAAAATCAACTACCGGCTCTTGGAGAAAAAGAGGGAGAACAACGAGCGTCGTATCTTTATGAAGGGACGATTCGATCTAACGACGGCTCTTCGTTTACCCGCAAATGGTTGATCGCCGCCCGCAAAGAATCGGATCAGTGGCGGGTGTCGAATTTTACCGAGTCCGATTGAGTAACAGAGGAGCGAGTTTCTCCGATCGCGGCAAACTGCAGTTTCGAGTTCCGAGTTCAAAGTTCCGGGCTCTAACTCGAAACGTGAGACTCGAACCCTGAAACTCGGAAGTGATGGCTAGGTCTATAGCCGTGCCGCTTTTCCTAGGCACCGGCCGCCTGCGGCGCCGCTGGAGCCGAGGTCACCTGCTGTTGCGTGGGTTTGATCTGCAGCGCCAGACCCGCCGCGATCATCGCGATGACTCCTCCGGAAAGAAAGGCGAATTGATAGTCACCCATCCAGGTTCGAAGAGCGCCGGCGCTTGAGCCATAACCGCCGCGCCGATCTGATGGGACATAAAGATCCAGCCGTAAACTTTGCCGACATTCTCCCTGCCGAAAGTATCCGCAGTGATCGCCATTGACGGCGGCACGGTCGCAAACCAGTCCAAACCGTAGATCACGGCGAAAACGAAAAATCCCGGCATGTTCTCGACGAATGGCAAGATGAGAAGAGATACACCGCGGAGCGCTATAGACGAGGGCGAGCCACCTCTGCGGTTGCACCCGATCGATCATCCAGCCTGAGAATATGGTTCCCCACCATGTTCAACGCGCCCATCACGCCCAGCAAAGAGGCGGCGGCGATCTGTGGAATACCCCGGTCGATTTCATGCGGGATAAGATGGGTGCCAATGAGGCCGTTGGCAGTTTCCACCGCATACAAAGAAGCTCCCGGCAAGCAACCAAAAAGTTGGCGCGCGCACCACTTCCCGCAGCGTAATGGAAGCGTTTCGAGACCGTATTCCACGCAGCGACGTCACACCGCCTGCGCCCGCGGCTACCGTTTCCCCGCTCCATAGGGCTCTAAACCGATCTCGGATGGATCGTCGCGCATGAACATGTAAATCAACGGTAACAGAATCAAAGCGACGATGATGAGCGCCATGGATCCCATGCGCCAGCCAGCGCATAGGTGATCATGGCCATGAACAGCGGCAGAAATATGATCTGCCCCGTGGAGCTGGCGCTTCCCAGGATTCCCAGGGCGAGTCCTCGTTTGGCAATGAACCAACGGTTACCCACCGTCGCAGTTAGAACCGAGCCGACTCCGCCGGCGCCAGATCCAACAACAACTCCCCAGACCAAAAAAACTGCCAGAACTGATTCATGGCCATTGTGCCACTGACGCCGATGATCAAGAGTCCCAGGCTTCCCAACATTACCTTTCGAGGACCATAGCGGTCGATTAGCCAGCCGCTAATGGGAGAGGCGACACCGAATAGCAGCAGATTCATGCTGATGGCCGAAGCGATCAAGGCACGGCTCCATCGAACTCCGCTTCCAAAGGATGGATGAGAACGGAAGGGGAAGAACGCACGCCGGCGCTGGTCAGGGTCGTTAAAAAGCAAAGCGATAGGATAAACCAGCCGTAATGAAAAGGCAGAAAGCGGCGGACGCTTCAAGGTTAACTCTAGGCTGTCGTTCGGCATATTCCTATATAACTAATCCTCTTCGGCCAAAATCACAACCCGGCCTTCATCTCCCGTTCTCAAGAGACGCGAGAAGCTATTTCGCCATCCAGTAAAATCGCATGCTATGACTGGCGGTTATGAAAAGACTCTGCGTGATTTTAGTGATGGGTTGGGCCATGCGGATTAGCCTCGTCAGTGCGATGGTCGACTATCCGGAAGAGATACCGTTCGTCCCCACACCCATTGAAGTGGTGAGATCGGATGCTCGGAACTCGCCGAGGTCAAGAAAGGGGACGTAGTCTACGACCTAGGGTAGCGGCGACGGACGTATCATCATCCGGGCCGCCAAAAATATGGCGCCCGCGGCGTCGGCATCGAGATGGACCGGACATTGATTGACAAAGCTAGAAAAAGCGCCCAAGCGGAGGGTGTCAGTCACCTGGTTGAGTTTCGGGTTGAGGACGCGTTGAAAACCGATATCTCGCCGGCAACCAGTCGTAACTCTCTACATGCTGCCCTGGTTCAATGAAGCCATGAAACCTAATTTCCAGAATTATCTAAAGCCCGGCTCGCGCATCGTTGCCCATGACTTCGGCATCGAAGGCTGGGCGCCGGTAAAAACGGAGAAATTACCCGAGATGGAATACCGAAGCGGCGGCTACAAGCACCAACATATCACTCTACCTGTGGAAAACCGATTGAAAGAATGCATATGAAAAAAACCAATCCATTGATCATCATTTTCATTTTGCTGCTTCTCAGTTCAAGACTTTGCGCTCAAGAAGACGAGAAGGTCCCCCTATGTGCCCTCTCCCATTGAGGTCGTCGACCGCATGTTGGAGTTTGCCGATGTAAAAGGAAGATGTCGTCTCCATGACATCGGTAGCGGCGACAGGGCGCGTCGTGATCCAAGCGGCAAAGAAATACGGCGCGAAAGGCGTGGGGCTCGAGCTGGATTCGCGGCTTGTGGAACTCGCTCGCGCTGAGGCCAAACGGCAAGGCGTCGATCATCTCGTCGAGTTCAGACAAGGGGATGCCCTCAAGGCCGATATATCAGCCGCCACTGTGGTCACGCTTTATATGCTGCCCTCGTTCAATAGGCAGCTGCGGCCGATACTCGGGAAGCAACTGAAATCAGGCGCGCAGGTGGTCGTGCATGATTATCCTGTGGAGGGTGGAATCCCGTCAAGTGGGAAGAGATGCCGCTCATGGACACGAGACCGGAGGTCGCGCCACACATAGCACTATTATCTATCTTTACCAGTGGACGCCTGAGAAGAAATAGTTAACCAGCGGCCAGTCTGGTGATGATCAAAGACTCAAGCTGGTTGCTGCTTTGAGGCTGAAGGAGCCATTAGTAAGAGGTGCTCTCCCGACGATGACACCTTCAACGCCATCAGCTTCGAGTGGCAGCAGGCGGCGGATATCTTCTAACGTCGCGACGCCGCCCGAGGCGATAACGGGAATCCTCACCGAGCGAGCCAGCTTGAGCGTCTCCTCGAGGTTAACCCCTTCCCGCGTGCCATCACGGCTAATATCGGTGTAGATGATTCGCGAGGCGCCGTCGGCTTCGCAGCGTTTTGCCAGCTCGACGGCATCCATGAAGTGGTTTCCTTCCAGCCTTTGACTGCGACTTTGCCATTGCGCGCGTCGACGCCGACGACGATCTTTCCTGGAAATTGTTTGCAAAGCGCGCGCAAGAATTCCTGATTGTCATAGGCTGCGGTGCCGACAACTACGCGGGACACGCCCAGAGTCAGCGCCGCCTCCACCGAGTTCAAAGATCGCAGCCCACCACCGAGTTCAACGGACAATCCCGTTTCTTTGCAGATGGCTTCGACTTCACGCGTGTGAACCGGGCGTCCTTCCACCGCTCCGTTGAGATCGACAACGTGGATAAACGTCGCACCCTCCTTTACCCAGTGTCTAGCGGCATCGATGGGACGGTCGAAATAGATCGTCTCCTTGTCCATCTCGCCCTGAAACAGACGGACACAACGACCGTCTTTGATATCTATCGCCGGAATGATGAGCATAGTCTCAGGTCGATGCGACGAAGCGGCCGAAGTTTGCAAGGATACGCAGTCCGATCTCCTGGCTCTTCTCCGGGTGAAATTGACAGGCAAACAGGCGCTCCGTTGCGATGCTGGAGACGAAGGAGCTGCCGTAGTCCGTCGTGGTTGCAATCACCGAAGGGGTCGTCGGGAACGACATAGAAGGAATGGACAAAGTAAACGTAATCGCCGCTGGCGATTCCCTCTAAAAACGGCGACGCTTTTTCTTTTCGATACCATTCCAACCCATGTGCGGAACCTTGAGGCCGTTGTTCGCCTGAAAGCCGACGACTTTACCGGGGAAAAGATCAGAGCCCCTTCTGTCTGCCGAATTCTTCGCTCTCGGAAAATAGGAGCTGAAAGCCGAGACATATTCCAAGGAACGGTTTTTGGCGCACGATGTCTTGAATGGGCTGTTGTGTTTGAGCCAGTTTGCTTATTTGCCTCCTGCCTGTGGTGTGTATATGACCGTCTTCTGCTGCTCTCACCTCTCTGCTCTCACTCTGTCCCTGGATATCATGCTCCTACTGTATGCCTGAGAGTGAAGTCTGCCTGTGTACCTGTATCTCTCACCTGCCTGCCTCATGTGTATGCACTGCCTGGGAGTACCTGTGTGCTGCAACTGCATGCCTGTGGGGGAATGCCTGCCTATGTGCTGCCTGCTGCTGACCAACCCGATATAGAATGCCTGTATGCCATCAAATCAGTAAAAAAAATCAATGCCTGCCTGCTCACTGTGCTGCTGCCTGTGCCTGCAGAGGAAATGTCTCTGTTCACCTGTGTGTGTGTGTTCCCTAACTGTTGCGTGTCTGTTCTGTTATGTGATGTATGGGAAATTCTTATATCTCCCACTATGTCTGTAAC
>ERZ1370068.4040-contig-3132_pt1 | contig 23209 bp, 25 predicted proteins | sample MGYA00561227_ERZ1370068 | MGnify/ENA primary metagenome ERZ1370068 (study PRJEB38410, sample SAMEA6850437) | metagenome | study: Metagenomic assessment of the ecological functions of the soil: analysis of the soil microbiota associated with the...
AGTTACGTATTGTTTTCACCGTCGAACCGCTTGTCGTAGAGGTTTTCGCCGATCCGCTTCTTGAGATCCTCGTTCACATCGGCGAAGGGCCGGTAGCCCGGCGGGCTTGCGGTCGGTCACGCGGAAGAGGTGGATCGACCGCGGCTGCAGGGCCGGCGGCGGATACTCCTGGGAGGATCGCTGAAAACCGCCGCGTCGAGCGCCGGCAGAAGCTCGCCCTTCGAGAACGTTGCCCAGGTCTCCGCCGCGGTCCCGCGCGTTCCCCTCGGAGTATTCCTTGGCGAGCTCGACGAAGGAGCGTCCCGGCGGCGAGCTTGGCGCGCGCCTCCTCGATCCGCGCGACAGCTCTCTCGCGCGCCGCGGCATCCTCGGCGACGAAGCGGATGACGATCTCCGAAACGCGGGCCTGCTCCGGGATGCGGTAGAGCTTGTCCTTCTGCCGCTCGTACTCGAGCCGCAGCATGTCCTCGGAGACCTCGAGCTTGGAAGTCACGTCGCGGCCGATGACCTTCTGCAGGATGATCGTCTGGCGCATCTGCCGCTTCAGGTCCTCGCGCGTCATGTTGGAAGAGGCGAGCGCGGCGTCGAATTCCTGGTCCGTGGCCAGGTTGTACTGCCGTCTTGACCCGCTCGACGGCCGCCTCGATCTCCTCGTCCGCCGCCGAGACGCTCATCTCCTTGGCCCGCTCCTCGAGCAGCTTCTCCTTGATCAAGTCCTGGAGAACTTCCCGCTTGATCGCCGTGGCGTCGGTGGACGCGCCTGGCGCGTGCGTTGCGGCCGAGATCCGCCTCTGGAACTCCGAGTTGGTGATCAGCCGGTCATTGACCCGCACCATGATCTTCTCGACCATCTCCGCCTCGGCGGCGATCCGGCGCCGGCGACGACGAACGCCGAGAGAAGGATCAGACCCTTTTTCATGCGTGGTTCCATAACACCCAGACTCTAGCGGAATTCCGAGGCCGCGCGGGCTTACGCCGCTTCCTTTCTCCCGAAATCCTCGAGCCAGCGGAGGAGCTCGGAGAGGAGGGCGTCTCCGGCGGGGGACGGCAGGGACAGGACGCGGCCCGGGAAAGCTTCGCGCCGCGCGTGCTGCGGACGAAGTCGAGGAGGCGCTCCGGGTCGATCGGGCGTCCTCCGCGAAGCGCAGGTGGACCTGGCCCGGACTGCCGCGTGATGGAGGTGACGCTGAGCGCGCTCGGCCCGGGCGCGCAGGCGCGAGTAGGCGACGAGGCGCTTGACGGCCTCGGGCGGCTCGCCGAAACGGTCGGCGATTTCGCGGGCCGTCTCCTCGAGCGCGCGGTCGTCGGACGCGCGGGCGATCTTCTTGTAGATCATCATCCGCCAGTTCTCGTCGGCGACGTAGCCGGGCGGGATCGTCAGGTCGAGGCCGAGCGACAGCGTGACCGCCCGCTCGGGCAGCGGCTCTTCGCCGCGCATCTCGCGGACCGCCTCTTCGAGCAGCGTCAGGTACGTCTCGAAACCGACCGAGGCGATCTGGCCCGACTGCTCGCCCCCGAGGATGTTGCCCGAGCCCGCGGATCTCCAGGTCCTTGGCCGCGATGCGGAAGCCGGCCCCGAGGTCGCAGAACTCCTGGATCGAGGCGAGGCGCCGGCGCGGCGATCTCCGAGAGCGCCGCCGTCTCTTCGACGAGGAGGATAGGCCTGCGCGGGCTTGTCGCTCCGGCCCACCCGCCCGCGCAGCTGGTAGAGCTGCGCGCAGCCCGTAGGTCTCGGCGCGGTCGATCAGGATCGTGTTCGCGGAAGGGATGTCGAGGCCGTTCTCGATGATCGTCGTCGCGAGGAGCAGCGTCCGGCCTCGCGCGAGAGAAACCGCGTCATGGCCTTCTCGAGCTCGCCCTCGCGCATGGCGCCGTGGGCGACGGTGACGCGCACGGCCGGGACGAGCTCCTCCAGCTCCTGCTTGACGCGCCCGATCGACTCGACGCGGTTGTGCACGAAGAAGACCTGTCCTCCGCGGGCGAGCTCCGCCTCGATCGCCTCGCGGATGACCTCGGGCTTGCGCGGCACGACCTGCGTCTCGATCGCGAGCCGGTCCCGCGGCGGCGTCTCGATGATCGAGAGGTCGCGCAGGCCCGAAAGCGAGAGGTGGAGCGAGCGCGGGATCGGCGTCGCCGACATCGCGAGGACGTCGATCGAGGCCTTCCACTCCTTGAGGCGCTCCTTCTGCGCGACGCCGAACCGCTGCTCCTCGTCCACGATCAGGAGGCCCAGGTCCCGGAACGCGATGTCCTTGCCGAGCAGGCGGTGCGTCGCGATCAGGATGTCGACGGCGCCCTCCGCGACCTTCGCGATCGACCGCCTTCTGCTCCGCGCGCGAGCGCAATCGCGAGAGCAGCTCGATCGTCACCGGGAAACGCGGCGAAGCGCCGCTGGAACGTCCGGAAGTGCTGGTCCGCGAGGATCGTCGTCGGGCGCGAGGACCGCCACCTGCTTGCCGTCGAGCACCGCCTTGAACGCCGCGCGCATCGCGACCTCGGTCTTGCCGTAGCCGACGTCGCCGCAGAGGAGCCGGTCCATCGGCTTCGCCGACTGCATGTCGCGCTTGACGTCCGCGATCGCCTGCGCCTGGTCGGGCGTCTCGTCGTACTCGAAGGCGTCCTCGAACTCCTTCTGCCACGGCGAGTCCTTGGAGAACGCGAAGCCGCGAGCGACGCTGCGGCGCGCGTAGAGCTTCAGGAGCTGGTCGGTCATGTCGCGCATCGCCTTCCTGACCGAGGCCTTGCGCCGCGCCCAACCCGCGCCCCCGAGGCGGTCGAGCGCCGGCTCGACCCCTCGACGCCGGAGTACTTCTGGACGAGGTCGAAGCGCTCGACCGGGAGGAGCAGCGTCTTCTCCTCCGCGTATCCGATCTCCATGAACTCGCGCTCTTCGCCCTCGATCGGGAACGCGTTTCAGGCCCTTGAAGAGGCCGATCCCGTAGTCGCGGTGGACGACCGCGTCGCCGAGCTTCAGGTCGCGCAGGTCCGAGAGGAAGCGCCTCGGAGGGCCGGCGGCGCGGAGGCCGACGGCGCCGTCTCCTCGCCGAAGATCTCGCTCCTCGGCGTAGAGCGAGGCGCGGCGCGCGCAGGCGAAAGCCCGCCGGAGATCTCCGCCGGAATGGCGACGAGCGCGCCCGGGCGGCGCTCGGAGGAGACGTGGAGCGCGTACTCGAGCGGCGAAGCGCTTCAGCTTCTCCGGCGCCGCCGGTCGGACGCACCGCGACGAAGACTCTCCTCGCCCTCCTCGAGCGAGCGCGAGAGCTCGGCCGCCGCCTGTCCGCCGTCCTGCCGGAATGCCCGGCGATCGCTTCCGGCCGGCAGCGCGCAGCGAGCTCGCGCCTCCGCGGCCGAGAGGCCGAGCCGGTCGAGTTGAGGGACCGCTCCGCGAAAGACGCTTCGCGGATCCGCGCGGCGGATGACAGAGCTCCTCGGGAAGGAAGACGTCGCGGTCGGGATCGCGGTCTGCCGGCCAGCCGTTCCTCGAACTCCGCGATCTCCTCCGACGGATGGCCTGGGCTCGATCGTCACGAGCAGCGCGCCCGCGGCGTGATCGAGCCAGCCGGCCGGCATCGGCGAGACGGCGGGAGCGAAGACCGACCGCTCGACCTCGGACGGAGGCCGCCCGATCCTGTCCGTCATGCGATCGCGCAATTCCTCGGATTCCTCCGCCGCCGCGAACGGCGGGAGCGTCGACGCGCGGGCAGCGCTCGCGCGAGCGCTGCGTGTCGGGATCGAAGACGCGCGATCGAGGCGATGCGGTCGCCGTCGAGCTCCACGCGCACCGGCAGCTCCCGGTCCGGCGGGAAAGGCGTCGAAGCAGGCCGCCGCGGACCGCGAGGTCTCCCGTCTCGACGACGAGGTCGTCGCGCCGGTACCCGATGCGCGTCAGGCGGGCGATCAGAGCGCCGGCAGCGAGACTTCCTCGCCTTCCGCGAGCGTCACGCGGAGCCTGGTCGAACTTCCGCCGCGCGGGCAGCGCGCGCGAAGAGCGATGCGCGCCGGGGAGCACGGCCGCTTCGATCGGCGCCCGGTTCCGCGAGGGCGGAGAGAAGCGCGAACTCGTCGCGCCGGGCCTTGAGCGACGCCGGGATCCGCTGGTAGGGCGTGAGCGTCGGCGCGGGCGGCGTGGAAGACCCGAGTCAGCCCGGCCGCCTCGAGATCGCAGCGCAGACGCTCGGCTTCCTTCTCGTTCGGGACGACGATCGAGAGCGGCCGGCCGAGGTCCTCCGCGAGCGCCGCGAGCAGAAGGCCTGAAGGGCTCCCACGCCTGCCCGCCAGCGTGAGACGCGACTCTCTCCCGCAGCTTCCGGCGCAGGTCCGCATACGCGGGCAAGCCCCGCGAGAGATCCGTCAGCACGCTCATGCCCGCTGTCCCGTCATCCTTCTAATTCTGACAACGCCTGAGACGCCCTCGCCATTCTCACGCCCCTGTCATGCTGAGGAGCCACCCTGGCAGTCATGACGAGGAGCAATCCCCTCCCCCGTCATCCTGCGAGCGAGTGCAGCGACGAAGGATTCTCGGTCTTTGGACCGAAATGCCGAGATCCTTCGCTTCGCTCAGGATGACAGAGCGGGAAGTGAGGGCTCAGGGAAGCCAAAGCAGGAGTGTGGTTGCTCAGAGTGCAGGAAGGGACGGTGAAGAATGAAGAAAGACTCCGATCCCGCTCAGGACGGCGAGGGCCGGGCCCGCAGCATCGGCGCCATTTCCCAGGCGCTTGACCGTGCCTCGATCGCCCCGATCGTGAAGTCCACTTCCTCCTCGGTGTTCCAGCGGCCGAGGCCGAAGCGCAGCGATCGAGTGCGCGAGGTCGTCGGCACGCCGAGGGCCTTCAGCACGTGCGAGGGGCGCAGCGAGGCCGACGTGCACGCCGACCCCGACGACAACGCGACGTCGCGCAGCCCCATGAGCAGCGCCTCCCCTCGACCCCCGCAAAGGACGGTTCAGGTTGCCCGGAAGCCGCCATTCCGTCTCGCCGGCATGCAGCGCGCCGTCCTCCGCCGATCTCCGGCAGCGGAGCGCCGTTCAACTGGCACGTCGTCGACGCGGAAACGATCCCGTCGTAGGAGCCGCCGGCGCAGGAGCCGCAGCCGCCGCGCCTCCGCTTCCCGCTCGGCGATGGAGATCTCGGCCGCCTTCCGAGCCCGACCGATCCCGGCACGTTCAGCGTCCCCGAGCGCAGGCCCTTCTCGTGCCCGCCGCCGAGGATGATCGGCGAGAGGCGCACCCGCGGGTTCTTCGACCGCACGTAGAGGGCGCCGACGCCCTTGGGCCCGTAGATCTTGTGCGCCGTCACGGACGCCAGGTCGCACGCGCATCTCCTCGACGTCGAACGGGATCTTCCCGAAGCCCTGACGCGCGTCGGTGTGGAAGAGGACGCCGCGCTCCCGGCAGGCTGCGGCGATCTCCGCCGATCGGATGGATCGTCCCGATCTCGTTGTTGGCGAGCATCAGCGTCGACGAGGATCGTCCGCTCCGTGAGCGCCCCGCGCACCTGCGCGCGCCGAAATCCGCCCGAACCCGTCCACCGGCAGGCACGTCACCTCGAAACCTTCCTTTGCGAGCGCCTCGCAGGTGTCGAGCACGGCCCGGTGCTCGGTCTGCGCCCGTGATGACGTGGTTCCTTCTGACCGGTACATCCGCGCCGCGCCGAGGATCGCCAGGTTGTCGGACTCCGTCGCCCCGGACGTGAAGACGATCTCCTTGTCGGCCGGCGCCCATCGCGGACGCGACCTGGTGGCGCGCCTCGTCCACCGCCGCCTCCGCCTCCCACCCGAACACGTGGTTGCGCGACGCCGCGTTGCCGAACGTCTCGTCGAAATACGGCAGCATGGCCTCGAGCACCCGCGGATCCACCGGCGTCGTCGCGTGGTGGTCCATGTAGATCGGCAGCTTCATCGAAACAGAACTATGGCCCCCGGGAGAAAGGTTTCAACTCGTCCAACCTGCCGGGAACGTTGCGGACTAGAATGGGATCATCCCGATGTCGAGCCTTCCCCGGACGGACAGGGCATTCAGCTTCACGTCCCCGGCGCCGAAGAGTGCGGCTCGTTCACGCCTTCGAGCGGCCGTTCGAGAACGTCGTCGCGACGGCGCGGACCTGCTACTCGTCGCAAGGGGATCGTCACGGAGGACCAGGCCTCGGCGCGGCCCGAGCGGCGCGACGCGCTCGCGAAATCGATCTACGCGGCGGGGCACCACACGACGTTTCAGCACGCGCATTTCCAGTTCGCGCTGGAGAACGTCTCGCGGCAGTTCCTCTGGACGTTCCTGCACAGCCATCCCTTCTACAACTCCGAGCAGGTCTCGCAGCGGTACGTCGAGGTCAAGCGGGGCAACTACGCGGTGCCGCCGATGGGGCCGGCGGAGCGGGACCTCTTCGAGAAGACGGCGCTCGCCCAGCAGGAGGCCTACGAGAGGCTGACGCGAGTCTCCTGACGCCGCTCGCGGGCGAGCGCTATTTCGGCCTCTTCCCGGGACGCACGCGCGGCGACGGGCGGACGAAGTTCGCCGGGCGCGGTCCAGAAGCGGGCGCAGGAGATCGCGCGCTACGTGCTGCCGGTCGCGACCTTCGCGTACCTCTACCACACGGTCTCCGGCATCACGCTCTTCCGCTACTGGCGCCTCTGCGAGTCCTTCGACGCGCCGACGGAGCAGCGCGAGGTCGTCGGGCCAGATGGTCGAGGAGGTCCTGCGCCACGACCCGCTCTACGCGGCGGTGCTCCAGGATCCGCTGCCGCTCGAAGAGACGCCGGAGTTCGCGCTCTTCCAGTCGCTCGCGGACGTCGCGGCCGGCCGGACGGCGACGTTCCGGCGCGAGTTCGACCGCGAGCTCTGCGGCCGCGTCTCGCGGCTGGTGGACTGGAAGGCCAACAACGAGGAGATCCTCGCCTCGTCGGTCCGCGAGATCCTGGGCCTGCCCGCGCCGCGCTCTCCGACGACGAGGCGATCCGGCCTCGTGCCTCGACCCGGCGAAGAACCGGCTGCTCGGCGAGACGCTGACGCTGACGACGCACGGCAAGCTCTCGCGCGCGCTCTTCCACCCGTCCTACACGTTCCGCAAGAAGCTCTCGCACACGGCCGACAGCCAGGACCAGCGCCACCGCATGACGCCCGCCTCGCGGCCGGCGCTGCCGGCGTATCTCTCCGACGAGCCGGACTACATCGTCCCGATGCTCGTCGCCGACGTGCCGGAGGCCGAGGACGCTCTACCGCGAGACGATGGAGGAGACCTGGGAGGCGATCGCGACGCTTGCGCTCGCGCGGCGTGGCCGACGAGTACGCGGCCTACCTCCTGCCCAACGCCGTCGCGATCCGCTTCACCGAGTCGGCGGACCTGCCTGAACCTCCACCACAAGTTCGCGATGCGCCTCTGCTACAACGCGCAGGAGGAGATCTGGCGCGCCTCGCTCGACGAAGCCCTGCAGATCCGCGAGGTCAATCCGAGGATCGGCCCGTGGCTCCTCCCGCCCTGCACGCTCCGCCACCACGCGCAGGTCCGCCCCGTCTGTCCCGAGGGCGACCGCTTCTGCGGCGTCGTCGTCTGGAAACAGGACGCCACGCAGTACGTGCGGAGCTCCAGGTCTAAGGTCTCCGAGCGCCTCCGGGCGGGCTCGCTTCCTCGGGCGATGCAGGCCGGCGGCTGCGGCGCGGCGGCGGCCTGGCCCAGCTCCTTCGAGCGCGCGGTCAGCGGACTTCGACGGCGTCCATGAGGATCGCGCGCAGCCGGTTGCTCTCCAGGCTGTGCAGCGCGGCGATCGCCGTTCCTCCCGGGACGTGACGGAGTCCTTGAGGACGGCGGATGGGTCTTCAGGTCCTGGCCATCCTGGCCGCGCCGAGAACCGTCTGAAGCGTCAGCGCCGTCGGAGACGTCGCGAGAGAGCCCCACGCGCACGCCGGCGTCGGACAGACCTTCGATGATCTGAAAGACATACATGGGACCCGAGCCGCTCAGGCCCGTCACGGCGTCCAACTGGTATTCGGGCAGCTCCACGACGAGGCCGATCGACTCGGAAGATGCGGCGCGCGTCGGCGAGATGCTCGGCGGCCGCGTGCCGGCCCGCGCAGAGGACGGTGGCGCTCGCCCGCACGACCGCCGCCACGTTCGGCATGGCCCGGACGACCGGGACCGCGCCCCCGAGAGCCGCCTCGATGCGGGAGGTCGGAAAGCCCGCGGCGATCGAAATGAAGAGCGTCGTCGCGGCGCCGCGCGGGCCGGATCTCCTCGAGCACGGACTCCAGGATCTGCGGCTTCACGGCGAGAATGACGATCTGCGCCTTCCGCGCGGCCTGGTAACGTTGTTCTCGGTGACGGCGATGCCCAGCGCCGATGCCAGCGCGGCGCGCTTCGCAGCGCTTGGGGTGTGACGCGACCAGGTTCTCCTCTTCGTTCCCCACCCCGAGGCGAGGATGCCGCGCAGAAGCGCGGTCCCCATGTTTCCCGCCCCGATCACCGCGATCTTCTTGGCGACCATTTCAGCCCTCTCTCCCGGCGATTATGACCGGGTCCTGACGTCTCAAGCGGCGTTTCACCGAGAGCGTCAGGGTGAAGCGGGCGACGGGCTCGGAGCCGAAGAGCTTCGGCACGGTCGCGACGACGTGGACCGGCAGGTTCTCGCGCTCGCCCGAGGCGTCCGCCTTCGCGATGAGGCTCGGAGATCTCCGCGTCCCTGCTCGCAGGCGAAGTGGACGTCCGCCTCGGCGCGCTTGAAGAACTCCGCGCTGCATGTCCTTGAAGATGACGGCGATCCGCCTGCCGGCGGCCCGCGACGCCTCGAGGCGCGATCAGAGCGCCGCCGCGGCGTCGGCGCCCGGTGCAGAGCGCGCCGAAGTACATCGAGCGGAGGTGATTGCGCGTGCGCCACGACAGCGGCAGAACGATCTCGCAGCGCTCGCGGTCAGGTCGACGACGCGCGGCCGCACGTAGGAGATCAGGCGGATCTTCCGGAACGCCCATAGCCTCAGAGCGAGAGTTTCGCGGATGAGACGGAGCCGTGACATTGAGTCATTGATTATCGGTCAAGGGAATGACTGGGGGACGTGGGGACTGGGTGACTGGGTGATGCGCCTCCTCGCCATCTCCCGCAGTCTCCCAGTCCTCCCAGTCCCAGAAACTCGACTCGCGTGAAATAGACTCTCCGCCAGAAAGGAACCTGTCAATGAAGACTCGGACTCGCGCCATCGCGATCGCAACGATTCTGCTTGCCGGAGCCGCAGGGATGCGCAACCGCCGCGTCGATCCCTCCCCTCCGAGTTCCTCGGGCTTCGAGGTGGGGCGGACAAGAAGCTCGCCGACTACCGGCAGATCGCGAAGTACTTCCAGGCCCTGAAGGCCGCCTCGCCGCGCGTGGACATCCAGGTCCTCGGCAAGACGACGCTCGGCGAAGACATGTTCATGGCGGTCATCTCCTCGGAAGAGAACATCAAGAACGCTCAAGCGCATCCGCGAGATCGCGAAACGCTCGCGGATCCGCGCGGCCTCTCCGACGCCGAGGCCGAGCGGCTCGCAGAACGAAGGCAAGCTCGTCCTCCTCGTGACGTGCAACATCCACTCGACGGAGATCGGCGCCTCGCAGATGGCGATGGAATGGGCGCACGCTCTGGCCACGGCGAGCGATCCGGAGACCCTGCGGCGCTTGAACGAGGTCGTCCTGCTGCTCGTGCCGTCGCTCAACCCCGACGGCCAGATCATGGAGACGGAGTGGTACCGCAAGAACCTCGGCACGAAGTACGAGGGAGCCGGATGCCCTGGCTCTACCACCACTACGTCGGCCACGACGACAACCGCGACTGGTTCATGCTGACCCAGAAGGAAACCGCAGGCGCATGACCCGCGCGGTCTACAAGGAGTGGTTCCCGCAGGTCTGGCTCGACGAGCACCAGATGGGCTCCAACGGCCCGCGCATCTTCGTGCCGCCGTACTCCGATCCCGGTGGACACGGACATCCATCCGCTCGTCTGGCGCGAGGTCAACCTCATCGGATCCAACATGGCGCTGCGCCTCGAGCAGGCCGGCAAGTCCGGCGTCATCTACGGCTTCTCCTACGACGCCTACTGGCCGGGCGGCACGAAGAACACCGCCTGGTACAAGAACATCTCCGGCCTCCTGACGGAGGTCGCCTCGGCGCGCATGGCCACGCCGATCGAGCTGCCGCCGGGCGAGCTCGCGGGCGGGCGCAAGGGACTCGGTCGAGTACGGCCCGCAGACCAACTTCCCCAACCCGTGGCCCGGCGGGCGCTGGCGCCTGCGCGACATCATGGACTACGAGCGGATCGCGTCGGACGCGCTGCTCGAGACCTGCGCCGACGCGGCGCGAGGATTTCCTGCGCGACATGGTGGCGCGCGCGCGCTTCGCGATCGCCGCTTTTCGCCGCCAGACGACGCGCTACCGGATCCCCGCCGCCGCAGCGCGACCGCCCGACGGCGCTGGCGCCTGGCGCGGCTGATGGCGGAGCACGGCGTCGAGGTGATGGCGGCCGACAACGGCGACGTCTGGATCCCGCTCGCGCAGCCTTACGGCAAGTTCGTCAACGAGATGTTCACGGAGCAGCGGTACCCGGAGGTCAAGCTCGTCGCCGGCAAGGACATCGTCCGGCCCTACGACGTCGCGGCCTGGACGCTGCCGCTGATGATGGGCGTGACGGTCGAGCGCGCGGCGCTGCCCGCGAGCCTGCACACGTTCTCGCCGGAGGCGTCGGGCAAGCCCGAGGCGGCGCAGGCGGAGCGGTCGCGCTCGCTCCCGGAAGCCCCGAGAACTTCAAGGTCATCAACGCCGCGCTGCGCGGCAGGCGGCTCGGTCGTCGATCCGCGCGCCTACGACCCAGGCGAGCTGCGTCCGGCCGGTACCTGTCGTCCTGGACGCCGCGGCGGCGCGCGCGGCGGCATCGGCCGCCGACGGGCGGGCGTCTCCTGGAAGGCCGGCCTCGCGCTCCCGGCAGCCTCGAAAAGCTGCGGGCGCCGCGCGTCGGCCTCTACAAGCCGTGGGCCGCCTCGATGGACGAGGGTTGGACCCGCTGGCTTCTCGAGCAGTACGGCTTCGATCCGAAGTCGCTCGACAACAAGACGGTCGAGGCGCGGCAAGCTCTCCGAGAAGTTCGACGCGATCGTGCTGCCCGACGTCGAGAAGGAGTCATCGACAAGGGCAAGCCGCAGCGGCGAAGAGGGAGAGATGAAGTACTTCGCCGACCTGCCGCGGGAATACGCCGGCGGCCTCGAGAAGGAGGGCGGCGAAGGCCCTCAAGGAGTTCGTCGAGAACGGCGGGACGCTCGTCGCGTTCGCGTCGCTGCGTCCGACTACGTCGCCGACGAATTCAACATCCCGGTGCGCAACGTTCTCGCGCGGACGCGAGGCCGACGACTTCTCCTGCCCCGGCTCGCTCCTGCGCGTCAAAGTCATGCCGGGCCATCCGGTGACCTACGGTCTGCTTCTGAGATGTCGCGATCTTCCTACGACAAGCCCATGGCCTACGCGACGGCAGCTTCCCGGGATGGAGATGGAGCGCTGGGTGCTCGCGGCGTATCCCGGAGTCGCCGCGCGACATCCTGCTGTCCGGCTGGATCCGCGGCGAGGACCGCCTGGCGCGCCAGCGCCGCCGCCGTCGCCGATGACCTACGGAAAGGGGAAGATCGTGCTGCTCGGATTCCGCCCGCAGCACCGCGCGCAGACCAACGGCGACCGTATCCGTTCGTCTTCAACGCGCTCTACTGGTCCTACCGCGGCCCGGTGAAAAGAGGAGAGTTAAAGCGCCTTATCGACAGCACACCGCGGTATATGCTGATCGAGGCATGCATGCAAAGAGCGGGCTGGGCTTTCGGAGCGGCCGTCATGATGCTCCTCGCCGCCGCGAGCTGCACGACGACGAAGGTCACAATCGCAAAGCTCGCGACGCCGACGGCAACCCGGTTCCCGCTCCGGCTCCCGCTCCGCCCGCCGCCGCGCCCCCGCGCGACCCCGACGCTCAATGCCTGTCGCGACGGCGCCGGCCTCGCTGTCGGACCGACCCCGGCGTTCTCTACGAGGAGAAGCGCGCAGCGACTCCACCACCGCCGCCGACCCCGACGGCCGGACGCCCCACGCCGCCTCCACCCACGGCCACCGCCGTCCCGAGCCCGACGCGACCGCCAGCGCCGATTCCCGCGACCGCCACTCGCCGTGCCGAGACCGACGCGCACGGCAACGCCGGTTCCCGACCGCCCGGCCCACCGCGGCCGTCCTGCGCGCCGGGCCGCCGACAGCCGTGCCGCCGACGGCGACCGCCACGCGCGTTCCTCCGACAGCGCAACGGCTGCGCCGCCCCTCCGACGGAGACCCAGGCGCCTCCTGACCGAGACACCTGCGCCCCCGACGGTCACCCTCGACCGCCGACGAAGGTCCGTCTCCGCCCGTCCGACTCCCACCCGCAAGCCGGGCGCGTACTACGAGGGGCGAGGATGTGCCCCTTCCGGCTCGCCGTCACCTGGACGCCCACGGTCACCCCCAGGCGCTGATTCCGCCGTCGCCTCGCCCGACCGCCGAGGCTTCTGGCGGGTCCGCCGTAGCCCGTCGGCGGGCGACGGCGGAGTTCCCGCTCGTCACTTCAACCCTCGTCCCGTGACGTATCTTTGACGGCGGTGGCCCAGAAGACCGACGAGATCCTCGAACACTTTCCGGGCGGCCTTCCGGAAGGCTCCCACCGCCGCCTACCGCGACTGGTTCCGGCTCCAGGAGGAGCTGCGCGAGCGCGAGGACGCCGCGACGGCGCGCGCCCTCGCGGAAGACTTCTGGTCCTTCGCCCGCGACCTTTCCTTCGCCACGGACGAGGATCGCGCGCGCTTCCTTCATAACGTCGCGGTATTTTTCGGGAGCCCGGGTCCGGCCGCGGACCTCGCCCGGGCGCGCGAGGGGATTCTCCGCCGCGCTCGCGCATTTCCGCGACCACGAGGAGAGCGGCTGGCACGCCCGCGTCTCTCCACAACTTCGCCACGTCTCTGTCCAACCTCGGCGCGACGCCGGAGGACCTCTCCGAATCCGTCGCGCTTTTCCGGCGCGCCCTGCGCCTGGCGCACTCCTGAACGGGAGATCGCCCGCGGCGTCACCCTCCATAACCTGGGGCTCGCGCTCCGGCGTCTGGCCGAGCGCGATCGCGAACGCGCGGGCGAGCATCTCGAAGCGAGCGCCGCGGCGCTCCGCGAAGCGGCCGACATCCGCGAGCGACACGGCCTCGCCGAGGGCCACGCCCTCTCCTCTTTCACCTCGGCCTGACCTCGAGGCGCTCGACCAGCCCGGATCCGGCCATCGAGACTTTCAACCGCGCCGCCGAAGCCTTCGAGCGCCTCGGCAAGACCGATTCTGCCTCGATCGCCCGCGAGCGCGCGAAGGGAAAAGTTGAGAGCTGAGAGTTAAGAGTTGAGAGCCCAGGCGCCAGGCCTCGAACGCTCTACTGTCGACTGTCGACTGTTGACCGTCGACTTTCTCCTACCAGATCTCGCAGACCTCGGCCCGACCATCGGGTCGCCGGGCTTGCAGGAGAAGGCGCCGGGCGAATTCCGGCAGGTTCGAAGGCGGCGCCGATCGCCCGGAAGCGGCCGAGCGGGTGCGGGTTGGTGTTGACGATCAGCCGCGCGAACTCGGGCCGGTCGTTGGTCGGCCCAGATCCGCGCCCAGGAGAGGAAGAACCGCTGGTCGGCCGTCAAGCCCGTCGATCGGCGCGGGCGCCGGCTTGCCCTCGAGGCTCTTCACGAAAGCGCGTGTAGGCGATGGCGACGCCGCCGAGGTCGGCGATCGACTCTCCGAGAACGAGCTTGCCGTTCTCGTGGAGGTCGCCCTCGACGACGTACGCGTCGAACTGCTTCTCGACGCAGTCGCGCCCGGGCCTCGTAGTTCTTCAGGTCGTCGGGCGTCCACCACTCCGCTGGTTGCCCTGCGCGTCGAACTTGCGCCCTGAGTCGTCGAAGCCGTGCGTCATCTCGTGGCCGATGACCGCGCCGATGCCGCCGTAGTTGACCGCGTCGTCCGCGTCGGCGTCGAAGAACGGCGGCTGCAGGATCCCGGCGGGAAACACGATCTCGTTGCGGCGCGCGCTGGTAGTACGCGTTGACCGTCGGCGGGCGTCATCTCCCAGTCCGGTGCGGTCCACGGGCTTGCCGATCTTGGCGAGATCGCGGCGAAACTCGAAGACGGCCGCCGCGAGCGACGTTGGCGGCGTAAGGGCCGCGTGAGACCGCGAGCGCCGAATAGTCGCGCCACCTGTCCGGGTAGCCGATCTTCTGCGCGAACGCGTCGAGCTTCGCGAGCGCGGCCTTCCGCGTCTCCGCGCCCATCCAGGGGAGTCGCTGCGAGGTCGTCGCGCAGGGCGGCGACGAGGTTCTTGACCATCTGGTCGGCGCGCTCCTCTGGCCTGCGGCGGGAAATGCTCGCCGACCGTAGATCTTGCCGAGCGCCATCCCGAGCGCCTGGTCGGTCGCGGCGACGCAGCGCTTCCAGCGCGGGAGGTTCTGCTCGGTCCCCTGGAGCGTCCGCTCGCGGAAGTCGAAGTCCTCGTCCACGAACTTCTTCGACAGCGTGGCGCGCCGCGGCGTTGACGAGCTGCCAGCGCAGGTAGCGTCTTCCAGACCGGCAGCGGCTCGGACTCGAGCAGGCCGTCGACCGCCTCGAAGAACTTCGGCTGCCAGACGTTGACCGTGATCGCCGTCGGGCACGCCCCGGTCGCGCAGGTACGCCGTCCAGCTGAGAACGTCGGCGTCAGCCGCGCCAGCTCCTCGCCGCGGTCAGGGATGGTAGGTATTGTCCGGATTGCGCCGCTCGACGCGCGTCATCGCCGGCTCCGCGAGCTTCGTCTCGAAGTCGAGGATCGTCTTCGCCTGCTCCGCGGCGTTCCGCGGGCGTCTCGCCGGCGAGCTCGAGCATCTTGGCGACGTGCGTCGACGTATTTCTGCGCGGAGTCCTTCGACTCGTCGTCGGTCTTCGTGTAGTAGTCGCGGTCGGGAAGCCCGAGACCGCCCTGAGCGCCGCCGCGATCACCTGGCTCGAGTTCTTGCGGTCCTCTTCCGAGCCGAACTGGAAGAGCGCGCTGACGCCGCGCTTCCTGGAGGCGGGCGATCTCCTCCTGGAGCGTCGCCCGGTCGCGGATAGCTGTGATTCGGTCGAGCTCCCCTGCAGCGGCGAGATCCCGGCCGCCTCGATCGCCGCCTCGTCCATGCAGCTCGCGTAGAAGTCTCCCAGCTTCCGCTCCTCCGACCCGCGCGCCGCGGGCGCCCGGCGGCAAGCTTCTCCAGGGTCTGATGCAGCGATCTCGCGGTTCCTCTCGTCCAACTCGTTGAACGCCCCCAGCTCGGGTAGTCCGCTGGAATCGGGTTCTTCTTGAGCCACCCGCCGTCCGCAGTACTGATAAAAGTCGCCGCACGGCGGCGCGCTCGGATCCATGTCCCCCGGGTCCAGTCCACGGCGGTGGCCAAGCCGAAGCCGCCGATACTGGCGGCGGGCGACGGCGGCCTGGCGCCGCGCCGGAGGGAGGAGGCGATGCGGTCTGGCAGCCGATTCCGGAGGCTGCGAGAAGTGCCATCGATGTCGCTGCAGCCAGGGACCGATCACGAAAACGGAACGCGCGAATCGCACTGTTGCTCCTCCCTCAAGCGAGATAACGGTCCGGCGCGAGCACAGTTCTCGCGGAATCGCCGGATCAGCGTAGCAGGTCGAGCGGCGAAGGCGGCCTCTCGCTGCTCCACCTGATCGATGGTGCACTGGCGGGCGGGTTTGTCGGGGCGCCAGCGGAGGAGCTGGTGCCGTGGCGGAAGCGGCCGCCGGTGAAGTGGTCGTAGCGGATCTCGACGACGAGCTCGGAGGCGAGCGGCTCCCATTCGCCGGTGCGCTCGGTGCTCCAGCGGGAGGGGCCGCCGGGCGCGCGGCCGGTGAAGCCCGGAGGCTTGACCAGTTGCTCGAGCTTCGGCGTCAGCGCGCTTCTTCTCGGGGGCGGAGAGGCTCGAGCAGAACCGACGTGGTCGAGACGGCCCTCCGGCGTCGTAGAGGCCGAGGAGGAGCGAGCCGACGGTCTTCGAGCCCGTGCCGTAGCGAAAGCCGCCAACGACGCAGTCGGCCGTACGCATCCGCTTGATCTTCTGCATGCCGGTCCTGTCGCCGGAACGGTACGGCAAGTCGAGGCGCTTCGCGACGACACCGTCGAGCGCGCCGCCCGACGCCGGCTCAGCCACTTCTGCGCCACCGCGCGGTCCGTCGTAGCCGGAGAGAGCGCGGATGCTCTCCTTCGCGAAGATGGCGCCGCGCGAATGTCCTCGAGCTTGGCGCCGCGCTGCTGCGAGCGTCTCGCCGGCGAGCGACTGCGCCCTTCTCGTCCACGAGCAGGTCGAAGACGATCAGCATCGCCGGGAGCTCCTTCGGCGAGCTTCTTGACGCGGCTCTCGGCCGGGTGGATGCGCTGGAGGAGATCGTCGAAGGAGAGACTCTCGCTTGACCGGGATCACGATCTCGCCGTCCAGGACAAACTGCTTCGGCGCGGAGCGCCCGCACGCGCGGCGACGACCTCCGGAAGTACCGCGCGAGCGGCTGGCCGGACTTCGACTGCAGCTCGACGGAGTCGCCGTCCTGAAGCGCGAGGCAGCGGAAGCCGTCCCACTTCGGCTCGTACTGCCAGTCGCGCGCCTTCGGGAATCTCGTCGACGAGAGCGCCTCCATCGGCGGGTACGGCGGCGTGAGCGGAAGCGTCAGAAGAATTTCTCCAGGGGAACCGTGTCCTTCGCCGCGAGGAGGGGCTTCCAGAGGTCGCCCAGCTTCGCGAGGCGCGCCGGCACGTTGTCCATGCGGAAGTCCTCGATCGCGACTCCCTTCTCGATCTCCTTCCAGGTCACGGGGGTCGAGACGGTCGCGCGGGCCTCGGGCGGACGGAGTAGATCGAGGCGAGCGTCCTCCCCACGCGTTCTGGTTGTAGTCGACGAGGACGCGGCCCTTCGGCCGTTTGGCGATCTTGTACTCGGCGGTCACGAGCGTCGGGATCGCGCGCCTCCATCTGCCGCGCGAACTCTTGGCGAAGCGTCCAGACCTGTTTCTGCGTCGGGCCGCGGACGATCGGGACGTAGACGTGGATTCCTTGCGAGCCGGTCGTCTTGGCGAAGCTCGGCATCTCCAGGGCGTCGAGCGATCCTGCGATGAGGAGCGCCGTCGCGCTGACCTTCTCGGAACGTCGCGTCCGGGCACCGGGTCGAGGTCGAAGTGGAGGTAGTCGGGGCGGTCCACGTCGTCGCAGCGCGCGTACCACTGGTTGAGGTCGATGCAGCCGAGGTTGACGACCCAGAGGAGCGACGCGCAGGTCCTGGATCATCGGGAAGTCGATGACGTTGCCCGAGGCGTGCTCGATCGAGCAGATCTCGATCCAGTCCGGCGCGGGCGTGGGCGCGCGCTTCATGAAGAAGAACTCGCCCGACGCGCCGTGCGGGTAGCGCTTCATGACCATCGCGCGGTCCGTCGAGGTGCGGGAGCAGGACGGCGGAGACGTCGGCGTAGTACTGGAGGAGGTCTCGCTTGGTCAGCCGGAGCTCCGGCCAGAAGAGCTTTTTCAGGTTCGTCAGGCGGTACGGCGCGGCCGGCGAGGCGCAGCTCGATGTCTTCGGCGTCCGTTGGAAGCTGACACCTGGCCTCGTGGCTTGCCCTCACCCCTTTCCTCTCCCGGGGAGAGGGGGGACCGTCGTTTGGCGGGTGGTGGTCGCGGGTCGCGGGCGCGCGTTTCAGCGGAGCCTCGGGAGCTTCGCGGGGCGGTGGCCGCGGCGGACGGCCCCGAGGACCGGCCGGTATTCGAGCTCCTGGCCTCTCGCGCGCGGCGCAGCAGCAATCCGCCGCGGCTCATGTCTCCGCGGCCCACGAAATCCGACGGAAGAGGAGCGCGCTCGCTGAAGATCTTCCCGAGGATGTCCACGTACTTGCCGCTCGCGATCGAGCCCAGCAGAACCACCTCGCAATCCGTCCGCGCCGCTCTGCCAGGCTGCGCGGGCGCGCGGTCGAGCGGCCGCCGGTAGCGCTCCTCGGCGGCGTCGATCGGGACGCGCGCGAAGCGCTCCAGGTGGCGCAGCGTGACCGGCTCCTCCGCCTCCACGAGGCCCGCGCCCGCCGTGATGATGAGCACGCCGGGCGTTCCTCCGGCGGCCGCGCGTACCGCCGCGCGTACGTGAGCTTCCCGCGGAAATAGAGGCCGGAGAGAAAAGTGAAGACCTCGCCGAGCTGGCCCCCTGGGGCTGCGCGAGGCGCGTCGCCACGTCGAAGCCGCGCCTTCGGGTTGAAGACCAGCCGCGCCCGCTTCCTCGAGCAGCTCGCCGGCGATAGAAGGTGAAGATCCGATCGGCCACGGTCGAAATATATCCGCGGGATGGCGGTCGAGGGAGGAGCTCCGGACTTCTGACCCACGGCTCGCGCGAGTCGCCTGCCGCAGCGCGCGAGCTGCCGCGAGACTCGATCCGGCTCGGCGCTGTGCCTGCGCTCACCGCGCGCCTCGTTTTGAAGCTGTCAGCCAGATGGTCGAGGCTCCGGCGGTAAAAGCGCGCGCGCCTGCGCCAATGATCCGGCTTGGCTTGTCACGGCTGTCCCGAAGCCTGCAGGGCTAGGGCCTGCTCGGCGTCCGCCTCGCCGGCGAGCACGACGGCCAGGGCCTGGCGGGCGTTCTGGTTGGAGGGGTCGGCTCGTGAGATCGCCTGCGTGGATCGCGGCGGTCCTCTCCGTAGCTTTCGCGACCGCCGGCCAAACCGCCGGCCTTTGCCTTGTAGAAGCCGACCTTGACGTGAGCAGACCGACAGCGTTGTGAATCTCTTGTTCGATCGGCTGCCGCCAGGTCACGGCGGATCGCGAGGCCCTGACGGTACCCTCCAGGGCGCCCGCGAAATCTCCGGTCTGACCCAGGCAGTTGCCCAGCGAACCGTAGCTGAACGAAAGGTCCAGACGAGCCAGCGCGTCCAGAGGATTGAATCGGAACGTTCCCGATCGAGAAGGATGGCCTTCCGATACAGCTCTGCCGCGGCCGGAAGGCCTCGAGTTTCTTCAGGAGAGCGCCGACCTTCTTTGGGCTAGCGCGGCGTTGCGCCGTCCGCCAGCAGGGTCCTGACGCATCAGGTCTCGAAGATCGCCAGCGTCCTTGCGATGGAACCGGAGCGCGGCCACGTAGTCGCCTCGATCGGCGTAGTAATCGCCGAGGTTGAAATAGCTCATGGCAGCGGCCTCGCGATAGCTTCTCGCATCCGGGCCGGGTTCGCCGCCAGGAGCTCCTCCCAGGCTGCGCAGTGCCTTGGCGATAGTTCGTCTTGCGATCCCGAGGTCGCGCCCGTCCCCGCCAAGACACTTCGCTCTTCGTGCTGCAACCTCGCAGCCAGCTCTGTCGTCGTCGTTCGGGATCCGCAGGCGCTTCGGCGGCCGTACGCTGCCCGCGGAGGGCGACAGCCTTGAATAGCTCTCGAGGGCTTCCGCCGTCTGCCCCAGGTTTCCCGGCTTCCGGGCGGTAATCCCCGCCTGACGTCGCCGACTTTTTGGTACGCCTCGGCCAGCTCTGCGCCGCAATGCGGCGTCCGTCCCCTCTCCTCGCCAGACCGTCTCAGGTACTCGAGCGCCCTGCGAACGAGCAGCGCCCTCGCGGGCGTGGAGCCCGGAAGGCTCTCAATCGCGTCGTGCAGCTCGGAAGAGGTAGGAGCTGGTCACCTGGCGGACCTCGGCAAACCGCCGCCGGCGCGAGCTTCCGCGGCCCGGGCCCTGCCGCGCCTCGCGAAGGTTCCAAAGAGACCTCGGCCATGAGCGAAATCAGAACGACGCAGTGGGCCTGCCACCCCGGCTCGGTGCCGGCGGGCGAACTCTTTGCCGGCGCGGTAGCCAACAGAGTCGCGGCGCGCGACACAGGGTGGCCCTGAGGTGCCGCCGGATATCCAGGGGCCATCTCGCTGACCGACGCATACCGGCGGAAGGCTCCTTGCGAAGGGCCTGAGCACGATCGTGTCAGAGATCTCCTGGTCAATGCGCCTCTCGGAGCTTCTGGTCTCCTCGGGACCGCCTCGTCTCCTACCGCTATGAACGACTTGGCGCCTTCGATTTCGGCTTCTGCGGCTCCGCATCGCAAACGATCCGAACCATGTCCGCCGGCGAGGACTTCGGCCAGGCGCGGTAAGGCCTCCGCCCGGCTTCAGCAGCTTCATAGAGCACGACGCCGAGCGCATAAATCGTCGCTCGCGGTCGTGCACCGATCTGACCGCGCAACCTGCTCGGGGCCTCGCGTAGTCCGGCGTCAGGAGCCGGAAGAGGGTCCCGGTCTGATCGACCGCCGCGCCGCCGAGCCCGGGGGCGATCAGCTTGGCGATGCCGCCGAAGTCGAGCAGGCTTGACCGCCGTTCCCCTCTCCGGTGACGAGGATGTTGGCCGGTTTCGCGTCGCGATGAACGATCAGATGCTGGTGCGCGTACCGCACCGCCGCGCAGACCTCGAGGAAGATCTCGAGACGACCCTCGTCGCGAGTCCGCGGTTCCGGTGCAGGAACCCGCGCAGCGGTGCCTCCCTCGACGTATCCCATGACGAGGCATGGCCGCCCGTCGGGCGTGGCGCCGCCGTCGAGAAGCTTCTCCGCGATGTTCGGATGATCGAGCGCTTCGCGACGGGATCTTGGCGCTCCGTCCGGAAGCTGGCTGTCGAACGCATCGCCGGCGAACCCGACTCGAGACAGCTTGATCGCGACCTTCTCTCTCGAAGTGCCTCGTCGGCCCGACGCGCCAGATAGACGACGCCCATCCTGCCGCGTGCCCGTGATCTCCTCCAGGATCTCGTAAAGCGCCGATCCGCTCGCCGGAAGGCATGGTGCGAATCCCCGCTGTCGCGAGCGCGAGGAAGCGGCACAGCGGTGCGGCTCGACCAGACTCCAGGTCCGCTGCGTCGGCTTCGATCAGCGACCCGATCCGGTGCTTCGGAGCTCCAGGTCGCCGCCGCACGCCCTGTCCAGGTAGGGACGGCCTCTCCGCCTCCGGCAGCTCGAGCGCCTCGTCCAAGATCCTCTGATCGCGCTCCACTCTTCGGGCGTCACGGGCTCACCCCCAAGCGTCGCGCGCCATGAAGTGCAGATCATCTGAGCCATAGCCGCAGGTTGTCCGGTTACCGCCGACCTGTTTGTTCGATTAAACCACGCGTCGCCGGCGGCGGCCCGACCTGCCGTCAGGCCTCCGCATTCGACCAGGACTCCTCTCCAGAAGGCGATTCGTCGGAAAGCGTCTGTCAGGCCGTGCCGAGAGGGCCTGGCGCAGGGGTCTTCGCGTTCGGCCCGGCAGGCCCCGCGAGCCGGCCGGCCATTCTCGCCGCCAGGCCCCATGCGGTCTCCGTCGTTTGAGCTCGACTTCATCGATCTCGAAGCGCTCCCAGACATCGGGACCGTAGCGAGCTGGCCTCGTCCCAGGCGCCGAGGCAAGCGCGCGCTCGAGATGGGCTCCGCGGGCGGGGACAGATCGGGCGCGGCGTGCCAGAACGCGGGCGTGCGGTGCACTCTCGGTTCAAGAGGAGCGGTTCCGCCCCCGCAGCGCAGACCCAAAGGCGAGAGAAGTCTTCCGCCTTCGCGTGATCCTCGATTCATTTCATGGCTCGCCCCTTTTCGATGGGGCGGAACGCGCGTAAGCCGCCCCGGGGGATCAGGTTTGCTTGAGGCGGTCAAGTTCTCGCGCCCCAGCCCCCGCGGAATCACGAGCCCCGGCGCAACCAGGCCCGGGCCAAGCCTGCCATTCGCGTTTGACCGTGGCCGTCGAGACGCCGGGCCGCTTCGGCCGTCTCTGCCGACCGAAAAGGCCGCCGAAGCTGAAACTATCTCGACGTGATCCGCGCCTGCCGGCTGTCGAGCGCTCTCGAAGGAGCCCCGTCAGGGCGTCGTGCAGGGCCAGGATCTCCAGTTCGCGGTCCGCCTCGGCTCCGGAGTCCGCACTCGCGCGATCTGGTACGTGGCCGCGCGCCCTGCTTCCCGGCAGCCTTATGGCGCGGATCCACGCAGAACCTGCTCATCATCTGCGCCGCGATCCTGAAGAAGCGGGCCCGGTTCTGCCAGACCACGTGCCTCTGATCGACCAGGCGCAGGTAGGCCTGTGGACGAGAGCCGTCGGCTGCAGCGTGTGACCCGAACGCTCGATGCGAAGGTAGTGCGCGGCCAGCCTGGGCAGCTCGCCGTACACAAGCGGCATGAGTTTGTAGCGCCTCCTTGTCGCCTTTCTTCCCAACGGCGAAGGAGGCCTGTAACGTCCTGCCGCGACGAGTCGCCCATGGCCTTAACTGTATGTCCCGGGCACCTGATTGACTGTTCAATCAATTCACAGGCCTGATCCCTTCGCCAACCCTTTGCGCGTAATGGGGCGGAGGAAGGTCCATGAAGCCACGGCAAGCCGCGATTCTTGCGTGCCCTGTTCGCGTCCTTCTTGATTTCCGAGGCCTCAAAGCTGCCCCCCGTCCGGCCTCGCCTACGGTTCTGTCTTTCCGGACAGCCGTTCGCCGTCGGCAGTCCGCGCTGGAAGCTGACTTCCAGGGCAACACGGGCAGGGTCAGCCGTGGGGGCTGACGCCTGACACCGGGTACTTCGGGTTTTTTACCGACAACAACACATCGAGCTCGTCGTCAAGGTCCTCGACGCCCGGGCCTTCAACAACCACTCTGGTCTTCGAGCCTCCAACGTCGAGTACACCCTCAAGGTGACCGATACGGCGACGGGAGCGATCAAGGAGCACCAGTGAATCCTTCCGCAATAGTTCGCCAGCGTCGGAGACACCGCAGCCTTCTCCCGGGCGACCGCGGAAGCGGCCTCGAGTCACGAGACGGTGACAGTGGAGGAACGGAGACCCCGCCGAAGTCTCCGAAGCGATCCAGAGGTTCATCGAGGCCGTGCGGCGAAGTCCGGCATCCCAAGCCTCAGCCAAAGAAGCGGCAGCCGCCTTCATCGCTGCCGTCCCGAGCCCTGCGATCCCTTCCTTTCCAACTGCCGTTCCAATTACAGGTTCAGTGGAGCGATTCTGCTGCGGACGGGCCTGGGCAGGCTGTCCAGTTGACAAACGTGATACGGGCTACTTCTGGTTCTTTCACCGACAACAACGTCGTGAGCTGATCGTCAAGGTCCTGGACGCCAGGGCGTTCAACGGCAATTTCTGGGTCTTCTACGGAGCGCTCTTCCAACGTCAAGTACTCCATCACGTTGAAGTGATTCGGTCACGGGTTCAGCAATACGTAACTGAACGAAGCATAC
>ERZ1370068.683-contig-10625_pt1 | contig 23195 bp, 26 predicted proteins | sample MGYA00561227_ERZ1370068 | MGnify/ENA primary metagenome ERZ1370068 (study PRJEB38410, sample SAMEA6850437) | metagenome | study: Metagenomic assessment of the ecological functions of the soil: analysis of the soil microbiota associated with the...
AAGTAGTACTTCGTTCAGTTACGTATTGCTGTGATCGCGACAGTGTCGCTGACGACCGCGCCGCCCCGTCCATCGTCGCGTTCCACTTGATGCCGAAGTCTTGCCGGTTGATCTTCGTCGTCGCCGAGGCGGCGATGCGCGATTCGCCGCGCTCGCCCTTGATGACCTTCGACGGGGCCGTGACGTCGAGCGTGACCTCCTTGGTGACGCCGTGCATCGTCAGATCGCCGACGAGCTGGAACGCGCCGCCGCTACCCGGGACGACCTTCTTCGACTTGAAGGTCAGGGTCGGGTACTTGGCCACGTCGAAGAAGTGATCGCTCTTCAGATCGTTGTCGCGGTTTTCGTTGTCGCGTGTTGATGGTTGCCGCGTCGATCGTCGCGTCGACCTTGATCGACGCGACGTCCTTCCCGTCGTACTCGATCGTGCCCGACATCTTGCCGAACTCGCCGCGCACGGTCGAGATCATGAGGTGGGTCACCGAAAACTGCGCCGCCGAGTGGGCGGGGTCGATCTGCCATACGTCGGCGGCGGCTGGCGCCGCGGCGACGGCCGTCGCCGAGTGCCGAGCGCTGAGAAGAAAGTGGCGGAACGGTTGCATGGGGGACTCCTCTCGTCGTGCTTGGTGAACGGAGCCACGTCCATTGTGCCGCGCGGACGTCGATCTTGCGAGTCCGGCGCTCCGGCGATCAGGAGATCTTGAGGACGATCTTCCCGAAATTCTCGTTGCGCTCCATCGCCTCGTGGGCGATCGCGGCGTCCTCCAGAGGGACGACCCTGTCGACGACCGGGTGCAGGCGCCCCGCAGCGAGCAGCGGGAGCATCGTGCGCGAAAACGACTGGACGAGCTCGATCTTCTCCTCGATCGGCCGCGATCGAAGCACGGTCCCGACCACGGTCAGGCGCTTGCGCATGATCGCGCCGAGGTCCGCCTCCACCTTCGCCCCGCCCATCGTGCCGACGAGCACGAGCCGTCCGCGGAGCGCCAGGACGTCGAGGTTCAGCGCCCAGGCCGCAGCCCCGATGAGGTCGATCGCGAGAGCCGACGCCTTCGCCCCCGACGTCATCCGGATCGCCTCCGCGACGTTCGGCGTCGCGGGATCGAGGACGCGGTGGACGCCCATCGCCTCCAGCCGGCGCCGCTTGTCCGGCGAGCGCGCCAGCGCCACGACGCGCGCTCCGGCCACCGTGGCCATCGCCGCGGCGGCGGTGCCGACTCCCGATCCCGCCGCGTGAAGGAGAACCACCTCGCCCGGCCGCAGTCCGCCGCGAAGGAACAGCGCGTCGTACGCGGTGAGGAACGCCTCGGGAACGGCGGCCGCATCCTCGAAGCTCATCCCGGGTGGGATGCGCAGGCAGAGCCGCTCGTGAATGCGCAGCTTCTCGGCCTGACCGCCGCCGGAGACGATGCCCATCACGCGATCGCCCGGTTGCAGCGTGGCGACCAGCGAGCCGCAGGCCTCGACCTCGCCGGCGAACTCCAGCCCGGGAATGTCGGCCGGCGCGCCCGGGGGCGCAGGGTAGAGCCTCGCCGCTGGAGGAGGTCGGCGCGATTGAGCGCCGAAGCCCTCACGCGGACGAGGACCTCCTCCGGGCCGATGGACGGCTCGGGACCGACCGGATCTCCAGGACCTCCGGGCCGCCGGGCACGCGCGATCGTCAGAGCCCGCATCAGCCGCGTTCCACCGCGGCCGGGTGCCTGCACGGCTTCGAGCAGCACCCAGGCCGGAGACGCCGCGCGCTGCACCGTGCGGTCCCGCACGCTGAAACCCGCGGCGATCAAGGCGTTCCGAAGTCTCCCGCGCGGCGGTGGTGGGTGCCGTGCCGCGGATGGCCCGGAACGACGATCTTGCGCGGCGTCCCAGAATGCCGCGGCCGCGAAGCGCCAACCTCCCGAGGCGTCCTTCTCACGGACGAACAGTCGCGCGCCCGGCGGCAGCGCGCGCGCGAGCCGCCGCAAGAGCGCATCCTGGGCGGCGAACGGCAGGAATCGCAGGACGTCGTTGACGACGACCACGTCGGCGGCCGGAGGATCGAAATCGCGCAGGTCGAAGGTCTGCACCGCGCACCCCGGGAAATCCTCCAGCGCCTGCCGTGCCGCGCGGATGTAGCGGTCGCACTGGTCCACGCCCAGGTACGAGCGTGGCATCGACGCGCGCGTGAGAAGGCCTACGAGGACGCCGATCAGCCCGCGTCCGCACCCGAGGTCGAGGATGCGCGCCCCGATCCGAGGACGTCCTCGTCGATCAGGAACGGGTAGATCGGGTCGCGCAGCAAGCGGGCGCGCGCGGCCTCGGCGTCCCGGATCGACACGTCCGCGAAGCGCACGACGATCGCGTCCACGATCGCGCGGTAGCTCTCGTGGTGACCGCCGGCGCGCGCGATCAGCCACGCGGCGCACGCCGAGCAGCCCGCCGAGAACGGCGCCGAGGACGAGGCTCCCGGTCAGAAGGTTGGTGAAGATCCCCAAAACGCCGAGGCTCTCCGACGTCCGCGAGCGTGACCGGCAGCCACGCCGCCGTGAAGGATGCGGTGGCCGAGCTGGATCTCGCGTGAAGAGGATCGGTCCGACGGTCAGGGGTTTCCGATGTACGCCGATGCGTAGACGATCACGCGGTTCAGGCGGAAGAGCGTCGCCAGCAGGACGGCGATCGGAAGATGAACTCCCCAAAACGGCGAGCAGCCCACGAAAACACCGAGGCCGACACCCAAGCCCACCTTCCCCGGCGTCCTGTGCTCGGTGCGAAGCGTCATGTAGAGGCGCCGCAGCCAGCTTCGTGGCGACCACCGCCACACGGACGCTTCGCGCAGGACACCGTCACGACCCGGGCCCTGTCCGCGAGGGATCGATGTCCGGTGCGCTCATCGGCCTCGAAACCGCCCTCGAACCGGATTCCTTCGGATCAGTTGTGGCAGAATGCCGTACGGCACGGGTAGAGTATCTTAGGTCCGAACGAGGCCGCCACCGAACACGCTTCGATGGAGGGGCGTCCGCTTTCGGGCCCGGACGAGGATTGCGTGACCGAAGAGCCGCTTCCGAACGAGTCCGAGCTCGACGAGGCACAGCCGCCTCCCGAAGCGGTCGCGCAGGCCGATGGCGAGCAAGCCGCGATAGCCCGAGCCCGCTACCGAGGCCGTCCCCGCTCAGGCTGCCCCGAAGCCGCAGCCGCCTCGCAAGCCTCGCGACCCCGCGGTCATCCGCGCGTTCCGCGCGGGTCATCCGATCGACGGCCTGATCGAGAAGGTGATCAAGGGCGGGTACGAGGTCCGCGTCGGGCGATGCCGCGGGTTCTGTCCACGCTCGCAGATGGACGTCCACCACGTCGAAAACGCCGAGGAGCACGTCGGCAAGACCTACGCGTTCAAGATCCTCCAGCTGCAGACGCGGCGGGGAAGACGTCGTGCTCTCGCGACGCGCGATCCTCGAGGCCGAGCACACGGACGAGATGAAGGCGGTGCGCGCGACGCTGATCGAGGGAGCGGTGATGACCGGCCGCGTCGCGCGGCTGACGGAGTTCGGCGCGTTCGTCGATCTCGGCGCGGGGGTCACCGGCCTGGTCCATCTGACCGAGCTCGCGCACGGCAGGGTCGTGCGCGCCTCGGACATCGTCTCGGTCGGCGACCGCGTGCCGGTGAAGATCACGAAGCTCGACGATGCCACCGGCAAGATCTCGCTGTCCGTCAAGGCGGCCGTCACCGACCCGTGGGAGTCGGTGCCCACGTCGTTCGTCGTCGGGAAGGCCTACCCTGGGAAGGTCAAGCGCTTCGCCGAGTTCGGCGCGTTCGTCGAGCTGCGGCGGGAGATCGAGGCGCTCGCTCCCGGCGCGCGAGTTTCCGCCGAGCGTCGGAGGCTGGCGCGACGGGCTCGTGGTCGACGCGGTCCGCGACTGGGTCGTCATCGCCATCGACGCCGCGCGCCGTCGCATCACGGTGATCCCGGCGTTCGACGGATGGGAGGCCGTCCTCAACGCGTCGTTCGCGCCGGGCACCCAGGTGACCGGCAAGGTCGTCAAAGCCGAGGTGTTCGGCGTCTTCGTTTGGCTCGGGCCGGGCCGGGTCGGCATGGTTCCTCGCGTCTGGAGCGGCTCCGGCGACGGCCCGGGATTCGAAAGCCGATTCGTCGCGGGTACGGAGATCCCCGTTGAAGTCGTCGACGTCGCCGAAGGGGGAAGCGCATCCGCCTTTCGGTCGTCGGCGTCGATCGCGAAGCCGCCGAGGCCGCGCGAGCCGCCGCGCTCCGTCCGCGCGTCGCGCCCCCGAGCAACGCCCGGCGCCCGCGAGGCGGCCGTCGCCCGAGCGCCGGCCGTCGCCCGAACGCCCCCGCCGCCGGGAAGAGGTCCAGCCTCCGGTGCCCGCGTCCGATCAGGGAGCGGTTCGGGAGCCACCTCGGCGAGGCCCTGCGGGCGGCGTTGAAGCGGGACGGATAGCGCGTCTCCGGAAACGACCCCCGGCCGAAAAGATGTGCGCCGCCAGCGCGTGGAGCGGCGGGACACGCAGGGCCAAGATCAGCCCTCGGCGACCGGACGGTGCCTCACGGCCGCGAGGGCGCGCCGCATGAACAAGCGGGTGGCGAAGCGGGCGCGGAAGCGCCTGCCGTCGAGCGCATCGAGCGCTTCGGGATCGCCGCCCAGATGGCGCCCGCACGCCTCGACCGCGATGTCGGAGAGTCTCAAGCACGGATCGAGCCCTCCGGCCGTCAACGGAGACGGCGCCCCCGCGGCGTCGCCCAGAAGCGCGCCGCGGCGGTTTGCGATGCGGGCGTGGATGCCTCCGACCGGGATGAGCCTCCGCGTCGTTCGAGGCGCACGGCGCCATCGAGCGGCTCGATCCGCGCGACGCGCGTCGTGAACGCCGCGAGCGCCTCTTTCGGCTCGAACCGATCCGCGTAGCCTCCGACACCGACGTGGATCTCGTCGCCGTCGTTGACGACCCACGCGAGATAGCCCGGAGCGAGGAGCGGGTCCACCACGCACGTGAACCGCGGCTCCCCACCCGTGCGGCGGGCCGCATAGACGTCCTCGACGCCGACGATCCACCGATTGTTCTCGTCGAGACCGAGGTCCGCCGCGACGCGCGAAGCCGCGCCGTCGGCGCCGAAGAGATACCGGGCCCGCACGGTCGAGGCGCGCGCGCCCGTCCCGATGACGAACGCGTGTCGTCCCGCCCTCGGCTTCCGACCCCAGATAGCGCGTGCCTAAACGCACGGTCGCGCCTGCCGAGCGGGCGTCCTCGAGGAGGTCGGAATAGAGGCGCGCCATCCGCCCCACTCGGAACGCGTCGTGCGGACTGTCAAGGGTCAGCCCCGAAAGCGACGGACCGAGGAGCCGGACGCAGCGAACGGGCGGACCGAGGCAGGTGCTCGGGGAGCGCGAAGTCGTCGAGCGTGCGCCGCACGAAGATGCCCGTCGTGTGGATCGACGCATCGAGCCGGGCCTTTCGGTCGATGAGAAGCACCGCCAGCCCGCGGCGCGCGGCCCTGCTTGCGGCATGGAGTCCTGCGAGTCCCGCGCCGACCACGACGACGTCGTACGTTTCCATCGTGCTCTGGTCCGGCCGTCAGACCGCGGCCCGGATGCGCCCGAAGCGCCGCTGCCGGCGTGCGAACTCCGAAAGCGCGACTTCGAGGTCGCTGCGGGCGAAATCCGGCCACGGCACCTGCAGGAAGACCAGCTCGGCGTAGGCGGCCTCCCACAGCAGAAAGTCCGACAGGCGCTGCTCGCCTCCCGTGCGGATCAGCAGATCGACGTCGGGCGTTTCCAGAATCCGGCCGAGGTCGTCGCACGGGGCCGCGGACCGCGACGGCAGCCGCCGCGCCGCGCGCGCGATCGCCTCGCGGGACGAGTAATCGACCGCGATGCGAAGGTGCAGGTCGCGGCCGGCCGGCCGTCGCGTGTTCCGCCGCTTCGATCTCGCCGACCAGCGCGGCGGGCAGCCGGTCCCTGCGCCCGATGACCGTGAGGTCGGATGCCGCGCTCGCGCAGCTTTCCGCTTCGTCCCTCAGGTAGGACGACAGCAAGCCGAACAGCGCGCTCACCTCGGGCCGCGGTCGGCTGCCAGTTGTCCGACGAGAACGCGTACAGCGTGAGCAGGCGGAGCCCGATCGTCGCGCGCCGTCTCGACCGTGCGTCGTACGGCGACGGCCCCTGCGCGGTGCCCCGACGGGCGCGGGAGGCCCCGCGCTTCGGCCCAGCGGCCGTTGCCGTCCAGGATGATCGCCGTGTGATGCGGTAGGTCGTGGCTTGTGGTGAAGTACTTTGCAACATAAAGTTAGTCATCCAAAAAAGGCGCTCATCCCTTGCGGGTTGCGCGGATCAGCGCCTCCATGTGAGCGAGGTACTTCTCGAGCGCCTTGCGGCCCGCGGCCGTCAGCCGGTATGCGGTGCGCGGCACGCGGCCGTCGAATCCCTTCGTGCAGCTGCACGTACCCGGCGTCTTCCAGCTTGCGGGCGTGCACGCTCAGGTTGCCGTCGGTGGCGTTGAGGAGCGCTTTCAGATCGCCGAAGGTCAGCGCGTCGTTGACGGCCAAGCGCGCTGACGATGGCGAGGCGGACGCGCTCGTGGATGACCCGGTCGAGGTCGGGGACGCCGACGGTCGCCGCTGATGCCGCGGTGCAGCGCCGGGCCGCCGCGCCCGCGCGCCGTCGCTCGAAGCGGCGCTCTTCCTAGCCACCGTACTTCCTCGCGATCGCGGCCCCGAAAACGATGTGGAGCCCGCCGAAGCCGGCGGCCATCGAAGGCGTTCCCCGCCGCGGGTGCGACGGCCAGGGCGCAAACGCCCAGCGCCATGAACACGGCGCCCATCAGCGGAACGATGCGCACCGACAGCGCGCCCGCGGCCGTCACCGCGGTTCCGTAGAGGAGAAGCCACGTTCCCGGGAGCAACGATCCTGCGCCGTGCGCGACGAGGACGACGGTCAGACGCCGCGCCCGCGACGAGGGAGGGAGAAAGGCGAGCGCGAACTTCCGCGCGGGGCCGGAGGCCAGGGGCAGCGCGAGCCGCCGGGCCTTCAGCCGTATCGTCATGCCGGCGATCGACCGCCGCGACCAAGCCCTCGACGACCCAAATCCAGAGCCATCCGCCGCCCGTCTCCGTCCAGGCGGCGACCGGCGCGGCGAGGAGCGCTGTGAGCGCCGATCGCGATCATGCCCGCGCCCGGGAACCGCGGTGAACGAGCCCGCGCGCTCCATCGCGTCCCGGATCACCCGCACGCTCTCGAGCGCGTGATCGTGAAGGGGGTCGGGTCGGCGAGTACGCGCTCGGACCGGGGAGCGGGGTCATGACACGGTCAACCTAGGGCGAGGGGTGCGACTTGTCAAGTTCTTTGTCGCCGCAAAGTTGAATCGAGACCGCGAAGCGATCGGGGTCTCGTCGACCTCCAGAATCAGCGTGGACGCCGGCCGGTAGAACAGATACTGCCAGGCCCAATCGACCAGAACGACGAGCTTGTTCCGGAAGCCGACGAGCTGCATCAGGTGAACGAACAGCCAGAACAGCCACGCGAGAACGCCCGTCAGCTGGAACGCGGCCGAGCGCGACGACGGCGGCCGACCGCCCGATCGTCGCCATCGTTCCCGGGTCCTTGTAGACGAACGGTTCGAGAGGCTCTCCGGCGACGCCGATGCATCACGTTGCGCGCAGCAGCCCTGCCCATCTGCATCGCGGGGGCGCCAGCATCGGAACGGGCCCCGCCGGCGTCTCGAGGTAAGCGGCATCGCCGATCGCGTAAACGTCCGGATGTCCCTTGACCTCGAGCGTCGGCTCCACGATCACCCGGCCGGACGCGTGCCGCGGCACCGCCAGGGTCGACGTCAAGGCAGAAGCCCGGACCCCGGCGGCCCACACGAGCGTGCGCGCCGCGAGAGCTTCCGCCTTGGGAGAGCCGGACCGTCGTCCCGTCGAACGACGAGACGGTGGTGCCGGTTCGCACCTCCACGCCGAGCCTCGTGAGGCTCAAGACGGCGGCCCGCGACAACCGCTCCGGCATCGAGGCGAGGATGCGCGGCCCGGCCTCGAGGAGCACCACGCTGATCTCGCCGCGCGGAATCGCGCGGTAGTCCTTGGCGAGCACGCGTCGAAGAAGCTCGGACACCGCGCCCGGCGACCTCGACCCCCGTCGGCCCGCCGCCCGCCACGGCGATGGTCGAGGAGCGCGCGGCGCTCCGCGGGATCGGTGGCGGCGATGGCGGATTCGAAGCAGCGCATCAGGTGGTTGCGCAGGCGAAGGGCGCTCGGCATGCCCTTGAGGTCGAATCCGTGCTCGGCCACGTCGTCCAAGCCGAACGTGTTCGTCGCCGCGCCGGACGCCACGATGAGGTAGTCGTAGAGAATCTCGCCCCGAGGTCGACAGGATGCGCCTCTCCAGATCGAATCCGACGACCGAGACGACGCGGAACTCGAGGTTCCGTTGTCTCCGCAGGATCGGAGCGGACGGGATAGGCGATCTCGGACGGCGGGAGCGCCCCGACGGCGACCTGATAGAGGAGCGGCTGGAACAGGTGGTAGTTGTTCTGGTCGAGGAGCAGCACGTCGACCGGTGCAGGCTCCAGCGCGCGCGCCGCGCGCAGTCCGCCGAATCCGGCGCCGACGATCACGACGCGCGGGCGTGTCGTTCTCATGGCGCCCGGTATCCTAGGATCGATGCCGATCCGCCTGCTACCATTTCGCTTTCCCGATCGGCGATTCGGAGGCACCCCATGACCACCGCCACCTGGAACGAGACGCTCGAGGCGCTCGGCGTCGGCCCACGAGCCGCGGCGCGTCCGCGGGGTCGTGGCTCGACACGCGCGGTCCGGAGCTCGTCTCCTTCAACCCGTCGAACGGCGAGCCGCTGGGCCGCGTGCTCCAGGCCGAAGCCGCAGACTACGACGCCGTCGTCCGCGTCGCGACCGAGGCGTTCACGACCTGGCGCATGGTTCCGGCGCCGCGGCGCGGCGAGGTCGTGCGGCAGCTGGGCGAGGAGCTTGCGGGCGCACAAGGAGGCGCTCGGAAGGCTCGTCTCGCTCGAGGCCGGGAAGATCCTCTCGAGGGCTTGGGCGAAGTGCAGGAGATGATCGACATCTGCGACTTCGCGGTCGGGCTGTCGCGCCAGCTCTACGGCCTGGCGATGCACTCCGAGCGGCCCGCAGCACCGGATGTACGAGCAGTGGCATCCGCTGGGGCCGATCGGCATCGTCACCGCGTTCAACTTTCCCGGTCGCGGTCTGGGCGTGGAACGCGGCGATCGCCGCGGTGTGCGGCGACACGATGATCTGGAAGCCGTCGTCGAAGACGCCGCTGACCGCGGTCGCGGTGCAGAACATCGCGCAACCGCGTGATGGAGCGGAACGGACTGCCCGGGCGTCTTCAACCTCGTCATCGGACGCGGGCGCGGACGTGGGCGAGCGGATGCTCGCCGACCGGCGGCTCCCGCTGATCTCGCGCGACGGGCTCGTGCCGCATGGGACGCCGCATCGCCGTCGTCGTCGGCGAGCGGCTCGGCCGCACGCTGCTCGAGCTCGGCGGCAACAACGCGATCATCGTCATGGACGACGCCGACCCCGATCTCGCCGTGCGCGCCGTGCTGTTCGGCGCGGTCGGCACGCGCCGGGCAGCGCTGCACGACGACGCGCCGCCTGATCCTCCAGAAGGGGATCGCGAAGGACATCGTCTCGCGCCTCGACGAAGGCGTACCGGCAGGTCCGCATCGGCGATCCGCTCGACGCGTCGACCCTGATGGGTCCGCTGATCGACGCGGGCGCGGTCGGACGACATGATGGCCGCGCTCGACCGCGTCAAGAAGGAGGGCGGGAGATCCTCTGCGGCGGGAAGAAGCTCGACCGGCCGGGGCACTTCGTCGAGCCGACGCTCGTGCGCGTCACCGCGGGCATGGAAACGCCGAAGGACGAGACGTTCGCGCCGATCCTCTACATCTACGAGGTCGACACGCTCGACGAGGCGATCGCGATCCAGAACGACGTCCCGCAGGGGCTGTCCGTCGGCGATCTTCACCGACAGCATGCGCACCGCCGAAGAGTTCCTCTCGCACCGCGGGAGCGACTGCGGGATCGCGAACGTCAACATCGGCACCTCCGGGCGCGGAGATCGGCGGCGCGTTCGGCGGCGAGAAGGAAACCGGCGGCGGGCGCGAGTCCGGCTCCGATTCGTGGAAGGCCTACATGCGCCGCCAGACGAACACGATCAACTGGGGCAAGGACCTCCCGCTGGCGCAGGGCGTGAAGTTCGACCTCTAGGAAAAAGGGGACGCTCCCTTTTCACCATAGAGGACACGACTCTTCCGGATTCGACCGACCTACGCCGCGGCGTCGCGCGCGGTCCTACCTCCGCGCGCTCGCTCCGCCGGATCGCTCGCTCAAGAGGATGAACCGCTCGCGATCCAGAGGGCCTCGTCGAGGTCAGTCGAAGCCGGAAGAAGAGTGAACGTGTCCTCTTTGGGAAAAGGGGAGTGTCCTTCCCTTACGGGCAAGCTGGCGTGGAGCCGCGTCGCGCCTCACGTCGAATTCGAGCCGAAGTTCGAGGCGCCGCAGGCATTTCGAGCCTGGATCACGTAGTACACGCCCGTCGTCAGGGGTCGGGATCCGACGGCGTTCGACGACTGAGGCTGCCGTCGAGGCGCTCCCCAGGCACGACGCCGCGGAGACGTCGCCCGTCGCGCGCAGATCGTCGATGTCGCCCTCGATCACGTCGTAGAGCGTGCCGCTTCCCGCTTCGAGCGCAAGCGAGGTCCACGTCAGGGTCGACCTTGTCGGCGTCGAAGCTCAAGCCACGCCGCCTCGGTCGGAGCGTCGAACGCGCCGCCGTCGGCCGGGAGCGCAATCGCAGGCGTCCGCGATCCCGTCGATGTCGCCGTCGGGTCCCAGGTGGATGGCGTCGTACGCGTCGATGAGCCCGTAGCCGAACAGGTTGTTCGGCCGGTCTGACGAGCCGGTGCCCCGCAGGTCTGCGAAGCTGACCTGCAGCGATGGCGCGGGCGGATTGGCTGATCGAGGCAGCGTGTGATCCCGATGTGCCCGCGCACCTGCGGCTTCGCCGACCAGAGCAGAGCCGCCGCCCCCGCCGCGTGGGGGCTCGCCATGCTCGTGCCGCTGAAATTCGCATAGCTGGTCGTGGGTACGGACGAGCGAACGTCGACGCCAGGCGCGCGCGACGTCCGGTCTGAGGCGATTGCTGCCGTCGATCGTCACCGGCCCCGCGCGATGAGAAGTTCGCGAGGAAGTTCGAGAGCATCGGTCGCTCCGACGACGAACGATTCGTCGTAGATCGCCGGGCGGCTCGGCGACCGATGCTGCACGACGTGCTGCTGTTCCCGGCCGCTGCGACCGCCAGGATCCCGGCCGTGCGCAGGGCCGCGAAGCTCGCGCCTGTAGCGCGTCCGGGTCGCACCCCTCCGACGGCGGGCAGGTCCACGAGTTGTTGACGATGTCGGGGGCCTATCGACGGATCGCCGTCGAGCTCCGGGATCACCGTCTCGTGGGGTACGGGGCGAGGAAGAACTGATTGCCGCGGCATGTAGGTCGAGGGCGTGCCGTTGCCCACCCGCATCCATGTTGCGGCAGGCGATCCAGCGCGCCCCGGGCGCGACCCCGATCTGATTCCCGCGCCGCCGTCGCCGACCATCGTCCCGATCAGTGTGCGTCCCGTGGCTCGTGGGGTCGGCCGGCGCGGCAAGGTTCTGGCTCGTCGCGTCGCAACCAGTTGAAGTTGTGGCTCGGCGGTGGTGCCGTTCCAGCCCCGGTACTTTCCCCTTGATCGCCGGGTGCGTCCAGAGGACTCCGGTGTCGGCGGATGCCACCGACGATCCCTTCGCCGTGCTTGTTGTCCAGGTCCACACCTTGTCGGCCTCGATCTTGGCGACACCCATTCCACCGCGGTGGGTGCCGTGGGGCGCGGCGCGAAGGTCGACGTCGATGCCGCGGACGACCGGATCGCCGACGATGCGCACGACCTCGCCGCGGGCCGGCTAGCCGGTGCGCGAGCCCGAGATTGCCGCGCACCGCCAGAGCCGTTGACGATGTAGAGCGTGCGGAACGGGATCCCGGCTTTCGTCAGCTCGTCGCGCACTTCGGCCTGCGACAACCGCGCGCGGTGGCGCAGCACGTCGTAGAACGGCGCGGCCGGCCGCGTGATCTTTCCCCTCGGGCCGACGCGACCGCGCCGCGGCGCACGGCGGCGACGAGCGACGTCTCCGCGTCGTCGAAGAGCACGAGGAACGAGTCTTCGGCGACGTGCGTGCAGGCGAGACTCGATCCAGGGCTCGATCTTGGCGCTGTTCGGCGGGGCGGAGCGGCGGCGGCGCGGCGAGAGCACACGGCGGCGAGGAGCCGAGACAGGAGACGACCTCACGTGCAGCTCCATCACGGCGTCTTGGCGCATGGGACGGTCTACGGCGAGGTCTTCCCGGTGTCAATGGAGGGGCGCACCGATGCCGCGGATGTTGAAGTCCGGGGGCTCGATTTGAAGCGTGACGTGCTCGATCCCATAAAGTGCCGCGAGCTCCGCGGTCGCGGCGCGGAGCACGTCGTGGGCTCGCACCGTCAGGTCGACGACCAGATGCGCGGTCAGGAGCGGGGCGCTGCCGCCCAGCGACCACAGGTGCAGATCGTGCACGTCCGGCGACCCCGGAAAGGGCGCGAGCGACCGGCGGATTTCTTCGGGGTCGAGATGCGACGGGGTCCCTTCCATCAGGACGTGAACCGAGTCGAGAACGAGCCGGGCCGAGCTGAAGACGATCACCGCTCCGATGAGCATGCTGGCCAGCGGATCGGCCCAGCGCCAGCCGGCCGATCGCGATGAGCGCGCGCGGCGACGAGCGTCCCGATCGAGCCGAGCAGGTCGCCGAGTACGTGAAGGAACGCCGCTCGGGCGTTCAATCCGTGCGTGTGGCCGTGCAGGATCCTGGCGGCGACGATGTTGACGACGAGTCCGCCGGCCGCGACCCAGGCCATCAGCCCCGTCGCGACGGGCGGGGGCGCCACGAGCCGGTGGATCGCCTCCCAGAAGATGAAACCGCAGACCACGACCAGGATGACGCCGTTGGTCAGCGCGACGAGGATCTCCGCGCGCTGGTACCCGAACGTCCGCCCCGGTCGGGCGGCCGGCTGGCGAACCACCCTGCGAGAACCGCGCAGCCCCAGGGCCAGGTCGTCGGTGGCCATGTGCCCCGCGTCGGCAAGGAGCGCGAGGCTGTTCGACGCCAGCCCGCCCACGACCTCCGCCGCGGTGTACGCGAGCGTCAGCGCCAGCACCCACCTCAGCCGGCGCTGAGCGCGCCCGCGCGCCGCCCATCGCGCGTCGGGATGCCTGTCAAGGTGTCGACGTGCACGCTGCGGCGCTCAGGGGCGTGAAGGTTATCCCAAGCGGGCGGAACCTGCCGGGCCGCGGGGCGTAAACTACGGGTGTACGGGGGGCTGCCCCGGAACCGCGGAGGGCTCGATGATCGCTCTGTTTCTCGTGGGTCTGTTCTTCGGCGTCCCTGATCGTCGCTTGCCGCTTGTTGCTGTTGGGGCTCGTGCTCCAGCTGGTGATCGGCCTGGCCGCTGATTCCGTTCCGGATCGCGGGTTTTGCGATCCGCCTGACGGTCGGCCTCGTCATCGGCCTCATCGGCCTGATCCTGGCCGGAGCCCTGATCCTGATCCACTCCCTGCCGATCGTCGCTCCTTCGTCGGGCGCGATCTGCATGCTCTTCAACGCTCATCAGGCGCCACCCGCGCGCCGGGCCTCGTGGCCGAGTAGGGAACGCCCTGTTCAGGTCGTTGAAGCAACGGATTCGCCGGAACCGGCTCATCCGCTGCGCGCGTCGTCGATCCCGAGCCGCCGCCCTTGGCCGCGTTCAGAGGCCTGGTCGCTCCGGCCCTGAGGCCTGGGCGCGAAAGCATCGTCTATTCCTTCGGCGTCGGCGACAACGTCGCGTGGGACCTGGAGATGATCACGGCGCTTCGGCTGCACGGTGCACGCGTTACGATCCGACGCCCGCCAGCATCAGTTGGGTCGCCCGCCAGACGCTTCCACCGCAGTTCGTGCTTCCACGACTGCGGCATCGCAGCTTCGACGGCACGCTCGATTTCTACCCGCCGCGCAAGGACGGAAACACGCACTACTCGCAGGAGCGGCGCGGCCAGCTGTTCGACCGGCGCAAGCCGGTTTCAGGGCGCGCGTCGAGGCGACTTGTCCACGATCATGCGACGGCTGGGGCACGACCGAATCGACGTTCTCAAGATCGACGTCGAAGGGACCGAGTTCGAGGTGATTCCCGACCCGTGGGCCAGCGCCATTCCGATCGATCAGCTGCTCGTCGAGATCCACTATCGCTTCCGCTCGCGCTCGTTCCGGCAGGGCATGGCTCTGATCGACCGGGTGAAGGCGACCGGGATGCGCTGCGTCCGCGTCTCGGAGCGCGGCTTCGAGTTCAGCTTTGAAAAGGGGACACTCCCCTTTTTCGAAAGGACGCTAGTTGACGCCGTGAGAGCCGGACACCGCCGTCGGGCGCCGATTTCAGCACGAGCACGCGCTTCAGGATCTCGTCGAGAATCTCCACGGCGCGGCGGTGGCGCTCCGTGAGGTCGTCGAGCTCGAGCAGCGCCTGGCGGATCGCCGCTTCGGTCGGAAGGCTCGCGCAGGCGCCGTTCACGGCGGCCGCGAACGACATCCGCTCGTCGAGCACGAGCCTCGGAGCGTCGGTTCCCGTCAGCTCGCGCACGAGGCACACCTGTGTGGCGAGCAGGTCGAGCTTGGCGCGGCGGATCGACGGGTCGCTCTCGTCGACGGGCCGCTCGGGGATCTCCTCGGCGCGCACGAGCCGGTAGGGCGCGTCGCGGACGACCTCGCCGAGCCGCACGCGGACCGATCCCGCGAGCTTGAGTAGTACCGGCCGTCCGGGTCGTCTCGATCTCCTCCATGCGCCCGGCGGTCGCCACGGGAAGTACTCGGGGTTCCCGGCGTACCGCTGCTCCCACCCGGCTGCAGCAGCGCGACCGCGATCGTCCGATCGGCCGGCGAGCGCATCTTTCACCATGACGCGGTAGCGGGTCTCGAACACGTGCAGCGGAAGCACGGTCTCCGGGAAAGAACACGACGTCGGGAAGCGGAAAGACCGGGAGTCTGCGCGGATGAGCCGGCATGGCGCGGCATGGTAGCAGCTACGGCGGGCTTCTTGGCGACGATCCCCGCGAGCGCGCACGGAGGACCGCCCGGGACGGCGGAGTCGACGCGCTCGTTGACGCGCAGGATCTCGAAGTCGGAGAAGACCGACGCGAGCTCGCCCGCCTTCAGGAGGTGCGCGGGATTCCTCGGCTCGCCGAACCGGATCTGCTCTTCGAGGTAGGTCTGGAAGACGACGACGCCGCCCGGCTTCAAGCCGTCCTTGATGTCCCTGAAACAGCGGCCGGTGGAGGAAGTTGAACACGACGATGACGTCGTACGCCTCCATCGGGATGATGTACGTGCCGTCCTCGACGTTGCCGATGATGGCGCGGATCGGCGCGTGGAAGCGGCGCGCGGTGGCGCGCGCCAGGCGCGACGACGTCGGGGTCGACGTCGACGCCGTCCACGTCGAACCCGCGCGTGGCGAGGTAGATCGCGTTCCGGCCGTTCCCCATCGCGATGTCGAGCGCGAGGCCCTTGGGCAGGGAGTGGAAGTTGTCCACGAGCCACGGCGTCGGCGCGATGAGCTGGTGCGGGAGGTGCTGGCCGTTGATGCCGGCCGCCAGCGGGCCGGGCCACCGCGTCGATCCCGCCGTCGAGGTTGAAGAGGTGGTGGTAGCCGTGCTCGGCCAGGAAGCTGCACGCGGACGAGCTGCGATGGCCGTGCTCGGCGACGACCGCGACCGGCATGCCGCCGTTCGGGACTTCGGCGACGCGCGACGGGAGCTCGTGAAGGGGCAGCAGGATCGAGCCGGGGATGTGCGCCTCGCGCGTACTCGCTTTCGGTGCGCACATCGAGGAGGCAGAACGGCTCGCCCATCGCGAGCTTCTCGTAGAGGGCGTCGGCCCCGATGGTCTTGAAGCGATCCCCGGATGCAACGGCTGACTCCTCCCCGATCCGTGGCGTGAGCGCCGGTCAATATAGCGAACGGATCGGGGAATGCCCGTCGGCCTAGCGACGTTTGGGGAACGGGCAATCGGGCGCTGAGCGCGCACGTCGCGCACTGCGGGTTGCGCGCGAAGCAGACGCGGCGGCCGTGCCAGATGAGCGCGGTCGCGGCGAAGCTCCAGTCGCGCCTCCGGGAGGATCTTCTGCAGCGCCATCTCGATCTCGACCGGATCGGTCTCCTCCGTGAGCCCCAGCCGGCCGGCGAGCGCGCTGCACGTGCGTGTCGACGGGGATCGCCGGGCGGTGAAACCAGACGGACAGCAACACGTTGGCGGTCTTGCGCCCGACGCCGGGGAGCTTCACGAGGTCGTCCATCGCGTCGGGGACCTGCCGCCGTGATCGCTCGAGGAGCGCGCGCGCCGAGCCGATGATCGCCTTCGCCTTGTTCCTGAAAAAGCCGGTGGCGTGGATGAGCGCCTCGAGCTCGGCGGGCTCGGCGCTCGGCGTAGTCCTGCGCGGTCTTGTACCTGCGCGAAGAGCGCGGGCGTGACCAGTGTTGACGCGCTGATCGGTGCACTGGGCGGAGAGGATGGTCGCGACGAGCAGCTCGAGCGCGCTCGCGTGCGTCGAGCTCGCACTCCGCGTCGGGGTAGAGCTGTTTCAGCCGCGGCGACGATGCGCGCGCGCGCGCGCCGCGTGCGGCTCGGCCTCATACGCCCGCCCGTTCTCGCGGCGGAGGCGCAGCCACGTCTGAAGCTCCGGGAAGCGGCAGCGTGTTGAGCACGTCGCTCGGCGGTGCACCACCCGCGGCGCGCGGTGTCGATGCCGTAGGCGACGTCCGACGAGCCCGCCGGTCTCGTGCGCGTCGGGGTCGATCGCTCGTCTTCATCCCGCGGGCCAGGCCGTGACGCAGGCCCGCCGGGTCGAGGTCGAGGCGCTGCGGGTGGGCGTTGATCTCGATCGCGACGCCGCGCTCGGCCGCCGCGTCGATCACCGCGAACAGGTCGAGCGGGTACGGGTCGCGCGTCAGCGAGCAGCCGCCCGGTCGGATGCCCGATGATGTCGACGTACGGGTTCGAGACCGCGCGGATCATGCGCTCGGTCTGCTCCGCGGCCTCGAGGTTGAACCGGCTGTGCACGGAGGCGACGACGAGGTCGAAGGTCTTCAAGGACCTCGTCGGGGAAATCGAGCGAGCCGTCGGCGAGGATGTCGACCTCGATCCCCTTCAGACACGCGAAACGATCCGCCGAGCTTGGCGTTCACGGCGTCGATCTCGCGGTGCTGCTCCTTCACGCGCTCGATCGACATCCCGCCCGCGTAGGCCGCGGCGCGCGAGTGGTCGCACAGGCCGAGGTAGGTCATCCCCATCGCGCGGGCGGCCTCGCGCCATCTCCTCGATCGAGTTCGTCCCGTCCGACCAGGTCGAGTGGCAGTGCAGGATCCCTTCAGGTCGTCCCGCGCGATCAGCCGCGGAAGCCGCTCCGCGCTCGGCGGCCTCGATCTCGCCCGCGTCCTCGCGCAGCTCGGGCGGGATGAAGGGAGTCCGAGCGCCGGTAGATCGCCGCCTCGTCGTCGCAGGCGATGGCAGCGCCCGTCCGCCTCGCGGATCAGCGCGTACTCGTTGAGCTTCAGACCCATGCGCCTGCGCGCGGCCGCGCAGCGGCGACGTTGTGGGCCTTGCTCCCGGTGAAATAGAGCAGCGCGAACGGGTAGGACGCCGCGGAGACGACGCGCAGGTCGGCGTTGGGCCCGGCGTCGAGGCGCACGCTGCACTTCGTCGGCCCGCGTCCGACGACCTCGACGACGCCGGGATCCGACGACGAACGCCTCCATCACCGCGGCCGGCGTCCGTCGGCCGTCGCCACGAGGTCGATGTCCTTCGACGTCGCGGCGCCGCGGCGCGCGCGAGCCCGCGACCTCGACCGCGCGCACACCCGCGACCGGCGTCAGGCGCGCGATCAGCCGCTTCGCCTCGCTCGAGGACGACCGGCCGCAGGAAGCGCCCCGCGTGCTCGCGGACGCGCGCGATCCCGGACAGGATCTTCGCTTCCGTGGTCGCGCCGAAGCCCGGAAGGTCGCGGAGCTTCCCGTCCCTCGCCGCCTGCTCGAGCTCGGCGAGCGTCGCTGATCCCGAGCGTCACGTGGATCGCGCGCGCCTTCTTCGGGCCGAGCCCGGGATCTTCAGCCACTCGAGCATCCCGGCCGGGAGCTGTCTCCGCAGCTCGTCGAGGTAGGGAGGCTCCCGGTCGTGACGAGGGTCGTGATCTTCTCGACGAGCGCGGGGCCGATGCCCTTCAGCTCGCCCAAGCCTTTCGCGCGCGATCAGCTCGTCCAGGTCTCGTGTCGAGCCCGCGCACGATCCGCGCGCGCGTTGCCGTAGGCCCTGGTCTTGAACGGGTTCTCGCCGAGAAGCTCCAGGAGCAGTCCGATCTCCTCGAGCGCGTCCGCGACTTCGCGCGCGATCGATCACCGGATCACCGCGTACCGGCAGAAGATCTCGCCGTCGACGACGTCCGCGGCGACGAGCCGCAATCGCCGCTGGTCGGCCATCTTCAGCCCGTCGCCCTCGCAGAGCGTGGGCGCATCGCGGCCGCCCAGAAGCGCCGGGACGATCGTGACGTACAGCTCGTCGAACAGGTCGTCCCGCACGAACCCCCAGTTCAGCTCGCCGCCCCCTTCGACGAGGAGGCGCTCGATCCCGCGCGCCTTGAGGCGGGCGAGCAGCTCGGGAAGCGTACGCGGCCCCGTCCGACGGTCCAGACCTCGGCGACCCGGGCGAGGCGGGCGAGGCGATCGGCGGGGCGTCCTCGACGGTCGCGACGATCCGGCCGGCCGCCCTGTCGCCGCGTGAAGAACCGGCGAGCCGGGATCGACCTCGCGCGCTCGCGGTGACGAGGACGTTGACGAGCCCCTCGGGCTTTCCGAGCGAGCGGCGGTGGGCCTTCATCTCGGGGTCGCGCACGTGGAGCGGCGGGTTGTCCGCGCGCAGCGTTCCCGCGCCGACCAGGACCGGCATCGGCCTCCGCGCGCAGCCGGTCCATCGTCTTCTTGTCGAGACGGGAGGAGAACGCCGGCTCCTCGCGACGCGCCGACGTGATCTTCCCGTCGGCGGTCATGGCCATGTTGATGCAGACGAAAGGGCGATCCATGCCGGACATTGTAGCGAGGTCGCGGAGAGCGCTCCGCTCTAGATCACCCCGGGGATCAGCCGCTTCGTGCGCGCTGCAGTAGGCCTCGTAGCTGGCGCCGAGGGGCCTCGGTGGAGGCGCCGCCTCCTCGACGCCGCATCCGGTAGGACGAGGGTGACCACGATCGGCGCCATCAGCACGATAAGGCTCACCGCGTTACCGAGCGACACGCCGAAGCCGAGGAACGCCAGGAGCAAGCCCCGTGTACGACGGGATGGCGGACGAAACGAAACGGGCCGGTCGACACGCAGGGCGTGGTCGTCGTGCGTCGCGACATCGACGGTGAAGAACTTGCGCCGAGCGTGATGACGGCCCACCAGCGCAATGCCCAGCCCGCCGGCGAAGAGCGATGAGGGCGACGCGCTCGCATCCAGGCGTGCGGAAACGGGAACGGCCGCGGCGCGGTCGCCGGAGAGCGCAAACGGCCGTCGTGATCGCGAGCGTGATGACGATCCACAAGAGCCGTAACGAGCCGCCGTCCGCTCGCGTCGCTCCGGGAGCTGCGCCGGGATCGTCGGAACAGAGCGCGAGCGTCAGCTCCGAGCACGAAGAACAGTGCGAGTGATCAGGGCGAGCAATCCTGTCGTGCACTAGCGCTTCCCGGCGCCGGCGCGCCGCGAAGCCGCCAGAAGATGAGCACGTGGCTCGCGATGATCAGCGGCAACGAGGAAAGTGGGAAGGAGGCTGAGCGGGAGCGTGCGCAGCGGGCCCATCGAAGCCGGGTCCGGCAGCGGCCATGCGCGCGCGCGGTGCGACCACGAAGACGATGTCGATCAACCCGCAGAGATTCCACAAGCAGAAGCAGCGGGCGATGAGCCGCGGGCTCCCGCACGAGGACGAGCCACAGAGAGAGCCGTCGCTGGCGATGACGATGTCTCCCCAGCCGCCGAGGACCGCGAAGTCGAACGGGAGCAGGCCGCGCGCGTAGAGCACGAGAAAGTAGACCCCGATGAACCGGGTCAGGTGGATCGCGATCACGGAGCGCAGGTCGACCGAGGCGAGCCAGGCTCGAAACGACGGCACGAAGGCCCCGGCAACGATCAGCGGCGGCGGTCAGCAGGACGATGAGCAGCTGCGGCCGGGGCGGCGCCACGCGCAGCGAGACGGCCGGAGGCGCCGACGACCAAGGCGGCGAGAAACCAGACGAAGCCGATCAGCGGGAAGAGCCGGGATCGCGACGGCGCCTGACTCACGGATTGTCTCGCCGCTTCAATGCCCCCATCATGATGCCCAAGGCGACGCCCAGGGCGACGCCGACCGGGATGTTCTTCAGCGCGACGCCGAGCGCGGTGCCGATCGCGATCCCGATCGCGAGCCACTGACCCATTGCTCGCTTGTTTCATGAAGCTTGCGAGCTGGCTTCCCGGAAGACGAGGATGGAGAGCCCCGCCGCCACGACGAACCCACGGCGCTCACCCACATCGGGACTGACGCGTCCCCGACCATCACTTCGGTGTGGAAGATCACGTCCTCAACAGGTGAGCGAGCGCAACGATGCCGAGCACGATGGCCGCGATCAGAGATGCCGGCTTCATGGGGCCTCCTTCCTCGACGCGCTTGGCGTATTTCGGCTGGTAGATCTGAACCTTCACGCCGCCTGGCATGGTGAGGTGGGTCACGAAGCCGTAGCCGTGGTCGGCGATGCCGTCATCGAACGTCACGCCGCGGGACTTCAGCTCCGCGACCGTCGCTTCGAGATCGTCGCAGTAGAACGAGATGTCGTGCGTCCCTGAAGCCGGGATCGCCGTCGGTCGGATGGCAGCCGACGTCGCCCTCCTTCAGGTCGAAGATCAGCCAGCCCTCGCCGACGTCGGTGTAGGGGGAGCTGCAGCTTGTCCTTGATGAAATCGCGAAGCTCGTCCGCCTTCGAGCTATAGAACATCGCGTGGACGCCGCTGATCATCAGGAGCTTGCGCCTTCCCGCTGTCGCGCTTCTCGGCCATCGCCTTGCCCTTCCGGGTGGTGTTGAACGGGAAATAGTCAGGACGTCGTACTCCCACACGTTGGTCGGGAAGATGACGACGAAGCTCCGCGACCTGGTCGTCAGGTTCTGGAACGAATGCGGCACGCCCGGCGGGATGTTGACGATGTAGGGTCCTTCCTTGACGAACAGCTTGTCGCCCAGCGCGTAGAGATCTTCTGCCCCGTCAAGAGCACGTGCGATTCCTCGCCCAGGTGCGCTGTGCATCGGCGGAGCGCCGCCAGGCGCCGTGTACGTGATGCCGATGGTCAGGTTCTTGATAACCGTGCCTCTGTCCTTCCATGACATGGACGTACTCGCCCGGCCCGGGGTTGATCACGTCGAGGTCGCTCTTCGAAGAGCGAAGTCGATCGACGTCTTTCATCGCGGCGGGCTGGAACGGCCCGGGCACTCTTCGAGTCTCCAGCACCTTGTAGGCGTGGTGCTGCGCGTTCAGCTGCCTCCTCGCGTCGTCGACGTCGACGAGCAGCTCGCCGTGCTCGATCTTCTGGCCCGGCTGGCGCGTCCGAGGCCGAAGTGATTCACGGTAGGCTCGGGCGGCAGCGCCGGCCTAGCGGCGACTTGTGCGGGGGGTGGGACGGGAGCGGCGGGGCACACCCGGAAGCGCCAGCGCGGAAACCGAGCGAAGGCGATCCTCGTCGAACCCTCATTACTTGGGCGTTTTCCGGTTTTGCGGGTCGTCTGCCGGGTTCCGGTAGTCCAGCGTGAACGGGCCTTCCCCATGGACCTGGATCGTCGCGGCGGTCGTCGCCATCGCAAAGTGCCGCATGTCGGCCGGCAAGAGAGCGCGTAGCCTCCGGCCGGGGGCTTCTTCAGGCTCAGCCATCGAACTTCTCGCCCATGCCCAGCGCGAACGTCACCGACTAGGCCGTTGACGTGCTCGTCAGGTGGAGCTGCCAATGCGGAGCGATCTTGTAGCCGGCAGGCATCTTCGCCCGGACGACGTAGATACCCGGCTTGCGCCCGGATCTCCCGACACCACGAGAACGACATCGCTTTTCGAACACCGGAGGAGGATCGCCCCACTTCGCCTCCGTGGGGGCCATCAGAATGTGCGCCGGCGCGGGTGGCGCCTGCGCCCCGAAGCAAGTCCAGGGCAGCCATTCGCAAGTGACGCGATGTAGCGGCAGAGCTCGCTCATTGGGACCCCCCCTCCTGGAGACGAAATGATGGTTGAAGGCTTGCGCCGAGCTTACCTGCCATGGCCAGACCGGCGATTATCGTGTAAGCCGTGTGGGCGTCGTCGCCCGGCTCATGGAGACGAGGCAGTAATCGCGCGAAACCTTGCGTGTCGGGCTTTATCCGCGGGCCGTGCGCGAGCCACGGGACTCTACGGTGGACTGCGGCCCGACAGGGTCGGGGCAGAGAGATTGTCGAGGGGCTGCCCAGATGCCGTACTGTCACTGGGGCGGAGTCCCAGAGTGCCGCCAACATGGCCTGCGGGTCGGTGACGGTCCCCAGCCGGTAATGATAGAGTACGCTGTGTCGTCGAACTGGGCCGGCAGCTGATCGACCGCAATCGTCGCGGCGAGTGATCTGCGGGTCAGAGGGCTCGAGCGTCTCGGACTGACACCCGACGCTAAGTACGAGAGGTGAGAATGCCGCAATCGAGAACGCTGGCTTCAACAGCGGTGGCCCTCCGTTCAGAGCCTAGACCTTCACCGCACGATTCTTCTTGCCGACGAGTGCCTTGAATTCCTGAAGCGGTGCACGCGCCTTGGCCAGGAGAACATGCCACATCTCGCCGGTCGCCGGCTGCTTGGCCGGTTTGACCGCCCCAGATCGAAACGCAACTGTCGTGCGCGGGCCGTCACCAGACCGAAGACGCTGAAACCATACACCTCGGAGATCGGCTTCTCCTGGATCAACTTGCTGATCACTGAACTGGATCTCGACATCCCTGCACTTTCGACGAAAGGCTGGGAGTAGTGCTTGAGCTTGTGGCCCGTCTTGAGGGTGCTTCTTTTTCACGTCGCCAGCCTGAGTAGCAATGCGTAA
>ERZ1370068.258-contig-10232_pt1 | contig 23183 bp, 37 predicted proteins | sample MGYA00561227_ERZ1370068 | MGnify/ENA primary metagenome ERZ1370068 (study PRJEB38410, sample SAMEA6850437) | metagenome | study: Metagenomic assessment of the ecological functions of the soil: analysis of the soil microbiota associated with the...
TAGTTACGTATTGCCAAAGATCTTCGCGTCGCGCGCGGCAACCCGTCGCAGCTCACCACGCAGCTCGAACTGTCTGGATTCATCCAGAACGACATCGCGATCACCCGCCAGCTCACGCTGATGGCCGGCGTCCGCTACGACAAGCAGACCAACTGCCGGACCGGCAACAACTCTCGCCGCGCACTCGGTCGCCTACGGCGCCGGACGCGGCATCGTCTTTCGCGGCGGGTGGGGCATGTTCTTCGAGCGCATGGGGATCAACCGCGTCGCCGAACAGCAGCGGCTCGACGGCGTCCAGCAGCATGAGATCGTCATCGACAAGCCGCTCTACCCGGATCCGTTTTCAGGAGCGGCGCGCCAGACGTTCCTGTCGATCCGCGTGACCGACTCCGCACATCCGACGCCGGCAAACTTCGTCACGATGGCCTCGGTGGAGAAGACGTTCCGGCGAACGATGCTCGTCACCGCGATATCGACTGCCAGACCGTCAACGGCCGCTTCGTCATGCGAGATCTGAATCAGCCGATCGACGTCCGGGTGTCGACGCCCGTCGCGTGCACGCCGGCAACACCGGCCGAGGTCTGCCTGCGGCCGGACAGGAACTGCGGGACCGTGCTGAACCTCACGAACCTGAGCTTCCAGGACGACGCGCACCGTTCGGCTCAGCGTCAGAGACCGGTTCAGCATCTTCAACGTGACGGGGAACTACGTCTACCAGAACCGGCTCCGAGGACAACACCGACTTCGGCGTGCCGACCAACAGTCCTCGATCCGCGCGCGGACTGGAGCACGGGCAACCAGCCGCGCCACGGGTTCAACGGCAGCATCAACGCAGCGATGCCGTTCGGCGTCTTCATGACGAAACGGTCAGCGGGCAACACCGGCCGCTCTATACGATTACGACCGGTAATGACGACAACCAGGACGGGCACGAAGAACGACCGTCCGGCAGGCGTCGGCCGCAACAGCGCGCTCGGCCTGAGCCGTCTGAACTTCGACCTGAACGTCTCTGAAGGCGTTCTTCATGGGCGGCGCCGGGAGCGCGGGCACGCGGAAGAACATCAACCTGTTCGCGAACATCACGAACATGTTCAACCAGGTCCACTACAACAACCCATCGTCGGTGATGAGCTCCGACAACTTCGGCAGCACACCAGCGCGTCCGATCCGCGCGTGAGGTGGAAGTCGGACTGAGTTAGGTTTGCGGTTCTAGTGGATTCTAAAGCCAGGAAGCCTGCCAGCGCACAGTAACTCTTGCGCAATCGTGCTCACCCGACCATCGCGGCCTCAGCTCATGGTTATCTGCACCGCGACATGAGCTGCACCGCGCGAGAAGCCGCCCGGATTGCTGGGGCGAGTGGACGTTGAAGTAGCAACGCCGACGGATTGTTGATGATCTCGCTGCACGAACGCCGGGTCCTGCGGCCATCCCGCGAAATGTGAACTCGCCTGCTCCCGCTGGTCAACGTCACCGTATTCAGCGTCGCCAACTCGGTGCTGATGATCACCGGTCCGTTCACGACCCGCTGGAGCGGATGGATATGCGCACCGACGATCGTGGTGCCTGCCGGGAAGCCTGCCAGCTGAAAGTAGAACGTAGTGGTGGCCGACGCAATCGCGCCGCTGGCATCACGCGTGATGTCGAACTGAATCTGCGCGGCGCCGCGGCCGGCAGATTCAGATCCGCTGACGGCGGGCACTTCGTTCGCGGGGCCTAGGAGCGCCGAGAAGATCATAGCAGGCGGCCGTCGACGGGGCCGTCGTTTCGTCGTCGCTGCAGGCCGGCAAGTGAACGCACATGCGGGGATCGCGCAGAAGCGCAAGCAAGCGATGCATGCGCTCATTCTAGGTCCGGCGCTGCTGCTTGGAGCTCGGCCGTGTTTAATTTGCGACGACTGGCATTGGTCATGGCCCGCCTTCTCAGTGATGATCGTCAGTACACGATGTGCGGACCCGTCCTGCTCGAGGCACGGCGGATCTTCTTCGAGCAGCGCCTTCGGGTTCGCGATTGATCCGCAGCGTCCGCGGCGTCATCTCCACGGCTTTGGTGAAGCACCTGCGGATCTTCGACGGTCGCGCTCCACGTCAGCGTGTCGCCCTTGCGCGAGAGGCGCTCGACGACGTGCATCTTCGCGCAGTGGAACCAGCCGTCGGCGCCCAGCCAGCTGTCTTCGATCAGACTGCGTCGTGTCGATGACGAGCGTGTCGCCGTCCCAGCGTCCGACCGAGTCGCCCATCCACGTCTCAGTCGGCGTCCGCGATTGTGCGGCGCGGCCGTCGGTCGGGATCGTGCGGAACGTGTTGCGCCCCTGGTAGAGCAGCACGACGAGACCCGGCGTCTGCACGACCTGGCTGGGCGGTCCCATGCGCGGCACGCCGAGCGGTTTGCAGTAGAACGACGGATCGTTGAACTGCCGCTTGTCCGACAGCATCTGGACCTTCGACGCGACGCTCCGGCTTACGGACGGCTTGTTCGGCTCGGCCGCCTGGCGTCCTTCGCGGCCCTGATCCATCTCGTCGAAGATGCGCTTGTCGTCGGGCTCGTGCGCACCGGGAAGAGGATGCGGGTCGATTCGCCAGGCGCGAGGGCCTTGACGGGTTCTGCGCCAGCGCGCCGCAGACGCCGGTCAGATCCGGATGACCGTCGGCGTGCGCGCGGCGTCGGCTTCGCGGCCGCCGCGGCGTTGCGTCGGCACCCAGCCGGCGCCGCGCCCACGTTGCGCGAGCGCGTGGCGACGCCGCGACGACCAGCGCGAGGCCTGGCGACGATGAAATGCTTCGTCACGTTGCATCTCCAGGCGCAAGGCCCGCCCTACGGCTTTCTTTGACTACGGCGTTCTTTGACGTCGCCGAGCCAGATTTCGAGTCTGTGGCCGTCGGCGAAGGTGATGGTCCGCAGGAACGCGAGGCTGGCGCCGTCCCGCGCGCGGAACGCGAGGATGCTGACAGTCTCGCCGTATCCAAGCAGGTCGCGCGTCAGGCCCGCCGCGCCGCAGGTTCCCCGGCGGCAGCGTCGTCACCGCCCACTTCGTCACGCCGCCGTTGTCGTCCTTCACGTCGAGGTAGACGTAGACGTGCGGGTTGACCCAGTCAACCTTGGTGACGGTGTCCCTTGCAGCGTGATCGACTTGTCGATGTCGTATTCCGACTGGAGGGAGTGGTGCGCGAGTGCGCGGGCGCCGATGGCGCCCAGCAGCGCAATCACGAGTGCCGCAATCCACGAAATCGTCCTCGGGCGAATCCCTCCGATCGATTTGCCGGGTCCGCGTCGTCCCGCGCGGCAGCCCGGCGGGACCCGGCCTACAGGGTATCAAAAAGGCTATCTGCGCGCTGAACCGCAGACGCGCGGCTCGAGGTTGGCAGACTTGGGATTAGGAGACTGGGATTTGGAATTGGGACTTGGGATTTGGGATTTGGGACTGCCTCCTTACGCTGGTTGGGATGGACCAGGAGAAGCTTGCACAGAAGGCGCAGCTGCCTGGAGCGCGCCTGGCGCGGCGAGCGAGCTGCTCGCAGATGCGATTGACGCCGATCGCGCCATTCTCGACTCCGCTTCCCGCCGAGGAGAGCGGGCGCCTGCTGCGCGCCATCGACCGCGCCAACAATCCCGACAACCGCACGCGCCGCCGGCAGCTCAAGCGATGGCGCGCGAGGCACGCGCTGCACGCGTCGAGAAAAGACGAGCGACGTGCTGCAGCGCGACGGGAATCCGGACGCTGCGCCGCAAGCCGGTTTCCACGACACCCAACGTGTTCCCGCCCGAAAATTCTCGAGCCTCGCGACGTGCACGAGCCCGAGTTCCGTTGGAAGTTCGGAAGTTGGGTGCTGGGTGGAGTCGGAAGTCGGGCGTCGCGGAGTTCGCAGGATCTCCAGCATTGCTACGTCTGCAAGCAGAAATGCACGGAGATTCATCACTTCTACGACCAGATGTGCCCGGCGTGCGCCGAGTTCAACCTCGCGAAGCGGGCGAGCTGGCGGATCTCGGGGGCCGCGTCGCGCTCGATGACCGGCGGGCGCGTCAAGATCGGTTATCAGGCCGGCCTCAAGCTGCTGCGGCTCGGGCGCGCATCTGATCGTGACGACGCGTTTCCACGTGACGGTGCGATCCGCTACGCGCAGGAGCCGGACTTCGAGGAGTGGCAGGATCGCCTGGAGATCTTCGGACTCGATCTGCGGCACACGCCGAGCGTCGAGGCGTTCTGCCGCGAGATGCTCGCGACGCGCAGCCGTCTCGACTTCATCATCAACAACGCGTGCCAGACCGTGCGGCGGCCTCCCGGCGTTCTACGCGCGCATGATGGAGCGCGAGAGAGGCGCGCCGCTCGAAGCTGGAGGCGGAACGGGCGTCGTCCTGCGCATCATCGGCGCTCCAGCCCGCTCTCGGCGCAGATGTCGCAGGTGGCACTGCTGCCTGAAGACGCGCGCCGGGCGCAGGTCGACCTGTTTCCACGCCGGACAGCTCGATCAGGACCTGCAGCAGGTCGACCTGCGCGGCCGCAACTCGTGGCGCCTGCTGCTGCACGAGGTGTCGACGGTGGAGCTGCTCGAAGTGCAGCTGGTCAACGCGGTCGCGCCCGTTCATCATCAACGCGCGCCTCAAGGCCGCTGATGCTCCGCACGCCCGAGCGCGACAAGCACATCGTCAACGTGTCGGCGATGGAAGGGCAGTTCTACCGGAACTTCAAGACGACGCGCCATCCGCACACGAACATGGCGAAGGCGGCGCTGAACATGATGACGCGCACGGCGGCGGCCGACTATCACGCCGACGGCATCCACATGAACAGCGTCGACACCGGCTGGGTCACCGACGAGGATCCGGTGGAGATTGCCGCGCGCAAGACCGCCGAGCAGCGCTTTCATCCGCCGCTCGACATCGTCGACGGCGCGGCGCGGATCGTCGACCCGATCATCTCGGGGCTTCAACACTGGAAACCACGTCTGGGGACAGTTCCTCGAAAGACTACGCGCCCACGGATTGGTGACCTGTCGATCTGCCGGGTCCAAGAGGACCCGGGCTACACTGCCGTGTTATCGTTCGGGCGATCAGGATCAACTTTTTCCGAGAGGTGTTCATGCGAGCGAAAGTAGCCATCGCCCTGCTCGGCGCAGGCATGCTGTTCACCGCGGGTCCGGCGCGGGCGCATCACTCGTTTGCGGCGGAATTCGACATCAACAAGCCGGTCACGCTGCAGGGTGTCCTCACCAAGATGGAGTGGGTGAACCCGCATGGCTGGATCTATGTTGACGTGAAGGGTCCCGACGGCCAGGTTCAGCACTGGTCGATCGAAGCGGGCGGTCCGACGCAGCTGCTTCGCCGCGGGTTGAGGAAGGACGATTTCCCCGCCGGCATCGAGGTCACGATCACCGGTTACCGATCGCGCGACGGCAGCTTCACCGCCAACGGTCAGTCCGTGAAGCTGAAGGACGGGCGCAACTTCTTCATGGGCTCCGCGACGACGCCCGGCGGCGATACCGGGAGATCCTCCGCGGTAAAGTTTGATATCCGGAAGTCTGAAGTTCGAAGGTAGTTACTGGACCTTCGACCTTCAGGTCCGCTTATCGAACTTGCGAACGCGAGCGCCAGTTCGCGGCCAGCGCTTTCGTTCATTGCGACCCCATTCCCGTTTTCAACGCAAAACAACTCCGATCCAGCGCGCCGTTCATCATCAAGCGCGCCTCAAGGCGCTAATGCTTCGCACACCGGGGCGCGATAAGTTATCGTCGGCCAACGGATTGGTCGGACGATTGGCGGTGTCAGTTTCGAGAGGTGTCATGAGAGCGGAATTGTTCGTTGCGCTCCTGGGCGCAGCGCATGCTGTTCACCGCAGGCTCCGGCGCGGGCGCATCACTCGTTCGCGGCGGAATTCGACGTCAAGCAGCCGATCACTCTGCAGGGTGTGCTCACCAAGATGGAGTGGGTCAACCCGCACGGCTGGATCCATGTCGACGTGAAGGGCCCGGACGGCGCGATCCAGCACTGGGCGTTCGAGGCCGGCGGCGCGACGCAGCTGCTGCGGCGCGGATTCAGGAAGGACGATTTCCCCGCGGGCATCGAGGTCACGGTCAGCGGTTACCGATCGCGCGACGGCAGCTTGACCGCCAACGCGCCAGTCCGTGGAAGCGCTGAAGGACGGCCGCAACTTCTTCATGGGCTCTACTACCGGCAACGACCCGCGCGACGCGCCGCGTTAAGTTCGAAGGTTCGAAGTTCGAAGTGTGAAGTGGAGCGTGCGCGGTCTGTCGGACCCTCAACTTTCTTACTTGTGCGCGATGCCAGCGCCAGTTCCCGTGCGCTCTTCTCGTCGAGTGCGACCGCATTTCCCGTTTTCAACGCCAAACAACTCGATCCAGCGAACGGTCCTGTGCGGTACCGGATTGCTGAATCCGTGCATCGTTCCGCCTTTGAAGAAATGCGCCTCCCACGGACCAAGGTGCACGGTCGGTTCACTGCTTCGATCAGCAGATCCATGGGCGCGTCGGTCGTCACGAGGGCGTGCCATAGGGCTTCAGGATGACTGTGCAGCGGACGCGTCGCGCTGGCGCGAATCTCGACCTGCGCGACTCGCGTCTGCGCCGTGTCCAGAATGCGTGTCACCTTGACCGGACCGCCTGCGGGTTCTCCGGGTGCCTGTGCGAGTGCAGGCACCGAAAGTAGAAAACAACGCCGCAAATACGCATTTCGACATCGTGACCTCCGGCGCACGGATCCTACCGCAGTCCCCAGCAATCCCTTGACAAAAAGCCCGGTGGCGTCGCATGGTGTGCGCGTCGTTCCGGTCGTCGGTCGGATCGGGTCTGACGGGTCATAGAAGGGAGAACGCAGATTATGTTGCCGAGGCTTCCTCACGTGCGGCTGATCTCTCGCCTCGCCGTATTTCTACTTATCGCGCTCTTCGGATCTGCGCTGCCGGTGCAGGCGCAGAACGACGGCGTCGTTCAAAGGCACTATCCAGGATGCGCAGAGCGCTGTCCTCCCAGGCGTCGCGTTGACGCTCCGCAACACCGATACGGGCGTCGTGCGATCGACGGTCAGCGAAGGCGACGGCCGATGCGCGCTTCGCGGGTTTGCAGTCCGGCGCATATGAGCTGAAGGCGGAGCTGCAGGGCTTTGCCACCGTCACCGTCGAGCGCCTGACGATCACGATCGGCCTGGCGCTGAAGCAGGACGTCAAGATGCAGCTGCAAAGCCTGCAGGAGACGGTCACGGTCACCGGTGAAGCGCCCGTGATCGAAGTTACCAAGGCCGAAGTGGCGCAGGTCATCACGCAGCAGCAGATCGACACGCTGCCGATGGCCGATCGCCAGCCGGCCAGCCTCGTGCTGCTGCTCCCCGGCACGAACATGGACAACACGCAGGTGCGCCGCTCGCAGGCAAACATCGGCGCGGGGCAGATCAACAACCAGATGAACGCCTACTTCGTCGATGGCGCCGAGAACCGGTCGCCCAACTCCGGGCAGCAGCATGCGGAGATGCCGCAGCTGGCGATCCAGGAGTTCCGCGTCAACATCGCTCAGGCGTCGGCGGAGCATGGCGGCAACGTCGCCGGTCTCGTCAGCACCGTGACCAAGAGCGGCACGAACCGGTTCAGCGGCGAGGCGCTCGAGTTCCTGAAGGACAAGAGCCTCAACGCGATCACGGCGGACCAGCTTGCGGCGGGCGGCGTGAAGCCGCCGTACCGGCGCTACCAGTCCGGCTTCGGCATCGGCGGCCCGATCATCAAGGACAGGATGCACTTCTTCGGCGCTGATCGAACTGCTCAAGGAGAAGAAGTCCTTCACGGTCAACAGCGGCCTGCCGCAGTTCGTACGGTCGCTCTACGGCACGTTCCCGACCAATTACCTCCGCCGGAAGCTATTTCGGCCGCGTCGATTACCAGATCCCGGGCAACCAGAGCCTGTTCGTGCGATACGGGCTCGACTGGGAGCATATCGACTGCGAGAGCTGCGGCGGCGCGAACGCATCAAACCAGGGCACGCATCGCAGTCGCCGCGCGACACCAACGTCACCGGACATGACTGGGTCATCAACTCGCGCACCCTGAATCAGTTCCGCCTGCAGCACCCCGCGCGGCTGCGCAACCAGACCGGACCTGTGGGAAGCGCGCTGTGGCAGGAGCCGGGCGTGTTCAACGCTGACCGGCTCGCGCTGTACTCGCAGGTCTACAACTTCCCCAGCATGCACTTTGGATCGACGGGCGGCAACATCCAGTGGACGAACCGCTTCGAGATCAAGGACGACTTCGCCTACACGCGCGGTCAGCACCAGTGGAAGTTCGGCGCCGCGGCCGAGCGGTATCGTTCGCCTGAAGACAACGCGCCGAACGTCGGCACGTGGACCTTCGGCACGGATCAGTTCTTCGACGGGTCGAAGGCGGCCATCGCGAACCTGCGCAACCCGACGAACTTCGCGGCCTCGTCCCCGGGCAACGCGCACCTGCTGCTGCAGCACTGGGTCAATTTCTACGTGCAGGACGAGTGGCGGCCCATCAACTCGGTCACGCTGAACATGGGCGTGCGCTACGACAACCAGTACCGCTCGCTCAATTACAACTACGACTTCACCGGGCGCGAAATCCTGAAGCAGTTGATCAACCCGAACACGCGCGGCGAGAACAACAACTTCGGGCCGCGGCGTCGGTCTCGCGTGGGACGTGCGGAACAACGGCAAGGACCTGGTGCGCGCGGCATACGGGCGCTTCTACCAGAGACATCTCGGGCGGCTCGCTGCGCGGGGAAGCGGACACGCTGAAGCAGAACAGCATCACGATCCCCGAACCCGACATACCCGGATCCGTATGGCGGTCTCGGCTTCAACGCGTTCGTGACCGCGTCGGCGCGGCCGAACGTCAGCATCGTTGACGACAGGATCAGGAACGGATACGGCGACACGGTGACCGCGGGCGTCTCGCACCAGCTTGGGCAGAGCCTGGCGATTCACGTGGACGGCGCGTCTACACGAACCTGCGGAACCTGTCGCGCACGCAGAACACCAACCAGCCGACCGACGTCTTCGACTTCACGACGATGACGGCGGCGCAGGCGGCGACGGTGGCCGCGTTCACGGCGGCGCAGCTCAACGCGCGGCGCCCGCTGGCGAACTTCGGCAACATCACGCAGCTCACGTCCAACGCGTGGCACGACTACCGCGCGATGTGCGTGCGCCTCGACAAGCGGTTCTCGAATCGCTACCAGTACATCGTCTCGTACACGCGCGAGTGGACGATGGACAACGTGGCGAACGTGAACGACTACTACCATCCCGAGCTGAATCGCGGTGCCCGCCGGGCGCAAGCGCACGCTCGTCGCCAGCGGCTCGGCGCAGCTGCCGTTCGGCTCTGACGGCCGGCGCGGTGTGGACGATCGAAACCGCCCTGCCGCATGCGACGCCAGCGCCGGCGTGGACTTCACGGGCGCGACGGTGCGACCGACCTGGTGCCGGGCGCCACCACGAACATGGCTGGACGCGACAGCGCGAACACCGCCAAGCTGCTGGGACTGGTCAATGCGTGGCGCACGGTGCGGAACCTCGCGCCGATTCCCGCGAGCCAGCTCCAGAGCAGCGCATACAACCGCGCGGATGTGCGCGTGAGCCGGAACTTCGCCATCAACGGCGCGAGGAGCGTCGAGCTGAGCCTGCAGGTGCTGAACATCTTCGGCCACGACAACCACATCGGCGGCACCGGCGGCGCGTTCATCAACAACGCCCTGTCGAACCAGTGCGGCACCTACACGGTGACCGGCGCGCGGCAGGAAGCGGAAGTCGGCCTTCGATTCAAGTTCTATACTCGTAGAGCGGACCGTGTCAGGTCCGCCATCCAGGCAGTGCAGGGCGGTCCTTTACGGCCCGCCCTTTTTCTTGGGAGGACGCCATGCGTTCCATCGACGTTCGAAGCTTCGCGGCCGGCGCGCTGTTCGCGTGTGTGATCGTCGGCGCCGCCAGGATCGGGACGGCGCAAGCTCCGTCGGCGCCCGGCGGGACCGACCACATCACTGGCTTCTCGCACATCGGCCCTTGCCGTCGCCGACATCGACAAGACCGTGTCGGACTTGAGCCGCGTGCTCGCGATTCCGATGCCGGCGATCGAAGACGTCAAGGAGCGACAGACGAAGGTCGCCTTCGTGGAGATCGGCGGCGTCGAGCTCGAGGTGACCCAGGGCTACAGCGAAGCGGCGATGAAAACGGCGAAAGAGCGCGGCGACACCATCTCGCACTTCTGCCTCACGACGAAGGACATCGTCGCCGACATCGCCACGTTGAAGCAGCGCGGTGTCGCGTTTCGAGATGAGAAGCCGCGGGTCGGGTTGACGAAGAAATGGATTGCGCACGCAAAAATGGAACGATCGGCGGGCTTGGGTTCGAGCTGCTGCAGCCGTATCCGGAGCCGCCGAGGCCGTGAAAGTTTCGGCCGGCAGCCGCTGTCTCGAGCCTGCACCCTTGTGGTAATGTGAGCCGGCATTCGCAACAAATTCGAGATTCGTCATCGGAACCAGGGTGACGCGCCGCGCAGCGATCAGCGACAGTTGTTGGAATGGCATCGGAGGACAGAATGAAAGGGACACGCATCGCAACGTTCGCGCTCGCCTGCCTTGGCACGGCGGCTCTCGTCAGCGCGCAGACTGCCGGCCCGGCCGCCGGCGAGTCATTGAGCCAGAGCTACCGCGGCAGCCAGGCGCGGAACGTCGAGTACTCAGAAGATTGCGCCGTTCAAGGTAATGGACAACCTCTATTACGTCGGGCCGGGCACGGTGTCGGTGTGGCTGATTCCGACCAGCGCGGGGCTGATCCTGATCGACACGGCGCAGGAGCCATACGTCGACACCGTGATCGACAACATCCGCAAGGTGGGCTTCGATCCGAAGAACATCAAGCTACATCCTGCCTCAGCCACGGCCACCTCGATCACTTCGGCGGTGCCGCCAAGATCCAGAAGCTCTCGGGCGCGCGCGTGGCGCTCTCGGAGGCCGACTGGAATTTCATGGCGACGCAGGAAGCCAACGCGATCAAGAACGGCCGCGCCCCCGAAGCCGGGTGACGAGGCGCCGAAGAAAGACATGGTGATCAAGGAAGGCGACACCGTCAAGCTTGGCGACACCTCGCTGAAGGTTTACATCATGCCGGGCCACACGCCGGGATCGGTGACCTATACCTTCACCGCGTATGACAACAAGAAGCCGTACAAGGCGCTCGTGTTCGGCGGCCCCGGGCCGCGCAACGGCGTCGACGGCGGCACGGAGTTCCTGGCGAGCGTGGAGCGCCTCGAGAAGAACTTCGCCGACACACAGGTGGCCGTCAACGTCCACAGCTACCTGAATAGCTATCCCTATCCGCACGACATGGGGATTCTGGAGCTGCGCGACCTCAAGGCGAAGAACCCGACCGGGCCCAACCCGTTCATCAACAACGCGCTGTGGCGTGAGTGGCTGAAGGACGCGCACGCCGGCGCGGTGAAGCTACATCGCCGAGGAGAAGGCGAAGGCCCAGAAGGGGACGACGAACTAGGCAAATCCCAAACCCCAACTCCCAACTCCCAAGCCCAACGGTCCGAGGGTCCAGCTTCTTGGAAGTTGGGAGTTGGAGATTGGGAGTTGTCTCTTTGAAATTCCTCCCGGCTGTGGTCTCCTCACGTCACTGTTAAACCGCGCCCTTCCGTTCTCATCCTCGACTCGACGCAACACCGCACGTCCCTCGTCTCCCCGGTTTGCTGGAGGGCAACCTATGTTTGCGCGTATCGCCGTCCTGGTTCGAAGCGGTCTCGTTCTCGCTGCGCTGCTCGCAGTTCCTCTCGTCGCCTCCGCGCAGGACGCGACGATCACCGGCACCATCACGGATGCGACGGGCGGCGTGCTGCCCGGCGTCACGGTTACGGCCGTGAACGACGCATCCGGGAACACCTACGAGAGCGGTAACCGACGCGCGTGGCGTGTTCCGCATGCCTGTGCGTATCGGGAACTACAAGATGACCGCGGCCCTGGCAGGCTTTGCCGATGCCACCCGCACGGGCTGACGGTTGCCGTCGGGCAGACGGTGACGCTCAACCTGCAGATGTCGACGGCGGGCCTGCAGGAGTCGGTGACGGTCACCGGTGAAGCGCCGCTGATCGAGGTCTCTACGTCGAGCCTCGGCTCCAACATCAGCCAGGCGCAGATGGAGGAGTTGCCGGTGAACGGGCGGAACTGGCAGGACCTCGGGATGCTGGCCGTCGGGAACAAGGTCAACGACGTGTCCGGCCCCGGAATCGCCGCAGTTGGTGCCGGGACCTATCAGGTCAACGTCGACGGTCAACAGATCACGCATGAAGGTGGGGCGCTCGGCAACGTCCAGGCTCGCATCAGCCGTGATGCGATCGCGGAGTTCGAGTTCATCTCGAACCGCTTTGACGCCACCCAGGGCCGCTCCTCAGGCATTCAGATCAACGCCGTCACCAGAGGCGGCACCAATACCACCGTCGGGTCTCTTCGGCGGCTACTTCCGGGACTCGAAATTCAATGCGGAGGACCCGGTGCTCCACAGGGTGCTCCCGTACCGGATCAGCAGATCAGCGCCGCCTACGGCGGCCCGATCATCAAGGACAAGTTCCACTACTTCGTCAACTACGAGTTCGAGCGCGAGCCGCGGACCTTCACGTGGAATACGCCGTACCCCGCGTTCAATCTTCTCGTTCACCGCTCCCCGCAAAGAGAAGAAGGGCGGCGGGCGCCTGGACTATCAGTTCTCGCCCTCGTTGAGTGCGTCATTCCGCGCCACGGGGTGGAAGAGAATTCCAGCCGGAAGACAATGACTTTCCGCCGACACCGACCAGGCATACGTCGCGCCTGACCCAGGTCACGCGGAACAGTCACAACGAGCTCTTCACCCTGACGAAGGTGCTGGGCACCCGGGCGGTGAACGAGTTGAAGGTTGGGCGTGCCTTTGTCGACAACGAAGAGATCAATCGCGTTCCGTGGAAGAACCATCCGGCCGCGGCATCGAGCGGCATCACGAACGGCTCGCCGATCATCAACTTCAACGGCTTCACGGTCGGCCCCGACGGGAGCATCCCTCAGGTCATCAAGCAGTTCAACGACTCGTTCCGGGATGACTTCACGGTCACGCTGAACAAGCTCGGACGCCACGACATGAAGGTCGGTGGGAATACATCAAGAACTACTGGCGGCTCATGATCTGCCGGACCTGCTCGGGCACCTACGCCGCGCAGGCGGCTGGTGTGCCGGATTCCATCGCCGGCGGCGATGCAGGCGATATTCCCGGTCTGGAACGACCCCGACACCTGGAACTTCAACGCGTTCAACGCCAACATCACGCAATGCTCAGGTCGGTCTCGGCAATTTCAATTTCGCCGTCGATCGGCACGTGTTCGCCGGCTGGCTCCAGGACGACTGGAAGATCTCCCAGAAGGCAACGCTCAACCTCGGGATACGCTACGACCTGGCTCTGAATGCCTTCGGAGAAAATTCGCCCTCGAACCGTGGCTGGAAGGTAATCGTCCCAACGACACGAACAACGTCGGTCCCTCGCGTCGGCTTTGCGTGCCAGTTGAACGACCGGACCGTGCTTCGCGGTGGATTCGGCAGCGGCTTCTCCGAAGTCACCGACATGTCGGCTCATGGCACGATCTCCTGGCAGAAGATCGTCATCCTCCAGGTCAACAACGATGGCAGCCGGGCCAACTTTGGCAGCAACCCGCTCAATCTGGCGCCGGGAGCGCCGTACCTCGACGTTTGAGCAGGCCGTGAAGCTGACCTGCTACGACCAGAGCGTCAACCAGGGCGGCAGGAAACCAGGCTGCATCCAGAGGAGCATCAACAACAACCTGGCAAGTCCGAACTCCCAGTTCCCATGGGCATGGCAGGGATCGTTCGGCATGGCGAAGCAGCTCGGCGCGACGATGGCCTTCGAGGCTGATTACGTCTACAGCACCAGCTTCGACAACATCGCTGCCCGGAACCCCAACACGGCGTATCAGGCCAACGGGTTGCCGTTTAACGTCAATCATGGTCAACCGGCTCCCGTATCCCGATTGGGGCCAGATCTCCATGCGGATCAACAATCGAGGCCGGGATGGCATCTCGCACACGATGCAGGGAGGCTTCACGAAGCGTCTGAGCAACCGCTGGCAGGGCTCGGCGACCTACTCGTATAGCCGGAACTACAACACCGACCAGCTTGCCGCTGAACCCGGGATGCTCGCAGCCGGTGAGCTGGAACGCGGACTTCACCGCCTGGTCGTGCGACACGCCTGGCAGGGTCAATTTCAACTCGTTCAAGTCTGCCGATCTACGACACGAGCTGGTACCGGACGGGCGACCAGGTGAATCGGCTGCGTCTTCAACGGCATCTACTCGATGCCCTACGACTTCCAGGTGAGCGGCCTGTATCTCTATGGTGACAACGGGTATCTCACGACGACCTCCGGCGTGGATATTCTGGGCGTCGGCGGCACCGTGGCGGCCCGCACGCGCGCGAACGGTGACGATCATCCCGCGCAACAACTTCAAGAAGACCCCTCTGCACCGTGTGGACATGCGGTTCTATCGCGGCTTCAAGCTGGGCGGCCGTACGTCGATCGAGCCCACGCTGGAGGTATTCAACTTGTTCAACCGGTCGAACTTCACAACCTACAACGTGATTGAAATCAGCCCGGCGTTCGGGCAGCCGACGGCGTCAACGTTGACACTGGCCATGCGCCGCGCGTGATTCAGCTCGGGTTCAGGGCCAAGTTCACAGGAACAGCCGGACAACTCCAACGTTCCACTCCCAATTCCCAAGGTGGCTAACACCTTGGGAGTCGGGGCTTGGGAGTTGGGAGTTTCCTTTGAGGGTGCACAGATATGAAGAGCAGGTATCTGGTCGCATGTGCGATCGCGGCGCTGATGGCCGCGTGGTCGGTTGACGCGCGCGCGCAGGAGCGGGCGGCGGCGCACGGGGCGGCGGAGCTGCGGAGCCACAGACCGCCCAGACAAAGGCGGCGCAGGATCTGATCGCCAAGGCCATGGCGATTGCGAGAAGGACGACCTGAAGGCGGAAGCCACGGACGCCTCGCCTTCCGGGCGGTCCCTGCGCGCGATCCCGACCCGCGGCCGATGCAGAAGGTCGAACCGCTGAAGGTCTTCGACAACCTCTACTACGTCGGCTTCGAGCAGGTGGGCACCTGGACGCTCGACACGGGCGCCGGCCTGATCCTGTTCGACACGCTCAACAACCCGCAGGAAGCGGAAACCGTGCTCGTTCCCGGCCTGAAGCAGCTCGGGCTCGACCCCGCCAACATCAAGTTCATCGTCCTGTCGCACGGGCACGCCGATCCACTTCGGCGGCGCGCCGTAGCTTCAGGAGCACTACAACACGCCGGTGATGATGACCGCGGCCGACTGGGATCTCATGGCGCGTCCGCCGCGATGGAAACGCCAACGCCGCGGCCGCGAGCGCGTGCTGCCGAAGCGCGACAAGATCATCAACGACGGCGACACCCTGAAGCTGGGGAACACCACAATCAAGTTCGGCATTTATCCGGGCCACACGCCCGGCACCATCATGTTCAGCGCGCCGGTGCTCGATCACGGCGTGCGCCGCGTCCTGGCTCTCTCCCGCCGGCGCGCGCTGCAGGTGCCGAACAAAGGGAGTCGTGGATGGCGTTCAAGCGCACATCATCAACGACTACTTCAAGGCGGATCAGCCGGAGATGGTGTTCAACAGCCACCCGCTGACGATGAACGACGGGCTGGCGAAGATGGCGGAGATCAGGAAGAACGCGAACGGGCCGAATCCGTACGTCCTCGGAAAGGCGAAGACGGCGCGCTACCTGGACATCATGCTCGCCTGCCGGCAGGCGTGGGTCGTCGAGAAGGATCCATCAGCGCTCTGATAGCGCTGAAGTGCGAAAAGTGGAGAAGTGGCAAGCTCAAAGTACCATGCGAGCTGCCTGCTACTCACTTTTTCGCCGGTGTCCGCGTCGATCGCGCTCCGCGCAGGCCGTGCAGTGGATCCGCCAATTCGGGACGACAGGGCACGATCGCGCGGCGGCGATTGCCGTCAACGCGTCAGGCGTCTACGTTGGGGGCGGTGACGAGGCACGCTTCGGGTCAGCGCAAGCGCCGGCGGGGTTGACGCGTTCGTCGGCGGAGTGCGACACCAGCGGGGTCGAAGTCTGGATGCGGCAATTCGGCACTGCCGGCGTCGATGAGAGATTCTGGCAATCGCGGTCGATGACACCGGCACTCATCGTGGCGAGGCGATACTCAAGGCGTTGAGCGCTCAGACCGGCGCGCCGGCCGGGCCGCACGCGTTCGTCCGCAAAGTGCGATCTGAATGGGGCGGAGGCGTGGACCCGCGGAGTTTGGAACCGGCCACACCGACGAGGTGCTCGCGCTGACCAGCGGCGCGGCCGGGGTCTATGCCGCGGGCGACACACGACGGTGACCGCTCCGCCGTCGACGATGCGTTTGTTGCGACGTTCGATGCCAAGGGGAAGAGCGGCTGGAGTCACGGGTTTGGAACGGCCGCCGTCGATCGCGCGACGGCGATCGCGGTGAACGCGTCAGGCGTGTATGTGGCCGGCGCGCACGCAAGGGGACGCTTCGGGGACTGACCGGCGCCGGAGACGCCGATGGCTTTCTCCGCAAATGCGAACGTCGACGGAGCCGAGATCTGGACACGCCAGTTCGGCACCTCCGAGAGCGACGAGATTCTCATCGATGGCGATCGATGCGTCAGGACTCTATCTGGCGGGCGCGACCACCCGGCACGATGGCCGGGCAGACCAGCGCAGGGGTCCGTCGACGCGTTCGTGCGCAAGTGCGATTTCAACGGCGAGGTGGTCTGGACCAGGCAGTTCGGCACGGCGAAATATGACGACGCGCTCGGGATCGCCACCAGCGCGCAAGGCGTGTAAATCGCCGGGAACACACGCGGGCGCGCTGCCCGGGCATGTGAATGCGGGCGACTCCCGGACGTCTTCGTCCGCAAATACGATGCGAAGGGCGGCGCGGTGTGGACGCCAACGCAGTTCGAGCGGCCGCGCGCACGAGGAACTGCTCAGCATCGCCGTCGACGCGTCGGGTGTATGCGCCGCCGGCGTGACCGGGGGCGCGCTGGGCAACCAGAGGAGCCACGGGAAGCGACGATGCGTTTGTCGTCAAGCTTTGCGGATGGCGCCGCCAGGCAGCCGCTGAAATAAGATCTCCCAGGGTGTTCATGAGAACGACGCTTCTCGCCGTGCTGTTGAGTGCCTCCCTGTTGCTCGCCGCACGTTCGGTGCACGCCCATCACTCCTTTGCCGCGGAATTCGACATCAACAAGCCGGTCACGCTGACGGGCGTTCTCGTCGGATGGACTGGGTGAATCCTCACGGCTGGATGTCACGTCGACGTCAAAGCCGCGGACGGCACCGATGGCGCGTTGGGCCATTCAAACCGGCGGCCCGACGCAGCTGCTGCGGCGCGGGTTGGGAAGGACACGTTCCCGGCCGGCATCGAGGTCACGATCAAGGGCTTCCGCGCCGGGGACAGCCGCACCACCGCCCACGCTGAGACGGTCACGCTGAAGGACGGCCGGAATTTCTTTATTGGCGATCCGATCACGGGTAACTCCCAACCCCCAACTGCCAACTCCACGCGCGAGCGTCAGCGGCGCGCGCTCCCACGAGGAGATCGGTTGCGTAGTGCTCACGATCCGGCTCAGGGCCTGGGAGCGCTGCTCCACTTCCGAAAGTCCTCGAACAACGATGCGATATCGGAGGACTTCGTCTCTTCCGCGAGCGCTAAAGCAAATGTCGACCTGGTGTTTTGCAGGAGACGACGGTGGATGTCTTCGCCGAAGCGCTCGGCCAGATACCACATGAACAATGCGCCGCCGTTGTAAACATCAGAGATCTCAGGCAAACCATCCCGACAACAGGCGGAACCATCCCTGATTCGTGGCCCCGACTTCGCGAAGTCGTGCAGCGACGACAGTCGGTTGAACTCGGTGCTGTGGAAAATCGCATCGTATTCCTGAAGACCCTGAAACCCATGAAGGGGCCGAGTAATACCGCCATCCTCCTGGTTGGGTTCGCGCATCCTGCACCGCGACATGCGCCAGCGCAATGTATTCAGAAACGATCACCTTCGCGTGAAAGTTGTCATCGAACGGAAGACGCAGACTCGTAGTGTCGGTCCGTGGCTCTCCATGCCGGCGCCGAGGCGCGAGGTAATGGATGGTCGCAATGGGCCCGGATGTTACGGTCTGGGCCTGTCCGACGTCGGCATGTTCATTGGGTTCCGGAATACAGGTAGAAGTTGACCTGATAGCCGGTCGCGGTCACCTGATATTTAGCCGTTCATCAAGTCTTCGGTTGCGGATCAGCCACAGCCGCGCGAGAATCACGGTCCGCCTCGTATCCCTTCTCGTGAAGAATCGTTGCCCGGGCGTCTGCGTCTGAATCCAGTCTGGTGGAGCAGCGGGTGCGAACCAGAAAAGTAGCGATGACGGAAGTAAGCGCGGCCTTCATGAACGCGCCGACAAAGGATAGGCTTCTCGGGAATGAACGTCCATATTTCGGTGGCGATCGGCCGCGTGTTCACGAACGGCCGACTGCGAGCGACGTGATCTGCGTCAGGCGATAAAACGAATCCGAAGCGTGACAGCCGCGCAGCTCACGGAGCTGCGCGGACTAGAAGAAAGCCAGGCGGAGGATTCGTTTTCCACGTCGTCGAGCCTGGAGGCCGTGAGTGAATACGCGGGCCGAGCGCCACGGTCCGCGAGATGCGCCTAGGGCTCGAGCGAAGACACGTATGCGGAGATCGCAATCGCGTCGTCCTCGGTCAGTTTCTGGACCGATGGCTTCATCAGCGCGGCATTCGCGCCGCTTCGCGCCCCTGCTGGAAATCGTAGAGCGCGCGGCCGATGTAGCCTGGCTGAGCGTCCTGCGATCGTCGGGACGGTGACCTTCCCGACCATCATGCCCCGCAGGTCGGCGCCGTGGCGCATGTGCCGCATTTTGCGGTCGCCACAAGCGCTTCGCCCTTCTTCAGGCTGCCGACCGCGCATACGCGACGAAGCCCGATCGCGGGTTGCGCAGGATGTTGGTCTGATACGTGTCTTCGGGCATCTCGACGATGCGGTTGCCGAGCGGCAGCGTGTCGCTGCTCTCGTCCTTCGAGGAAGAGACCGTTGACCGTGGCGGTGAACTTCGGCGCGGTATCGGATTCCACCACGCGCACCCGCTTCAGTATGCTGATTGACGAGAAATAGTCGGCGGCGGCCTGCGCCTCCGTATCCGTCCAGGTTGCGCGCGATCGCCTGCATCTCATGCCCGTTCGCCTTGTTCGGATCGGCCGTGTGGCGCTTGCCCGGACTTGAAGTCGCCGAGCTGCTGAAGGATGTACTCGCGCGGCAATCCGGAGACGCTGCCGTTCTGCATCACGTCCCTTGCCGTTCGGCAGGTGGCCAGATGCCGCACGCGCGCACACCGTTGGCTTCTTTCGCCGTGCGCGACGATGTCGGGCATCGGCGGATGATCGCTGGAAACCAGTCGGCAGGGTTGTAGCGTGCGTTGATCTGCCGCGACGGTGTAAGTCCGATCGCTTCCCTCGAGTGTGCCTCGCCGTGTTGTTCGGATCGGTCGGCAGTGCCGCCCGGCCTGTCGCACGGATCCGCGCGCTCGCCCTGGCACTTCATCGTGTAGTCGCCCGGCGTCGCGGGCACGCGTGATGTAGCCGTAGCCCATGAGCGGCAGCGTCGGTCATCTGCGCGCGAGCCACCGTGATGGCACACAGCGCACGAGGAGGAGAGTGGCAGCACGCATTCTCATCGGCCCGCAGTCTAACGTCCGATGAGCAGGTGTCAGGTTTCAGGCAGCGGGCTGCAGGCGGCTGGGCAGGAGGCTGATAGCTGGACCACTGCTGCCTGGCAGCCAGCTGCCCCCTGGCGGCTGATAGGATCTCACCCGTTGGACGACCAGGACATCTACCCGGCGATTGGCGAAGCAGGCTTCACGCGCCTCATCGCCGCGTTCTACCAGCAGGTGCCCGGGCGACGACATTCTCGCGCCATGTATCCGCCGCGCGATCTCGCGGGCGCGGAGCAGCGGCTGCGCGACTTTCTCATCGGCCGGTTCGGCGGACCGCAGCGCTACATCGAGCAGCGCGGCCACCCGCCGGCTGCGGATGCGTGCACATGCCGTTCGCGGTCAACGCCGCCGCTCGCGCGCGCTGGCTGCAGCCTGATGATGGAACGCGCTCGACGAGGTGCAGCTGCCCGCGGATGTTGACGCGCTGCTGCGGGACTTCTTCGACCGGCGTCTCGGCTATGCTCGTGAATCGGCCTGGTTAGTGGTCAGTGGTCGGCGGTCCGCGCGTTCTGGCTCGTGGTCCTCGTACCGTCGTACCGGGTCGATGTGAGAAGCACGATCTCCTGACGATCCAGCGGAGCGCGCCGCGCTCGTTGCGCGGTTACATGCGGCTCGCTGCCTGACAGTCGCGCCGGTGGGGACGGATGACCCGCACCAGGCGGTCTGTCACCTGAGCGACTCGTTCCGGGTCGATGATGGGTCCGACGAGCCCGATTAGCTCCGTCGCGACGCCGTTCTCGCGGACGGTGATCAAATGGATCGCGCTGCAGACGCGCCGATGACGTGGCCGCCCGGCGTGAAGACGCGACCCGAGGTCGATCAGGAAATCGGCGGCGACAAAGCCGGTGGAGTTCGCGCGCGATCCGCGCGTGCTCTGGAAGCGCTCATCGAGCAGTTTGCCGTGAGCGGGGCGCGGTGACGACTTGCAGCCGCACCCGATGTTCGGGCCGGCTGACGACCGGCGAGTGGCGCCGCTGGGGTTGGCTGCACACGGATCATCACCTCCGCCAATTTGGCGTGAGCCGGGTTCACGCGGCGAGGCGTTGCCGCGGACTCGGGCGTCATCGGCGAGGGCGAACCATTCGCCGCGGACCGGCGGGTCATAATGTCCGGCATGAGCGACGAAGCGTCTTCGCGAACAACTCGTCCGCCTTCTCGACTGGGAAGAAGCGCACGTCGGCTTCGACAAGGCGGTCGACGGACCTGCCCGCCGACAAGCGCGGCGCCCGCGCGCCCGGCTTCGAAGCACAGCGTGTGGAGCTGCTCGAGCACATGCGCATCGCGCAGGAGGATATCCTCGACTTCTGCGTGAACCCGAAATACGATCCACCAGCTGAAGTGGCCGGATGACTACTGGCCGAAACATCCCGGCCAACGCCACCGCGTGGGACGAGGCGGTCGCGTCGTTCAAGCGCGAGCAGCGATCAGTTCAAGACGCTGGCGCGCGGCACATACGGCATCCTCATGCGCTCGTTCCTGACGGGAAAGGGTAATCAGGCGATGCCCCTTCAGGCTACCGTGCTCTCCTCGCGGACCGCAATCACGTGTCGCCACCTCCGGTCGGCTGTCGCCGTCGGCCGCGCGCTGGGCGCGTCGATAAGGAAGACCCGTGACCAGTGGCACATGCCATCTCTCGGTGAACTGTGGAGAGATCGGGCGATGCCTCATCGTCGTGTGGCAGTCTCATCTCTCGCTCCGGTGCATTCATTGCTACAGAAGTCCGCACTCGGCGCGGCCGGCAGCGAACCGGCGCTGATTCCGCTTGGCGCATTGATCCACGCGCGGCTGGTCCGGCGCGGACTGAGTGGCGGATCTTCGCGCGTTTGCACCTTTCTTCACTTGAACTGGGCTGCACCTCCTTGCGTTTGAACACGGCGGGAGCTGCTCTGGCTTGGGCGGGATCGCTGCCGAGCGACGACTCGGCCGCGCGCGATTCACCGCGATTTTCGCCGCAGGCGGAGTGACGTCGGGCATCGCCGGCATGCTGCTCGGGCCAGCTGCTGCCGACGACCATCGGCGCTCGCGCGTTGGGCCTCCCGGCGCCAGTGTGCGGCCTGCTCGCGGCCGCACTGCGTAGCGTTCTTAAGCAGAAGATCGGGGCCTGCGGCGCCCGCTGCTCATCTGCCTTGGCGTCTTGCTCTTGTCCTCGTGCCGAAGCGTCAGCCTGGCCAGCCACCTGGGCGGCCTTGTGGTCAGGACTCTCGGGCTAGCTATGCTGCGGCGCGTCGTCCGCGAGATTTACTGGAACGAGTTTCTTGACCTCGTCCAAACCAACGCTCACGACGACGACGATCACGCAGGTCCCTGAGCCGGTGTCGTGGGTGCGCTGGTCGCGGATCACTGAAGGAACCGTCGGTCGTCGGACCGAGACGATAAAAGGTGCGGGACACCCGAGCCCCCAGGGTTGAAAGGTGCGGCCCGTCAAACAATTTTCAGGACCCGCAGGACCATGTGACCCCGGGATAGCAGCCACGCGCATCAGGGCTTCACGCGATTAAAAAACAGCTCGTCCCTGTGCGCGAAGAGGAACCGCGTGCGCCCGCCGTGGATACCTGCCACTGGCCTGAACCGACGATCGAGAAACGGCCGGACGCCGTTCGTCCTGTCCGACTGCGTCCAGTTAGTGCATCCATCGGCCGTCCGGCGACAACACGACATTTTGCTCATTGAACGGCGTGGCGAGAGCGGTTCATGGCCGGCGTCCCCTCAAAGCGACACCACGTCGATGTCGCCGCCGCGTGTGATAGCACCTGTCGTGCCCGTCAGGCGACACGCCGGTCGCGACGATCGCGGCCTCGGTTGCAACGGCGATCATCCACCAGTCCGGTCCCGTCCGGGCGATTTTGCCAGAACAGGGGCAACTCGCATCTCCGCGATCGAACACCAGCTTGCGTCCATCAGGCATCCAGATGGGACGCCGATCGAAAAACTTTGTCAAACGTCAGCCGCATCAAGGTGCCGCGCGCCCAGATTCCCACACCAGATGTCATTTTCACGGTTGGCAGGATATCGACCGCGACGCGCGTTCGTCGGGGGAGAGGCGGGGATGGGCGTGCGGCAATGGCGGCGCCTTGATAGGCTCCTCGTGCCCCTGACGATCGGCCCGGCGAGCGTTCGCTGCGCCTGCAGCGACGACACCGGTGCGTAGGCCCATGCCCGGTCGGCGACACGTCGTAAACGCAATCTCGACGCCATTAGCCGTATAACCGCCGACACCTTCGAGGACTGGCACGGCCGCGCCATGGCACCTGCCAGCGGCCGTGTCGAACGCCGTTCCCCAGATTGCCCCTTCGCGCGAGAAAGAAAATCAGATGACCGCTCGACACGTGGCGCGGGCGTTACCTGCAATCAGCATCA